>Ga0315281_10001200_pt1 | contig 37989 bp, 33 predicted proteins | sample YL17G07_0_MG_FD_204540 | JGI IMG/M metagenome (GOLD analysis project Ga0315281, IMG submission 204540) | Sediment microbial communities from Yellowstone Lake, YNP, Wyoming, USA - YL17G07_0 | ecosystem: Environmental > Aquatic > Freshwater > Lake > Sediment | place: USA: Wyoming | collected...
TCTGCCCAAAGCAATTGTGCCTGCGGATGCTCCAACAACGACATCCCTGTCTGTTCGATGGTATCCATACCTAATCCATCGGCATTTCACGCTCGGCAACCGCAGAAAATCGGTTACAGTAGAACTAATTACGGCTAGGTTTTTCGTAGCTGACCCTGGGCTGCACATCGCGGCCTGTCATGTCGAGCGCAGCGCAGCGCAGTCGAGACATCTGGCCTCGAACCTGGCGCGTCGTCCCTTCGCGGCCAGATTTCTCCGCGCGGCCTACGGCCTTGGTCGAAATGACAAAACGAGGCCCCCGCGCTTATGAAATTCTCCGAAGAAAGCCGTATGAGAACTCAGGGGGAACCGGCGAGCCCGGCGGGGAGATACCCTGCTTGTGCGTGTCCAATCCGCGACAGGCCTGAGGCTTGCAGCACTCAAGAGCTCCGAGGCGGAACACGCCGAAGGGGAAGGATGCAGTGGAATCCGCCCATTACGGCCGGCACCGGCTGCCGAGGGCCATAGAGACTGAGCCCAGGAAGGTCGTAAGCTCCGGGTCGGCCGATTCGAGGTTGACGAGACGGAAACTCACGAGCCCCACGGCCAGAATCATGCCGCCGAGAAATCCTCCAACATGGGACACGTAGGAGGCGGGGAAGCCTCCCACGATCCCGGCCCCCAGGGTCGTCAGGAACCACACCAGGATCAACCAGGGTCCCAGGCCGCTGAATTGCCGAAAACAGACCACGACGTACATCCCGAGTATCCCCATAATGGCACCACTGGCGCCGATTACCGGACGTCCATCATAGGCGAGATGCACGAATCCCGCTGCGACCCCAGCAGCCACGTAGGCGAGCGCATAGGTGACATGGCCGAGCTTCGGACAGACGTAATGCCCGAAAATCCATAGCGTGAGCAGGTTCCCGACGAGGTGTACCATCGTCATATGCAGCCACATATGCCCCAGCAGACCGGAGACCGACCACCTCTCCAAGACCAGGCTGCTCAGATAATACGCGCCGGGATCGAGGAGCATCTGAGCCGCAAAGGCACAGGTTGTGAGCAGCATCACAGCGTAATTACCGAACGGCGCTACGGGGCGAAGTCGCATCGTGGGAGCATCCAAGGGCACACACCTCCATGTGGTACAGTTTCCATCCTCACACGCACGTGACACTTTCATCGTACACAAACCCACCGGCCATGTCAATGGAAAAGTCCGATAGTGTCGCGTTCTGTGATCGCAGGCCAGTGGTTCGAAGACCGGTCGCGCGCACACCTGTCACGGGATTCGAGGAATAATGGCCGGACGCCAGGTTAAGCCCGCACCGGCATTTGTCGATACACCGACTGCCGTTAAGACGATTTCCCTGTGGGGTTTTTCCACTTTGTCGCCGGCGCGGCATGTTCGGTGCAAGAAGATACTTGTAGTGGTTCATGAATGGTGGCAAAGATGGCGGAACGGCCATGGGCGGCTAAGGTCGGCGTCATCGCTGTTTTAGCGATTGTCCTGGCGGTCGTCCTGCTCAGACAGTTTGGTGCACTATCCCTCCGGTCGAACAAGGGCGGCAATTCTGCTGTGCCTGCGCCAAGCGGCAAGACGGGCGAGCCTACCACGCCGAACGCGCAAAGTGCACAGCCTGCGTCTCCCACAGCCCAGTGGAAACGGCCCGAGCCGGTGGGCCCCATCGCACGCAACCCCATGTATCTGGACCTGTCGAAACAAGCGCCTCCTGAGTCTAAGGCGGACGCCGCTGCGCGTCCGGCGGGGTCCCAGTTCACGGTGACGGGAATCGTTTACAGCACGGAACAGCCCTCCTCGGTCATCGTGGAAGGCCGGATCCTGCACGAAGGCGACACGATCCACGGTGCCGCCGTTGCCAGGATTACCGAAAACGCCGTGGAGTTCAGCCTGGGCGACAAGAAGTGGACGGTCAGGGCGGGAGAGCAAACGACGAACCCGGAGTAACGAGCATGAAACGATGCGGTCAGAATAATAGTTGTTTCCAGGAGATTCGAACCATGAGTACGAGAGCTTGGCACTATTTGCTTTTAGCATCGCTGCTGGCGGTTTGTCTGACGGCGACGGCGACCCACGGGCAGGCGGCCCAGGCGCCCGCGCCGGCGGTGGCTCAGCCGGTCCCGGAGCCGCTGCCGCCGGGCCAACTGCCGGCCCAGCCGCAGCCCCTTACGGAGCTGCAAAAGAAGATGAAGACCCGCGTCAGCGTCGATTTTCGCGAGGCCCCGATCGAGGACGTGATCAAGAGCTTCGCGCAGCAGGCGGACGTTGATATTGTCAAGGGTCCGACCGTGACCGGCAAGGTGACCGCTACGTTGACGGATGTAGCGCTGGATGAAGCGATGGACACCATCTTTGCGGTGCACGGCTACGGGTACACGACCACGGAGTCGATCATCCGCGTCGTGCCCCGGAGCGAGCTGGCACAATTCATGACGAAGTTCGTGACCAAGGTTTACCACATCGATTACGCCAGCATGGAGGAGATCACGAGGGCGATCACCCCCATGCTCACGCCGCAAGGTAAAATGTCGAGCAACCCCAAGACGGGCGACATCCTCGTCACGGACGCGGAAACGCAAATCAAAGTGCTGGACGAGTTCATCAAGACGATGGACCGTGAGGTCCCCCAGATTCTCGTCGAAGCCCGCATCTATGACGTCTCCTGCTCGTCGTTCCTCAACCTCGGGTTCGACTGGTCCGCCGGGACCTTCACCCTGTTCGATGAGGACACGGGTCTGGCCATCGCGGGCCGGACCGAGCCGTTTGTCGGCGCCAGGTTCAACTCCACCATTTCGCAGGCGCCCAAGGGAGCCTTCGGGCTTCGCTTCGGCGTCCTGAATGACAACGTGGATATCGACGCCACGTTCAAGGCGGCCAAGGACGATATCAAGGCCCGGCTGCTGGCCAATCCCAAGATTCTGGTCCTCAACGACCAGGAGGCCAACATCAAGATCGTATCCGAGATCCCGTACCAGGAGCTGACCCAGACCTCCGGCGGCGGCAACATCGGCACGACCAAGTTCAAGGAGGTCGGTGTGGAGCTGCGCGTCACGCCGCACATCGCGCGGGACAGCAAGATTCGGCTGAATCTCAGTCCCGTGTTCAGCGTCCAGACGGGCTCCGTCGCTCTCGTCATCCCGACCGGCTTGACCGCGATGACCAGTCCGCAGCCGATTGTCGATAAGCGTCAGGCGACCACCGAGGCCCTGATCACCGACGGCGAAACCGTCGTCATCGGCGGTCTGCGCAAACGTGACGTCGTCCAGGAAATGTCCAAGATACCCCTCATTGCGGACATCCCGATCCTGGGCGAGCTCTTCAAGTTCCGGGGCGAAAAGACGGTCAATAGCGAGCTGATCGTTTTCATCACGCCGCGCGTCGTATCCAAGCCGGAAATGTCTGATTCCGAGGCCCGCAAGCTGGAGAAATCCGAGGGCGAATTCTGCGAGCCCGGTTCTCCCGACCCGCTCTTCAATTGCTGCGAGGAAGAAGGAGAGTAACCGCCCGCGGGCGACCGTTTCACCGTGCGTCACAAACATCCGGGTGGCGGCATCGGGTAGGACCTGGGCTGCCACCCGTTGTGTTTTCTCACGGCGTCCCTCGTGTCGAGGGCGTCCCGCCCTCGAATCGCGGGCTGGAAGCCCGCGACACAAACCCGGCCTATTTGGCGGCGGTCTGGTAGAGGATGGAGCAATCCAGGGAGCAGTTGAGCCCCGCCTGTTTGCCCGCCGTATTCTGGAGCGTGAACTGATCGATGAACACGATCGGCTGGTTGCGTTCCAGCTCGTTGAGAAAGTGCAGAAACTCGGGGAAGCCGCTCGTCATGGACAGAACCAGGTCCCGCTGGGCGATCCGCTTGAGCTCCGTGGTCCCGATCTTCGAGACGGTCCCGAGATGCCGGGCGGAGAACTCCCGGATGCCGTTCTTCTCGGCGATGGCCCGGATGCGAAAGTCCAGCTCGTTCATCTGCTCGCTGGTAAAGACGAAATCGGTGTAGCGCCGCTCGATCTCCTCCTGCTGCTCCTTGAGCCGCTGCTGGCCCCGGGCCGACTTGGCGTCGCGCAGGAGGCTGAAGCGCTGGGCCTTGGCAACGGCCTGCGCGCGGCCGGCCGCCAGCGCCTGTGCCTGCGGCGAGACGACGGCAAAATGAAAGACAGCCAGCGCCGCCAGGCAAATGACCCAGGCGGCACCCAGAACGACCAAAGATCTGACTTCTCGGGACATCTTCACTCTCTACAGCTTGAGCCGGCACTCGATGACGTAATACTGGAAGTCGCGGCCTTCCATCTGCTGCTGCCGCTGCGAGATGATGCGCACGCTGTCCGGCCCGCTTCCCAGCGGCAGCGTCTGCCGCAGCGTCCGCACGAACTGCTCGACCGCCACCGGGCCCGTCGGCGACACCACGCCCATCGTCAGCGAATACTCATACTTGCCCTTGACCTCGTCGCGCCTGGCCATCAGGTCGGCGATCGTGATCGACTCCGGGGCGCTCTGGGAAAGGCTCACGAGGACGTCGGACCACTTGGCATGCGTGGCGAGGACCGTGCCCACCTCCGCCAGGCTGGTGTTGACCTCGTTGCGGCGCTTGTCGGCCTTTTCGAGCATCTTCGCCACATCGGCCAGACCCGCAATCTCCCGGTCGTAATGCCGCACGGACACCTGCTCGGCGGCCAATTGCCGGCCGAGGCCGAAGTAGTAGACGCCGTCGAGCAGCGCCCCGGTCGCCACCAGCGCGAACGCCAGGGCGACCCCCGCCATCCGCAAGGGATGGCTGCGCGGCGGCTTGGCCCTACCCAATAGCAGGTCAATCGTGAACATCGCGCAGCGACCTCATGGCTAAACCTAATGCCACGGCGAACGCGGGACCCTGCTCGAAGACCTCGCTGCGGCGTACCGGGCGGGCGCAGGGCAGCGTGGCCAGCGGGTTCCACAGCTCGACCTTGCCGCCCAGCAGGGAGCCCAGCGTGTCCGTGACCGCCCGGGCCTGAGCGAATCCGCCGCACAGAAGGACCCGGTCCAGGGCCGGGCCGGAGCCTCGCGTGCCGTAATAGCGCACCGTCTCGAGCACGCGGTCGGCCAGCGTCGAGCACGCCTCTTTCAGGCTGGGCCGCAAATCTCTGGCCTGGGTTTCGTCGGCGCTGGCCAGGGCATCGGCGACCGCCTGCTTCGACTTGCCCGCGCTGCGGCTGATGTGATTGAGGATGGCCTCGGCCGCGTAGGGAATATCGCGGACGAACGGCAGACCGTCATCGGAAATAATCGCGACATTCGTGTACGCGCTGCCCGCGTTCAGGACCAGCGCCCGCTCCCCCGCCGCCCGCACCTTGCAGACCTCCAGGCAGTTGAGCAGGGCCAGCCCGTCCACATCGACCATCATGCAATATGCCTTGCCCCGCTCGCACAGCTCCCGCCGCTGGCCGATGACGCTGTTCTTGGCGGCGGCGAAAATGCCGATCATGCGTTCCGTGCTGCCTTCCTTCGGGAGGTGGGCCAGGGCCTTGGCCGAGGGGCTTTTGAGCACCTGGAACGCGACGGCGCTTTCGTTAACGTCGAAGGGGCAGACCTGGGCCGCCTCCAACTCGACGGCGGAGCGAAGCTGTTTGGAGGGCAGGGCGGGGAAATCGAACGTGCGGACCGCGACGTCCGGGCCGGCCAGGCCGCAGACGACCGCGCCGTCCGGCCCATGAAGGATGTGCAGGCACCGCCAGATGGCTAAGGCGGTTTTATCGCCGGCGGGGGCATTTTCGTGGCCCGCTTGGTCGAGGGCGGCCCGCGCCACGGCCAGCACGGTCACCGCGTCGCCCTTGCGCCGAATCCGTGCCGCTTTGACCGCCGTCGTGCCGATATCCAACCCGATGAGTTGCGGGCCCCGCAACGCCAATCCGCGAACCAACGTCATCCTTTCCCGTTCAGCATGACCAGAGAACCGGGTGATTCCCCCGTCAGTTTTCCCACCAGCGATCAATCACGAACAGGGCCGCTGGGTCGTTTATATTAACCTCCTGCAGCCGGGTGTCAAACTGGAAAATCCCGGATTCCTTTAGGGTGAGGGACTTTCCCGTAACCGCCCCGCTGAACCCGGCGCTGTTGAACATGGTGATATCGGCGCTGGGGGCGTAGATGGCGGCAAACATCTCGCTGCTGTTCTTCAGGTCGATGCTCAGGCAGGTGGGCAGGCCGTAAATCTTCAGCCGCCGCGGATCGTTCGTGTTGTTGACGAAACCGACCGAGTTGTTGTTCGTCAGGTTGCCGCCGAGGTACACGGCCAGGGCGCTGCCCGGCTCCACCACGACCTGCGAGGCCGTGTTCATGCCCATATCGCCGACCACGTAGACGACGACCGGGAAGTTGACATCGGCAACCGGCGCGTTGATTTGCAGGATCCCGCTGTTGGGTATCTGGATGCTGGGGAACTGGTGCACGCCCGTCGTACTCAGCGTGACCGGGGAGGTGGAGGTCGTCTTGATTTCCGGCTCCAGGAAGTCCACGGGGAAGGGGGCGGACACGGGCGGAAACACCAGGGTTTGGGGGGCGGAGTAGCACTCGCCCATGATCACCGTCTTGTCCTTGGTGTTGATGACGTCGGGCATGGCGCTCTCGGGCACGCCGGGCCCGGCGACCACGTCGCCCGGGACGGTGACGACCGCCTTGAAAATCATCGTGTCTCTGTCGGTGCTGTTGCTGCGAATCTCGAGGGTGTCGCCCGAGCCAATGGGGTCGTAGACCTGAAAGACAGGCTTGTTGTCGACCACGACCGTCTTCTCGACGCCGATGCCCTTCCAATAGGAGCCGACCTTGGCCTTGGCATGGGTCATCCGGAACATGGGTCCGCAGGTGCCGGTGGCGTCGATCTGGAAGCCGGTGGTGGGGCCGCCGGTGATCGTATAACGGTAGAAGGCGGGGGAGGCCGGCAGGGCGACGTTGGTGGTGATCGAAGGCGGGGGGCTGGTCCAGGTCCCGACGCTGACGAGCGTCTGCTGCATTTTATAGAGGGCCTCCGCCAGGCCCGCGTCGGCCGCACACCGCGCCGACAGTATCTGCACGTTCCGCACCGCCGTCATCCGCGCGTGGTAGCCGAGCTGGATCATCGCCATACCCACGATCGCCACAATGACCCCGATCACCGCCATCAAGGCTAAGATCGCCCCGCGCTGCCGATTCTTCCGCCCCTTCATCTTCTCACCCCTTCCTTCAAAGAAAACCATGGGACCTATAGGACTTACACGTCGGTTGCCAAGTTCCTTTTCCACTCAATCCGCAATCTACAATCCGCAATCTGCAATCGCCTCACTCATTATGCCTGGTGGCGGTGACGACGATGGGCAGGTCGAGGCGGCCGTCGTCGAGGACCACGGCCATGCTCAGCGTAGGCCCGGCCTGCGTGAATATGCAGCCCGTCACGTCGTGCGCGATCACGTGGCTCGTTACGCTGCCGTCGTAGTACCACAGGTTCTCTGTGCCGTTCCAGGCGAAGTGGCCGTCGCCGTACTCGACCGAGAGGGTGTTGTCGCTCGGGTTGAAGTAGAATTTGCCGTACCGGTCGAGCGTGCCCGCATCGTTGTCGTGGTAATAGTAGACCTCCGCACACTGGTTGCCGGCGCCGTCGACCCAGATGCGGTACGTCCGCACCGTGGCCCGCCGTACTACGACCTCGAAGGTGACGCGGGCCTCCGTGGCCTCGCGTTCGAGGCGCCCGTTGACGCGCTCGTACGTCTGGTTGTACTCCTTCTGATTGGACGCCAGGACGTTCATCACGCCCAGGACCATGATACTGCTGGCCAGCATGCCAATCATCAGCTCGACCAGGGTAAAGCCCCCGGCCGCACGTGTGCGTCTGCCTCCGTCGTTCCTATCCATAATCCGCCATCCCAAATCCATTCTCAACCATTCCCGAACCAAGAATAACCGATCCGCAGATTTCGCCGATTTACGCAGATTTGTCTTTGAATCTGTGAAATCTGGGTAATCTGCGGATAATCTCCTTCAGCCTCATTTGTACGTGGTCAGGCGGACGTAATTGGCGCCCGTCGCCACGCTGGCCGCCTGGTAGTTGTGCCGGAAGCCCACCACGGCATGAAGGACCGCCGGCTGCTGCGTCATCGAGGGGTCCTCGTTGATATAGGCCAGCGTCACGTAGTAGTTCACATTGTCGAGCACCACCTGGTAGCGCCCCAGCGTCAGAAAGCCGGTGGGTGCAGGCGGCGCCATGGTGGTGGTCGTGATGACGATCACCGTCTGGCCCGCAAATCGCGCGATGGGATCATACGTCGCGGGCGCCCCACTGCTGCGCCAGCCCTCCAGAAGCATCTGGCCCAGCTTGCCGGCGGTATTGTACGCATCACCCCGCCGGGCTTGCTTCACCGCCAGGTAACGGACGCTTATGGCCGCCACGATGATGGTCATCACCAGCAAGATCGAGACCGCCACCTCGACCAGCGTGAAGCCGCGGGGACGCGTCCACCTGTAATCAAGAGCCGCTCTCACGACATGTCCTCAGTGTCGTCGTTCTTTATCGTCTGCATGGGCCTCGGGCAAAAGCAATCCTGTGAGGGCACCCACCGGGCGCCCCCACAGGAGAAAACCACTCGGAAATAGGTGACTGTCCCCTATTATCCACAGGATAGAACCACTTGGAAATAGGTGACTGTCCTATTATCCCCTATTATCCTATTATCCCTTACTGCCAAGTTGCGCCGCCATCTTCGCTCCACTTTCCGTCCTGCCTCAGCTGTCGCGTCCCGCTCGGGGCACCGGAACCAACATTCGCGCTTGCTGTATTGACTATGATGGTGTATGCGATGGGAACGGGCGTAGTCGCAAGCGGGTCGTACGCAATGCCCGTGACGGAATAGCAAGCCTCGTTGAAGTACTTGCCGAGCAGATCCTCATTGGTAATTCCTATAACGTTGAACGCCCCACTCCCGCCAGTTATCCCCGCCCCGACAGTCCCTACACCGTCGTGCTCCGCGAGGTACCCTCGCAGTGCCGTGGCGATTGTGCCTGCCCCTGCTTTCCCTTCCGTCCACTTCGCTGATCTGACACGGCCCGACAACATTGGTGCCAGGACGGCCGCCAAAATGGCAACGATCAGAATGACAACCATCAACTCAATCAGTGTGAACCCTTTGTTCCTTCTCATTCTCATCACCTTTCAAAAAAGGAAACCATAAAACACTTCTGAACCGTTATGTTTGTGGCTCCTTCCGACCTGACAAGCGGCACCTCCGTATCCGCCCCACCTGCCCGTTTTGTTGTTGACCCCACCTCCTTTCGCTTCATCCTGCCGCGACCTTCTCATCCTCCCCGAGGATGGTTTCCGAAGGCCGGCAGCCCCTTCGTTTCACTTTCTATCTCGGTCCCACAAACAATCATATTTCCGACTCCACACGGAGTCGCGCTCTTCTAACCTTGCTGCTGGATATCCGACATCGAAAAGATCGGCATATACAGAGCCAGGAGCACGACGAGGACGATGCCGCCGACGAAAACGATCATCGAGGGCTCCAAGACGCTGATCATCGTCATCACCGCCGCGTCCAGCTTTTTCTCATAGTAGGTGCTGCTGCGGTCGAGGACCTGGGGCAGCGAGCCGCTCTCCTCACCGACCTGGACCATCTTGACCATCAGGCGCGGAAAGATGGTGTTGCCGCTCATGCTCATGGCGACCCCAACGCCCTCGGCGATCTGCGTTTTGGCCTTGGCGAGGACGTCCTTGATAATGTCGTTCTTGGTCATGCCCTCGAGGATTTCAATGGCGTTGAGAACGGATACGCCGGCCCCGAGCAGGGTCGCCATGGTTCGGCCAAAGGTCGCCACAAAGGCAAACCGGATGATCGTCCGCATAATGGGCAGGCGCAGACGCACGCGGCTAAAGAGCCTGTGCCCGTACGCGGTCCGGTTGAACAGGGCCAGCAGGATCACCAGAGCGGCGAAACCGGCTGCGCCAAAGTGCACGTTATGCAGGATGACTTCGTAGACGGCCATGAAGCCCCTTGTGAACGCCGGCAGTTTCGAGCCGAAATCCTTGAAGATCTCCATGAACCGGGGGATGATGAGGGTCATCATGACGACCAGCACGATGATGACGAAGCCGACGATGAACGCAGGGTAAGCGATGGCCTTCCTGACCTTGCGGTTGAGGTCATCACGGCGGTCGTAGTAATCGGCTAAGCGGGTCAGGACCACCGTCAGCGTACCGCTGGATTCGCCCGCCCGAATCATGGCGCAGAACAATTCGTTGAAGATTTTGGGATATTCGCGGACGCTCTCGTAGAAGCTCTGACCGCTCTTCATCTTCTCGGAGACCTCTTTGAGGACTTCCTGGAGCTTGCGGTTGTCAATGTCCTCGACGATGGTGTCGACGGCATCGGTGATGGTGACGCCGCCGTCGATCATGGTATTGAGCTGCCAGCAGAAGGAGGCCATATCGCTGGAGCGGATGTGCATCCGGCGCTTGCCCTTTTTCTTTTTCTCGCTGGCCAGGGCGACTTCCTGGAGCGAGACCGGCGTAAAGGACTTCTCGCGCAGCCAGGTGAGGATTTCGCTGCGGCCGTCGCCCTGGAGGACGCCGGTGACCTCGGCGCCCGTCATACTCCGCGCAATATATCGAAACGTCGCCATGCGTTACGCGTTACACTCCTGAGCAGGGTGGGCTACGCCCACCATCCATCGGTTTGCCACAGAGGTCACAGAGTCGAAATCGGTGGGCATAGCCCACCCTACCCTCTGCGGACCTTGGCGTTCTCTGCGGCTAAGGCAATCAACAGTCATAATTCCAAATATCGACAATTTTTCAGCCGGTCTTGCGATTAGCCATGTCGAAATAATTGTTATCGAACCATTCCCGGTCGATTTTGTTTTGGGCGGCGAGGGCCTCGATGGCCTGGTCCATGGTGAACATGCCGTGCTTGTGCCCGGTCTGAATGAGGCTGTAAACCTCGTGGATGCGCCCCTGGCGGATCAGGGAGCGGATGGCCGGGACGGCGATCATGACCTCGCAGGCCAGGACCAGTCCCGCCTTGTTCTGGGCCGGAATCAACTGCTGCCAGATCACCGCCGCCAGCGAGATCGAAAGCTGCGAGCGAATCTGCTTCTCCTGCTCCGAGGGGAACATGTCGATCAGGCGGTTGACGCTGGCGATGGCCCCGCTGGTGTGCAGGGTCGCCAGGATCAGGTGGCCGGTCTCGGCCAGGGTCATGGCCGCCGCCGCACTCTCGCGGTCGCGGATTTCGCCGATGATGATGACGTCGGGCGCCTGACGCAGGATGCGCCGCAGGGCCCCGTGGAAGCTGTCGGTATCCAGGCCGACCTCCCGCTGCTCGATGACCGCCTTGGCGTGCGTGTGCACGTACTCGATGGGGTCCTCGATGGAGATAATGTGGCAGGCCCGGTGCTGGTTGATGTAATCGACGACGGAGGCGACGGAGGTGCTCTTGCCGTGGCCGGTCGGGCCGGTGAAGAGGACCAGGCCCTTACGCAGCTTGGCCAGCTCCTCGATGACCGAGGGCAGCCCCAACTGCGCGAAGCCGGGGACCTTGTCCATCACGATGCGGCAGACCATCGCCACCGCACCGCGCTGCTGGAAGACGTTGACGCGGAAGCGCGCGACGCCCTCGACGTGCAGGGACAGGTCGAGCTCTTTGTCCTGGCGGAAGCGCTTGACTTGCTCTTCCGTGAGGACCGACAGGCACAGCTCTTCCGAGGTCTGCGGGGTCAGGACTTCGCAATCGGGCACGTCGCCGACCTCGCCGTGGACCTTGAACTGCGGCGGCTTGCCCACCGTCAGAATCAGGTCGCTGCCGCCCTTGGTCTTCGATAACTGGGCGAGCAATTCCTCGGTTGTTACGCGGTAGGTTGGCATGGCTCTTTCGACCCTATGTCCTCGACGTGATGACCCTCGAGGGAGTCATCGACCTCTTCATCTTTGACGAAGGCGGCCCGGGCGACTTCATCGACCGTCGTCAGTCCGTGGCACAGCCGCAGGACTGCGCTATCGACCAGTCCGCCGTAGCCGTGGGCCCGCGCGACGGTCCGGACCTGGGCCTCCGTGGCGTTCTCCGTGATTCGCTCTTTGATCTCGTCGTCGACCGGCAGAAATTCGAAGATGGGCATGCGGCCCTTGTAGCCCGAGCCTCCGCACGCGGCGCAGCCTTTGGCCTCATAGAATGTGGCCTCGGCCAGCAGCGCCTCGGGGATGTCCAGCCGCCGGATGGATTCTTCGGGCAGCCGGACGGGCACCTTGCACCGCTCGCACAGCTTGCGCAGCAGCCGCTGGGCCGTAATCAGGTTCAGCGTCGCCGCCAGCAGGTAGCGGTCCAGGCCCATGTACGCCAGCCGGCTCAGCGAGCTCGGCGCATCGTTCGTGTGCAGGGTCGTCAGGACCAGGTGGCCGGTCAGGGCGGCCTGCACCGCGATTTCCATCGTTTCCCGGTCGCGAATCTCGCCGATGAGGATGATGTCCGGGTCCTGTCGCAGGATCGACCGCAGGCAGTTGGCGAACGTCAGTCCGATGTCGGGGCGGACCTGAATCTGGTTGATGCCGGCCAGCCGGTACTCGACCGGGTCCTCGACCGTGGTGATATTCTCGTGCGGGTTCTTCAGGTAGTTCAGGGCCGCGTACAGGGTCGTGCTCTTGCCGCTGCCCGTCGGGCCCGTGACGATAATGATGCCGTGCGGCTTCGAGATCGCGTTCTTGAAGTCCCGCAGCAGCCGGGGCTCGAAGCCCAGCTTATCCAGATCGTGACTGACGGCCTCCTTGTCGAGGAGCCGCATCACGACTTTCTCGCCGTAAATCGTCGGCAGGACCGAGACGCGGACGTCGATGTCGCGCCGCGGCGCCTTGATTTTGAGCCGCCCGTCCTGCGGGAGCCGGCGCTCCGCGATGTCCAGGCCGGAGAGAATCTTGACGCGGGCCACGACGGCCGCCCGCATCTGGGCCGGCGGCGGGACCATTTCCCGCAACATGCCGTCCACCCGCATGCGGATGACCATCGATTTCTCCTGCGGCTCGATATGAATGTCACTCGCCCGGCTCTTGACCGCCTGGCTGAGAACCAAATCCACGAAGCGGACCACCGGGGCGTTGTTGGCGGCGACCTCGCTGATGTCGGTGCCGTCCATCTGCTCGGCGCCGGCCTGGGGCTCGGGCTCGGCGGCGCTCACCACGTCATCGACCAGCTCGCGAATCCGCTGCTCCTGGGCCAGCGAGCCGTGATAGACGACATCGATGGCGTCGCGGATCTCCCGCTCGGTCGCGATGGCGGTCTTGACCTCGCCGCTGAAGAATTGGGCCACGGTGTCCTGGGCGATGATATCGAGCGGATCGGCCATGGCGACGTGCACGGTGCCGTTGGTCCGACCGACCGCGACGACGCGGAACCGCTTGGCGATGCGCTCCGGCAGGGATTGGGCGACCACCATATCGACGTTCGGCATGTTCTCGATCGACCAGCGCTGGATGCGCAGATACTCCGCCAGGGCCGATGTGACTTGCTCCTCTTTGAGGAACTGGAGCCGGCGCACGGCGTCGCCCAGCCGACCGCCATTCTCCTGTTGGTCCGTCAAGGCCGACGCGAGCTGGACATTGTCCAACAGCTTTTGCGCCAAGAGCCACTCGCCAAAACGGACGTGAAGAGCTCCCGTGGTTGAAGTTGTGCCGTTCAAATCACCCGTCCTGCCATTCTAATCAAAAAGAAAAAGAGAGCGCTGCCCCGGACCCCCGTGTATTCCGAGTTGTCCTGTCCCCAAAAGCTCCTCGTAGAACCATGGCGCCCATCGCATGGGTCCGCCACGAATGCGAACCTGTACCTTCACCCGCTCTCCAAAGACTTGCGTGTGGTCCCACCTCCCTGTGGAGCAACCATGATTTGTATAGTATACACGCAGGCCGCCCCAAAGTCAAGGGCCGAGTCCCAAGTATTGCCCTTTTAGTTCCCAATAAACAAGGCGTCATGTTTACTATCCACCCAACTGCCGGTCGCCGACTTCTGGCAATGTCTATCGGCCGATGCGGTGTGCCGGTGGAGGCGTATTGTGATCTGCACGCCCATTTCGGGGAAATCGTGGCGAGAAATCATGAGCCTGTGAGGCAGAGGGGCCTATAATCTCTCAGGCCGGCGGTTTTTCAGCAGAGGAAGGTGGGGAAGGGACCTTGCCAGCTAACCTGGGCCGAGCTCACCCGCTGCCAGAGGAACAGCAGCCATGTGGTCAGCGTGTAACCGCTCAGAACGACGGCGGTGATTACCGTCAGTACGGTAAAGGTCATCAGGCAAAACACAATCACCATCGTCAGGCGGTGGCCGACGAAAAGCCAGCGGGGCACCAGCTCGCGACCCCGATCCAGGAACATGTGCTTGGAATCCGCGCTATCCATCACCCTTGGCCGTCCGAATCCTTGGGGACACGGGCAAACCACAACCCTATCATTATCGGACGCTTCGGCCTCCTCCGTGAGGCGCGTACCGAGAGAACACCCTGCACTCCAGTTCCTATGATACGCGAGATATGGTCCCTTTGTCAACCATGAAGCATTTTCACGGGGCTTTTTTGCTGTAATAAGTGCCAGAACCTGCATTTAGGCGCACGGATTTTCCGCCGCAGCAAAGTTGGTGCCAGTTTCGTCACCGGCGACGCTGCGTGGCCCCTCACCGTGTGGCGCTGGTAAAGGCCACAATGTCCATCCTGCCCAAGAAGGAGCCCGTCCGGCATATTGCGGATTATATCGGAATGCTGCACGCCAGCGAGCAGGAGCTGGCCGACGCTTTCCTCACCGTTGCCAAAGAGCACAAGGAAGAGCCGGACATATTCAGCAACTGCAACCTTCTGTCGGATTGGTCTGCCCGGCACGTTCGGATGCTGGAGCCGTTTATCGAGCGCTACTCCGAGAAGAAGGCATTGGAGCCACGACTATTGCGGCACGGCCTGTTCCATGGACCACGACCGGGCGGCTACGGCCTGTTCCGGGACCTGCAGGATTTGCTCCTGCTGGCGTCAGAGAACCACTCCACCTGGGTCATCCTGCTGCAGGCGGCGCGCGGGCTGAGAGATGAGGACTTCAAGACACTCTGCATGACGTCGGATCAGGAAGCCCGACGTCAGGTCTCCTGGCTGGAGACACGCATCAAGCAAAGCGCAGCCCAGCCTCTCAACATGCCGGTGTAATACCGATTACGGCTGAGTTCTTCGTGACTGGTCTTGGGCTCGCAGCGCCACTATGCGGCTGGGCGGCATTCGCGGCCTGTCATGTCGAGCGGAGCGTAGCGCAGTCGAGACATCTGGCCTCGAATCTGACGTAGCGCCCCTTCGCTGCCAGATTTCTCCACGCGGCCTTCGGCCTTGGTCGAAATGACAAAGTAAGACCCCGCATTTACGGAATTCACAAAAGGAAACCGTATGATTTCATTGCAGCAGTGTCCCCGCCGCGCGCCGGTGTTGAGCCTGCCCGCTTCACAGCCAGGACGACGTGGATCACGGCCCTGCAGGGTCAATTATTCCGATGCAGGATTTTGGCGCCCTCGAAGCCGTTGAACCTTGTGGAAGAGGCGATGCTGTACGCGCCGATGTTCTCCGTGTAGAGACAGTCCCCGATTTGCAGGTCGGCCGGTAGCTGCTCGGACAGGGAGATCTTGTCAAAACTGTCGCACGTAGGGCCGACCACCGCACAGACCTCTGTGGGGCCGGGTCTGAACGAGTGAAAATTGGGAATCCAGTGATCGTAGACGACGCCGGAGAACGTGTGGTAGACCCCGTCGTTGATGTAGTAGAAGATTTTTCCCTCGCGCCGCGCTTTGCCGACGATCTCCGAAACCAGCACGGCGGCCGTGGCCACCATGAATCGTCCCGGCTCGGCAATCAGTTCCACGTCCTGCGGGAAAAGCCTCGCGCACTCGGCGTTGATGATCTCGGCGAGTCTCTCAAACTGCGGGACCCGGGAGTCATAGGGGACAGGGAACCCGCCGCCGATATCCACGATCTTGATGGGGTACCCTTTCTTGCGAGCATCATGCAGAATCTGAGACGCGATGTCCAGGGCGGCGGTGTAGTTGTCGAACGTGGTGCACTGGCTCCCGACATGAAAGCTCAACCCTTCGACCACGAGCCCCAAGTCGAACGCCTGTCCGATCAAGTTACGGGCATCACCGGGCTCGGCGCCGAATTTGGAGCTCATTTCCACCTGCGAGCCGATATCCGGGACTTTCAGCCGCAGAACCACCCCGGCCGTGTCGCAATGCTCTTTGATCTTCTTGATCTCATCCTCATTGTCGAAGGTGACGAGAGGCTTGTACCGCCGGATCTTCCGGAGTGTGTCGCGGTCCTTGACCGTATTGGAGAAGATGATCTTGTCCCAGATGTAGAAATCCTTATCTTTCTCCTCGCAGTGCGCGATGTATTCGTAAACCTGCATGAACTCATTGTAGGAAGCGACGTCGAAACTCGCGCCCTCCCGGAACAACGTCTTGACGATCTCCGGATGGGAATTCGCTTTCACGGCGTAGTACGCCTGGACCCTGGGCAGGTGCCTTTTGAAGGTGCGATAGTTCTCCCGGATCACATCGTGATCGATAATCAGCAGGGGCGTGCCGTGCTCCTGCGCCAGTTTGAGTGCTTCTTCTTTCATATCCTCACTATTCCCTATCAGGACCTGTAAAAAAACAAGTTGGGCAATCTTTATTGAAGCAAAGGCGGCCCGACACAAGGCTTCAATGACGAAAAAACGTCGAGCCGGGGTGCCTTTGCTTCAATAATCCGGGGCGCCAATGCCAACAACCTGCTCGCATCAACAATAGAAAGCAAGGACGTGAAGCAGTCCTTGCTTTCCATGTTTGCCCAACCTATTTTTTTACAGGTCCTCAGGCGTTGAGCTTTCGGATGAGCGTTTTGAGCATCTCGATTTCCTTGTTGTTCTCGAGATAGGACTTGGTCAGTTTCTCGTGCAGCTCCTGCCCGCGGTCGTACAGTCTCTTCTGTTTCTTGGGCTTGGTGGTTTTCAGACAATAGGCCACCATCATCGGCAGGGCGGCGGTGACGTCGAGATACGCCGTCACAGTCTCTTCCAATTTCGTCGGGTCGATTTTGCCCCAGCTTGCCGCCTCGCTCGGCGGGGCCCCCGAGAGGCCACCCGTATCCGGCCGGGCGTCCGTCACGTTGATGTCGTAATCCTGGCCGACTTCCGGAATCATTAGCACTTCCTGAATTTGCGGCTCTGTTTGCAGCATGAAATTCTTCGGACTTCCGCCGCCGATCAGGATGACCGCCGTCTTGCCGTTTTCACATTTCTTGGCGTTCAGGATGATGGCCGTCGAGTCGTTGACGTCGATGCTGGGATTGATCTTGAGCTTGAACCGGCCCTGCAGGCCCGCCGCCTCGGCCAGTAGCTCGAGGCCGGCCACGTTCATCCCGATGGTGGAATCGCCCGGCGAAGAGGTGAAGACAGGGATGCCGTTGCGGTAGGCCGCCGCCAGGATGCTCACTTGGCCGAGGCCGTTTTTCCGCTCGTGCTCGTCGAGGATTTTGCCCAGATGATGGTAGAACTCCCGCGTGCCCATTTCTTTCTGGAATTCCGGCCGGACCAGAATCTGTCGGAGCCTCCGGTCGGTTTCCATCAGGACGTCTTCATAATCGAACAGGATGTCGTAGATGCGTGTAACGCCCTTGTCCCGCAGGTCCCCGTCGTCCACGTTGTGGCTGCCCCGGTGCATGGGCAGGTTGAACGCGAAGTGCAGGTCGTGGTACATGTTGGCACCTGTCGCCGTGAGCCAGTCCACGAAGCCGTGATTCATCAGCGGAATGATGGCGGACGGCCCCAGCCCCGCGGGCGTCAGGGCGCCGGCCAGACTCATCCCGATGGTCACATCATCCGGGGAATACCGGTCCCGCAGCAGATGGCAGGCGGCGCGCAGCCGGCCCCCGTTGTAGGCGTCCAGGCCGTCGATCAACTGCACGATATCGGTGGTGGCGGAGATCGGGGGCGGAAGAATGCGTTGGCCGCGCAGATACCGCGACTTGCCGGAGCCCCGTGACTTGTCTTTTCCCATGCTCTATCTATTCCTTCCCAGCATTCAACGAGTTCATTCCTTCCCGGCAGGCTACGCGAAAACCTGCCTTCCATTTGTGGCGGGTATTCTACTCAACCCTCTCGGCCGTGTGAAGTCACAACCGGAACTCGCCGCCGTCTTCTCTGTTCTTGTGCTCGATGCCGATACCGGATTCGGTGTGACTGCGGGGCTCCAACCGAGTCGAGCTAACGTGCCGCGTGGTGGCCGCCCTCTGCCGCGTCCGCCGCCATCAGGGCCTGCACCTCGCTTTTCTCGATGATCGGCAGGTCGAACATGAGGGTCTGCTTCAGTTGCGTGGCGGCATCGCCCACGAGCACACCTTTTACGATGCTGTCGCTGCCGAAGTTCTCGGTCAGCAGCCCGTAATAAAAGCCCGCGCTCCAGGTGTCTCCGCCACCCAGCCGGTCGCAGAGGGTGATGGACTTGACCGCAGGCGAGCGGAAGAAGGTGCCATCGGCATGAACGGCCGCCGACTCCCAGCGATGCTCTTCAAACGAATCGGGATAGCGAATAGTAAGGGCGACGATCCTCGTATCGAATTTCTGGCGGACCTGTTGCACGAACGACCGGATGTCGTCGTCTTCCAGGCGTCCAATATCGCCGTCCACAATTTGCCGGGCGGAGTACCGGCCGCAACCGATGCCGTACAACTCAGCCATGTTGCTGAGGGTCGTGATCAACACGTCTACATGATGGGCCACTACCGCAGTCATTGTCTCGCGCGCCTGCTCCACGCTCCATAAGGCACTGCGGTAATTGAAGTCCAGCCCCACCAGGCAACCCTCGGGCTTGTGGGCGAGAGCCTCCTGGAAGGCCTCATAACAGTAATTCCGGTCGTAGCGGCTGTGGGCGGCCAGGCCGAACGTGATGCCGGAGGTATGGAACAACCTGGCGTTCTTCAACACGTCTCGCCAATCGACCATACCCGGCCCGAGCCGGGATGCGGCGGAACACTGGCGCTGATAGACGCTGACGCTTCGCCTCGGCGTGCGTCCCATCTCGTAAATCATCCGCCCAATCGGCTCGGTTTTCGGCGCCCATACGAAATGGTCCGTAGTGACGCCGTTTTCCCGGGCGACGTTGCGTACGGCATGTCCGTACGGATTGTCCGGCACGCGCGTGACGTAGGCCGACGGAATCCCCAGGCGGGCGAGTCCCAGGGCAACCGTGTATTCGCTGCCGGCCAGGGACAGATGCACCAGCCGGGTGCGCTCCGGACGCTCCTGGTCCGCCGGCGTGTCACGAACCATCACTTCGCCGAACGCGACGACTACCGGTCCTGGTTGGTTGAACCTGCCAAGGTCGTCTTTCATGATGTCGTATGCGGGAACACTCATGCGCAGGATTCTCACCACGCCGTCACGCCAAGTCAAGCGGCATCCGCGCGAGGCCGTCGACAAGAGCAGGGCCCACGAGTATGATCTGCTCGGCCGGACTTCAGAGCCAGTCAAGGAGACAAGCCGTGAACGATGAAAATGGCATCTTCCAGCGCGCTGCGATATCGGGGCCCGCCCGCGGGTGGGCGATTTCACGCCGGGGGTTCGTCACCCGGGCGACCGCGGCGGTAGGATTGGCGGGTCTGCTGGAAACGAGCCGGCAGGTCGAAGCGGGCGCCGCGGCGCGCGCCCCCATTTCACCCCGTGACCCCATCAAGATCACGAAACTGGAGACGTTCGTTCTCAAAAACAGTTGGGTGTTCGTAAAGCTCTCCACCGATGCGGGCATCACCGGCTGGGGCGAGATGCTCAAAGACAAGAGCAAGACCTGTGCCGCGGGGGCACATCAGGTCGAATCCTATCTGATTGGCAAGGACCCGCGCCAGGTGGTTCAGCACTGGCAGGCCATTTATCGTCACTCTTTTTATCGCGGTGGCCCCATCCTGACCGCCGTGTTAAGCGGCATCGACCAGGCGCTCTGGGACATCAAGGGCAAGACGCTCGGCGTGCCGATCTACGAGTTGTTCGGGGGTCCCACCCGGGACAAGATCCGGGTCTATGGAAGCAGCGAAGACGTGGCGCGGGGCCGGGCAAAAGCCTTCAAAACGACCCCCAGGGCCGAAGGCCGTGCTCCGTACAAGTACGTCGAGAGTCCGGCTTTTGTCCAGAAGGTCGTGAAGGACTTCGCCGCACTGCGGGAGAAGTTCGGCCCGGAGGTGGATATCGGCGTCGACTTCCACGGCGCTGTCCAGCCGCAGACCGCGGTGCTTCTCATCAAAGCACTCGAACCCTACCAGCCGTTCTTCTACGAAGAGCCGGTTCAGTGCCAGAATGTGGATGTCTTGGCCGATCTCGCGCGCCAGACCCACATCCCGATCGCCACGGGTGAGCGCATCTTCACCAAGTGGGGGTTCCGCGAGATCCTGGAGAAAAGGGCCGCCGGCATTTTGCAGCCCGATGTCTGTTATGCGGGCGGCATTACGGAGTTGAGATTGATCGCGGGCATGGCCGAGGCGTACTACGTCCCGCTCGCGCCGCACAATCCGCAGGGACCCTGCTCGCTGGCCGCCAGTTGCCAGGTCGCCGCCTCGATTCCGAACTTCCTGATCCAGGAGCGGGGCACGAGCACCCATGAGAATCTGCTGAAGGTGCCGTTCAAGGTCGAGAATGGCTATCTCCCGCTTCCGACGGGGCCGGGCCTCGGCATTGAGATCGACGAAGATAAGCTCATGGCGCGGGTCGGTGAGCCCCAGGGATATCCGCAGACGTACGACCGGGATGACGGCTCCGTCGTGGATTGGTAAATGTACTTGTGACCGAATCTCCGGAAAGGATCAACCTGTGACCGCTTCGACTCGGCGAGGATTTCTGCACACTGCTCTCTCGGCGACCGCCGGCTTGGCGGCATGGGACCCAGCGCAAGGCGCTGCGACCCAGGGCCCGGCCTCTGCCGGGACGACGCCACAACCGGCGCTTCGCGTCAATCACGACCTGCACACCCACACGATCTATTCAGACGGCGCGAGCTCCATCCCGTTGCACATTTTGGAGGCCCGGGCATTCGAGCTGGATGCGGTCGCCATCACCGACCATTACACCCCCGGCAGCAAAATCTCCGAATCGCAAGCGGAGTTTGACCGCTATGTGGCGGAGATCGAGCGCGAGCGGTCGGCCCAGCAGGATGTGACTGTGTTAAAAGGCGCTGAAGCAACAGCGCTGGATGCGACCGGCCGCATCAGTATCGACGAAGGCCACGCCGCGAAGCTGGAATGGGTCTTGTGCGACTTGGGCGGCTTGTCGGAGGGCACGCTTCGCAATCCGCCCGCCGACAAGCAGAAGTATGTTGAGAATGTGGTGCGGACCTACCTGGGGCTTTGTGACGTGACATATCTTGATGCGATCGCACATCCCTTCAACACGGGCAACACCCGTCCGGCGGCTTTCCCCGCGGATTATCCGCCGCGCTTCCTGCGGGAACTGGCGGCCAAGATGGCCGCGAAGGGCAAGGCGTTCGACGTCATGAACGACATGATTTACTGGTTCCACCAGTCGTCCATCGCCCCGCGCGAGCTTACGGCCCAGTACGTGGAGCTCGTCAAGCTCTTCGCCGCCGCGGGCGTGGTGTTTCAGGTCTCCTCCGACGATCATCGCACGGGCCTGGGCAACACGCGCTGGGCGCAACTCGTGCTGACCCGGGCCCTCGTGCCGGCCCAGCAAATAGTCGATCCCCGGCAAATCGCCAGCCGCCAAAAGTAAAGCGGTGCGCGTTACAGAAGATTCGGCGACTTACTAATTGACGAGCAGGTACTGCGGACTGCCGGAGACGGTCAGCTTCAGTTGATTGCCCTGCCAGGAAATCGGTCTGCTCTGCCCCAGCATATCGACAAGGGTTCCTTCCGTGGCCTCGAATGGTACCGTCACTTCATGGTCTGCATCGGTGGTCCACATAGCGAGCGCCCGACTATTCCCTTTGGTCAGCAGGAAGACGACGTCCTTTTCACCGGTCGGGTCGAGCTGCTTTTCGATTGCGTAGCCGGCGAGAGTCGAGGAAAGTGTCTTTACGGCGATATACGCAGGCTCCGGTTTCAGGTCACGGCCGACGGTACCGAAATTGTGTTCCCGCTCGTTGGGGTCGGCGCCGTCGTTCTTCCAGTCATACCAGATACTGACCGGGACTTTCTGATAGAGGTTGATCAGGAACATGCGGACGAGGTAACGGGCCTGCTGCTCGTCCGACAGCCGAGCCTTGTCCCAGTTGATGTTGGAGTAGCCCCATTCGCCCGAGATGATGGGGACCTGCTTGCCTTGCGGCGCGTATTGCTCGACGAGCGCACGGAGTCTCGCATAATCCTTGATAACAGTCTCCGGCGGCTGCGGACGATACGGATGGACGCTGAGGACGTCAATCCAGGTGAGCAGACCCTTCTTGAAGCAGGCCTCGAGCCAGTCGAAGGGGATGCCGGAGGTGGCCGGTGCCACGACCACGCCGGAAGGGTCGGCTTGCCTGATCCGCGGCGCTGTCTGCTCGACCAGCATGCAGTACTCGTCGATCCCGGGCTGAGGCGACCAGAATTGCTGGATATTGGGCTCATTCCAGATTTCCCACAGGATTCCTTTGCCTTTGTACCGCTGGGCAGCAGCCTGGGCAAAGGCGGCGAAGGCCTTTCGCCCCGCCTCGGTCCGGACGGAGTGCTCCTGCTCGTAGAGTCGGTTGCTGTAATCGAGGATGTAGATGATGCGGATGCCGCGTTCGGTGCAGCCGGCGGTCAGAGCGTCATAACCGGCTTTCTCGAAGTCGTAGACGCCTTTCTGCCGCTCGACGCCGGACCAGGACAGATCCATGCGGATGAACCGAAAACCGCCGTCGCGGATAAGGTCAAGGTCCCGCGGCTGGCCCGTGAAATGGATGTTGACCCCGAAGCCATCGGGAATGGTCAGCGCGGGTATAGGTGTTGCCCCTGATGAACGTGAGGCGACGCCGCACAGGAGCAGTACGCCCGCCAAAAGTTTCAGGAAAGTCGCTCGGTCGAACTTGGTCATCGGTCCTTGGATGGCATGCGTGTCTGACATCGTGTCTCTCCTCAGATCGTACCGCGTCTCGATTCCCGGCAGCCGCAATTCGACGAACGTCCCTTGAACTGCCGCGCATCGCTCCATGAGAGTACTGCGTCTATCGCTTGGGTGCACGACAAAATCATGGCAGGGCCAACACGACGGGTGCGGCCGGGATTCGGTGGCGGGTTCGGCCCGCAGAGCAGGGCGAGCGGGGACGCTCGCCCTGCGCAAGCCGCAGGGATTGCCACCGGCTTCTGATAACACCCGTTTGCCCCATCTCGCTGCCTTTCGCAGCCCAACCGCCGCGCATTTGCCCCGGCCGACGGAAATTGGCTTTGTTTTTGCGGAGAGTGTCAAGTTTGAAGTGTGAAGTTTGAAGTCCAGAGTCGCCACTTGACACTTCCGACTTGAAACTTGAGACTTCTGGTACAAATTGGCTTTGTTTTTCACGGCCGGTTCCGAGAGGACCATATCATAGCTCTTTGTCTCATCCGTAATTAGCACACCTTCGCCCTCCCGGAAATTGGCTTTGTTTTGCGCAACGGGCCCCGCCCGTAGTGACGGCGTCGGGCGTTTTCCGGGAACTATGCACTGCAGCGTGCCCGCTTGAAACCTCCGACTTGAAACTTGAGACTTCTGGTAGAAATTGGCTTTGTTTTGACAAATCTCCCTTCCGGCCCCCCACCCGTCCTGCGGAGCGGGACACCCCGGTGGAAGAATGGGATGGTGGAATAATGGAATATCGGAGTAATGAGGCATGTCGGTGACTCTCGTCCAACGCACGTTCCGCTTATCATCCGGTCCGGCCGCACGCCGCCAGGCGCCATATCGCTTTATCTGATATTACGTAGATAATAAACGGATATAGAAATTGTGTCAATAGAAAAATGTCCCCGGTGAAGCAGATAACCTCTTGTCCCGCAAGAACTAAAGAAATTCTGCAAAAATAGCGTCGAATCCCAGGGGCCGCAGAGGCCTCCGGCGCGATGGAACCGCAGATGGACGCAGATGAACGCAGATAGGGGGCCTTCGGCCGCAGTCGAAATCAGCGCACGCAGAGACGCGGAGACGCAGAGAGGCGCAGGCGAACCTCGAAAAATGTACCTGACGCCCCTTTAATTCCCTCCGTTTCCTCCTTATCACGCCTCCCTTTCCGGCCGATAAACCCGTAGCGGCAAGTTCTTGCATCTTTGATGAGACCACGAAGGCATTGACTGAGGGGCCAATGCGCCCTCAGAAAACGTGTTCTGCCTTTCATCAACAGTTACTTTGGATCGAGGCGCTTTATGGCGGATCAACTGTATGTTTTTGTAGACAACTCGTTCTTGTTCATTCAAGGTTACAAGCACGTGCGCGCCGTCGCGAGCCTGCCGCCAAGTAAGAAGCCGTATATTGACTATGCCGCTCTCAAGCGACTTCTGGAAGAGCAGGGCGAAGTGAGACGCATGGTGCTCGTGGGATCACAGTTGGCTGGTTCGATAATCCGGCAGGGTCAACAGGCTGGATTCGAGGTCTCGACCCTGCCCAGACACCCAGACATAAAAACCGGGAAGACAAAAGAGAAAGGGGTAGATCAGAAGATTGGGTGGGAAGTGGCAAAAACGATCTTCACGAACAAAGACCCCCTTATGAATAAGAAGATCATCCTGTGCACAGGAGACAAGGATTTTGCATCTATCCTTCCGGACATCCAGACGGCAGGGTGGGCATTCGAGTTGTGGCTCTGGCGCAGTTCCTTCTCCGCAACGTACGCTCAACAGGTAAAGGTCTTTGGCAGATTGCGAGAGTTGGATGGCGAATGGAAGAAGTTCATTAAGATCAGAAATGTGCGCGAGGGTGCGCTCCCACACAGAACACTCTGAAGGATCTCGCTCGGAAATCTGGGACGCCATATGCAATTCGGGACCAAGATAACTAAGCTGCCCGCGGAATTCCGCGACACTACACTCAAGGCGGGACCCGAATCAGCAAGAGGTCTCGGGAATTACGCAGAATTAAAGGGGTAGCCCATGGACAACTCCGTGTTCTCTGCGATTAGCGATCTCCAGCGCATCTACGCGATTGTTCTTGCATTGTCTGTCGGGGAAGCCTTCAAACAGTTCATCCCGGACGCACATCGCAAACTCGCAGACCGGAAGCTCAATTGGGACCAACTGTTTGGGCTGGTGTCGTTTCTGGTGTTCGTGTTCCCATTCTTTCAGGGCATGAGCCGCCACTTCTTCGCCGAATATAACGAGGGGCCATTGCCCAATCCGTATTCCAGACGCCTGATGCTGGACTTCATCGCCTTCACTGTCGAAAGCGGCTTGTTCTTTGTGTTATCAAGGACATTGCCGGCGTGCCAATGGAGGCGCTTTTACTCTACTGTCATACTGCTACTCGCCGCCGATGGGCTTTGGGGATTAATCGAATTGACAGGCCCCCGTCACAATGCTCACATGATTCGCGTTTGGGTGGTCCTCGATGGTGTGTTTATCGTTCTTTTCGGTCTGATACTGCTTTTTCTTTGGCATAATAAGAAGTACTTTGTCGGTGCCATCATGGGCGTGCTTCTCATGGTCGCCCGAACAAGTCTTGATTACGTGCTGCTGTGGGATTCTTACTTTCCCACAGTCCAAAAACACAGTAGTGAGTCAGGTAAGCAGGCACTGTCCATATCCGAAGGCAAAACGAAGGTCTATATTGCTGCACCGCTTTTCACACAAGCTGAATGGCAGTGGAACGGCGCAGTGGCAGCTAAACTGCGAGCCCTCGGCTTCGAGGTCATTTTGCCGCAGGAGCGAGCAGAATCGATGCTCAGGGGCGACAAAGCTTTCGACAGTCGCGTTTTGTTTCTCGGTAATCTTGCGGATATTGAACGCGTTGACGTGCTCATTGCGGTTCTGGATGGCGCGGATGCAGATTCGGGAACATGTTGGGAGAGCGGCTATGCACATAAAGCGGGACGCCCTATCATAGGGCTAAGAACGGACCTGCGTGGCGGAGGAGACGACCCGAACACTGCCGTAAATCTAATGCTCTCTCAGAGTTGTTCGCAATTCGTAACGATTCCTCTTGCCAAGAGAGACGATATCTCTTGGGTCACCGAACGAATTGCTGAAGCGGTCCGAGCAGCACATGATTGAACGAGGTGCGGTGGGGAAGTGGTACGGTGGCACGTATGTTCCGGGGACACTGTACCCGATCAGGAACCGGGATAGGTGAAGTGGCCGGGCAGTTTTTCCGGAAATGAGGAGAATACATGCGACCTGATATGGGTGAGGTGCCCCCGGATTATGTACCAGATGTCATGAGAGAGTTGACGACATCATGGGGCTTGTATTCCGTAGGCGCAGGCGTAGCCGAAGCCGGAGGAATACAAGCCGCCGCGAACGCCGCCGGGGTCCGGTACCCCAACGCACTGTGCGGCCGGCGGTGATTGTACTCCAGCCGATGCTGCTCCGCCAGCACCTGCGCCTCCTTCAAGGACCCGAATACTTCCCCATTCAGAAACTCATTGCGTAAGCGGCTGTTGAACGACTCGATGTACGCATTCTCCCAAGGACTACCCGGCTCGATGAACAACGGCCCCGTCTGCCGCTGGGCCAACCAGCTCTTGATGCGCTCGGCCACGAATTCCGGCCCGTTGTCGCTCCGCAGATACCGCGGAGCTCCTCGAAGAGCAAACAAGTACTCCAGCACCCCCATCACATCCTGGGCCTCCATATGACGTGCCACCTCCAGTGTCAGGCACTCTCGGGTGAACTCATCCACCACCGGCAAGAGCTTCAGCCGACGCCCATCCTCGGTCTGATCGTACAGGAAATCATAGGTCCACACATGGTTCGGATACATAGCCTTCTTGCGGCGACAGCCGTTTTTCGAGTCTCCGCAGCGCCGGCGTTTATGGGTCCGGCGGGGCACTTGGAGGCCCTCTTGACGCCACAGCCGATAGATGCGTTTGCGGTTCACCCACCAGCCTTCCTGACGCACCAGGGCCGTGATCATCCGATATCCATAGCGGGGATACCGCCGGCTCAACTGGCGGAGCTTCGACACCAGCGGCTTGTCCTGATCGGGCCGTATCCGCCGAGCCCGCGGAGTGGCTCTCGGCTGGCCGAGGGTCCGGCATACCCGACGCTGGGAGACCGTCATCTGCCGTTGCACGTGTTCCACGGCTCGTCCCCTCCGCGTCGGGCTCAGTCGTTTCCCTGGAGCGCCTCTTGGAGAATCGCCTTGTCCAGCGTCAGATCCGCCACGACCCGCTTGAGCCGACCGTTCTCCTTCTCCAGGTGCTTGAGCCGCTTGAGGTGATCCAGAGGCATCAAACCATAACTCTTACGCCACCGGTAATACGTCGCCTCGCTGACGCCAAACGTCTTGCAGACCTGGTCAATCCCTTGCCCCTGAGCCACCTTGGCCTCGGCCTGTCGGAGCATCCCAACAACCTGCTCCGCGGTGTGGTGCTTCTGCTTCATGAGAGTACCCTTTCAACTCAAACTCCATTCCTCTTATCGGATACTCTCTCATTGCCACTGGCATCGTTTTCGGGGAGCACCTCATGGGCATGGTGAGGGAAACCAGCGGCCTCTTGAGGGCGGTCTTGCCTTGGGTGAGAAGGCTCCTTAATTTTCGCAAGCGTCTCGAAGAAAAGATTGACATAGACGTGGTGAGCGATAGCGATGCGGTCCGGGTTGATTTGGGCAATACGCCTCACGCTATCCATGTTCGTCTAAAGATCTCGAACTTCTCCCCAGCCTTTTCCGTGAAGATCGAGAGGGTCACCGCCTCCGTTATGATGAAGTACAGAACCATCGTCTCGTGTGAATCTGTCCTCGTATCTGATAGACTACGCCATGGGCAATTCACGCATCTTTGTTGCCAGTTCAAACTGAGCGATTCTCAGGTACGCCTTCTGCGTGAATTCAGCGATTGCCGCAATTTAGAGGCCAGAGTGACGATACAAATCGAAATGTCATCCCGCTGGGGAATGATCTCCAAATCGATGTCTAATAAGGACATTCTCGTAAAGCCATGGTGCCAACCCCCGAACATACAAGCGAAGGCCGGGGACTCTGGGGAGGCCATACCCAATTCGGGACCCGAATAATTAAGCTGTCCCCCGAATCAGAGCTTGATGAGGGGACGGGATTCTGTGGGGCGGTCGGCGGGGGTTAGTTCAGAGGGCAGGGGCCGGGGGGACGGGTGGGGTGTCCGTCGCACTCGGCGAGGTAGCTCATGGCGCAGCCGGCGATCTCTTGCAGCCAGGCGGTGTCCAGGGTCGCCGCGAAGTCCGCCAATAGGGTTCGCACGTCGGGGAGGGGCGGGGCGGCGGCGTTGACGCGGAGGCTGGTCAGGGATTCGGCCAGGAGGGTCTCGGCTTGGCTGATCTTCGACACGATGTCCACCGGCGGGCTGCGCAGGAGTTTCGCCAAATCGTCCGGCTGCATCGCCGCGAGATGATGGAGGATAAGGACCTCCCGCGCGGGACGCGCCAGCAGGCTCAATGCCTCCGCCAATTCTCGCATTCGCTCGTCGGCGATCAGAGGTTCATCATCCCAGGGGAGCGGCGGCTCGCCGGCCAGCACGATGTCCGGGCCGATCAGGTCCACCATGATATCGACGAGCATTCCAAGTTGACCCAGGTGGTCCAGCTCGCCCGCCAGCAGGCACGTCGTGATCAGTGTGTACACGCCGATTTCCTGGGCCTGCCAGCGGCTGTTGGTGAAACGGGCACAACGGACCAGTACGTACGGGGCATATAGCTCGATGATCCACTCGAACAGCCAGAGAATGGGCCCGTTGACGCCGTGTCGCACACGCCTCATAGTCCGCCCTTTCGCTTCGTAGCCTTGGGCGGCGGCAGAACGAAAAAGAGCACCGCCGCAATCACGCTCGGTCCAGGCCGGTCAGGGCCTTCCGGAAACGTGAAAGCTAAGCGGTGCTCTCTGCAGATACTCTCTACGCAGGAGGCCCGAGCTTTGTGTCGAAGTCGATCGAGGATGCCTTCCACAGAGACACAAAGCATCGGTGCTCTTTGCGTAGAAACAAAGAGCACCGAGCCTTCCAAACGCTTTCCGGCTAAAACTGACCGTTCGGACCGAAGCGTCTGAAATCTCAGTGTTTCAGATTTTTACTGCGGCGGATTTCTCCCCGCCGCACCCGTATTGTACCCCGACCCGCCCGTCCGGGCAACCGCAAATCCACCGCCGTTCGATGGTGCCGCCCCGTGTGTCATTGCGAGCGAAGCGAAGCAATCTCCCATGCCGGGGTTGAGATTGCTTCGTCGCTGCGCTCCTCGCAATGACATAAATAGGATCCGGCGGGCGTCTTTGCGTTTGGCCTGACCTTGCAGGCCGTGCCGGGGCTCGCTAAGATGGTCGGCTACCAGGAATTTTGTAGGAGGCTATGCCATGACTGTAGATCCCGCCCAAATCACCCGACGTGCGTTTCTGAGAAGGTCGGCCGGCACTACGGCCGGAATGACCCTGGGCTTGAGTCTCCTCGGCGCGCCCGCAATGCGCTCTGCCCTGGGTGCCCACGAGAAGGTTCGGGTCGGCTTCATCGGTGTGGGATCCTAAGACGGAGCGTATCACTAACAATAAGGAAGCCAACAAGCTGCTTCATTACCGGTATCGCAAGCCCTGGACCCTGGCGTGACGTTTGTGATACTTCCTTTCGGAGACTCGGCAATGTGTATACGAGCTGTTGTCCTTTTCGTGATGCTCCTGTTGGTATCGGCGGACGCGCCGGCCCAACCGGCGGCCGGGCCGCTGCGCCTCCATCCGACCAACCCGCGGTATTTCACGGATGGCAGCGGGCGGGCGGTTTATCTGACCGGCTCGCACACGTGGAACAACCTCCAGGACATGGGCGAGACGGACCCGCCGGCCGCTTTCGATTTCGACGCCTACCTGAACTTCCTGACGGAGCACGGCCACAACTTCGTCCGGCTCTGGCGCTGGGAGCTGGTCAGTTGGGACACGAAGGCCAATCGCGAGAAGGCGCCCCGGCATCTCCTTTGCATGCCGCATCCGTGGGCGCGCACGGGGCCGGGCCTGGCCTTGGACGGCAAGCCCAGGTTCAACCTGGAGCAGTTCAACGAAGACTATTTTCAGCGCCTGCGCGCGCGGGTGATGGCGGCCCGCGACCGGGGCATCTACGTCTCCATTATGCTGTTCGAGGGCTGGGGCCTGCGGTTCATGCCCGACGGGTGGAAGGCGCATCCTTTCCATCCCGCCAACAACGTGAATCTGACGGACAGCGACGTCAAAGGTATCAAAGGAATCGAGCTCTTCAGCCTTGCCTCGTCCAAGGCAACGGCCCTCCAGGAGGCTTATGTTCGCAAAGTCATCGACACGGTCAACGGCCTGGACAACGTGCTCTATGAGATTGGCAACGAGAGCGACTTCTTCACGACCGAGTGGCAGTATCACCTGATTCGCTTCATCAAGAGCTACGAATCCACCAAGCCCAAGCAGCATCCGGTCGGCATGACCTCCATCGGCTATGGCGTAGACGATCTCGACCGGCTGCTGAAGAGCCCCGCCGATTGGCTCTCCCCCAATCCGGACCGCTATGACTACAAAAACGATCCGCCGGCCTCGGAAGGCGCCAAGGTTATTTTGCCGGACACGGACCACCTCTGGGGCGTTGGCGGCAACGTCTCGTGGGTGTGGAAAAGCTTTACGCGCGGGCTGAACCCGATTTTCATGGACCCGTACCAGCGGGGCGTGCTCGACCGGGGCCCCGATGAACAGTGGGAGCCGGTTCGCCGCGCGATGGGCGTCACGCGCCAGTCGGCACAGCGGATGAATTTGGCCGCCATGACGCCGCATAAGGAGCTGGCGAGCACCGCGTACTGCCTAGCGGACCCGGGAAAAGAGTACCTCGTGTACCTGCCCGACGGCGGGGAGGTGACGGTGGATCTGTCCGCCGCGTCGGGGCCGCTGCAGGCGCAGTGGATTCACCCGGTCGAGGGGAAGACTCAGCAAGGTGGTGAAATCGCGGGCAGCGCCCGCCGCACGTTCAAGGCCCCATTCCGTGGCGATGCGGTCCTCTACCTGCGGGATCGCTCGGATCCGCAACCGCGGAAGACACAGGATAACACAGACACGACGAAGCAGGATGACGGCGGCCCCGCCGATGCGGTTGTGCGGCCGGGGTGGGAATGGCAGACCGCCACGCCGGAGAGCCAGGGCATGTCGAGTCAGAAACTCGACGCGCTCAAGGACAGTCTGGCCGCCCGCAAGACCAAAGCGTTTCTCGTGGTTCGCAATGACCGGATCGTGTACGAGTGGTACGCCCCCGGCCACGGGCCGACCGTGAAGCACTACACCGCCTCCATGGCCAAGGCGATTGTCGGCGGCGTCTCGGTCGGCGTGGCGTTGAGCGATGGTCTTATCGCACTGGACGACCGGGCCGCCAAGTACGTCCCGCAGTGGAGGGACGATCCGCGTAAGTCGAAGATCACTCTGCGTCAGCTTGGCTCGCATACCTCCGGCATCGAGGACGCGGAGGCCGACAACCTGCCGCACGACCGGCTTACCGGCTGGAAAGGCGACTTCTGGAAGCAGCCTGCGCCGCCCCGCGATCCCTTCACTCTCTCACGTGACGCGGCGCCGGTGCTCTTCGAGCCAGGCGCGAAGATGCAGTACAGCAATCCCGGCATTGCAATGCTGGTTTACTGTGTCACGGCGGCGCTGCGGGATGCACCGCAGAAGGATATCCGCTCGCTCCTGCGCGACCGCGTGATGCGGCCGATCGGCGTGCCCGACGAGGACTGGTCGGCGGGCTACAGCAAAACGTGTGTGGTGGATGGCCTGCCGCTGGTCGGGGCCTGGGGTGGCGGCGGTTACACGGCCCGGGCGGTGGCGCGCGTCGGGGAGCTCATGCTCCACGAGGGCAACTGGGACGGCAAGCAACTGCTCAGCAAAGAAGCCGTTCATCAAATCACGAGCGACGCGGGCACGCCGGGAGTCTGTGGCATCGGCTGGTGGAGCAACAATAGCGGTCTCTACGCCAAACTGCCCAAAGACGCGTTCTGGGGGTCGGGCGCCGGGCATCAGGTCGTGCTCGTGGTGCCCAGTCTGAACCTGGTCGCCGTGCGGAATGGCGACCTGCTGGGGACCGCTGGAGCCGAACCGAACCAGTTTCACGAGCCTGTGCGCCAGTTCCTGTTCGAGCCGCTGGTCGAGGCGATCAGTGATTCCGCCGCCGGTGCGGAACCATCCGCCGCACCCTTGCCGCCGGGCGTGAAGGCGGTGTGGGATGTGAGCAAGGCGTATCATGAGACGACGCCTACCCGCGAGCGAATCTGCATCAACGGGCTTTGGCGGTGGCAGCCGGCCGACACGCAATCGCAGCAGGTACCCGCAGGGGACTGGGGCTATTTCAAAGTCCCGGGCTGCTGGCCCGGCATCGGCGACTATATGCAGAAAGACAGCCAGACGGTCTATGCCCATCCGAGTTGGAAAGACCACAGGCTTGGTAGCGTTACGGTGGCTTGGTACGAGAGGGAAATCACGATTCCCGCCGATTGGGCCGGCCGTCGCATCGTGGTCGATATCGAGAACCTGAATTCGTATGCGGCGGTGTACGTGGAGGGCAGCAGGGCGGCCGAAATCCGGTTTCCGGGAGGTGAAGTGGAGCTCACCTCGATGTGTCACCCGGGGGGCACGTACAGACTCAGTCTGCTCGTGGTCGCCATGCCGCTCAAAGGCGTCATGCTCTCCTACACCGACACTGCCTCCGCCCGGGAGGTCAAAGGTTCGGTGGCCCGCCGGGGCTTGTGCGGCGACGTCTATCTGGTCAGCACGCCAGCCGGGCCGCGCATCGCCGATGTGAGGGTGGATACGTCGGTGCGTAAGCGGGAACTCACGTTCGATGCGGCGCTCGAAGGGCTCGCGCCGGATGCACAGTATACCTTTCGTGCGCGGATTATGCAGGAGGGGCGTAGCGTCAAGGAATTCGCCAGCCGCACATTCCCCGGGCGCGATCTCAAAGAAGGGCGCATCGCGGTCACGGAGCCGTGGATGCCCGATAAGCTGTGGGACATCCACACGCCGCAGAACACCTACGACCTTGAGATTTCGCTCCTGGGTGCCGACGGCAAGGCGCTGGATACCGGCTGGACCGTGCGCTTCGGGTTCCGCGAGTTCTGGATTGACGGCCGGGACTTCTTCCTCAATGGCACCCGCATCTTTCTCTGTGCCGTGCCGGTGGACAACGCCCAGATCGGCGCCGGGCTGGCCAACTACGAGGCCGCCCGCGAGAGCTTCGAGCGTCTCCAGAGCTTCGGCATCAACTTCGTCTATACTCACAACTATGGCTGTGAGCCCGGCTCGCATCTGGGTTTTGCGGAAGTCCTGCGGGCCGCGGACGACGTGGGGATGCTCGTCTCGTTTTCGCAGCCGCACTTCAGCCATTACGACTGGCAGGCGCCCGACGCCGATCAGAGCAACGGCTATGCCCGCCACGCGGAATTCTACGTGCGCACCGCGCGGAACCATCCGTCCGTCGTGATGTATTCCATGAGCCACAACGCGACCGGCTACAACGAGGACATGAACCCGGACATGATCGACGGTATCCAGGACCCGCGCGACACCTGGGCCTCGAAGAACGCCAAGCTCGCGTTGCGGGCCGAGGCGATTGTGACGCGCCTGGACCCCAGCCGCATCGTCTATCACCATGCGTCGGGCAACCTGGGCTCGATGCACGCGATCAATTTTTACCCGAACTTCGTCCCGATTCAGGAGCTATCCGACTGGTTCGAGCACTGGGCTGCGCAGGGCATCAAGCCGGTGTTCACCTGCGAGTATGGCGCGCCGTTTACCTGGGACTGGACGATGTATCGCGGGTGGTACAAGGGCCAGCGCGAGTTCGGCAGCGCCGCGGTCCCTTGGGAATTTTGCCTGGCGGAGTGGAATGCCCAATTCGTCGGGGACCGGGCCTTCCAGATCAGCGAGTCGGAGAAAGCGAATCTGCGCTGGGAGGCCAAGCAGTTCGCGGCCGGCCGGCTCTGGCACCGTTGGGATTACCCCGTCGAGGTGGGGTCGACGCGTTTCGAGGAGCGCTACCCCGTCTTTGCCATGTACCTCACGGACAACTGGCGGGCCTTTCGCACGTGGGGCGTGTCCGCGATTTCCCCGTGGGAGTACGGGCACTACTGGAAGCTGCGCGAGGGCGTGGACCGGAGCCGCCGGGAGTTGCCCGTGGATTGGGACACCTTGCAACGGCCGGGGTTCAGTCCCGATTACCTCGAGCAGCAGTACGAGCGGATGGACCTGGCTTTCGATCGCTCCGATTGGATCGCCACAGCTGCCGCCCAGGCGCTGCTCCGCAACAATCGACCGCTGCTGGCTTACCTTGGCGGCAAGCCCGCCCGCTTCACCAGCAAGGACCACAATTTCTACCCCGGGGAAACGGTCGAGAAACAGATTATCGTCATCAATAATTCTCGCCAGACCGTGACGTGCGATTGCCAGTGGTCGTTCGGCCTGCCACAAGCAGTGACCGGTAGCAAGACAATTGCCATCGCGACAGGCCAACAGGAACGCATTCCGCTGCGCTTCGAATTGCCGGACACGCTCGAGCCCGGCAGGTACGAGCTCAGCGCGAGTTTCAGGTTTAGCAATGGCGAAAGCCAGGTGGACAGTCTCTCCATTGACGTACTGTCGCTTTGGGTAGATGCGTCAACAAGCGCGAAGATTGCTTTGTTCGACCCCAAAGGTGAAACCAGCGCATTACTGAACACGTTGGGAGTTCGCAGCCAATCCGTGGAGGCCGGCGCCGATTTATCCGCATATGACATCCTCGTCGTGGGCAAGTCCGCGCTGACGGTCGGGGGGCCGGGGCCGGATGTCACGCGGGTGCGCGATGGTTTGAAGGTGATCGTGTTCGAGCAGACGGCGGACGTCTTGGAGAAGCGACTTGGGTTCCGCGTGGAGGAGTACGGCTTGAGGCAGGTCTTCGCGCGGGTGCCGGACCATCCTCTTCTTGCTGAAATCGGCGCCTCGCGGTTGCGCGACTGGCGCGGCGAGGCGACCATCCTCGCGCCACGACTGACGTATGAAATGCGGCCGCGTTACGGCCCAACCGTCCAGTGGTGCGACATCCCCGTCACGCGGGTCTGGCGCTGCGGCAATCGCGGCAACGTGGCCTCCGTCCTGATCGAGAAGCCCGCGTGCGGCGATTTCCTGCCGATCCTCGACGGCGGTTACAGCCTCCAGTACAGTCCGCTCATGGAGTATCGCGAAGGCAAGGGCCTGGTGCTGTTCTGCCAGATGGACGTGACGAGTCGCACAGAAATCGAGCCGGCGGCTGAACTACTGGTCTGCAATCTCCTGCGGTACGTGCGCCTCTGGCGACCGGCTCCGTGCCAGAACGCTGTTTATATCGGTGATCCGGCCGGAAAGAGCTATCTCGAATCTACAGGCATATCTTTGGTAGGGTACGAGGGCGGAAGTCTATCGCACAACCAAGTTCTCATCGTGGGTCCCGGCGGCGGGCAAAAGCTGGCAAGCCGCACGGCAGAGATCGCCGACTGGCTCAAGACGGGTGGCTATCTGCTCGCGCTCGGTCTCGACCAGAAGGATGTCGACGCGCTGCTATATTTCAAGGTTGTCATGAAGAAGGCCGAACACATCGCGGCCTACTTTAAGCCGCTTGAAATGAACTCCTCATTTGCAGGCGTTGGACCGGCGGACGTTCATAATCGCGACCCGCGGGAGTTACCTCTCGTCCAAGCGGGAGCCCAGGTCTTTGGTGATGGCGTCCTGGCGCAGGCGCAGCAGGCGAACGTCATCTTCTGCCAGCTCGTACCCTGGCAGTTCGACGGCGCGCAGGCCAATCTCAGACGGACGCACCGGCGCGCCTCCTTCCTTGTTTCGCGTCTGCTGGCGAACCTGGGAGTGGCCGGCACCACGCCGCTGCTGGATCGCTTTCATCAGTCGGTGGATGCCGCAAAACCGGAAAGACGCTGGCTGGATGGCCTCTACCTCGACCAGCCGGAAGAGTGGGATGACCCGTACCGATTCTTCCGATGGTGAGCGCGTTGCACCGCACTGGGCTTTCTGACCGCGCTATTTTCGTATGCTGCTGTCCAGGCCCGAGCTGATGTAAATCCCGCCTTCGACTACGGCGTGAATGGCCGTCAGCAGTTCGTCAAAGTCACAGTCTTTGAGCAGATAGCCGCGCGCTCCGGCTTTCAGCATCTGGTCCACGTACTGCTTGTGTCTGTGCATCGAAAGTGCGATGACCTTCACGTCGGGCCATCGGCCACAGATCCACTGCGTGGCCTCCAGGCCGCTGAGCACCGGCGGCATGCTGATATCCATGATCACGACGTCCGGCTGAAATCTCTCCGTGAGTTCTACGGCCGTGGCGCCATCCTTGGCTCTTCCCACGACCTCTATACCGTCCTGGTCCTGCAGAAAACTGCTCAGTGTTTCGCGAATGAGCGTATGATCTTCCGCGACAATAATCCGTATAGCCATGCCAATCTTCCTCTTGACGACCTTTGAATCCAAACAAAAACAACACGATCGCTGACTCTGTATACGATGCGCTTCCTCACTTGGCACCGGTCTCGATGGATTTTTCTTTTCTGTTGAGGCCGGCGTTTCCGTTACCCCTGCGGACGGCAGCCGTGAATGGCGCGGACCATCAGCGCCATTGGCGCGATAGCCCGCACGTTATATGGATTATGTTAACTTGTGCATGGTATGTCGTCCTGAACGGAGCGAAGCGCAGTGAAGGATCTGGGCGGCGTAGGAAAGAAACCTCTCCTGCCGATTACGATGGAGTTTCTCGCAGCCCCGATAGACGTCCGGGTGGCAGCGGCGAGGCGAAAGACTTTGCCGATGGCGGAGGGGCAGACCATTGGCCGGCTATGCTTGCCGCTGCCATCCACGAAATTTGCAGACGCAATGCGAAGAACACTGGGAGCAAGTCGCGATGGTCTTGAACGGCACGCAGGCGGCGGCGCAAAATGCCGCAGAGCCTTGCATAGCGTCGCTCCCTCTCAGTGAACCCGCAGAATGCGACGTAAAACGAGGCCCTGCAACATCTTGCGAAAACCCTATGGGCAGGGTAGGATTCGAACAATCCCCACTAACGCTATCGAAAACGCCGATTGCGGCAAACCCGCGCACAGAATCCGGCACACTCAAAAGCGATTTCGACCCCGATTTGGGTCAGATCGTAGCCGCCTGGCCGAACCTGCCGGCAGACGTGCGGCGAACGATCCTCCACACCGTCAAGAGCTACATCCGGACCCGGGAATGAGTGGTCCTTTTCTGGAGGCGCGAAACATGAACACGATGGCTTTTGTGGCCTGCCTCAACGGGCGAGCGAGAGGCAACGTCTGAGCCCTGAGCTGGTCTGACAGAGGAAAACGGGCCGATGCAAAGAGGTTGGACGCATCAAGGGCACGCAGGCTGTAGGCTATAGCAAGTAAGATTTATTCATCATAGACCCTTTCAGAGGACGCGGAGAATTGAGCATCTAATCGCCACAGAGCCGTCGGGAACCCGATTTTAGGCGGTCTGAATGGGGTTGCCCAGGCGGATCACAATCATGCGAGAACGACTGCCCACCAGAGATACCTGTCGTAAGTCTTTGCTGCTTCTATAGTTGCGCAGTCTCGCTTCGTGTGTGGTTCGGTTGCTAAAAATTGAATCATTGAGTAAGCTGCAAATATCTACCATTGAGTAGACGTATTAGAGGAGTTTTTATGTCTGGAACCTTAGTGAGCATCGGGGAGATCGTGGTCGCCACGGGTGAACCTATTCACCGAGTTAAATATGCGATCCAATCCCGCAGAGTCAAGCCGGTCTGTCGGGGCGGATGCGCTCGGCTTTTTGACGAGGCTGGCGTCGCGGCGATCAGGAAGGCCCTGACGGACACGAAACGCCGGCAACTGTCGGACCAGGCCAAGGCGGCATGAGGGCAGGTG
>Ga0315281_10001201_pt1 | contig 37956 bp, 34 predicted proteins | sample YL17G07_0_MG_FD_204540 | JGI IMG/M metagenome (GOLD analysis project Ga0315281, IMG submission 204540) | Sediment microbial communities from Yellowstone Lake, YNP, Wyoming, USA - YL17G07_0 | ecosystem: Environmental > Aquatic > Freshwater > Lake > Sediment | place: USA: Wyoming | collected...
CAATATCATGCCAAATTCCAGCGGCTAAGGAAACCCCGGAAACCCAGTATCCATGCGGACTTCAAGCTATTTCATCCATCAATATACCCACTCGATTCCGTGAAGACCCTGAATACTTTTGGAATGTATGCATTTTTTAATATTTTACGCCGCCGCGCGATCAGCCGCAGTTCAATCGGGATGCAGCGGTTCCTCCTGCATCAGCGCGATCTGTTCGCGCAACTCGAGGATGCGATCCTCCCAGTAACGCTGGGTGTTGAACCAGGGAAAGGCAATGGGAAACGCCGGATCGTCCCAGCGCCGCGCCAGCCACGCCGAATAGTGGATCAGCCGCAGCGTGCGCAAGGCTTCGATAAGGTGCAGCTCGCGCGCATCGAAATCATGGAAATCGCGGTATCCCGCGAGCACATCGGCGAGCTGGCGCGACATCGACGCGCGATCGCCCGAGAGCAGCATCCACAGGTCCTGCATTGCCGGCCCCATGCGGCTGTCGTCGAAATCGACGAAGTGCGGCCCTTCTTCCTCGGTCCAGAGAATATTGCCGGCGTAGCAGTCGCCGTGCAGACGCAATGTTTTGACATCGCCGGCCCGCTCGTAGCAGCGCCGCACACCATCGAGCGCCTGCGCCGACACGCCTTCCCACACGGCGAGAATGTCAACGGGAATGAAGTTATGCGCGAGCAGCCAGTCGCGCGGCTCCACGCCGAACGTGGTGATATCGAGCGCAGGCCGCGCCGCGAATGGCCGGACCGCGCCCATCGCGTGGATGCGCGCGATGAAGCGCCCCAGCCATTTGAGCGTGTCGCGGTTGTCGAGCTCGGGCGAGCGTCCGCCGCGGCGCGGATACACGGCGAAGCGGTAGCCCGCCGAATCGTGCAGCGTTTTTCCATCTATCGCAAGCGGCGCAACCACGGGAATTTCGCGCGATGCGAGTTCGCCGACGAAGGCATGCTCTTCGAAAATCTGCGCATCGCTCCAGCGCGCGGGGCGGTAGAATTTGGCAACGACAAATGGCATGCGGCTCCTCTCTTGCAAGACGGAAGCGGCAAGCGGAAGGGGGACTTCCTCAAGCCCCGCTTGATAGACGCGGTTTTCGTAGCTGTTGAGCGCGAGCAGATGCCCGTCGCAGCGCAAGCCGACGCCCTCCAGCGCGCCAAGAATACAATCGGGGGTGAGGCTGGCGTAAGGGGTGTTGCTGGCTGCAGGGCTGGTATCCATCGGAGGATTGTAGCGGCAAAGCGATAAGCAGCGTATTGACAAGCGAGGGCATACACTGCGATTCTCCAAATGTTGAAGCTTGCTGCAGGAGGTGAAAACATGCCCCGTACCAGCCAACCAGCCGCTATAAAAGAACTGCAAGTCATTCCCGGTGTAGGGCCGAGCATCGCGCAGGACTTGCTCGACCTCGGCTACCGGCAGGTCGCCGACCTGCGCGACGAAAATCCAGAGCGCATATACCGGGCGCTTTGCAAGCTGCGCGGCATGCACATCGATCGCTGCATGCTGTACGTGTTCCGCTGCGCGGTTTACTATGCCACACAGCGCAAGCACGACCCGGAGCTGCTCAAGTGGTGGAACTGGAAGGACTCGGCAAAGCCGGCAACGCGTTCAATCGAAGTTGAGGAGGCAAGATGAAAACTATCGCCATCGTCAAGTATGTTTTTGCTGCAATCGGCCTTGCCATGCTCGCCGGCACGGTGTTCCTGATAATGAATACTCGCACCTTCCTTGCCGGCGCCGTCACGGCGCAGGGAACGGTTATCGATCTCGTCAGTTCGCGTTCCAGCAATTCGACAACCTACGCGCCGGTGGTGCGCTTCGTCACCGACAAGGGTGAAAAAATTGAATTTACTTCCGGCACCAGCAGCAACCCGCCAAGCTATTCCCAAGGCGAGAATGTTGAAGTTCTGTACCAACCCGGCAAGCCGCGCGATGCCCGAATACATGGCTTCGTTTCGTTATGGCTCGGGCCGATGATCCTGGGCGGCCTCGGGTCGATTTTTTTCCTGATCGGCGGCGGCATCATGCTCGCATCGGTGCTGCAAGGTCGCAAGGAGGCCTACCTGAAACAAAACGGCACGCGCATCCTGACCGCTTTCCAAAGCGTCGAACTCAACACCAGTCTCTCGGTGAACGGCAGACACCCTTTCCGCGTATTCACCCAATGGACCAACCCGTCCACATCCGAGATTCACATCTTCGAAAGCGACAACCTGTGGTTCGACCCCTCGTCGTACATCAATGACCGCAACATCACGGTGTTCATCGAGCCCGGCAATCCGAAAAAATACTACGTCGATCTGTCGTTCCTGCCCAAGCTGGCGCAATGAGATTCTCGAGTCAACAGGTAAGCCGGAATGAGTGAGCAAGTCAACGCAGGTTCGCCATTGCATGCACGCGCCACGCGAACCGGATCTCGCTACGACATTCACCTCCAGCAACTCGCCGAAGAGGGGTTCACCACCATCCCCGGCATCATCACAGCGAAAGAAATTGCCGCGATTTCGCGCGCGCTGGCTGGGGTCGCGCTGACAGGCGCGGGAACACGCAACCTGCTCGATCGACCCTGGTGCCGCGCGCTCGCGCAGCGTATCAAGCAACGTCTCGCCGATTTGCAGATATTGCCCTCGGAAGCGGATGCGCTGCAATGTACCTTCTTCGACAAGACGCCACGGCGCAACTGGCTGGTGGCGCTGCATCAGGATCTTTCCATACCGGCCAAGGCGGGAGAATCCCAACCTATCCCCGGCGCCCCCTCCGAAAAGGAGGGGCAGCATTACGTCCAGGCGCCGCCCAAGGTACTGGAAAATCTACTCGCGGCGCGCATGCACATCGACGACTGCGGACTTGAAAACGGGGCGCTACGCGTGGTGCCGGGATCGCATCTTCTGGGGCGCTTGTCCGAGGAAGAAGCGCGAAGGTATCGCGATGCCGCAGGAGAAGTCGCCTGCGCCGCACAACGCGGCGACGCGCTGCTGATGCGCCCGCTGCTATTGCATGCCTCGTCGAAAGCGGTAACTCCCAGCCGCCGTCGCGTGCTGCATTTTCTTTTCGCTCCGCCAGAGTTGTCTTTTTGAGAACTACCAATCGACCTGGCGAAAACCAAGCCCGACGGGAATAGGCTGGTGCGAAATAATCACTATCGTTCGATCCCGCCAAGTTCGAACCCATCCCCAAAAACGCTCAGCAGAGGCGGGGTCGAGCGCCGCATTGGGCTCGTCCATCAAAACCCATTCGCTTGCCTGTAGCCACGCCCGAATCAGGCCCGCCAAGGCCTGCTCGCCACCCGACAGTTGGCTTCCCCAGTCGGCGCTTTCGTCCAGCCGCGCAAGCCACGCCGAGAGATTCAGCGCGTGTAACGCTTGCTCTGTCTGTGTACGCAATACCGGACTGGGCGATTTCGGATAACACAATGCCGCAAATAGCGTATCGAACGGGAAATAAGGCTTTTGTGGCATGAATACCTTATTCGTAGGCAGACTAACGCTTCCCTTTGCCCAAGGCCAATTCCCCGATAGCAGCATAAACAACACACTTTTGCCAAACCCCGAAGGCGCACGCAACACCACTTTTTCACCACGCTCGATGAATAAACCGGGTATGCGGCAAATCACTTGTGCCGTGACTGCGTTTTGTGACGGCGCCGCAATCACTAAATCATGCACCCGCAAATCGTTACCAGTAGTGACATGCAACGTTGCGGCTTCAACTTGCTGTTGCTTTAGAAAAGTTTGCCATCCATTCAAACGTTGCCGCAGTGCTCGCAACCGCGCCCAATCGCCATAACCGCTTACAAACCAATTAAGCGCCGCCCCCACTGTTCCGTGCGCCATCCCGATCTGAAATACCTGCCCATAGGTTAAATCGCCGTTAAACAAAAACGGACTTAGCACAATAATGGCTAAAATATCGCCTGGCCCCAACAATATCGCCAACACGCCAACTCGCGCCTGAATCGTAGCCAACGAGCGCACGGCCTCAAGCACCTTGCCTAATTTTGTTTGCGCCAGAGTCTGCTCGACCGCCGCACCACGCAACAGAGCAATGGCTGCAGCTTGCGATTGCATATGCGCAACGTGTGTGCGCAAATCGGCTTCCCGGTTGGAACGCGCGGTTTCCCGATCAGGTAAACGTCGCCCAACCCAATGAATCAGGCCTGCGGAGAGCCCGAAGGAGATCAAAGCCAGAAATAACATTGGGTATGGCACAGTGATGCCGAAAAACGGTAATTGCGGCATCACTTGACACAGCGTGTAGCTAAACAAAAGTAATTTTGCAACAGCGCCTAACGCACCGCTGGCCAACTGTACTACCAGTCCCGCCCAATCGCGCAAGTCATCGACCAAGCGTTGCGCAGGGTCGTGCTGGGCCGTGGCCGTCATTTGCGTTCGCGTTAAAAAGCGCTGCTCCCCAAAATACAATGCTGCCAATCGACTGAACCGGGAAGCGCGCAACCGATTGGTCAATCGCGGCTGAAACGTATCGTGTAACCAGCTCAAACCCATCTCCACCAATAAAATCACACCCAGCAACTTTAGGCTGAAATAAAACGCTTGCGCCTGTCTGTTGGAAAGTGCGTCGACAAAGTCTTTTTGCCAGTAATTAAATCCCCAAGCGAGCAAAGACTGCGCCAGCGTGACCGCGGCGACCAACAGGATTAAACCGCGACCGGCTCCGTGTGATTCGCGCTCCCTCATCTCTAAAACGCCCACGCCATTTTCGCGAATAATTCGGTGGAACGGGTTTGATTGCCGTCATCGCGCCGAGTCAGGTAGGTTAGCCCCATGGTCGCGCTCAAACCATTGCGCGGGGCATGGCTGAGTTGCAGGGAATGCGAAGTGCGGTGACTCACGAAACGTGCGGGCGAGCTGTCACCCAGGTTCCACCCGTTGGCATAGCCCAGCTCGCTGACCAGGCGAAGACGGCTAAATGCACTCAAAGAGTATTGCACCTTGATCTGTGCCAGGCGCTCTGCGATGGTTGCGCCATCTATGTCGCTATTCAAAGCCGTATCTTTGGCGCGGCTGCTCGAATAGCGCAGTGTGCCCTCTACATCCCAATTACGTTGCAACGTCACAATCGAATTGAGCAAGCCTGTTACCCCACGCCCGGCTTTGCCGTTGTAATAATCAGGCAAGTCCCCTGCCGAAATGATAACGGCCAGTTTCGACCACTGCCGGCTCGGCGAAGTGCTGACAAACAACTCGAGATACGGCGTTTTAATCGGCGCTCTGTCGGGATTCAAGCGCTCTTCCGAAAGGGGTGCGATCTTGAGTTGTATAAACCCGAAGCCGGTGTTGAGAGTACCTGACAGCGAGGGGTTGCTGCCGATCAGCTTCCCTTGCCAATCGGTTTGCCGATAGGCATCCATACTCAGATCAACGCGATTAATGACGCCTTGCGTTATAGGCCACGCGTCGTTGTACCAGCCGTGAATGTTGTTATAGCCCGCCTGCTGCAGTGCGCCCAGATCGGCGCGGAATCCCGGGCTGACTTGCTCATAAGACAATCCCCAATCGGTCAACGGTTGCTGTCTTTTCAGGTCCGCATACCACGCATTGCCGCGGCGCGCCGGGCAACGTTGCAACTTCCCTTGCGCGGCGCAATTGTCAGCGTTAGAGGCTGCGAGCAAGCCCGTGCTGGAATAGCCGCCGTCAAAACGCCGCAGCCCATCCGCCGCGACCAGGGTATTGTCCCCCGCGCCAGCGTAATTTTGCTGCGTCAGTACTGCCCCGAGATTGCCCCATTCCCTGCCCAAGCTGGCTCGACCCGCCAGCCCACGCGTGGCTGGCAACGATACAAAATCCTGCCCATAAGCCCTTGGCATAGCCAGACTACCACCGGCCTGGCTGTCCGCCATCACAAATTTGCCGCCAAAATTATCCCCGCGGTAAACCGACTGCAGCCCCCAGCGCGGGTCGGCGAACTGGCGGGTGTTGATCAGGCCAAACCCTGGGGTTTGGCTAATGTCGGAACCTTGTGCGAAAAAGGAGCGCGTTTCGCTCAAGAAGGATAAAAATTTGGTGTTTTTAGTCAGAATGGGAGAATCGGGTTCCCTGTCAGAAAAATTTGGACGCAGGGTCGCGGCAAGTTGCAATTCGACGTTGGGTTGGTAACCGACATCCAGACCGGCTTGCAGGGTTTGGGTGGCCGTAGCCGTCTCGCCGGGACGCCGCTCTTGCAAACGACTGGCGAACAAAGTTGGCTTCAAATGCCATGCGCGCGACTGCGTGCCAGCCAGCGTTATACCCGTTAAACGCGGCGCTTTGCAAAACACGCACCCACCATCGTCGTAAGGATTATGCGTGGAATAACTTTGTTGGCTAGCGTTTGACCGAAAGTAGCGTGCATAGACGCGCGGGGCTTGCGCGCCGGTTTGCGGCGTATAGAGGCTGGACAACGGAATTCGAATCTCGCCGCGCCAACCTAGCGCCTCAATTAGCGCGGTTGCCGTCCAGATAAAGTCAATTCCGTAATCGGTACTGCCGCCCTCGCGATACAAGCCATCTTGCACTCCGCCTGCAGGCGATAAACCAAACACCTGTGCGAACTGCCCCGTACCAACCGGATCGATATACACCAGCAGATAAGTATCTTTTTCCCGAAAATTGTCGGGCGCAAGGCGCGCAGTACGTATCTGTTGCACCTCCGAATCGGGAAACCAGACGCGAACCACCAGGACGTTCTCTTCAACCTGAAAATCCAGCGTTCCCACCGCCTGGTCCAATTTTCTTGAATGCGGATAGCGCTCATACGCAATGGGAATTTCAACCGCTTGCGTGGCGCTCGCCAACAACACCCCGCACAAAAAAAACACCAAAGACCGCATACATTTCCCCTTGTCAGTCAAGCAGCAAGATTCAAATCAAGCCCTGCAATTCTTTCTTTTCTCTGATCAGAATCTGAATCCGCGATCTCTCCGTACCATAATGCTGCAAGCAGTGTTCATGCTGGTACGCAATGCTGGTCAATGGAGATCGGTAGCGCCGGCTCGGCATCGGCGCATAAAAAAACCCACTCAAGTGGGTGACGGTTTGAATGCAAACATCTTGACACACCCCAAAAAAAAAGCAAAGTGCGGCTTGCTGTCAATAATTTGAGACTATTATTGCCTCAAGTCAATTCTTGCCTCAAGTCAATTCGACCGCAAATGTTTGCAGCCAATCCCGGCTGTAAAAACAACAAGGAGACTTTTATGAATATCAGTCCCGCACTAATGGCTTTCGCAGCGACGTTGCCCTTTTCTGTCAGCCGGCAAGATGTTGAAGAGGGTGATCCTCAAAACTCTTCTTGCAATAGCGGCTGCGGTAACAAATGCAATATCACTGTCGTTTAAATAGCAAAAAATAACAGGAGATTTCATGAACATCAGTCCCGCTCTATTGGCTTTCGCTGCGACGTTGCCTTTTTCCGTCAGCCGGCAAGATGTGGAGGAGGGTGATCCCCAAAACTCTTCTTGCAACAGTGGCTGTGGCAATGGTTGCAATATCAAAACAACTTAATTTCAAGCGGCTCCCAGTGAGCAACACGCCTTGTAAAACAGGGCGTGTTGTTCTTCAAGGGGACTGAAACGACACTTCCGAAACAAAATTAACAATTCAGGAGATTTCATGAACATCAGTCAGGCTTTTATGATTTTTGCAGCGACCTTGCCTTTCTCTGTCAGCCGGCAAGATGTTGTAGATGGCGACCATCCCTATCAAAACCCCGCTGCCGACAACACCTGTGGCGGATGTTGCGAAATAAAAATCAAATAACTTCAAGCAGGTAGTTCACTACACGCCTTGCAAAACAAGGCGTGTTGAATCTACCTCGCCAACAATACTTTCGGAGCATCTGGAGACGCCATGACCTCGACCGTGATCAGCCCCGCCGTCCTGAAACAGAAATTTATTCAATCGTCCTCGCCGACACACCTGGGTTTGGCCGTCAGCGCGACGGAACAATGCAACTTTCGTTGCACCTACTGTTATGAGGATTTCGAGATTGGCGAGATGAGCGACGCCACTTACACCGCGCTCAAGCTGTTTGTCGCAAAACGCATGCCGCAACTCAAGTCGTTCACCCTTTCGTGGTTTGGCGGCGAGCCGTTGCTGGCGCTTGATAAAACGGTGGATTTCACTCGCTACTGCAATGATCTGGCCGCGCAATATGGGGTGAGGATGCCGCGCGCCACCATGCCGACCAATGCTTCTGCGCTCACCCCCAAGAATTTGGTGGCGCTGGTCGATGCAGGAGTGCGCCATTTCATGATTTCCCTGGATGGCCAGGCAGATGCCCATAATCAAACCCGCAAAACCATAGGCGGCAAACCGACATTCGACAGGGTGTATCGCAATTTACTCGCCGTGCGCGCATGCCGGACGGAACAGCCATTTGAAATTTTGCTGCGCCTCCACTTGCATGAAAATAATATCGCCTCGCAGTTGGCGCTGGCCGAACAATTATCGGCCGACTTTGCAGCAGACTCGCGGTTCGATATTTTGCCTATCGCGGTAGGCGACTTCGGTGGCGCGCCAGTCAAATCCTTGGCGCTATTGAGGTCGAATTCCGACAGTATCAAAGGGGAGATTTACCGTCGCTTTGGCAGAGGCAATCAAGCCGCCGCCCAGGAAGAATGGGACGTATGCTACGCAGCCAAATGGAACCATTTATTTATTCGCCCGGATGGGCGGATTTCCAAATGTACATCGGCGCTGAACCGTGCCGACAACGACATTGGGCGGCTTCTGGAAAACGGCGAAATCGAGTTCGACGAACAAAAAGCCTTGCTGTGGGGCTTTGGTTTTCAAACAGGCAAAAAAAACGATTTGGACTGCCCGTTCTTTGACAAGCCCCAAGAGCAGACCCCGATTCGCTTCTACTCAAAAACTACGCTGCTTGAAAATACAGCCGCGCTTGAATTCGCGCCTGCGAGGGAAGCAAACAATGGGCCGGTAGTCACCAGTGCCGTAGCGGAAAACAACTTGCCGGTTATCTCTTAGTCTTCAAAATCGTAATGAAGAACCTCGCGGCAAGCCGCGAGGTATCAACACCAAGTTCAAAACCGCTGATTTGCAATCTGCTTTACGCCGCAAGCGACGGGGAATTGAACCCGGAGGGATTAATTACCGAAGCGCGAGAGTAGTAAAGAAGGCCTGAATATCGCCATGCGCCCCCAACACGCGTGCGTAGTAGGGGCGGTTCTTTCGGAGAAAGGTCATGTGACCAACAGCTTCTTCGAGAACGCGGCGAGGCTGATTCTCGATGCGCTGTCGCCACTCGTTGCGCACCACGTCCTGCTGGTTGGCGAGCACCGCCTAGATTGCCATAACATGGATTCCTGCTTGGCCGTTCCTCGAAACTTCGCTTCACTCTTTTTCGCGAGAAGAACAAACAATGATTTGACCACAGGCTCGAAAATTCCGCCTCATGAAATGCAGATTCATTTCACCACATTGCCATCCAGGTCTCTGACCTCGATGGGAACAATACCGGCCTTTTCGAATTGCGGTGCGATTTTGGCTTTGTCGCCTACCGCCACCACGACCAACTCGCCCGGCACGACATACTTCTGCGCAAGCTTGAGCGCTGTTGCTGCATCGACGGCGATGAGTTTCGCGGGCAGCTTGGCATAGTAGTCGAGGCCCCTATCCTGCGACCATGCCAGCGCAGTGCTCGCGGCGATTTCGGCGTTGGTATCGAACAAGCCGGGTAGCGACAGCAACTGGGAATTGCGCGCGACGTCGAATTCTTCCAGCGGCGCGGATTTGGCGCGCACACCGTCGATTTCCTTGAATATATCTTCCACTGCAGACGCGGTGGCATCCGCGCGCACGCTGCCGGAAATGACGAAGGCGCCAGTCTCGCGCTCGGGCGCGAAGCGCGAATAGACGCCGTAGGTGTAGCCCTTGACTTCGCGCAGGGTGTGATTAATGCGGCTGGTAAAGTTGCCTCCCAGGATGGCGTTCATGACGGTATTGCCCGCCACATCCTTGTCCGCGCCTTTCGGGCCGAAGGAAACGATTCTCAGCGCGGTTTGCGGCGCGTCGGGTTTGTCGACCAGCACCAGCCGCGCGCCGCTCTTCTTCGCTTGCGGCAGCGCGCCCTCCTTCAGCGGCGCAGCGGCTTTCCATGCGGCGAGCTTTGCCGTGACGATGCGCTTCAGCTCGTGCATGCCGATATTGCCGGAGACGACCAGCGCGGCATTTTCCGGGCGGTATTGGGATCGCCAGAATGCCAGCAGATCTTCGCGCGAGGTGGCCTTTATCGCGTCCTCGCTGCCAAGCGAACTCTTGCCATAGGGGTGATCGGCGCCGTACAGCGCTGCCGCGGCGACCACCGCTGCGGTCGCGAGCGGGCTTTCGTGCTGCTGCACCAGGGCGGCGCTGCGGTTCTTGCGCTGCCGCTCGATTTCCGCGTCGGCAAAAGCAGGATGCATGACGACATCGGCGAGGATATCCAGCGCCGCGGGGAAATTCGACTTGAGCGAGTCGAGCGTGAGCCAGGTATCGTCGTGGCTCGCTATAGTCGAGAAGGTTGCGCCGAGTGCGGCGATATCGTCCGCCAGCTCAAGTGCAGAGCGTTTCGCGGTGCCTTCCTGGAGCATCGCAGCCGTGAACGAGGCGAGCCCCGGACGCTGAGCCGGATTGGCCCTCGCCCCCGCTCTCACCACCAGCGTCGCGCTCACCAGCGGCACGCCGGGATTGGCCACATGCACCACCGTCAGACCATTGGACAGCTTGAATGTTTTGCCTGCCGGGAGCGCCAGCGCAAGCGCCCTGTCTCCCTTAGGTTGTTGGCTGCGCCATGCCTGGTCGGCATTCACGCTCACGCGTTCGGCCGGGTCGGACTTGCCGGGAGCGGGAGGCGTCGGTACTTCGGCTCCCAAGTCCTGTTTGCCAGGAACACCGTAGATCGCGACGCGCGCACTTTTACCGAGCTGTGCGGAAACTGCGCGCATCACGTCATCCGGCTTGATGGCACGATAACGTGCGATGTCTTTTTGCAGGTAGCCGGGATCGCCGGCTTGCTGGTTATAGGCATTGAGCCGGTCGGCGATTCCCGACACCTTTTCGAGCCCGCCGAAAAAACGCGTCTCGTAGGTATTGCGCGCACGCGCGAGTTCCGCTGCGGAGGGTGGCGCTGCCGCCAGCTTGGCGAGTTCCTCATCGATGGCATTCTCAAGCTCCTCGGCCGTGTGGCCGGGCCGCGCCGTGGCCTCGATGAGAAACACCGACCCCAGCGACAGCGATTGCTGCGAGGCGGTCACGCTTTGCGCGATTTGTTTGTCATACACCAGCGTTTTGTACAGTCGACTCGACTTGCCGCCCGCGAGAATGAATGCCGCGAAATCCATTTCCGCATCGCCCGGCTTGAAGATCGGCGGGGTGTGCCAGGCCAGGTATAAGCGCGGCAACTCGACCCTGTCCTCGACCACCTTGCGGCGCTCCGACGCGATCTGCGGTTGCGCCACATTGACCGCCGGGATGGCATCGCCGGCCGAGAGCGACGCAAAGTATTTTTCAATGAGTTGCTTGGCGCGCGCCTTCTTGAAATCGCCCACGAGCACCAGCGTCGCATTGTTCGGGCGGTAATAGGTGTGCGAAAAATTCATCACGTTGCCGAGATTCGCCGCCTGAATATCGGCATGCGACCCCATGACGCTGGCGTAATACGGATGGTCTTTCGGAAACAGCGAATGGAAAACCGCCTCCTCGACAATCCCGTACGGCTGGTTCTCGATGCGCTGGCGGCGCTCGTTGCGCACGACATCCTGCTGGTTGGCGAGCGCCACCTGATCGACCTCGTCGATCATGTAACCCATCATGTCGGACTTGATCCACAGACCCAGCTCCAGCCGGTTGGAAGGCAGCGTGAAAAAATAGTTGGTGCGGTCGAAATCGGTCGTGCCGTTGTTATCCGTCCCCCCCGCGCCATCGACGATCTTGTCCGCTTCGCCGCGCACGATATGCTTGCTGCCGGCGAACATGAGGTGTTCGAACAGATGCGCGAAGCCGGTCAGTCCCGGTCTCTCGTTGCGCGGTCCGACGTGGTACCAGACGTTGAAGGCGATCAGCGGCAGGCGGTGGTCTTCCGCGAGGATGACTTCGAGGCCGTTGGCGAGCTTGTATTTTTCGAAGCGGATCGAGGGAACGCCGTTTTCGGTGTGGATGGCGCGTGCAGTATTCGCCATTGCGGCAGGCGGTGCGGCAAGTGCAGAATGACAGCAGCAGGAAAGTCCAAAAGCAACAACGAGAGTCGTCAGACGCATGGTGCGCTCCAAGTGATGTGGGCAGGTAAATGCCGATATTGCAAAATAATTGCAGCATACGGGAATATTCGCGCCCCTGCCCTGTTCACTCCATCGTAGGCCCTTTTTTCATCAATCTCACTTTGGAGAACCACCATGTTGATTCGCACCCTTTCCGGCGCCGCTCTGCTGGCCGCCCTTTCGATCCCAGCCTATGCCGGCCCCGCCGACGACGCCAAGGCGCACTTTACCGCCATCGGTGCAGGTCAGGTCGATGCCGTGATGAGCCAGTACGCCCCCGACGCCACCTTCCAGTGGGTTGGCGGTCCGTTGAACGGCGGCTACACCGGCGCCGACAAGATCAAGGAAGTTTGGAGCAAATTCACCAAGAACGGCCCGTTCGAAGCGAACGTGAGCAAGGTCGAGGAAAGCATGAACGACAAGGGCGCCACCGTTTCCGCCAATGTCGAATTCAAGGGCAAGGCCACGATCAAGGTGCGCTACGTGCTAGTCTATCGTGACGGCAAAGTAGTCAACGAAGTTTGGCAAATTGACCCGAAGCTTGCAACCGGCAACTACTAAGAAACCTCTGAAGCAGTGTCTTCCCCGCGAAAGCGGGGAACCATTTTTCCGTGTAAAACTTGGATTCCCGCTTTCGCGGGAATGACAGCACTGGACTTTTTCGGAGATTCCCTAAGCAACGAAGCTGGTTGTATTGGGAGCCCCGATGGGCCGGGGCTCCAACTCCTTAGCAGGAGACGAATTAGCAATGTGGAACAATGACCGCTTGATCGAGGAACAGATTCCGCGCCTGCGCCGCTATGCGCGCGCGCTGACCGGCGACGCCATGCGCGCCGACGATCTGGTGCAGGACACGCTGGAGCGCGCGTGGACAAAGTTTGCCCTGTGGCGCCCCGGCAGCGATCTGCGCGCCTGGATGTTCACCATCATGCACAATGTTTTTATCAATCAGATCAGCAGCGCACGGGCACAGCAGGAATATCTGCCCCTGGAAGACGATGCTCTCGAAGTGGCGGTTGAACCCGCGCAGGAGCATGCGCTGGATATGCGCGATCTGATTGCTTCGCTGGGCCAGTTGTCCACCGAATACCGCGAAGTGCTGCTGCTGGTGGGTCTGGAAGATCTGAGTTACGAAGAAGTGGCGAAAGTCCTCAATATTCCGATCGGCACGGTGATGTCGCGATTGTCGCGCGGGCGCGAGCGTCTGCGCAAACTGATGGCGGGAGAAGCCGCAACTCCATTGCGGAGGGTAAAGTAAATGAATGAAATGACCGAACACGATTTGCAGGCTTATGTCGATGGCCGGCTCGATGCCGGCCGCAGACAGGCTGTCGAAGCGTACCTTGCCGCGAACCCCGGACTTGCTGCGAAAGCCGCCGCATATAGACGGCAAAACGACGCGATGCACACGGCATTCGACGCGATTGCCGATGAGCCCGTTCCGGCGCGGTTCCGCAAGCCGGCGCGTGCCACCTGGCCCGCGCTGAGTTACGCAGCCATGGCCGGGTGCCTTGCAGTTGGCCTCGCCACGGGCTGGATGGTGCGCGAGCCGGCGGTATCGCCAGCTGCTCTTGCGGCAGCCCGCTCGCCGCTGACACCGGTGAGTTTTGCACGGCAGGCCGCCGTCGCCCATGCCGTATTCAGCCCGGAAGTATTGCACCCCGTCGAAGTCGGCGCGGATCAGGAGCCGCATCTGGTGAAGTGGCTGTCGAAGCGCCTCGGCGTCGATGTGCGTCCGCCGGATTTGAACCCGGCCGGATTCCAGCTCATCGGCGGTCGCTTGTTGCCCGCTACATCGGGCCCGGCGGCACAATTCATGTACCAGGACGCGCGCGGACAACGACTCACGCTCTACGTGCGCACACACGGCCCCGACACCCAGGAAACCGCGTTCCGCTACGAAAAAAGCGACGGCGTCGGTGTGTTCTACTGGATCGACCGGGATCTCGGCTATGCCCTGAGCGGCGATATCGATCGCGCGCGCCTGCTTGAAGTGGCCAAGATTGTTTATCAGCAACTGGCCGGGTAGCCCCACCGTCACAGTAATCAGCAGCACAAATAAAAAAGGCCGCGAATCACGCGGCCTTTTCTTTAGTGCGGTTTGTATTACTTGTTGCGATAGGTGTCGTGGCAACCTTTGCAGACTTTACCCACTTCACCGAACTGCGGTTTGATCTGATCCAGATTGCCGCTCTTCGCAGCCTGGGCGAGCTTGGCCGTTTCCGATTGCAGCTTCTCCATCCCCGCGCGGAACTTGTCCATTTCGAGGAAAGCTTCGGCTTTGACCTTGGTGTCGCCTTGCTCGGTTCCGGGAGCGAATCCTTCGAGCGGCATTTTGGCGAGCGCTTCGAGGCGCTCGGCATTGCGGATCGCGAGATCCTTGTCGAAAGGACGATCGCCCTTGACCATGGCGCCGATCGGACCAACGTTCCACGCCATGGTGGTCATCACCGCTTTACGATACTTGATGGCTTCTTCTTCCTTGGTGGCGGCATTGACAGTCACGGCGGAAAACGCCACGGCAACAGCAACGATCGCAGGTAGAGCGACTTTCATGTACATCTCCTTTTGATTGGGCAGGGTTAAGCAGGATAGGCGCCCAAGGGGCTACCTCGGGCACCATTATAGATAACACCTGCTGTGCGCGGTTTATTCCCTGCCGCCAAACAAAAGATGCGGCCTGCCTGCTCCCACGGAGACTATGTACGGAATGCCTTTACATCCGTAACTTTGTCATGGCCGGATATAGGCATACCCCTCCGCCTGTTTTGCCATCAGCTCGACCACGCCGGCCTTGGCGTAGGCGAGATTCGGCAGCAGATCGTCGCGCGAAATTTTCTGCTTGCGCATGGTGTTCTCGCACGCCACGACCTTGACGCCGTTAGCAAGAGCCTTTTTGACCTGATTGCCCGCTTCCGATTCAAGCTTGAGCATGGCGAGCCCCGGGCCGTAGGCGACGATTTCGACATCGACGTTTTCCTTGCCCAGGTCCTCCTGCACGTTTTCGGCGTTATTCAGCGCGAGTGCCCATTTTTTGGGATCGGCGTCGCTCACCTGAATGACGACCTTCTTTGACGCCTGCGACATTTGCGCTGCCGGTTTCATATCCGCGCCAATGCTGATGGAAGGGGCGCCGCACAGCGTTAAAGAACAAGCCGCCGCCGCGCCGTATTGCCGGAGTTTTCCCGATGTCATGTTTTTTACCTTTCGTTAATTTGTAACCACGATGCGGCCCTGCATTTCCTCATGTCCTTCGCCGCAAAAATTGTCGCAGACGAACATGTACGTTCCCGCCTGGTCGGGCGTGAAGCGCACGCGCGTGATTTGTCCGGGCGGCAGGTCGGCGCGCAGTTTGAGGCCGGGGACATTGAATCCGTGCACGAAATCGAGCGAAGTAAATTCCAGGATTACTGGCTGGCCTTTTTTCACTGCGATTTCCTTTGGCGTGAAAACAAATCGCCGCGCCTCGACCTTTATTACCTGACCCTGTTCCGCTGCATCCAGGCCGCCCGATGCAAGCATCGCGGCACCCAGAAAAACGACGCTAGCGCCTGCGACAAGAAGCGCACTTCCGATCACTTTTGTCATACGCATGCCTACGCTTTCGTCACCGGAAACTCGGCCAGCTTGTACTGGGCGAGCTGGGGTTTGGCCTCGACTTCACGAAATCCGAGCCCCTTGTTCGGCGAGTTCGGATCCCACGGCAGCGGCGTGCGCTTTTCCTGCGACCCTGGCGCAGGCAGGGGAAAGATCAGCGACTTGGCCGAGTGGTGTGCAATATGGCCGGTTTGATGGTGATGTTCCTGATGGATGTGCCCGTAGAATACCGTCACATTCGCGTGCGGCATGAGCAGGTCGATCGCCGCCGCGCCATCGCGCGTGGCCCAATCCCACTGCGGCGCAAGGTCGAACAGCGGACGGTGCGCCAGCACGACTATCGGGGCGCTCTTGCTCTGCTTCGCCAGGTCGGCGCGCAGCCAGTCGAGTTGCGCTTCGCCGAATTTGGCGCCCGAATCGGAAACGTTGTCCAGGGCGATGAAATGAATCCCCTTGTGATCGAAGGCGTAATAGGTGTCGCCGAAGAACTCCTTGTACGCAGCGCCCTTGTCGAGCGATGCATCGTGTTCCCCCGGAATGTAACGGACATTCTTCACCTTGAGCTGCGCGGCGATTTCGCGAAACTCGCCCAGGCGCTTGCGGCGCACCTGCGGGTCGTCGGTGGTGTGCGTCAGGTCGCCGGTGAACATGATGAAATCGGGTTGTACTTCGAGTGCATTGACCGACGCCACCGCTTTCTTGAGCGTATTGGCGGCATCCGGATTGGGCGGGCCCTGGAATCCCCAGTGCACGTCGGAAAGTTGCACGAAATAAAAGTCGCTCCCGGTGCCGGCTTTCATGCTGCCGCCCGCGGTGGAAAGCGCGCAGCCTGCCAAACCTGAAGCGAACACTGCGCCGCCGCCTACGCCCAGCAGACGAAGGAAGTCTCTGCGTTGAGTCATGTTTTTCTCCTGTCGGTTGAAAGAATGTCGGGCACCTCTAATAATTCGTCATTCCCGTGAATGACAGATAAGGGATTTTTAGAGGTGCCCTGTCGTGAATGCATTTCGGGATTGCGCAGTGCCATACCACCGGCGGGCGGAATTTATTCCCGCTATTTTTCGTCGCGCAGCAGAATGAGGCGAATATAATCAGCGGGATTGCGGTATATCTGAGACAGACACAATGAGTGGAACGGAAAGAACGCGCCGCTTCGAGGCTGCAACGCTCGCGCATCTTGACGCCGCCTACAATCTGGCGCGCTGGCTGCTGCGCGACGATCAGTCCGCGCAGGACGTGGTTCAGGAGGCGTATCTGCGCGCCTTCAGGTTCTTCGACAGTTTCCGCGGCGGCGATGCGCGCCCATGGCTGCTGGGCATCGTGCGCAACGCGTGTTACACCTGGATGGGCGAATCGTCGGCAGCGCGCGCCGGCGTCGAGTTCGACGAAGAGCGCGACAGCGAGGCGATCGATGCTTCGATGCAGCATGCGGCGGAGTCTCCGGAAAGGTTGCTTGAGCGCAAGCTCGATCGCGAGCGCGTGAATCTGGCCATAGCGAAACTGCCGCCGATTTTTCGTGAGGTAATTGTCTTGAGAGAGCTTGAAGAAATGTCGTACGAGGAAATTGCCCAGATAGCCGGCATCCCGGCCGGAACCGTGATGTCGCGCCTCGCGCGCGCACGCGCATTGCTGCGCGCGTCGCTCACTCGTGCGGGGCAGGAGGACTGAACATGGACCAACACGAAGACAGCGAACTGGGCAGCGTGCTCAAGCAACACGCGACACGCCATACCGCGCCCGCGGCGCTGCGCAAGCGCATTACCGCCGCCATCGCGCTGGCTGACGATACTGCCGGCGAGGCGCCCGATACGCCGCGCCGCAAGCCAGTGCGAGACAACCAGCCAAGTGCATGGCGCAACTGGCTGAACGTGGGCAGCGCGTTTGCCTCCGGCGCCGCCGCGAGCGTGATCGCGGGATACTTTTTCATCGCGGCTGCCGCGCAGGAACGCCTGTCACAAGAGATGATCGATGGGCATGTGCGTTCGCTGATGGCACAGCATCTTGCCGACGTCGCTTCTTCCGACCAGCACACCGTCAAACCCTGGTTCGCCGGCAAGATCGATTTTTCTCCACCGGTTTACGATTTGTCCGCGCAGGGTTTTCCTCTTGCAGGCGGACGTCTCGACTATATCGACGGGCAAGCCACCGCCGCGCTGGTGTACCGGCGCAATTCGCATATCATCAACGTCTTTTTTCAGTCGCGCAAAGATCTTGCGTCCCCACCGCCCGATGCGTTCGCGGCCAGGGGCTACCACGTCAGCGGATGGAAAGAGGGGGCGATGCAGGCTTGGGTGGTTTCCGATCTCAATGCCGAGGAATTAACGCAGTTCACGGTGATGCTGCGCAAGGCGGGGGAAGAAGCGAATCCCCGATAGTTGAGAAGGAAGAGTTGGGGCATATTTCACCTGCCATCGTCTTTTTATTTCATTGCGCAACAATTAACAATTTGTGGTTCTGGGCCACATTAGTAACCGAATAAGGGGACGCTACCCTTATTCCACGATCAGGATTTGAGAAATACGGCAGGTTGGATTCCAGCCGCAGCCTGCCCTCGAATGCTTTAATCGGGGGCCGGAATGACGAAAATTTGATGTGTCGACCAAATTGGTTCAAGTCGCGCGCGCCACATTCACGCGCAACATTTGCTTAACCGAGTGCCATGATCGCCACGATTCGTTTCCAATCGCCTTCCCATTTTTTTCCAACGCTTGCCAGTTCAGCAGTTTTTTCGCAACGCTGGAATAAATCTCCTCCTTGGGTTGTTTATCACATGACGGGATTCGCCAAGAGGGCCGCATACCGCTCCATGTACATGCGCGTTAGCGAATCGTTTGATCTGTTCCGTCGCGACGCTCCTTCCCGATAACCAACCAACAAGGATTTCATCACCATGTTCAATACGATTCTGCAAAAAATGCTCCCCGTTGCAGTCCTGGCTGCGACAGCCCTGGCCATCCCGGCTTATGCGGACAACGATGCCCGCGACGACGACAAATCGGTTTCCATCAAGGTATTCGCGCCGGGCAAAGGCGACGTTGCCGGTATCGGCAGCCGCGCCTTTCTGGTCGATCTGGCCGTGCAATTCAGCGGCAATCTCGCTTCCACCGGCGTCACGCCGGAACTGACCGGCCCCGGCCCGCTGATGAATGCCGGGCCGTTCCCCGGCACGTTCAGCGCAGGCGCGAATCTGGACCACTTCCCCGGTCTGGTCGTACTGATGAGTTCCACGCGCATCGGCGCGGGCGCGGGACAGAATATCTCGAATCTGTTCAATATCAACACCGTCACCCACCAGGATGCCTCGGGAACTGAAATTTGGTCCACGTGGATTGCCGGTGCGCCGAATGCGTTCGGTACCGTGGGCATGCTTACGCCATCGCGTCTTTTTGTCGCGGTAGTGGAAGGCGTGGCGCCTAACGTCGTCATCGACATGGATGGCAATGGCGTGTTCGACCGGCGCGATCTGAAGCTCATGGGATACAAGGTGCTTTCGAATACCCCGCAAGTCGATTTCACGGTCAATGGCCTGACAAGCGGGTTCTAAGCCGCATTTCTCCGAGTGCTTGCCCGCGGGCGTGGCATGGTTGCAGTGGTATCGGTTTTCTCCACACTGCAATCTTGCCGTGTCCGCTTTTTTTCACTCATCTCTCAGGGTCGTGCAATGTCCGCAATTGCACACCCGGTATAATTGCTGCATACACAAAGCACGCTGTTCTCTTTTCCCGATCCGTTTCGCACGCCATGCCCTCCCCCGCTGCTCTTCATGCCATTATTTTCGATGTCGACGGCACGCTTGCCGAAACCGAGCGCGACGGGCATCGCCGCGCGTTCAACCAGGCTTTCGGTGACCTCGGGCTCGACTGGCACTGGGACGAGGATTTATATGGCGAGCTGCTCGCCGTTACCGGCGGCAAGGAGCGCATCCTGCATTTCATCGAACGTCATTCTCCGCCGCTGCCCGGCGCACGCGAACCCACCGTGCTGGCGCGCGACATCCACGCATGCAAAACCGCGCACTTCGTGAAACTGGTGGAAGAAGGCGCGATTTCACTGCGCCCCGGCGTGAAACGTCTCATTGCGCAAGCGCGCGCACGCAATATCACCCTCGCCATCGCCACCACCACCACGCTCGACAATGTCACGGCGCTGCTGCGTTCCACGCTGGGTGAAGATTCTCCCGGCTGGTTCGCCGCGATCGGGGCGGGCGACATGGTGCGCGCCAAGAAACCTGCGCCGGATATTTATTTCTACGTTCTCGACAAGCTTGGCTTGCTGGCAGGCAACTGTATTGCGCTCGAGGATTCGCGCAACGGTCTGCGCGCGAGTCTTGCGGCGGAACTGCCGACCGTGATCACGGTGTCGTCGTACACGCGCGACGAGGACTTTAGCGGTGCGGCGCTGGTGGCAAGCGATCTTGGCGAGCCCGCCGCTCCGGCCCAGGCGCTTCGCGGCAAACTGAACGAGAGCGGCATCATCGACGTGGCGCTGCTGGAGCGAATCTTGTCCGGGGCGCGCCAGGCGACAGGCTAAATACTTACCCGCCTACAGCCAGCCCGCTCTGCGAAACCGGTAGAACAGATAAAAATCGATGCCCGCCATGATGCTGAGCGCGAGCGGGTAGCCGAATTCGAAATCGAGCTCGGGCATGTGCTTGAAGTTCATGCCGTAGATGCCTGCAACCATGGTCGGGATCGCGACCAGCGCGGCATAGGCCGCCAGGCGTTTGGTGGTTTCGTTTTCCTGCAAGGTGATCATGGAAAGATTGACCGAGATGGCGGTGATCACCATGTCGCGCTGGCTGGCGATCGACTGGTTGAGTCTTACCAGGTGGTCGTACACGTCGCGGTAATATTCCTGCATCCCGGCGCACACTTGGGGAACACGCCCGCCGTAGAGCTTGCCCACCGCTTCGAGCAGCGGCACCACGGCGTGCTGCAGCGTCGTCAGTTCCTGCTTGAGGCCATACAGCGCTTCGATGTTGGCGCGCGCCGAGCGTCCCGAGAAAATGCGCTCCTCGATCTGTTCGAGCTCGATCTCGAGCGCATCGAGCACCGGGAAGTAACGGTCCACGACCGCATCCATCAGCGCATAAAAAACAAAACCCGATCCGTTCCGCAACAGCTCGGGTTCGCGCTCGCAACGCGCGCGCACGGAGGTGAAACCCTGCTCCACGCCGTTGCGCACCGACAGCACGTAGTTCCTGCCGACGAAAATATCGACCTCACCGGTCTGGAGGCCTTGCGTCGTGACGTCGACATTGTGCAGCACCACGAACAGCGAATCGCCATACTCCTCGATCTTGGGGCGTTGATGGCCATGGCGCGCATCCTCGACGGCAAGATCGTGCAACCCGAATTCCTCCTTCATCTCTTCGAGTTCGGCGTCGCCGGGATCCTTGAGCGCCACCCACACCAGGCATTCCGGGCGCGAGACATACTCGCTGATCTGCTCCTTGGCGATTTCGGCGATCTTGTTGCCTTCCTGATACACGACACAGTTGACCAGCATGGGCTTCTCCCGGTTTTTCGTGAATGATAGCCCATCGCACGCCCGTGCCAAAGGAATATCTGCAAGGTGCGAAGCAGTTTGCCGCAACTCTTCAGTGCTCCGCTAAAACAACACCGCCTCATCCCCGGCAGCGCGCCGCATTTTTTCCAGCAAGGGCAGCAGGTCGAGCCGCGACTCCTGCTTGAGTTTGAGTGCGCGTTCGAACAGTGCGGGAAAGGGTGCGCTCACGGTTTTGCCCTGCGCGGCGAAGGCGATCGTGTTGCCGCCTTCGGTCGCCGGCAGGGAAAAGACGCGCCCCTGAAAGGCTTCCTTGAGTCTTTCCACGCCCAGCACGCAGGCGCGGCTGCGGCGCAGGAGATTCACCGCAAGAATGCCGCTGTCGCTCAAACGCCCGCGGCACAGTTGGTAGAACGGCACGCTGTCGAGCGCCCCGGCGCGCGCGTGGGAATCGAAACCATCGACCAGAATGAGATCGAAATTGCCCGTTGCCGCGGCGACGTATTCGACGCCATCGCCGATTTCAATTTGCAATCTTTCGGGATCGCCGGGAAGCTTGAAGTATTGCCGCGCCGCCGCGACCACCTGCGGCGATATTTCAACAGCGACTTGCCTGACATGCGGGTAATAGCGATGGAAGAACTTGACCAGCGACGCCGCGCCCAGCCCGATGTGCAGCACGTTGCGCGGCCAGCGCACGCCCTGGCGCAGCAGCAGGCCCGCCATCATGTTGCGTGTGTATTCGAGTTCGAGCGCATAGGGGCGTGCGATGCGCATCGCGCCCTGCACCCAGCTCGACCCGAAGTGAAGGTAGCGCACTCCGTGTTCCTCGCTGATGTTGATCGTTGCGCCCATGCGGCTATTGTAGCGGCGAGTCAGCGCCGGAATGCGCTATATTCGTTGAACCGGAGGGAGTATATTACCGTCGCTTGTCATGCCTTTTCACACATAACGGAGACGATATGACCCACCCCGAATTGCTGAGCCTGACCCCAACCAAAACCGAATGGAGCCGTCGCGAATTCGTCGTGTCCACGCTCGCCACCGGGTTCGCACTGGCGGTGCAGCCGGTCTCCGCACAGACCATCACTACCGACTCGCAGGGGCTCACTGCGGGTGAGGTGAAAATCCCCACCGGCGACGGCGAAGCGCCCGCGTACCGCGCCATGCCTGCCGGCGGCGGCCCTTTCCCGGTGGTGCTGGTGGTGCAGGAAATCTTCGGCGTGCACGAGCACATCAAGGATATCTGCCGGCGTCTTGCCAAGCTCGGCTACATGGCCATCGCGGTTGAGCTTTATGCGCGCCAGGGCGATGTATCGAAAATCAGCGAGATCAAGGAAATCCTCCCTATCATCGGCAAGGTTCCCGACGCACAGGTCATGTCCGACCTCGACGCTGCCGTCAAATGGGCCGGGAACAACAAAGGCGATACCGGCCGGCTCGCCATCACCGGCTTCTGCTGGGGCGGGCGCATCGTATGGATGTACTGCGCGCACAACCCGCAGGTCAAAGCCGGCGTAGCCTGGTATGGACGCATTACTTCGGACAAAACCGCGAACTCGCCACAACACCCGCTTGATATCGCCGCGACGCTCAAAACACCGGTGCTCGGCCTGTATGGCGGTGCGGACGCAGGCATCCCCAACGAAAGCGTCGATAAAATGCGCGCCGCGCTCAAGGCCGCCGGAAACCCATCGGAAATCATCACCTATCCCGACACGCCGCACGCCTTTGGCGCCGATTACCGGCCGAGCTACCGCAAGGAACAGGCCATGGATGGCTGGAAACGTATGCAGGAGTGGATGAAGAAATACGGCGTCGCATGAAACACAGGGAAAAAGGGGTTAGCGTAGTAATCGGGAATCGCATTCGCGTCTAGGAATGCTGGAACGCCGTCGCACGAGCCCGATAGTGCTCGTGCGATACGCCATGCTGCGGAATCGTTGTCGCTTTACTTGCCGGCCGCCAGGTACGTACCGACGAGTTCCACATGCGCGATGACGTGACCGTGCATCGACTTTTCGACTGCGGCCTTGTCCGGTCTGCCCAGGTCGGGAAGCACGGTATCGAGCGCGTATAGCTTGTGGAAGTAGCGATGTCTCCCGATCGGCGGACAGGGGCCGCCGTAGCCGGTGCGCTTCCAGTCGTTCAGGCCTTCGCGCGTGCCTGCGGGAAGCGCGCCTTTAGCAACACCTTGCGCCAACTGGCCGTTACCCGGCGGCAGGTTGTAAAGCACCCAGTGCACCCAGGTCATTTTGGGCGCGGCTGGATCGGGGGCGTCCGGGTCATCGACAATCAGCACCAGACTTTTGGCTGAAGCGGGCACGTCGGCCCACCCGAACGCGGGCGAAACATCCTTGCCATTGCAGGTGTGGAGTCTGGGAATGGCGCCCTGATGTGCAAATGCAGTCGAAGTCAGTTTCATGGCGGTCTCCGTTGCCGCGCCCGCAATGGCAATCATCGAACCGGCTGCGAGCGCAATGCCGGCAAAATTACGTGCGAAAGAATTGATCTTGTCTATCTGCATGCGAGTTGGAATTGTCAGCCTACCACTTGCAGCCATTTTCGGTAACTGCACTCCACACCAGCGGCGCTACCGCGGCGAGCCCCATATCCGCGTATGCCGTGCGGCAATCGGGCTTGAGCGCTTTCTCGATCGCACGCGCTTCTTTCGATTTGTATTCCGGCTGCGGCGGCATGGGAAACGGCAGCAGCCGGCGCGCGCCGGAGCCTTCGCTCGCGATTTCACGAGCGCGTCCGCGTATCGAATCCAGATCGATGCGCGGCCTGGCGCCGCCTTCGGGCGGGGGTGTCGCGCCGCGCGGCTTGACGCTGTCCGCCACCATACCGGGTAGACCTTGCGGAGAGCGCGGCGCAAGCGCTGCAGGCGACGCCGTCTCGCTTTGCGCTCCTGGCTGAACGGTACTATCCGCGGGAGCAGGCGCAGCGAGCGTTTCCTCGCGAACCCTGGTTTCAGGCAGCGCTGGCAGGTCATCGATCTTTGCCGGAGAAATGCGCTCCGTCTGTAAAGTGGCGGCACGCGGGGCTTCGAGCGACTTCCGCTCTATCGCCGGCGCTGGCTCGATTTGAGGTGGCAGCGCGATTTCAGGCAACGCCGGAATTACCCTCGGCTTGTCGATCTTCAGCACGCTTTGCGGCAGCAACGGCTGCTCAACCGCGGCCGCAGGTGGCTCTACCGGCAATACCGGCGGCATGGACTCGATCAAAGGCGGCAATTGCTTCTGTAACTGTGGAACGGGCAGGGATTCGAGGGGTTGCTGCGCTTCCGGCGCTTTTTGCTCGCCAGGAAGAACTGGTTGACGCTCGATATCGGGGAGCACTGTAGCAAAGGGGGTGTAAGTTTTGTCAGCCTCCTCGGTGGCGTTTGAATCGAGGTGCGGCAGCGCTTCGAAGTGCTGCGGACTCTCGGGCGATGCGGCAATGCCGGGTGGCGGCTGCGCTCCGGCAAACGGAGTCGCGGCAGGCTGGGCTTGCTGCGACGCGGAAGGATCGGGCGCGCGTTGCGTTACGCTGCGCGGCGCTGCAACCGGTGCAGCGCTATCCGCGGCAGGCGCCACATCCGCTCCCGCATCGCGCCCGTAGGGCTTGCGCTGCAACGTCACATCAAGCGAACCCCACGGCACGCCGCCGCTGCGCGCGATGCGATCGCCCGTATCGCCAAACAGCACAACAGCCAGTGTATGCAACAGTACGGATAGAATCACGAAGCGCAGCAGCGGCGGCTGAGCGTCTGCGTGCGATGACCCGGCAGGATGAAAGAATCTGGAAAGCGCGATCAAGGGCGGTGGCGATACTGCGCAGGGTAAAACCTCGGATCGTTATCATAGCGCACCGCCGTACCGCACTACATCGCCGCTTTGTCTGCATCCACGGAAAGATCATCAGAACTTGAATACGATCCCCAGCGAATACAAATCGACGTTGTCGAATTTTCCGTTGCCGGTTTCGGTGGGCGCTATCACATTGCCGATTTCAGTGTAGCGATCCACGCCCAGGCGCAGCGAAATCGCCGGCGTCACCTTGTATCCCACACCCAGCCCATAGCTGAATTTGGCGCGCTTCAGATCGGGCGCCGAAAAAGAATGGATGGGCGGTTCCGGGCTGGGATTGAATGCAGGAAAGTTTTCGCCGCTTTCGGAATACCGGTATTTCGAGTACAACATTCCGGCCCTGGCGTAGACCGAGAATTGCTCGTTGACTGGCTGCAAGAACACGCCCGACAAGTTGAATCCGCTCACCTTGTAAGTCGCATCGCGCGTGTAGCGCCCAAACCCGTTGAATTCGTAGCTGCTGCCGATCTTGCCCAGATCGACATAATCGAGCTCTACCGCGATATTCGACGTGAACTGGTAGCCGAGCGTCAGCTTGTAGCCGGTATCCGTATCTTCTTTAAGGCTGGCGCGAGTGACGGGAAGGCTGCCCGTGGAAAGCTCACGCACCTGCCCCCTGAAATCGAACTCGTATTGGGAAGACCCAATTGCCGCGCCGATATAGAACGGGCTTTGCTGCGCAAACGCGTTCCCCGCCAAACCCACTGCGGAGACAAGCGCGAGGCGTACAAAATGACCGGCCAGTCTGTGTTGTGAAGTCGATTTCATGATGTTCTCCAATATCCTGTGGTTGAACCTGCTCCAGTATGCCACCTGTTTGCAACTGCATATCAAGAACGATATACGCGACCCGTGTGCTCCTGGCAGAGCCATCCCTGCTACCACGTTGCATCGGTAATATTTCGCTTTACAGGCCGCAAAAAGTCGTCTACCATTCAATTGCGGGAATTAATCCCGCAATCATTATGACCCAAGCAAAATCAAAACACAAGTCCCCGGCAACGGGCGACAACACCGCAACGGCGACACGGATTCTCGACGCCGTGGCGCGCGTGCTCGCGCCGCTGGTCAGGCTGCTGATTGCGCGCGGCGTGACTTTTCAGGTAGTCAGCGAAGTGCTCAAGCGCGTCTATGTACGCGAAGGGCTGGCGCACTTCGCGGGCGAGGCAGCGCAAAGCGAACCGACCGGGACGCAGCTTTCCCTGCTCACCGGACTCAACCGCAAGGAAATCCGCCGTCTCACCGATGAAACGCTGCAGCCGGTGGCGTCGGAAAGCGTGACCTCCTTCGCGTCGGCTGTGCATGCCGCATGGTTTACCCAGCGGCGCTTTCGCGACAAATCCGGTACACCACACACGCTGCCGCGCCAAACCAAAGATAATCGCCCCTCGTTCAACGAGCTGGTGCAAACGGTGACCACCGATCATCGGCCCGCGGCGGTGCTCGAGGAATTACGGCGGCTGAAACTCGTGGATATGGACGAGCACGGCAATGTCGCGTTGCGTGCGCAACCGTTCCTTCCACGCCGCACCACGGAGGATCGCCTGCAACAATTCGCCGAGAACCTCGGCGACCATGCTGCAGCAGCCGTCACCAATGTCCTCGCTGAAACACCGCCTTTCCTGGATCGCTTCATTTTCTCGGATGAGCTATCGCAGGAATCGGTCGCGCTCCTGCAGGAAATGGCCCATGCGAAATGGCAGAAAATTCAAGACGACTTGATCAGCACGGCGAGCCAGCGCGAGGCCGCGGACGCCAAGGTGGGACGCACATGCAATCAGCGCATGCGCATCGGGATGTATTTTTATTCGGAAGCAAAAGACAAGGAATGACCATGAACAGGACGATTGTGTCTACGACCCTCGCGGCTTTGCTTGCGGCGTGCGGCGGTGCTGAAACCAAGACCGGATCTGGCGGCACAGGCATAGCGCCTCCTCCCGAGCAAACCGTGGCCAGCGGTCCATTGACCGGTCTCGGGCCGCTTGGCGTGGCCGGCGCCAGCCTCGACGATGCGGCAACGCTAGTACTCCTGAACATCAATTCGGGAAAGAACGCCACCGCATTGCGCCTGGGAATGACCGCCAACGCCAACGGTACGGCGGCGAGCAGCACCGGTTCTGGCCAGGCATTCGGCGCCGTCGCGCAAAGCCTGGTGCGTGGCCCCGCGACGAGCATCGACACGGCGACCAATCGCCTCACCGTGCTGTCCATTGTGCTGCGTGTCGACACAAACACACTGTTCGAGGGCATCACCGGCATATCCGAACTCACGGTTGGCGACGAAGTGGAAGCCTTCGGTATTGCTCTCGCGGGAAATCAGGGCGCGCTTGCTACCCGCCTCATCGTGCACAAAGCGGCTACCGGCGGCAACGTCGAAGTGCTGGGCACGATCGGCGAGCTGGGCGTGACCTCATTGGTCGTACAGGGCATTCCGGTCAACCTGACCAACGCACAGATCGGCGCCACCAGCGCAGCCGGCGTAGTGTTCTCGGCAACTACTCCAGTCACGCTGTCGCAGGGAATGCTGGTGCGTGTGCTTGGCGCCTACAACGATACCAGCGGTGTGTTGTCGGCGACCACAGTCGTCGCCAGTCTGGCGCCGGCGCGGCCCGAAGGTACGCTGATTTTCATAGAAGGATTTGTGCGCGACCTGACCGGGATGACGCGCTTCAAGCTTCCCGACCTCGAAATCGACGGCGCCAGCCAGCCCAACATATTGCCAAATGTGACCATCGGCACGCGCGTGCGTGTGCGCGGCAAGATGCAGGCAGGAATACTCAAAGCAGACGCAATCGAAATCATTCAGCCCGCCAAGCGCACCGAGTTTGTCGTCGAGGGTACGGTAACCGCATTTGCATCGCCCGCCACGTTCTATGTGCGCGGTGAAATCATCGATGCCACACAGGCAATATTCCCGAACGGTAGTGCCGCATCCCTTGGAAATGAAAAGCGCGTACGGATAAAAGGCAATGCGGGCCCAGGCAAGCTGATGGCAAGTGAAGTGACGTATATCAATTAAGTTTGGCTCATTCGAAAAGGAGTAAAGATCATGTCCCTATTCCGCATCTTTCTGCTGGTTCTTGCTTTATTTTTCGTAGCTATCCCCAGCCACGCCGTATCCGTCGCACAACGCTCGCCGCTCGCGCAAGGCATGTGGTGGGATCCGGCGCATTCCGGACATGGCTTCGAGATTTTCAGCACCTCCGACCAGATTGGCGTGGGGTGGTTCACATACGATGAAAACGGCCGCCCCGTTTGGTACACCGCACAGGGCAGCCGCACCAGCCTGGGTTCGCAGGCGTGGCCCCTGTTGCAGCATCGCTGGGTCAACGGTGTCAAGAGCGGCTTTACCGAAGTGGGTTCATTGCGCCTTGATGTACACAACAGCGCTTCAGCGGACGCCTACTGGGAGCTGCGTGGCAAAAAAGGCACATGGACTATCGAACCCTTCACAATTTCCGGCGTCGTCAACGAGATCGACCACAGCGGCGTGTGGTTCGATCCTTCCAACAGCGGCTGGGGTATGACGCTGACCGAGCAGGGCGACCTTCTCGGCGGAGTGCTGTTTACCTACGACCCCGCAGGCGAACCGGTATGGGTGGCGGCATTGAAGAGCAGCGGCACTGGAAACGTTGAGTACTTTTCCTTCAGCGGCGCCTGCCCCTCATGCACTCATCGCGCTATAACCTGGACCAGCGCCGGGTATCTGTCGTTCAACTTCCTGGGCGAATCCGAAATGACGGTAGGCAATCACCTGAGTCTGCCGATGGCCGCGGGGGTCAGGATCGATGGCATCAGTTTGACGCAGCTAAGCCTGCCCGCTTCGACGCGCCCCGCCGATCGTCAGCTTGCGAACTTCGACTCTGAAGCCGCACTGAAAGCCCATCTCACCACCGGAATGTTGAATCTTTCCGACGCAGACGTTGTCTTTTTTTCCGCGTCGCCACCCACTGTCATCTTCTCCACCACCAATCTGCAGGAAGCGGAAGTGGATGAAGCGGACCTGGTCAAGTCCGATGGCCGCAGACTTTACACCTATGCTTACGACAACAATGTGCGCCTGCCGGTCATCCGCGTTGCGCAGACACTAACCGGGGCGGCGCTGGATGTGCTCGGCACTGTCACCCTGGCTAGCGGCGCGGATACGCCTGTCGCCAAAGCGGGATTATTCCTGCATAACGGCGACCTTGTCTCGATCGCCGGGACACAGCCTCTTCTACTGTTCGGTTTTCTTCCAGTTTGGTCCACGTCGCCTTCATGGTCGCGCGGTAAAACCTACATTGAAATATTGAATGCTTCGAGCCCGGGCTTGCCGGTCACGAAGTGGCGCGCGGAAATCGACGGACACTTTGTCAGCAGCCGCCGTATCGGCCAACGGCTTTACGTGATCTCGCGTCATGTTCCCTTTCCATCCGGCTTCGTACCCAGCACCTATCCAACCATCGCTGCGGCCAACCGGCAAATTCTTGCCGACACCCCGCTTGCATCGCTTCTGCCAAAAGTGCGCATCGACGGCGGTGATGCAATGCCGGCGGTCACGCCGCAGGCGGTATATGCGCCGCCCCTCGGTTCACAGAAAATCATGGCCGACATGATTCTGGTCACGGTCATCGATCTTGCCCAGCCACGCATTGCACAAACTCTCGGCATCCTCGGCGCTCTGGAGACCGTGTACGCATCGCTGGACAATCTGTTTTTGGCCAGCACCCGTTATCAGAGGACGCTGAATCTGACGGGAGCACTCATAGCCCCCGAGCCGGCTTTCTATGTAACCGACCTGCACCAGATACGTCTGGGAACCGACGCCATGAGCATCGTGGGCTCGGGATCGGTCGAGGGTTACCTCGGCACCGACCCCGACAAAGCCGCCTTCCGCTTGAGCGAATACCAGGGTCGCTTGCGCGCCGTGACCAGCAGCGGCCTCATGTGGGGCGCCGGGAACTGGAATCGCCTTACCATTCTCGAACCCTCGACCATCGCGCCCGGTGTGCTCAAGACCGTTTCCATTCTCCCCAATGCGCAGCGCCCCGAGCCGCTGGGCAAACCCTACGAAATGTTGTACGGCACACGCTTCGTCGATGACCGGCTCTATGCCGTCACTTTCAAGAAAGCCGATCCTCTGTACGTCGTCGATCTTTCCAACAGCGTCGACCCACGCATCCGCGGGCAGTTGCAGCTCCCCGGATTTTCCGATTACCTGCATCCCTTGCCCAATGGCCTGCTGCTCGGTTTCGGAAAAGATGCGCGCCCCGCCAATGTCGCGGGCGATGGGCAATTCGCCTGGTATCAAGGTCTGCAACTGACGCTGTTCGATGTCTCGAACCCCGACCAGCCGCGTGAAATGCAACACGTGACGATAGGCAAGCGCGGCAGCAATTCGGCGCTGCTGCACGATCATCATGCATTCAGCATGCTCACGCAGGCGAATGGAACGGCGTCTATCGCCATTCCGGCGCGTATCCACGACGGCGCAATGCCGGAATCTGGCAGCGGCGATTCCGCTTACTACCCCTGGGCGTACAGCGGACTGCTACGCTTCGAGCTGCACGGCGCCACGCCTGCCGATGCAAGTCTTAAGCAAACACCCAGTCTGATTTCGCACAGCACGCCGCCGAGTCCCGGCTTCTACAACGACCCGGGCGCCTATGACGGAAGGTCCGTACTGTTCCGCGATGGCGCGATGTATATCGGCAACGGCCAGTTCTGGCGGCAGGATAACGCGGGCAATACGTTCGGGCCATTCTGAGGAGCTTGTCCGGCGCTTCGCTGTAAAGGCGCAACGAGCATGCCACCCCTGCGCACGCGGGTAGTACATGAATCCGGGCACGAATTGTTTTTCCCCGGTCAATGAACTGCCCCGCCGATACGCCTTACAATAACCTGCAGGCAGCCGCTTGCACCGGCAAGAAAAACCTAAAGGAACCTCTGAACAAGTGTCTTCCCCGCGAAAGCGGGGAACCATTTTCCTTGTAAAACATGGATTCCCGCTTTCGCGGGAATGACAATTCAGGACTTGTTCAGAGGTTCCCAAACTCATGGAGGACCTATGCGCAAAGTTCGGCAAAACACGATCTGGCTCGCGGCATTGCTATTCGCTTTTGTTCATGGCAGCGCGAACGCTGCTGACGACAAGGCCGCGCTCGTCGGCTTGAAAGAAGTGAAAGTCGCTTACGACATCAAGGAAGGCGATCCCAAGCTGTTGCTCAACCGCCTCGACATCATCGACGAAACGCGCCAGTCGTTGATTCAGCAGGGTGTGACGCCGCATTTCATCCTCGCGTTTCGCGGTCCGGCGACCAAGCTGCTGCAAACCGATACCGAGTTGATCAAGCCCGAGTACCGCGAGCAGGCGATCAAGGTGGCGGCGAAGGTCAACCAAATGAGTTCCGCTTCCGGAGTGGAAGGCTTCGAGCAATGCGCGGTGGCGGTACGCGAGCAGGGCACCAAAGTCGAGAAAGTGCTGCCGCAGGTACGTGTCGTCGGCAACGGTTTCATTTCGCTCATGGCTTATCAGGCCAAGGGATACGCTTATATCGCCCCGTAACGGTATGCGCGGCGAACGGTTGGCGGTCCGCTTTGCGGCCGCCGCAACCGTTCTGTCATTGATCGTGGTGGCGGGCGACGTCACCGCGCAGGAACCTTCGAACGCGCATCTTCCGCCAAAACCGCAGCCGCGCGAACTCAGGCACGAAGGCGTTGTCATAAAGATCACTTCTTTGCTGATCGAGCCCGTGGCGGGATTTCTCATCGGGCGCGGGTTCACGACGCCGGTTGCGCAACGCTATGCCGCAAGCTGCGTCATCCGCGTGGTGATAAGCAACGAGTCGGCGCCGTCTAATATTGGCTACGACTTGCGCGCGTGGCGCGCGCGGCGTGCCGATGGCGCCCTTGTCGCGCTGCACACCAGGGAAGACTGGATGACGCAGTGGCGTGCCGCCGCGCTTCCCGCTGCCTCGCTCATCGGATTCGAGTGGTCGCAGTTGCCGACGCAGCAGGTGCTCGACATCGGCGATTCGACCAATGGCATGGTCAATACCGGATTGCCGCCCGCTTCGCGCTTCGACCTGTTGTTCGAATGGATGGCGGAAGGTAAGACATACCGTATCGACATGAAAGGAATCGACTGTGCACCCCCTTCGTAAACAGGCTGCCGCGGCCATGAGCGCGGCTTTTCTGTGCGTTGCCCTCGCCGCCGCCGCGGAAGCGCCGCAAACGTTGACGCCGCTCGGCGAACTGAAAGCGGCGCCCGATATCGCGCTGGATATCGTGGAGGGCGCCAAGCTGAAATTGACAGATCTGCGCGGCAAGGTCGTGGTGGTGAATTTCTGGGCGACCTGGTGCCCGCCATGCAAGCGCGAAATGCCCTCGCTCGAACGCCTCAAGGGATTGATGAAGGGCGAGCCTTTCGAAATCGTCGCCATCAACGCAGGCGAGGAAGAGGATGACATCGCCGGATTCAGGGGAAGTGTCGATCCGCCGCTGACCTTCAAACTCGCGCTCGACCGCAAGGCGGATGCGATGCAGGCATTCTCGGTCGCCGGCCTGCCCTCCACTTTCGTCATCGACCGGCAGGGCCGTATCGCCTTCCGCGCGCTCGGCGGACGAAAATTCGACGACCCGGCCATCGTCGCTACGCTCAAGGCGTTGGCGGCGAAGTAACTTTCTGTAAAAATCCCTGCACGCTCAGGCATGAGCGCACGCGACGGTGGAAAAAGAAAACCGGCGCGCCCTTCTTGGGCGCGCTGTACGAGCTTGCGATTCCATTCCCCCCCCGCCAAGGGCTACATGCGCGCGATGTGTTACGCTCGCCTCCCCGCTTTTCGAAAAAAGCGATAATACGCGGCACATCGGGAACGGATCGCAATCCACGCGACCTGACAACTCAATAACAATTCACCTCGGGACGGCACACCATGTTTCGTCATACCTTACTCATTGTCACGATTGCAGCAACCGTTGTTGCGTGCAGCAAAAATTCCGTAGAGTCCGGCAAGGGCGCCGGTTCGGCAAGCGAGCGCCCCCTGTTGATCGCATCCGAAGATATCATCACGGCCGGAACCAGTATGCTGGCATCGGGCCCATCGATTACCGGTTCGGTGCAACCCGAGCGCCGCGCGGATTTGCGCGCCGAAGTTTCCGCGGTGGTTTTGCAGGTGCTGAAGGAAAATGGCGACGCGGTGCAGCGTGGCGATGTGCTGGTGCGTCTGGACGACACCGCCATCCGCGACAGTCTGACCTCGGCCGAAGCGTCGGCGCGCGCGGCAGCTCAGGCCTATGAGCAGGCGGAGCGGCAATTCGAGCGCATGACCACGTTGCGCACATCCGGCATGGCGTCGGCCCAGGCGCTCGAAGATGCGGAGATTCGCCGCAATAATACGCAAAGCGATCTGGCGGCGGCCAAGGCGCGCGTGGTACAGGCGCGCCAGCAACTGCAACGCACCGAGGCGCGTGCGCCGTTTGACGGCATAGTCAGCGACCGCAAGGTTTCGGCGGGCGACACCGCGCAGATCGGCAAGGAACTGGTCAAAGTAATCGACCCGCGCAGCATGCGTTTCGAAGGCTTGGTATCCGCGGACAATATCGGCGAAGTCAAGGTCGGCCAGCCTGTGGTGTTTCGTGTGAATGGTTACCCCGAACAGGACTTCACGGGAAAGATCAGGCGCCTCAATCCCGCCGCCAACGCCACGACACGGCAAGTGGAAGTCCTGGTTGATTTCACCGACCCAAGGAAGCAGCCGCAATTGGCTGGCCTTTACGCGGAAGGACGCATTGAAACCCATAGCACCACGGGTCTCACGCTTGCGGCGACTGCCTTGGTCAGGGATGGCGACAAGACCTTTGCCTGGCGTCTGAAAGACAAAACATTGCAGAAAGTCAATCTTGCCATCGGCGAACGCGACGCGCGCAGCGGCGAGTTCAAGGTCAAGAGCGGTCTGACGGAGGGCGACAAACTGTTGCGCCATCCATCGGCGACCCTTAAAGACGGCCAGAAAATCGAAATGGCGGAAGTTTCAGCCGGCTCCAACCCAGGGAAGTAAACCATGTTCCTCTCCGACTTCAGCATCAAGCGGCCGGTGACAACGGTCGTGGTCATCATCATGCTCATGTGCCTGGGTTTGCTGGCGCTCAAGCAACTGCGCGTCAATCAGATTCCCGACGTCGAACAGCCGGTGATCGTCGTCAATATCCCCTACCCCGGCGCGTCGCCCGAAACGGTGGAGCGCGAAATCGTCAATCGCGTTGAAAAGGCCCTGCAGAGCATTCCGCAGGTGTATCAGATACGCTCGACGGCGAGCGAAAGTTCCGCCAGCATCGTCATCATCTTCAACTTCAAGAAGAACATGGTTGAAGCCTCGGACGAGATACGCAATGCGATCGCCTCGGTGCGCCACAAACTGCCTGTGGAAATGCGCGAACCCATACTGCGGCGCATCGATCCGTCCGCGCAACCGATCATGCAGATGGCTCTATCCTCGACCTCGCTGAGTCACGCCGAAATCTCGCGCCTTGCCGAAGACACTCTCGCCGACAAGTTTCGCGCCATCGACGGCGTTGCCGTGGTCAACGTCAACGGCGCCCTGAAACGCGAGCTTTCGGTGTTGCTGCATGCCGAAAAACTTCGCGAATTCAACGTCTCGGTAACCGAGGTCGTCGCCGCGTTGCGCGATCAAAATACCACCGCCCCGGTCGGGCGCGTCAAGGGCGCGCTCGATGAACAGAGCATTCGCCTCGTGGGACGGATCGAGACGCCCGCCGAATTCGAACAGATCGTATTGAAACGCCGCGGCAACGAGCTGGTGCGGCTGGGCCAAGTCGCCGGCATCGCGGACGGCTTTGCCGAGCTTTCGGGATTCAGTTTGCGTAACGGTCATGCAAACGTGGGTATTTCCGTCACGCGCTCGCGCGATGCCAGTACCGTGACCGTGGCCAACAAGATTCGCAAGCTGGTCGAAGAGACCAACAGGACGCTGCCATCCGGCACCAATCTCAAGGTGACGCGCGACGGTGGCGAGGACGCGCAAAACAGCCTGCAGAATGTGATCGAGGCATTGATGTTCGGCGCGCTGCTCACCATCTTCGTGGTCTACGCCTTTCTCAATTCATGGCGCTCCACGCTCATCACCGCGCTCGCCCTGCCGACCTCGGTGATCGCCGCCTTCATCGCCGTATGGGCATGCGGTTTCACGCTCAATTTCATGACCCTGCTGGGATTGTCGCTGGCCATCGGCGTGCTGATCGACGATGCCATCGTGGTACGCGAAAATATCGTTCGCCACATGGAGCGCGGATCGGACCGCATGACCGCGGCGAGCGCCGGCACGCAGGAAATCGGCCTTGCCGTAACGGCGACCACGTTCTCGATTATCGCGGTATTCATTCCCGTGGCGTTCATGGGCGGCGGCGCCGGGGAATGGTTCAGACCGTTTGCGCTCACCGTGGCAACCTCGGTGATGGTCAGCCTGTTTATCTCTTTCACGCTGGATCCGATGCTGTCCGCTTACTGGGGCGACCCGGTGGGATACCGGAAGCAGCCCAAACGGGGCCTGAGCCTGCGCTTGTCCCGATTCAACGACTGGTTCGACCATCAGGCCAACCGCTATGGCCGTGTGATTGCCTGGGCGCTGCATCATCGCCGCTACATGGCTGCCATCGCCGGGTTAAGCCTGGTGGGCGCGCTGGTGCTGCAAGGCACGGTTGGCGGCTCGAGTTTCCTGCCGGCATCGGATGTCGGCGTCATCGCCATCGAAGTGCGCACGCCGTCGAGCGCGAGCCTGGAGTACACCCGCCTGAAGGTGGAAAAAGCCGCTGAACTGGCACGCACCCTGCCCGAAACCGTGGCCACGGACAGCAACGTCAATGCCGGCGGGGGCCGTGTCTATGTCGATATCGGCAAAAGCACCAGGCGCAAACGCTCCGCCAGCGAGATTGCCGTCGGCTTGCGTCAACTCTTGACACAAGTCGTCGGCGCCGAATACACCGTGCTCGATGATTTGAACAACGGTGTCAGGAAGCCGGTGCAGATCCAGTTTTCCGGGCTGGATTCGCACCGCCTGATGGCCATCACCAGCGGCTTCATGGAAAAGCTGGCGAAGGTGCCCGGCGCCGTCGATGTCGGTCTTTCCGAGCAGGAACCCAAGGACGAACTCAAGATCGACCTCAATCGCGGCCTGGCAAACTCTCTCGGCATATCGGTGGGCGATGCGGCGCAGGCGCTGCGCGTGGCGTTTGCCGGCGTCGAGGTAGGCGATTGGGTCGACCCGACCGGAGAGTCGCGCGATGTCGCCGTGAGGCTGCATCCCGACGACCGCGTCAATGCGACCAACATCGAACGCCTGCCCATCACGGTGAGCGGCACCAATATGATGGTACCGCTCGATCAGATCGCCACCGTCACCATGGGCAAGGGTCCGGCGCAGATACAGCATTCGGATGGCAAACGCATGATCGCCGTGTCCGCCAACGCGCAGGGACGCTCTCCAGGCGAAGTCACCTCGGACGCGATGGAAATTGCCAGGAAGATCGACTTTCCGGAAGGTTATGGACTCGAACTTGGCGGTGCTTCGCGCGACCAGAAGGAAGTGTTCAGCGAAATGGCGATCGCACTGGTCATGGGTATCGCGCTCATGTACCTGATACTGGTCATTCAGTTCGGCTCGTTCACTGCGCCGCTGGCGGTGATGCTGTCGCTGCCGCTGAGCCTTATCGGAGTGGTCGTGGCGCTGCTTCTGACCCGCGGCACGCTCAACCTCATGAGCTTCATTGGCGTCATCATGTTGATGGGGCTGGTCGCCAAAAACGCGATCCTGCTGCTCGATTGCGCGCGCAAGGAAGAAGCACAGGGGACCGAGCGCGAGGAAGCCCTGATGCACGCAGGGCGCGTGCGTTTGCGACCCATCCTCATGACCACGTTCGCGCTGATTGCCGGCATGATGCCGGTGGCGATAGGCCTCGGTGAAGGCGCCGAGTTCTACCGGCCGATGGCCATTGCCATCATCGGCGGCACAATCACCTCGACCCTCCTGACGCTGCTGGTGGTGCCGACGTTTTACGACAGTATCGAGATCGCGCGCGATCGCGCCATCGCCAAGTTTCATGCGCGCGCAACACGCTGGAATGCGTTTGCGGCGTTTGTCATCACGGTGATCGAGGCGATTCTGACGTTGCTGTTTGCGCGGTTTGTCTATCGCCTGCTGAAAAGGGGCTTCGCCTGGGTGAAAGCGCCCCGGACTATTCAACCGGCAATTCATAGGAAATAGCCTGCGCAACATCCTGCAGCAAACCGCCGAAGCGCAGCGTATGCCTGACCCACGCGTAACGGTTTGGATGCGGCCCGCAAGGAAGACCGTATCGGCGGTCGCCGTCCCAAGCTAAACTCTGCGTTTAGAAGTTGATCCGCTTGTAGCTCGCTTCTTTGTCACCGCTGAACGCGCAATACCTACCAGCGATTCAAGTGCCGAGTTCACAGCTTCGTTGGTCGGAAATATTTTTGCCAATTCGGGGGTAAGCAATACCAGGTTGCTGCCTTTCCGGAAGGCTGCATGGTGTTTCCCTCGAACGCCTTTTCCGAGGTCTTCGCGACGATATTCGGCACGCATTTCTTCAGTATTCTTCATAAATTTTCCGGGTCTTCACGGAATCGAGTGGGTATATTGATGGATGAAATAGCTTGAAGTCCGCATGGATACTGGGTTTCCGGGGTTTCCTTAGCCGCTGGAATTTGGCATGATATTGGAATGGCAAATTCAACGA
>Ga0315281_10001202_pt1 | contig 37953 bp, 32 predicted proteins | sample YL17G07_0_MG_FD_204540 | JGI IMG/M metagenome (GOLD analysis project Ga0315281, IMG submission 204540) | Sediment microbial communities from Yellowstone Lake, YNP, Wyoming, USA - YL17G07_0 | ecosystem: Environmental > Aquatic > Freshwater > Lake > Sediment | place: USA: Wyoming | collected...
GCGCGAGACGGCAGCGACTATCGGCCAGGCGCGCTCCAGCGGCGCCATGCGCGCCGAGAGCTGGAACCGCATCCCCCTCATCCGGATGACCAACGTGAGCCTGCTCGCCGGCGAGGGGACCCTGGAGGACCTTACCGCCTCCACCGACGACGGCATCTACCTGGAGACCAACCGGAGTTGGTCCATCGACGACCGGCGCTACAACTTCCAGTTCGGCACGGAAATCGGCTGGGAGATTAGGGGTGGGAAAATCACGCGGATGCTCAAGAATCCCACCTACGCCGGCATTACGACGGAGTTCTGGAACTCCTGCGACGCCATTTGCGGGCCCGAGGCGTGGACGCTGTGGGGAACGCCCAATTGCGGCAAAGGTCAGCCCATGCAGACCATGGGCACCGGACACGGCGCCTCGCCCGCGAGATTTCGGAAGACCCAAGTCGGCGTAGCGTACTCTGGATGAAATGAGTCGAAGGTCGAAACTCGAACGTTGAAAGCCAAAGGCGGGACTATAACCTGTAACCTGTTCCCTAATGTTGACACGCCAACACGCGGAAGACATCTTCGAGAAGGTCCTCAAGTATTCGACGGCGGATGAAACGGAAGCCATCATAGGCTCCACCGCGTACTCGCTGACGCGCTTTGCCAACAACACCATTCACCAGAACGTGGCCGAGGAAGGCGGCTCGCTTTCGGTGCGCGCGGTCGTGGACCATCGCATGGCGCGCGCCAGCACCAACAAGTTCGACGAAACGGCCATCCGCCAGACCTGCGAGGCGGCGATGGCGCTGGCACGACTCCAGCCTCCCGACCCGGACCTCTTGACCATGCCGGGGCCGCAGACCTTCCGGGGGGTTGACCGCTTCCACAAGGAGACTGCGAAGCTCACGCCTCAGGCTCGAGCCGAGACCGTGCGGCGCGTCGTCGCCCTAGCGGAGAAGGATGGCTTGACGGCCGCCGGGGTCTTCTCGAGCGGAGCCTTTGCCAGCGGGCTCTTCAATTCGCGCGGACTTGGAGCCTTCCACGAGGAGACCATGGCGGAGTTCTCCATCACCATGCTGGGCGAATCGAGTTCGGGCTGGGCGAAGAAGACTTCCCCTGACTGCCGAGAACTCGAGCCCGATGCGCTGGCTGAGCGCGCCGCGCGCAAAGCCCTGGAGAGCCACGAGCCGCGAGAGATTGCGCCCGGCAAATACACCGTCATCCTGGAGCCGGCGGCGGTGCTGGATCTCCTGGGTTTCCTTTTTTTCGATTTCGGGGGACTGGCAGTTTACGAGAAACGGAGCTGCCTCACGGGGCGCGTCGGCCAGCAGGTCTTCGGCCCGAATATCAACGTCCGGGACGACGTTTATCACCCTTTACAGGCCGGCGCGCCGTTTGATGGCGAGGGGGTGCCGCGACAACGGGTGAGCCTGATCGAGAACGGTGTGGTCAAGCGCGTCGTGTATGCGCGTCAGACGGCGCACAAGGTGGGCGCGGAACCTACCGGCCATAGCTTCCCGCTTCCCAATGAGTTCGGCGAAGCGCCTATGAACATCGTCATGGACGGCGGGAAGTCGAGCGTGGAGGAGATGGTGCGCTTGACCGAGCGGGGCTTGTTGGTGACCCGCCTGTGGTACATCCGCGAGGTCGATCCCTACCAGAAAATCCTCACGGGCATGACCCGCGATGGGACGTTCTGGATCGAGGACGGCAAGGCGCAGCACGGTGTGAAGAACCTCCGTTTCAACCAGAGCCTGATCGAGATGCTCGGCCAGGTGGAAATGATGACCCCGCCCGAGCGCGCCGCCGGAGAAGAATCGTTCGAGATGGTCGTCCCGGCCATGAAGGTGCGCCAATTCAGCTTCTCCTCGCTCACGAAGTTCTAGCCTGTGCCGACCTTCTGCTTGCCGTGCGGCGGCGACGACAACGAACGACCAACCACGAACAACCCACAAGCAACAACGGACGACGGACAATCGACCGCTGCGCCTTGACAATATCGCGCGGCAGATGCTAGAAAAGTTACACAGGCCCGATGGCGCTATCGTCTAGGGGTTAGGACGTGAGATTCTCAATCTCAAAACTCGGGTTCGATTCCCGATAGCGCTACCAAACTTCTTGCCTTGATTCTCACGGGACTTCAGATAGCTACAATGATTTCACTGTTGACTTCTGCTGGTCTGTGGATGGGTTTCGGTAAGTGAACCGCCCGCATTCCCAGGGCGCAGAAGGAAGCCCGCTCCACATGTATGCTGAAGGGGAGCAGCCTCATTTCTTCTTCGGACGGTAGAGGTGAGTGCTCTGGCCGAAGAAGACTTCGGCCGATTCCATGATGGTTTCTGACAGTGTCGGGTGAGGGTGGATACTCAGCTTGAGGTCTGAGGCCAGGGCCGCCATTTCCACGGCCAGTTGTATTTTTTTGCTCAGCCGCCGCACTCCGCTACTCGACAGATGCCGTCCAGGTTGCTTTCTTACCCCTCCAGGGGCAGCAGGGAAGGTTGCTCAAGGGCTTCCGCCACCCAGCGAAGGAAGCGAGCGGCGTCAGCGCCGTCGATCACCCGGTGATCGTAGGAAAGGGAAAGCGGCAGCATTAGCCGCGGCTGAAACATGCCATTGACGAACACGGGCTCCATTCGCGCCCGCGCGATTCCCAGAATGGCGGCTTCGGGAGAGTTCACGATGGGCGAAAAATTCGTACCGCCGATGCCGCCCAGATTGGTAATTGTGAAGACCCCGCCTTCCATATCTTCCGGAGTAACTTTTCTGTTCCGGGCCTTTTCGGCCAGCAGGGCCAATTCGGCGGAGAGTTCCAGGATGTTTTTCTTATCGACGTCCCGGATGACGGGAACCAGCAGGCCACGGTCCGTGTCCACCGCTACGCCGATGTGGCAATACTTCTTGTAGATCAACTCCTCTCGGGGCAGGTCCATGCTCGACGCGAACTGCGGAAACATTCTCAGCGCCGAGGCGATGACTTTCATCGCGATAGCCGTGACGGTCAGTTTTGCGCCCCCGGCTTCGGCTCTGTCTTCGTGCTGTTTGCGCAATTGTTCCAGTTCCGTGATGTCGGCTTTATCGAAGTGCGTGACGTGGGGAATAGTGGACCAGGCGTAGCTCAGATGCGCTGCGGTCTTGCGGCGCACGGCCCGCATGGGCTGGCGCTCGATTTCTCCCCACTTGCTGAAATCGGGCAGAGGGACAGTCGGGGCGGGAGCGCCGGGCCGCACAGCCGCCGGGGTCGTCATCGTCGAGCGGACGTGGGCTTTCACATCCTCTTCGGTAATGTGGCCGCCGGCGCCTGAACCGGCGACTTCGTTGATGTCCACACTGAGTTCGCGTGCCAGGCGGCGGACGGACGGTGAGGCGGGCGCGGCCTCGCGCGCCACCTGCGGTCCGGCGGCGGTCGGAGCCGGCGGGCTTGCCACGACCGCGGCCGCAGGCTGAGGCGCACGGGCGGGCTCGGGCCGGACCTCAGGGGTCTTTTCCGGTTTCCTTTCGACTTTTGGTGGCGCCTCGGCCTTGGTTTCTTCTTTCCTGACGGCCGGCGCTCCGCCGCTCTCCTCAACCGTGAGGATCAATCCTCCGACTTTCAGTTTTTCGCCGCCTTTGACGTGCACGGACTTGACAATGCCGCCGAAAGGGGAAGGGACCTCGATCGTGGCCTTGTCGGTTTCGAGCTCCAGCACCGCCTGGTTCGGCGCGATGATGTCGCCCACCGAAACCAGAACCTTCAGTACATCGCCGGATTCGATGTTCTCACCGAGTTCGGGCAGTCTGAATTCAGTCGCCATGATGCTTGCTTCCTCTATGCCAGCATGGGATTGACCTTCTCCGGGTCAATTTCCATCTCCTGCATCGCTTCTTGAACGAGTTCCGGTTTGATCTTCTTCTCCCGGAGCAGAGCGGCCAGCGTGGCCAGCGTGATGTGTCGCGCGTCCACTTCGAAGAAATCGCGCAGGGCTCTGCGGGCGTCACTCCGGCCGAACCCATCCGTACCCAGGGACACGAGAGGTCCGGGGAACCAGCGCGAGATGGAATCCGGCAGCGCCTTGGGGTAATCCGAGGCCGCCACGAAGACTCCCGGCGCGTCTTCCAGTGACGCGCTGACGTAAGGCCGCCGGGGAGGCTCCGTCGGGTGGAGCCGGTTCCAGCGCTCCACCTCGTGCCCGTCGCGATACAGCTCCTTGTAGCTGGTGATGCTCCACACATCCGCGGCCACATCGTACTTCTCCTCCAGGAGCTTCTGTGCTTTCAGTGCTTCGTTCAGGATCGCCCCACTGCCGAAGAGGTGGGCGTGGAGCTTCGCCTTCTTGTTCTCCGCAGCCCTCAGTCGGTACATACCCTTGAGGATTCCGTCCGCCACACCTTCGGGCAGCGGAGGCATCAGGTAGGGTTCGTTCATGAGGGTGATGTAGTAGAAGATGCTCTCCCCATTGGCGTACATCCGGCGGATGCCCTCCTGAATGACGACTGCGATCTCGAAGGCGAAGGCCGGGTCGTAAGCCATGAGGTTGGGGACCGTGTAGGCGAGCAAGTGGCTGTTTCCGTCCTGGTGCTGCAGGCCCTCTCCGGCCAGGGTGGTGCGTCCCGAAGTTCCGCCCAGCAGGAATCCGCGGCAGCGGGAATCGGCGGCGGCCCAAATCAGGTCGCCCACTCGCTGGAAGCCGAACATCGAGTAGAAGATGAAAAACGGAATGGTGTTGATACCGTAGGTCAGGCAGGCCGTCCCGGCCGCGATGAAGGAGGCCATGGCGCCAGCTTCGGTGATGCCTTCTTCCAGGATCTGCCCGTCCTTCGCCTCCTTGTAGTAGAGCAAGGTGTCCCGGTCAACGGGTTCGTAGAGCTGGCCGGGGTGCGAGTAGATGCCCACCTGCCGAAACAGGGCTTCCATGCCGAAGGTGCGCGCCTCGTCGGGGACGATGGGCACGATCAGCTTTCCGATCTCGGGATGGCGTAGCAGCTTGGCGAGCATGCGGACGAACGCCATGGTGGTCGAGGCTTCGCGGTCTTCGCCGCCTTGGTAAAACTCCTGGAAGGTTCCTTCCAGATTCACCTCCAATCGTTTGCACCGCGGCGCGCGGGCCGGCAGGTAGCCGCCGAGTGCCCGGCGGTGCTTGTGCAGGTACTTCATCTCGGGGCTGTCATCCGGCGGACGGTAGAAGGGGGCCTTGACGACGTCTTCATCGGAGATGGGAATGCCGAAGCGGCTGCGGAATTCGCGCAACTCGTCCTCATTCATCTTCTTCTGCTGGTGAGTGATGTTCTTGCCTTCGCCGGCCTCACCCAGGCCGTATCCTTTGATCGTTCTGGCCAGGATGACCGTGGGCGACTCCTGGTGCTCCACCGCGGCCTTGTACGCCGTATAGACCTTCTCCGGGTCGTGCCCGCCGCGGCGCAGCTTGCGGAGTTGCTCGTCGGAAAGGTGCTTCACCATCTCCAGCAAGCGTGGGTGGGCGCCGAAGAAGTGCTGGCGCACGTAATTTCCCGGTTCCACGGAGTACTTCTGATACTCCCCATCTACGACCTCTCCCATGCGCTTAACCAGATGACCGTCGTTGTCCTTGGCCAGCAGCGGGTCCCAGTCATCGCCCCAGAGGACTTTGATGACATTCCAGCCGCAACCGCGGAAAATGGCCTCTAGTTCCTGCACGATGCTGCCGTTGCCGCGAACCGGACCGTCCAGCCGCTGCAAGTTGCAGTTGATGACGAAAATAAGGTTATCCAACTTCTCGCGCGACGCCAGGGCGATGGCCCCGAGGGCTTCCGGCTCATCCGTTTCGCCATCGCCCAGGAAAGCCCAGACCTTGGCGTCGGAGGGCGGCTTGAGGCCGCGATCCTCCAGGTAGCGGTTAAAGCGCGCCTGGTAGATGGCCATGATGGGGCTGAGTCCCATGGAGACGGTAGGGAACTCCCAGAAACCGGGCATGAGCCAGGGGTGGGGGTAGGAGGAGAGTCCGCCGCCGGGCCGCAACTCTCGCCGGAAGTTCTCCATCTGCTCGACCGACAGGCGCCCTTCCAGGAAGGCTCGGGCGTAAATCCCCGGGGAAGCATGGCCCTGGAAATAGATGATGTCGCCCTCGCGCCCGTTTTCCCGGCCGCGGAAGAAATGGTTGAATCCGACTTCATAGAGCGTGGCGGCTGAGGCGTAAGTGGAAATGTGCCCGCCGATCCCGCTCTCCTCGCGATTGGCACGCACCACCATGGCCATGGCGTTCCATCGAATCAGGCTCTTGATGCGCCGCTCGATTTCCCGGCTGCCGGGGAAGGGGACCTGCTTTTCGGCCGGGATGGTGTTGATGTAGGGGGTATTGGCGGTGAAGGGGATCTCGACGCCTGCCTTCCGGGCGTGAATCTGGAGTTCGCGCAGCAGACGCGCCACCCGTTCCGAGCCGCCTCGCTCGCGCACGTAATCCAGGGAGTCCAGCCACTCTTTGGTTTCAACAGCTTCCGCCTGAGAAGATTCCTTTCCAGTGGTGTCACTCATGCTCTTGTGCTCCTTTTTCTAAGCACAGTGAGATGCGGTGGCTGTCTGCCAGAGGCCCTCTGGCTTCCTTGGGTTCGTTTTGGTGGACACGGAAGCCCCGATTCTGCGTTCCTGCATTGAGTCAATGAGTCTTAGTTCCGCCCGAAGGCGATAGCATATCATGGGATGGCTCTGGTGGCTGTTTTCGGGCCTGAGAGGGCTGGACATGAGCCTGGGGGCGGACGTACACTTCGCCCTGGGCCGGGCTCGTGGCGCGCAAGCCTTCTTTTGTGTGGCAATGTGGAGTCCCGGCCGAGGAGAGGACCATGCGAAATCGTCTGTTGACTATTGGCTGCCTACTGGTCGCCTTGTCAGCTATTGTGGGCATCGCCGGTTTCGGGCTGGCAGCCCAGGTCGATGTGAAGTGGAAGATTCATGACACGAGCCGGCCCCGGTCGCCAATCATCACCGCCGGGACAGCCAGCACCCAGGAGAAGTCCGGCCAGCCACCCTCGGATGCCATCGTGCTTTTCGACGGCCATGACCTTTCCAAGTGGCAGACCCCTAAGGGCGAGCCGGCGAAATGGAAGGTTGAGAACGGCTATTTCGAGGTGGTCCCGAAAACTGGAGACATGGCGACGAAGCAGGCCTTCGGTGACTGCCAACTTCACGTGGAATGGGCCGCGCCCGATCCGCCCAAGGGTGAGGATCAGGACCGAGGCAATAGCGGGGTGTACTTGATGGGTCTGTATGAGGTGCAGGTGCTCGACTCGTTCAACAACTCGACCTATGCCGATGGGCAAGCCGCTGCGGTTTACGGGCAGTACCCGCCGCTGGTCAACGCCGCTCGGCCGCCGGGCCAGTGGCAGACCTACGACGTCATCTTCCATGGGCCGCGATTTGACAAAGACGGCAAGGTCCTCCGCCCGGCGCGCGTGACTGTCTTGCACAACGGCGTGCTCGTCCAGGACAATGTCGAGCTGACGGGCCCGACGGCGCACAAGGCACGGCCTCCTTACCAGGCGCACCCGGATAAGCTGCCTCTCTTGCTCCAGGATCACAGCCACCCGGTTCGCTTCCGGAACATCTGGATTCGGGAACTCAGTGGAGGCGGGCAGTAGAAAGGGGAGGATTCGCTGCGTACCTACGGGCACAGGATTCGCTATGAGCCGTAAGTCACCCCCGCCGGAACAGGCAAGACCGCTGGCGGGTACTTGCCACCATCAGTGGCAGAACCAGAAAGGCCCTCACGCCGTGGCGCAACTTTGCAGGGTCTGCAAATTGTTTCGTTACAAGACCAGCGTCACGGCCGACTGGGAATACCGCGCGCCGATTCCCATCGGGCAACTCCCGTGCGAGTAGGAGCACGGACCGATCTGCCGGTGTTTGGCTGGGGCGAGTACGTGGCTGGTTCCCGAGGCCGGGAGTACAAGATGTCAATACCGGTTTTGACCGAATGCCTGGCAGTCCAGGCAGAGGGTAGGCCGGCTGGCCATATATGGTGGTCATCCCTCGGTTCACCCCAAGGGCTTGTGGTTCTCTTGGCATTTCCCCACTACTCCCCCCAGACTTACCCATAAAGACCTATGATTCCTAAAAAAAAGCTTGACATGGGCAGAGCAATAGGCGTATAAGCCCCCACAATGGCCCCGTTTCCCGGGGTCATTCAATTGATTGCTTGATATCGGTTCACAAGAGAGCCGCTTGCAAAGGCTGGCGTTATGGTTGAGGTACGAGAGGTCATGGACATCCGCGAGGCTTCCGAATATCTTGGAGTCTCGAGGGAAACACTCTACAAGTACGTATATGAAGAAAGGATTCCGGCCTTTAAACTGGGGAACCGCTGGAAGTTCAAGAAGACGGTTCTGGACCACTGGATGGAGAGGCAAAGCACACAACGCGAAGCGCGCGCCGGGCGAAAAGTGCGCGCGGACGCGCGGTAGGGAGTATCACTCATGTTTGGACTTGGAAAACCGAAGGGGCTGGTTGGGTTGGACGTGGGTTCGAGTTCTGTCAAGGTGGTCGAACTCAGGAAAAAGGGCGACGGCTACGAGCTCGTGAATCTGGGCATGGAGAGTCTTGGTCAGGACACGGTGGTGGACGGCGCCATCATGGATTCCTTTTCGGTATCCAGCGCCATCGAGAAGATCTTCTCCGAAAACAAGATCAAAACGAAGAATGTGGCCACGGCGGTTTCCGGGCACTCGGTGATTGTCAAGAAAATCACGGTGAATGTGGCCACCGAGGACGAGGTACTCAACGCCGTTCCCTACGAGGCGCAGCAATACATCCCCTTTGACATGGCGGACGTCAACCTGAGCTACCAGATACTGGGGCCGCCGCAGGCCGGCGCGGGCTTTGACGTGATGCTGGTGGCGGTGAAGAAGGACAAAATCCTGAACCACACGAACGTCGTGCGGCAAGCCGGCAGGGACCCCGCCGTCGTAGATATTGATGCGTTTGCGCTCCAGAATGCCTTTGAGGTCAGCTACGAGCCCCCGCCGGACCGCATGATTGCCCTGTTGAACATCGGGGCCAGCATCATGAATATCAACATTGTGCGAGGCGGGGTGCCCCTGTTCACGCGTGATGTTTCCGTGGGCGGCAACCAGTACACCGATACCCTGCAAAAGGAACTCGACCTCAGTTACGAGGATGCGGAGAAGTTGAAGCAGGGGAAGGAAGTCGGCAATGTGGCGCCCGGCGCTATGACCCCCCACATTCGTTCCGTGTCGGAGATTCTGCTCCTGGAAGTCCAGAAGACCTTTGACTTCTTCCGTCAGACGACCACGACGGAAAACATCCAGCAGGTTTACATGGCCGGCGGGACGGCGCGGATTGAAGGCTTGGCTGACCTGCTTAAAGAGGAATTCAACATTCCGATCGAGATCATGAACCCCTTTCAGAGGGTGGATATCAATTCCTCCAAGTTTGACACCAGCTACATCAACGACATCGCTCCGCGCATGAGCGTGGCGGTGGGGCTGGCGCTAAGGAGCTTTGACACGCCATGATCAGGATAAACCTGCTGGGAATTGCTCGACCTACGGCGCGGCCGGCGGCTGCGCCGCCCACCGCCGCACGCCAGGCTTTGATTTTCTTGGCTAGTGTGCTCGCGGCTTTTGCCATTGTGGGCTTTATCTGGCGGTACTGGACGACGGAGATCAACAGGCTCAACCAGGAGTACGCGAAGCAGCAGATCGAAGCGGAGCGCCTAAAGCAGATCCGTGCCGAGAACCAGCGCTACGTTCAGCAGCGCCAGCAGTTGGAGAGCCGTATTGACACTATCCAGACCTTGGTGAACAGCCGGGTGGGACCGGCGGACTTCATGACGGCCCTGGGGAACGTGGTCAATCGCAGTAGTGACCTTTACCTGCTGACGGTGACGCCGGAGGGGGCGCGAGTGGTCATCCAGGGGCAGTCAAACTCGGTGGATTCGATTGCCAGCTTCGTGGCGAACCTCGAAAACTCCGGCAGTTTCGAGCAAGTCCAGTTGCGACAGTACTTCCAGGACGACCAGCCCAATAGGATGAGCTTCAAGTTCCATCTCGATTGCGTTTACAGACTGCCTTCTGCTGCGCCGGCTGCGGTGCAGCCCGCCGCTGCCGCCCCGGGGCGGCAGGCAGGAATGTAGGGAGGGAGCGACGATGGCCAAGAGCTTCAAGGAACTTCCGGCACTCGTGCAGGGGGTAATTCTCGCCGCCGTCGCCGTGGTCGTGGCGGGGGTGGTCTTTTATCTTTATGTCTGGCCCCTTTCCGAGCAGCGCACGAGCTTGGAGGCCAAAGTCAAGGTCCTGCAGGCCGAGAATGAGAAGAACCGGGCGGTGGAAAGGGAGCGGACTGAACTGCTCAATCGCGTCGCCCAGTTGGCCAAGCAACTCCAAACCCTGCGCTCGATTGTCCCGGACGAGCCGGCCACCGACCAATTCGTGAAGATGGTGTACGAAACGGCCGCCGGTTCGACGATCAACCTCCGCAGCTTCGTTGCCCAGCCACTGATGAGCCGCGATTTCTACGTCGAGATGCCTTTCAGTATCCGCATCGACGGCACTTATTACGCCATGCTGAGTTTCTTTGACCGACTAGCGCGCCAGCAACGGATTGTAAGCGTCACGGGCCTTACCCTCGGACCCCCGGCAGGCGGAGGCCAGGGGCGGTACACGATTCTTCCCAGCGAAACGGTGGGAGCGAACTGCGTGGTGACCACGTTCTTCAACCGCCCGCAGACTGCGGAGCCTCCGCCGCAACCAAAAAAGAGATAGGGCAGGATGACAGACATGCTCAAAAACGGGCTTAAGTGCAGGAGAAAGAGAATACCGTGGGGCCTTCTGCTCACTCTGATCCTGGGGAGCTGGGCCTGGGTGGATGTTGGTAAGGCGCAGCCCTCGGGGACTGCCCCGGCGATGCAGGCGGGGACGGGCGCGAAAGCCAGCGCGCCCCCGGCCCAGGCCCCGGGCAAGGTGGCCGCGAAGAGAACCTCTGCCAAGCCGGCAGAGGGCGGGCCACCGGTGCCCATGGCGGGACGAGCACCGGAGATCACGGGACGACGGGATCCTTTCAAGCTCCCGCTGCCCGCAGTTCCGGGCCAGGCGGGCTTTGAAGAGATGACTGGTCCTTTGCCGACTGGCAAGCGGGGCCTGCTGATCAATCGGGTGAGGGTGGAGGGAATTGTTCGGCTGGACACAAGCAACATTCTGATCGCGGTGGTCGATACCAACGCCAACCGCGCCTATTTCCTGCGGGAGAACGACCAACTGTATGACGGTGTCGTCAGCAAGATCACGCCTGACTCGGTCTCTTTCAAGCAGAACGTCCTCGACACGAGCGGACGGGTAAGCGTCCGTGAGGTGGTCAAACGACTGGGCCAGGGCCCTGGAGCGTGAAGATGAGACGAAAAGCTATCGTTCTAGTGACGATGACGTGGTTGATCCTGGGGATGGTCTGCGTTGCCCAGAGCCGCCAGACGACGGCCTCGCCCCAAGCGAGCTTGGAGGCGGTCACGGTCGCTGACCCCGGCTCGGGCAGCCAACTCCTGCTCCGCATTGAGGGGAGGTATACCTTCCAGGCGGTGCAAGCTACGGCCGACACCGTTCTGGTGGACCTTAAGGGCGTGAAGGCCAGCGGGGTGGCGCGGGATGGCCGGTGGGCTACAGGCTTGCTGAGCGGCTATCATGTCCTGCAATACACCGATGCCAGCGGTCAGCCGGTGGTGCGGGTGCAGTTGAACTTGAAGCGGCCTGAGGCGTTCAAGGTTCGGCAGGAGGGCGCAGGACTTCGGCTGCTGTTTGGGGCAGAGGTGTCCGCGACGCCTGTGGTGGCTGCTGAGCACCCAGCGCCGACTGTGCCGCGTGCCGCCGCGCCCGTAGTGCCGGCAAGCCAACCCTTGCGGGAGGCGTCTGCCAGCGGCGTTGCGACGGTCTCGGATGTCTCGATCACGGCGGGCCCGGCGGGTGAGACGTTCATCGATATCTCGACCACACACCAGACCGCATACAAAGTGCTGCACTTGCCCGATCCTCCGCGGCTGGTTGTGGACCTGGAGGGAGCGCGGAGTGGCGTCCGCCAGCGGGCGTATGCCGCCTCATCGCCCATGCTCAAGGGCGTGCGCGTTGGGCAATTCCGTGAGGGGAATCCGTCCGTGGTGCGGGTGGTGGCGGACCTTGTTGGTGCCCCCGCGTTTGATGTGCATGCGCAGCCCGGTGGAGTTCGGGTCGAGCTAAAGTCAAGGCTGTCGTCCCCCGGAGTAGCCTCCTTGCCAGCCGAGCCCGTTCCTGCTCCGGCGAAGACCGAGGAGAAACTCGTAGAGGTAGCTGCGGCACCCCCCGCCTCGATTATGGGGGCGCAGCCGGTTGAACAGCCTGTGGCATCGCCGAAACCGGAAGCTGTGACCAGCGAAGCGAACAAGGGCCAGGCTCAGACGCCCACACCCACTGGTATCGATATACAGAGCGCGCTACCGGCGCCTGCGGGCTCACCTGAGGTGTCGGCCGCACCCAAGCCCGAAGCTCCAGCAGAATCTCCGGAAGCCGTGCAGGCTGCCAAAGCGGCCATCACCCTGGCGGGAAGTTCGAGCGCGATCTCCGCCGCGCCTTTGGGCCAGGCTCCGGGATCGGCTCAAGAGCAGCCCAAGTACACGGGAGAGCCGATTTCCCTCAACTTGAAAGATGTTGACCTGAAAGACTTTTTCCGTCTCGTTCACGAAATCAGCGGGTTGAACATCATCGTCGATCCGAATGTGGCGGGAAGCGTGACGCTGGTTCTGGACACGGTACCTTGGGATCAGGCTCTGGATATCGTGCTAAAGAACAGCCGGTTGGGGAAGACACTGGAAGGTAATGTGTTGCGCATCGCCAGGGTGGAAACCCTGACGGCCGAACAGGAGTCTGCGTCCAAGCTGGCGGCTGCCCGCGAGGAAGCGCAGCCCCTGGTGACGGTCTTTCGGCCCATCAATTATGCCAAGGCCTCGACCATCGCCACCATGCTGAAGTCCTGGGTGGGCGGAGGCGCGCTCAGCAAGCGCGGCAACATCCTGGTGGATGAGCGCACCAATACAATGATCATTTCCGATATTCAGACCCAAATTCCCGTCATTGGGTCGATTATCGCTAGGCTGGACAACAAGGCGAAGCAGGTGCTGATTGAGGCCCGCATTGTGCAGGCTACCGCGACATTCTCACGGAACTTGGCGGCGAGTTTGTCTGCGTCGTACAACAACCTGAGGGGGAACACCACCACGCAGGCCGGAACCGGCACCTCATCGACTGCCTACTCCTCGGGGACCACGGCGGGGACAGTGACCACATCGTCCATCTCAGGTTTTGGGGTGTACGCCATTTCTAACGCCGGCGCCCGGTACATTATCAACGCAGCCATCGCGGCTGAGGAAACCCGCGGGCAAGCTAAGACCATCTCGCGGCCGACTATCGTCACACAGAACAACGTGCCCGGGACAGTCCAGCAAGGCTCGCAGATTCCCATTCAGACCACGATCAACAACACCATCAGCGTTCAGTACGTAAACGCCAGTCTGGTGCTGAAAGTGACACCCCAGGTTACCGAGGACGGGAGTGTTTTCCTGAACATCGAGGTCACCAACGCGGAGCCCGGGGTGGTGCTGACCACGGCCGGCCCGAGCATCAATACGCAACAGGCGACCACGCAAGTTCTGGTCCCCGACGGCGGCACGGTGGTCTTCGGTGGAGTGACGGTGACGAGGCGAACCAAGTCGGCAACCTATGTCCCTCTGATCGGGAGCATCCCCGTAATCGGGCACCTGTTCAAGACGAGCAACGTGTCGGACGAGGACCGGGAGTTGCTCTTCTTCGTTTCACCCAAGGTGTTGCCTGGGTAGTCGTCGGCTGCACCTCGGCCCAGTGTTCAGTTACCGGGAGGAGACGCAAGTCTCCTCCTTTTTGTTTTCCGCGATGGATATGCACTCCCGTCAGAGCCCGTTCGCGAAGCGGCGGGAGCGGCTTTGGGTGCTGCTCGAGGCGCTGAAGCTGCCCTTCCTAATCGTGTCGAACCCGGTCAACATTTTCTACCTGACCGGCTTCCGGGGAAGCGCCGGCATCGCCGTGCTGGGCCTTTCGGAGGCCTTTCTGTGGGTGGACCCGCGCTATATACAGCAGGCACGGGAGCAGGCTCACGGGGTGGAGGTCGTCGAAGAGAAGGGCGGACTTCTTAAGGCTGCGGGCTACTGGCTGGGCGAACGACGCGCCAAGGTGGCGGGGTTTGAGGATGGGCACCTGACCTGCGCGGGACTCCGTGAAGTGAGGGGTCATGTCCCTTCCAGAGTGCGGTTGAAGCCAGCGGGCGGACTGATCGAAGAACTGCGCTGCGTAAAGGACACCGAGGAAATCGAGTGCATTAGAGGAGCGGCTCGCTTGACGTCGGCAGTCTTCGCGGAAGTCATCCGGCTTGTGCAGCCCGGCGTGCGGGAGTGCGACTTAGCGGCTGAGATTGAGTATCGCATGAGGCGTGGGGACGCTGAGGGGGCGGCGTTCGAGACCATCGTCGCCTCTGGCCCCCGGGGGGCGTGGCCTCACGCGCGAGCTTCGTCCAAGTTGTTGAACAAGAGTGAGTTGGTAATCTTCGATCTTGGTGCTATACTCAGCGGATACGCGGCTGACATGGCGCGGACGGTGTATGTGGGCCAGCCTACCCGGCGTGTCCGAAGTCTCTATGGTGCCGTGCGGGAGGCCCAGCAGCGGGCCGTGGAGGCTGCCCGCAGCGGAGTCCAGGCGAGAGATGTGGACGGCGCGGCACGGAAGGCTCTGGCCCGGCGTGGGCTAGCCAGGTACTTCACGCACAGCACGGGGCACGGTGTGGGCTTGGAAATCCACGAGAAGCCCCGCTTGGGCCGAGGCGAGAGACGACGACTTGCTGTCGGCTGCGTAGTGACCGTCGAACCGGGGATCTATCTGGAGGGGTGGGGGGGGATTCGCATCGAGGACACCGTTCTGGTGGGGGACAGTGGTCCCGAGGTTCTAACCCCGGCGTCCAAGGATGATTGGTATGTAGTCTAGGGGGCACCGCCGTGCCCAGGCGTGGGCGACGAAGGGGGTCGCCCTTAGGAGGAGAAGAAATGCCTCGCAAGAATCCGCCTCAGGGCCGAGAGGGTTCAGGAAGCCTCTGGAACCTGAAAGATATCCGTGAGCTGATTGATGTCCTCGTGCAGCGGGAAATCACGGAATTCGAGATGGAGAAGGGCGGGTCCAGAATCCACATCAAGCGGGGCAACAGCCACGTGGAGAACCCCGGTGTGGCGGCCTATCCGACGAACGGTCTGGCGGGATGGCCATCCCCACCTTCAACGGTTCATGCCGCGCCTCCGGTGAGTCCGGCGGCGGCCCCCGAGCAGCCGGCAGCGGCGGAATCCGCCGAAGAGCTTCATATCATTAAGTCGCCGATCGTGGGCACGTTCTACAGTGCGCCCGCCCCGAACGCGCTGGCGTTTGTCAAACTGGGGGACGTGGTGCAGGTGGGGCAGCCGCTGTGCATCATCGAAGCGATGAAGTTGATGAACGAGATTGAGTCCGAAGTTGCCGGGGAGGTCGTCCGCATCTACGTCGAGAGCGGACAACCGGTGGAATACGGGCAAGCCCTGTTTGCCATCAATCCCTCTCACAAGAAGCCATGAGGTTGCCAGCCGTGCTGCCGCGGCGGCTCAGCCTTCACCCCCAGGGAGGTTTGCCGGCAGCCAAGGCCTGAGTGCTGATCGCGGGTAGTCTGGACGCTGATGTTCAAGAAAATCTTGATTGCCAATCGCGGTGAAATCGCCCTGCGGGTGATTTGTGCCTGCAAGGAGCTAGGCATCCAGACGGTCGCGGTGTACTCCGAGGCCGACCGCTATTCGCTTCACGTGCGTTTTGCCGATGAGGCGGTGTGTATTGGCCCCCCGCGCAGCTCGGAGAGCTATCTGAACGTGGCCAGCATCATTTCGGCGGCGGAAATCACTGGCGCTGAGGCGATTCATCCCGGCTATGGCTTTCTGGCGGAAAGTGCCCATTTCGCCGAGGTCTGCGAGACATCCCAGCTCACTTTCATTGGCCCCCACCCGGACGCGATTCGCTTGATGGGCGACAAGAACAAGGCACGGAAGACGATGGCGGAGCTGGGCCTGCCCGTGCTGCCCGGTTCTGAAGTCCTCAATTCCGAGGCCCAGGCCGGGGAGAATGCGAGGGCGGTCGGTTATCCGGTGATGATCAAGGCGGCGGCGGGTGGCGGCGGGCGTGGGATGCGCATCGTCAGGACGGAAGAGGAACTGGCGAATGCCTTTCAGACGGCACAGAATGAGGCGGCTGCGTCTTTTGGTACACCAGACGTCTATCTGGAGAAGTACATCACCGCGCCTCGACACATCGAGTTTCAGGTTCTGGGTGACCAGCACGGCAAAGTGATTCATCTTGGGGAGCGCGAGTGCACCATCCAACGCCGCCATCAGAAACTCCTGGAGGAATCACCCTCCACCCAGATTGACCCGGCCACCCGGCAGCGGCTGGGGAGCCAAGTGGTCCGGGCCCTGAAGAAGATTGGTTACACCAACGCGGGCACCGTCGAGTTCCTGATGGATGAGAACCGGGACCTTCACTTTCTGGAGATGAACCCGCGCATTCAGGTGGAGCATCCGGTGACCGAGATGGTGACGGGGCTGGACTTGGTTAAGCTCCAGATCCAGGTGGCGGCCGGGGAGCGCCTGCCCATCGAGGGTGAGACCGTGGGCTTGCGCGGCCACGCCATCGAATGCCGCATCTGCGCGGAGAATCCCGAGACCTTCGCCCCCTCCGCCGGCAAGGTGACAGGGTTCCACGTCCCGGGTGGCACGGGCGTGCGCGTGGACACCGCTGCCTACGCCGAATCGGTGATCCCGCCTTTCTACGATTCACTCATCGCCAAGCTGATTGTCCACGGTAAGGATCGGACCGAAGCGATTAGCCGCATGGCGCGGGCGCTGGAGATGTTTATCGTCGAGGGGATTTCCACTTCCATTCCCATCCATGAAAAGATCATGGCCGACCCGGATTTCCGTGCTGGGAAATTTGACACCGGCTTTCTGGCTCGCTTTTCGCCGAACGGGGCGGGGGCGATCTAGGGGCACGCCTTCACCCCGCTTATGAGCCGCTCGATTCCGCGCTTCTATGCCATCCTCGACGCCGCACAAATCGGAGGCCGACCGCCGGCTGCCATTTGTGAGATTCTGCTCGCTGCAGGCGTCCGCCTGATCCAGTATCGCGACAAACGTGCTTCTTCCCGCGAGCTTTATGAGACCTGCTGCCAACTCGCCGAGCAGGTTCGGCGCGGGGGAGGGATCTTCGTCGTCAACGACCGCGCCGATGTCGCACGCGCTGTCGGGGCTTACGGCGTCCACCTGGGCCAGGAAGACCTGCCAGTGGAGCTGGCACGCCGGGTGCTCGAGCCGGGTAAGTGGGTGGGCTACTCGACCCACAGCTTGGCCCAGGTGCGCGAGGCCGACCAGTCCTCTGCCGACTACATTGCTTTTGGGCCTATCTTCCCCACCCCAAGCAAGGAGAAGCCCGACCCTGTCGTGGGCCTGGAGGGCTTGCGGCAGGCGCGTCAGGCAACGCGCAAGCCACTGGTCGCCATCGGAGGAATAACCCTCGAGAAGGTGCGCGACGTGGTCGCGGCGGGGGCCGATTCCGTGGCGGTCATCGCCGATTTGCTCAAGGCTCCAGACATCGGCGCACGCGCGAGAGAATTCTTGCGCCTCTTGGGCGATTCATGACAATGTCCTTTGCCCATTTTCCATGGTCAGCGGCTGCGGGCACTTGGCGGCAAGCTGCGGACCTCTGAAAGCATGGCTACTCCATCAACGGCAAACACCGCGAAGGAAACCACGGCCGTCGAACTGGTCAAAGGCCTCCGCCTGCTTGACGCCACCACCATTGTTATGGGCTCGATGATCGGGTCAGGGATTTTCATTGTGGCGGCGGACGTCGCTCGCCAAGTGCGTTCGCCCGCGTTGTTCATGCTCGCCTGGGTGATCAGCGGAGTGATGACGGTAGCTGCCGCGATCACTTACGGGGAATTGGCTGCCATGATGCCCAAGGCTGGCGGCCAGTACGTTTACTTGCGCGAAGCCTTCGGGCCGCTGTTCGGGTTCCTTTACGGTTGGACGCTCTTCTTGGTGATCCAGACAGGCACCCATGCCGCCGTCGGCGTTGCCTTCGGGAAGTTCCTGGGGGTGTTTGTCCCGTGGGTTTCCGCCGGCAACATTCTGCTGAACCTTGGCAGTATTCACGTCTTCGGACGCGTGATCGGCCTGACCCTCTCGTCCCAGCAACTGGTGGCGATTCTGGCTATCGTGTTCCTGAGCGTGGTCAACATCTTTGGCCTTCGGACAGGGGCATGGGTACAGAATGTTTTCACCATTGTTAAAGTGGGAGCCTTGCTGGGCGTAGTGGGTTTGGGCCTGTGGTGGGTGAGTCGTCCTTCCACCTTGCCGGTTCAGGTCGCCGCTGCCGGGCAGGGGACGGGGTGGGGGCTGGCAACGCTCACTCTCGTAGCGGTGGCGCTGGTGGGTCCGCTCTTCTCCTCGGATGCCTGGAACAACGTGACCTTTACGGGAGCGGAAGTCATTAACGCCAAACGGAACCTGCCGGTGGCGCTCCTTTTGGGGACGACGGCTGTGTGCACGCTGTACTTGGCCTGCAACTGGGTGTACCTGCGCGTGCTCCCGTTTTCCGGGTCGCCTGCTGGCGCGGGGCCGCTGGAGCGCGGCATCCAGTATGCGGCGGAGGACCGCGTGGCGACGGCCGCCATGCAAGTCATCCTGGGCACCGCAGGCACCTGGCTGATGGCGGCGGCCATCATTATTTCGACCTTCGGGTGTCTGAACGGCATGATTCTGGCGGGCGCGCGGGTTTACTATGCGATGGCGCAAGACGGTCTGTTCTTTTCTCCTGTCGCCCGTGTCAGCCCGAAGTACCACACGCCGGCAGTCTCCCTGATGGTGCAGGCCCTCTGGGCCGCGCTCTTGACGCTGACCGGAACGTATAGCGAACTGTTGGACTATGTGATTTTTGCCGTGGTTCTGTTCTATATTCTCACGATTGCGGGTGTTTTCCGGCTTCGCCGGACGCGGCCGGACGCCCCGCGCCCTTATCGAGCTTGGGGCTACCCCGTTCTGCCAGCGTTGTACATCGCGTTGGCGCTGTTTGTTGAGTGGGCGCTCCTGATGCACAAAGCCGAGCGCAGCATCGCAGGATTACTCATCGTGGCACTGGGAATTCCCGTGTACTACCTTTGGCGCCGTCCGAGCAGGCGCGCGCAGGGGACCCAGTCCCACTGACGGAGATGGGGTGCGGTCACCTTTACAGGTAGGGCGGAACTGCTGACCTGCCTTTTTCAGGAAGGAGAGCGAATGGCGGGGCTCTTTTCGCGAAAGCCTCTTGAGGTCATTCTGCAGGAAGCAGAGGAGAGGGAAGGGGGGTTGCGTCGCGCGCTGGGGCCGGTGCAACTCACGGCCTTGGGCATCGGAGCCATCATCGGGGCGGGGATTTTTGTCTTGAGCGGCCTGGGCGCGCACACGTACGCAGGTCCGGCGTTGATGCTCTCTTTTGTGGTGTCCGGATTGGGCTGTGCCTTTGCCGCGTTCTGCTATGCCGAATTTGCTGCCATGATTCCGCTGGCCGGCAGCGCCTACACCTACGCCTACGCCACCCTGGGAGAGTTCCTGGCGTGGGTAATCGGCTGGGACTTGGTGCTGGAGTACGCCATGGGTGCCAGCACCGTTTCTTCCGGTTGGTCAAACCACGTCGTCGTTCTGCTGCGGGACCTGGGCATCAAGTTTCCCCTCTGGCTTTCTTACGACCACTGGACCGCGGCGCGCAAGGCGGTCCAACAGGGGGTTCCGCTCGATGCCCCCACGATCTTCGGTTGGGCCTTCGGTTGGAACGTTCCGGCTACCCTAATTGTTCTTCTCATTACCATCGTGTTGGCGATCGGGATCCGCGAGAGCGCCTCCATGAATGCTGTGGTGGTGGCGATCAAGGTGAGCGTGGTTCTGTTTGTCATTGTGATGGGATTGCAGTACATCAACCGGGACAACTGGGGGCACGACTGGCAGAATTTTGCCCCCTATGGCGTCGGCGGAATTTGGGAGGGCGCGGCGTATATCTTCTTCGCCTATATTGGCTTTGATGCGGTCTCCACGACCGCACAGGAGGTGAGAAACCCTCAGCGCAACCTGCCCATCGGCATTCTTACCTCCCTCGGGGTGTGCACCGTGTTATACATCTCCGTGGCTGCCGTACTCACCGGGATGGTGCCCTATAAAGAGATTGACATTGAGGCTCCTATCGCCGAAGCCTTCTTGCGCCATGGGTTGCACGCGGCCTCGGGCGTGGTCACGGCAGGAGCCATTGCCGGCCTTACCAGCGTGATACTGGTGATGCTGTTGGGTCAAACGCGCGTCTTCTATGCCATGGCGAGCGACGGCCTGCTTCCCAAGAGTATCTTCGGCTGGGTCCATCCACGCTTCCGCACGCCGTTCCGCATCACCCTGATCACCGGTGGGCTCGTTTCGCTGGTGGGGGGGTTCCTGCCCATCGAAGACCTGGCGAAGATGGTGAACATTGGCACACTCTTCGCCTTTGTGATCGTCTGTATAGCCGTCATGGTTCTGCGCGTCAAGCGCCCGGAAGTTCATCGGCCCTTTCGGACTCCTTTGGTACCGTGGGTGCCGCTGCTGGGCATCGGCTTCAACGGGTATATGATGTTCAAGCTTGGCTGGGTCAACTGGATGCGGCTGCTGGTGTGGTTGGCGATCGGACTCGCTGTCTACTTCGGTTACAGCGTGCGGCACAGCCACCTCCGCCGGGCCGAGGTCTTAACGTTGGCCGACAAGTAACACGGGACAACGTGATGATCGAAGCACTGCGCCTCGAACTCCACACTCACCGGATGGCGCGCTTCGCCGTCTGGATCGTGGCGTATGGAGCGGCCCTCTACCTGGTCGAACATCTGACCGGTCCGGTGCCCGGGCTGCTCTGGTTTCTTTTCTGGGTCACCTTCATCCCCGCGGTTGTTTACTACCTGGTCCGCGGGATCGGGTACGTCCGACACCGCCTGTTGTGGCGGCTGCGCCGGCGTCTCATTGTTGCCTACGTTTTCATTGCGGTCGTCCCCATACTCCTCATTGTGCTCCTGGTGGGGCTGGGCGCGTTCATCGTCAATGGCCAATTCGCGGCCTTTCTGGTGGCCTTGCGGCTGCGCGAGAGCTTTGCAGAACTGAAGCAAGTCAATCGTGCGGTGATCCACGAAGCGCGCCTGGCAGAAGAAATGCCGCCTGACGCTATGCTCGAGCGAATCCGCAAGTTCTACGTTTCCGAGTTGCAAGAGCATCAGGCGAACTACCCCGGTCTGGAGATCACGGCTCGGCTTGGATCCGAGACGCGCGCATTCTTCCTGGATGGCAAGCCCATTGCCAAGCCCGTGTCCGTGCCAACTTGGCTCACGCGCAAGGAGTTCGCGGGAATCATCGTGGATGAGGGGGAGATTGCGCTGCGATCGGTGGAGCGCAACCGAACACCTTCGGGCGAGCTGACGATTATCCTCTCTCAGCCCTTTACACCCGCACTCCTGGATCTAGTGGGTGCGGGGATTGGACCCGTAGGGGTGGTCACGACACAGCCGGAGCGGGGAGAGGCCGACCGGGGCCAGTCCGGCTTGCGCGTGAAGACCCCCCAGGGGGCTTACGTCCAGGCGGGCTCGATCCGTTCCAAGTCGGTTCAGGTTCCCACGCCCCTCAACCGCTGCGACTTCACGGTGTTTGGTGCCTCTACGCTCGAGCCCGTCCTCTGGGGTGGAGACAAGGAACAGAAGCTGGTGGAACCGGTCTTTGTTTACGTGACTTCCCGGATTGTGACCCTCAACCACCAACTCCTGGCCACACTAGGAGAGTATTCTCAGATCTACGTTTTCGCCTTCGAGGCGGTGGCCATAATATTTCTGGCTATCGAGGGATTCGCGCTCATCGTCGGCATCCGATTGACGCGGACGATGACGCGCACGGTGGACAACCTCTACGACGCCACCGAGCGGGTGAAGGAAGGCGATTTCTCCTACCGAATTCACCTTCCCTCTCGCGACCAGTTGAGCGCCCTGGGGGAGGCTTTCGACAGCATGACGGCCTCGGTGGAGCGCCTGCTGCGCGAGTCGCAAGAGAAGTCGCGGTTGGAGAGCGAACTCGAGATCGCGCGCGAAGTCCAAAGGCAGTTGTTCCCCCTCGCGGCGCCCACCGTCAAGGGCCTGGAGCTATACGGGGTCTGCAAGCCCGCCCGGGTGGTGAGTGGGGACTACTACGATTTCTTGCGGCTGGGAGAGGACCGCGTCGCGCTGGTGCTGGGCGACATCTCCGGCAAGGGAATCTCCGCCGCCCTGCTGATGGCTTCCATCCAGGCGTCGTTGCGCGCTCAACTCCAGGAGGGGTACCCCGGAGGGGGCGCGGCCGGCGCCCAGTCGCTTTCGACGGCGGAAATCGTCGCGCGGCTCAACCGTCAGCTCTACGAAAGCACGTCAACGGAGAAATACGCGACGTTCTTCTGTGCGGAGTACGACGGGACCACGCGGCGGCTCACTTATACCAATGCCGGTCATCTGCCTCCCGTGGTGTTCCGTCAGGGCCGCATCGAACGGCTCGACAGGGGCGGAACGGTAGTGGGATTGTTCTTCCCTATGGCGTACGAGCAAGCGGTGATTCAACTCGAGCCCGGCGATGTCCTTCTGGCATTTACCGACGGCCTCACTGAACCGGAGAACATCTACGGGGAACAATTTGGAGAAGAGCGTCTTCTGGAAGTGGCCCGGCGCGCTCTCGGCTGCCCGTTGGAAATGCTGGCGGAAGAAATCTATCGCGGTGTTGGCGATTGGACGGGCAGCCCGGAACTTCAAGATGACATGACCATGGTCGTGGGCAAGACGCTCGCGTGAGGCGGCGGTGGCCCTTGGCCTGTTCGGAATTAATCCGATAACCTGATGCTACTGCTTTCTTTTGAAGGAGTTGAGGCGTGTCCCTAAAGAATCGGGTGGCCCTGGTGACGGGGGCTTCGCGGGGAATCGGCAAGGAGATCGCCCTCACTTTGGGCCGGGTGGGCGCGCGTCTGGCCGTCAGTTACCGGACCAACAAGATGGGCGCGCAGCGGGTCGTGAACGCTCTGCGGGCGCTCGGCACGGAAGGCTGGGCGGTCCAGACTGACGTCACCGACCCAGCTCGCACCAAGGACTTGATGGACGGCTTGGTGCGCCACTTTGGGCGGCTGGATATCCTGGTGAACAACGTCGGCGACTTCCAGTGGAAGCCGGTCCTGGAATCGACCCCGAAAGAATGGCATGCCGTCATTGCCTCCAATCTCTTCAGTGTCTTCTACACTTCAAAGTGCGCTTTACCCACCATGCGCCGCCAGCACTGGGGAAGGATCATCAACCTGGGTGCGGTGGGTGCCGAAAGAGCTTTTGGCCAAGCCAAGATCTCCGCTTATGCCGCTGCTAAAGCCGGGATCGTGGCCTTCAGCCGGTCGCTCGCCTTGGAGGAGGCCCGCTACGGCATCACGGTCAACGTGGTGAATCCTTCTGTCATTGACGACAAGGAACTCTCCCTGGAGCAAGCCCAACGCGTGGCGGACGCCCGATTTCCGGTGGGGCGACCCGCCACGGCGCAGGATGTGGCTGAGGCCGTGAAGTTCTTTGCCTCGGAGGAAGCCGCTTTCGTGACTGGGCAGGTTCTGAATGTCAGCGGAGGATGGATGCTGTGAGTGTCGGCCCTCTCCCACCGAAGCCCTCGAACGGTCTGGTGTCCCGGGCGCTCTCCCGGGCTCCCCGCACCCGCACCAAAGCCAGAACCCTCAGCCGTCCGGTGACAGTTCTGGCCTTTGTCTTCGGACTGCTCCTGGTGGGCACGATGGGCTTTCACGCTATCGAAGGCTGGCCTTGGTTCCAGGCGCTCTATGGCACGCTGATGACGGTTTCCACCATCGGGGCCGAACCCGTGAATCAGCTCTCCCACGCGGGCCGGATCTTCAACGTGGTCCTGATCTTCCTGGGGATTGGTGTGGTGGGCTTCGCCATGGCGACTTTGACCCACGCGGTGATAGAATCCGAACTGGGGTCGTTCTTCGGGCGGCGGCGCATGGAAAAAGAGGTTTCCAAACTGAAAGACCATATCATCATCTGCGGGGTGGGGCGGGTGGGCCGGCGCGTGGCCACGGAAGTTGCGGCGCGCAACATCCCGTTGGTCATCATCGAGCAAGACCCTGCCAAGGCCAAGTGGGCCCTGGAACAGAACTTCCCCGTTATCGTGGGTGACTCCACCAGCGAGGCGGTTCTGCGGCAGGCACGGATTGAACACGCCCGTGGCCTGGCGAGCGCGGTGACCTCCGATGCGCAGAATGTTTACATCGTGTTGACCGCGCACGGCATGGCGCCCAACCTGCCCATCGTGGCGCGCGCCAGCGAGGAGACCGCAGAATCGAAGTTGCTGAAAGCCGGCGCAACCACGGTGTTATCCCCTTATACCTACGCTGGCCAGCGCATGGCGCGGATGCTGACGCGCCCGAACGTCCAGCGGTTCCTCGACCTTGCCCTTTCTTCGCTCGGCGACAGCAAGCTCGACCTCCAGATCGAGGAGGTGCGGGTGGCCGAACGCTGCCAACTGGCCGGCTCGAGTTTGAGCGAAGCGGATATGCGGCACCGCCTTGGAGTCATTGTCCTGGCCATCCGGCGCCAAGATGGTCGCCTGGATTTCAACCCCGGTCCCCATCAGACGATCTCTGCCGGCGATTTCCTCATTGCCATGGGTGATTCGCGCAAGCTAAAAGACTTGGAAACGCTGGCGGGGATTTAGCCGATGAAAATCCTCACTGCCGCCCAGATGCAGCGTATTGACCGGTTGACAACCGAGCGCTACGGTGTGCCCAGTCTGACCCTGATGGAGAATGCCGGGCGAGGATTCGTCGAGTTTCTGGAGGAACGGTTCTCGCCGCTCGGCGGCCACAGGATTGTCATCTTGTGCGGGCGCGGCAATAACGGCGGTGATGGCATGGTGGTGGCGCGATTGCTGCGGGAGCAGGGCTGTCGGCCTCGCGTCCTTCTGTTGGCCGACCCGCAGGGCCTCAAGGGTGATGCGCGCGCCAACTGGGAGCGACTCGCTGCTTCAGGCGCGCCTGAAATTGCCGCCGATGCGGCCGCGTGGAAGAGAATCCTCCCCGAAATTCAAGGTGCCACGCTTCTTGTGGATGCGCTGTTCGGGACGGGGCTTACGAAACCGCTGGAGGGCTTCTTCGCGGAAGTTGTTCGCGACGTCAACGCCGCCTTCCCGGCCGCTCACATTGTGGCGGTGGACTTGCCCTCCGGGGCTTTGGCGGATACGGGTGAGTTGATCGGTGAGTGCGTTCGCGCCGACGCTTCGGTCACCTTCACCGCGCCGAAGGTCGCTCACGTACTCCCGCCTGCCTGTGAGCGGGTGGGCGAGTGGGCCGTCAAAGCGATCGGTACGCCGGCCGAGGCCCTCGAGAACGATCCCGAACTGCAGTTGAACCTGACCTGCCGGGAAGACTTGGCTTGGCTGACGCATCCCCGCCAGGCTGAGGCTCACAAGGGCAACTTCGGCCACGTCCTGATACTGGCGGGGTCAATCGGCAAGACCGGCGCTGCCGCGATGGCCGCCAAAGCGGCGTTGAGAGCGGGCGCAGGCTTGGTGACCGTGGCCACGGCCAAGAGCGCGCTGCCCATCATCGCGTCTCTGGGCATGGAATTCATGACCGAGCCGCTGCCGGAAACGGCGGCGGGAACGATCTCACTTCGCGCGCTCGATCACGGGCGGCTGGACCAACTGGTGGAGGGCAAATCCGTTTTGGCTGTGGGACCTGGGATTGGCACGGTTCCCGAAACCGCGGAACTCGTGCGGACCGTGGTGGATCAATACGATGCTCCGGTGGTGCTCGACGCTGATGGTCTGACCGCCTTTGCCGGATGCATGGACATGCTGCGCGCCGGGAATCGTGTCCGCGTCCTGACACCGCATCCCGGTGAGATGGCCCGCCTGACGGGGCAGAAGGCTGCCGAAATCCTGGCGCGCCGGGTGGGGCTGGCGCGAGAGTTCGCAAGGAAGCATCAAGTCACTTTGGTCTTGAAAGGGTTCCGGACGCTCACCGCTGCGCCGGACGGTCAGGTCTGGGTGAATCCCACCGGTAACCCCGGCATGGCCACAGGCGGGACTGGCGATGTCCTGACGGGTCTGATTGCCGGCCTTCTGGCTCAGTATCCGGCGCGGCCTGTGACCGACGTGGTAGCCGCCGCGGTATATTTGCACGGCTTGGCGGGCGACTTGGCGGCCAGTGAGTTGGGACAAGTCTCCTTGATTGCCGGAGACCTTCTCGACGCTTTGCCGCGAGGCTTCCGGGGACTGGCCGAGAGCGGGCGGGTGTGAGCGTGGGGTGGGTAACTCGCTTGGAAGTAAGCAAGACACTTCAGGTCGTCACACATTCGCCCGACGAGACGCTGGCCTTTGGCCGCGCTTTGGCCAGAGAACTCCAGCCGCCTTGCTTGGTGCTCCTCGAAGGTGAGTTAGGAAGCGGCAAGACGACTTTGACGAAAGGCATCGTGGCCGGTCTGGGTGCAGCGCGCGAAGAGGAGGTGACCAGCCCTTCCTTCACCCTGGTGCATGAATATGGGTGCGAGCCGAAGGTTTATCACGTCGACCTCTATCGGATCGAGAGCCCGCGCGACCTGGAGACACTTGGCTTGGATGACCTCTGGAATCAGCAGGCGACGGTTATCGTTGAATGGGGCGAGAAGCTCGGAGATAATCGCCTGGCCCCGCGGGTGAGAATTCAACTGGAGTATGTGGCGCGTGAGGATCGGCGAATCACGGTGGAGCGGCTCGGCGCCTAGTGGTGCCGGCCTGGGTGCGGCGCTGGCGTTGCTGGTGGCAGCCGTGGGTGTGTCGTGTGGTAGTTTACCGAAGACTAACTACTACACGTTGCGCGTTCCGGCCGTGCCCGAGACCAAAGACCCGAAGGCGCGTGCGGTGCTGGGTATCGAGCGCTTCCGCGCCGCCGAAGTCCTGGGGGACGACCGGATTGTCTATTATGAGTTGCCGACGCAGTTGAACTTTTATCAATATCATCGCTGGAGTTCCGACCCGGCCGCGCTGCTGACCGATTTGGTGGCGCGGCGGCTCAGCCAGGCGGGCACTTTCTCCGAAGTGCGGCGCCTGCCTTCGCGCGAGCCGGTGGATTACGTTCTGAGGGGCCACCTCTTGAATTTCGAGGAAGTGGACTACGAAGCGGGCGTGAAGGGTCGGGTGGCCCTGGAGATGACCCTGTTTCGCTCCCGTGACCACAAGTTGCTGTGGTCGGCGAGACGTGAGGTGGAAAGCGCGGCAGAAGGCCAGGGCGTCGCGGGTGTGGTCAAGGCCTTGGATGCCGCGAGCGCGCGGCTGCTGGACGAGGTTTTGCCCGTCCTGGTCGCGCAGGTGGAACACGACCTCCCGGAGGGCTCACAACCATCCCCATAGCCTCAGTTGGCACTCATCAGTCAACAGTCGAAAGTCGGGAGTCGAAAAACAAGCATCTGCACGACCTCTCGTATTCCACCTTCAACATTTCGGGGGTTGGGGAGAGCTGCGTAGCGGCGAGCATGGAACGGATTCGCGTTAATGGGTAACGCGGGCGGCGGCAATCTGCTCGAGGCGTTCGATTACCTCGGCGATGCGGATTTCGGGCGTCGAAGCGCCGGCCGTGATCCCGACGCGCTCGACGTTTTCGAGGTCCCGTTCGTCGATCTCCTCGGCTACTTCAATCAAGCGAGTCTCAACGCCCTGTTGCCGGCAGGTATCCACCAGCTTGTTGGTGTTGGCGCTGTTGCGCCCGCCGATGACGTACATCAATTGCACGCGGCGGGCGATACTGGCGGTGGTGGTCTGGCGGTCGGAAGTGTAGTCGCAAATTGTGTTGTAAAGGCGGAGTTCGGTGCTTCGTCCCACCAGCTTGGCGATGATCTTCTGCAGTTTCTCGAGGGGATAGGTGGTCTGGATAATGATGCCCAGCTTGGGGAAGTGGGGGAGGGAATCGGCCTCGTCCGGGTCATTGATGACGGTGACGCGCTCTCCGGCGCAGCCCAGCAAGCCCTTGATCTCGGGATGGTTCTTGTCACCCACAATGAGGATGTGATAGCCCTCCCGCTGGAGCAGCTCCGCGTACTGATGGGACTTCTTCACATAGGGGCAGGTGGCGTCAACCAGCCTCTTGCTTTCCCGGCGAAGCCGCTTCTCGACCTCGGGCGCCACTCCATGGGTCCGCACGATGGTGACAGCATTACGGACATCGGCGTCCTCTGCTGCCACCTCCACGCCCTCCTTCTTCAACTCCTCAATCACCTGCGGGTTGTGGATGAGAGGGCCGATCGTAACCACGCGGCCTTGCCGAGAGCGTGCGACCTCTTCCGTCATCTTCATGGCGCGCTCCACGCCGAAGCAGAAACCCGCGCCCTCGTCCAGGATGATTTCCATGCCGCAAGCCCTTCTTCCGCCGCTGTCCCTGTTCAGCCCCTGACCTTAGGCCAGTATAGATACGATTTCCAGCGCCGTCAACGCCACCAGCTCAAGTGGCGCGCGAGGCCGGCGTGAGGGGCGCCGGCGCTCCCGGGATCATACCGTTTTGTCTGGAGAGTCGCAGACGGCCCGCAGGGGACATTCCGCGCAGAGCGGCTTGCGCGCCACACAAAGCTTCCTTCCAAACCAGATCATCTGGTGGCCGAAGGTGATCCAGCGGTGCTGGGGCACGAGCTTCATCAAATCCCACTCAACTCTTTCGGGCCTCTCTTGCCGGGAGAGCTTCAGGCGTCGCGCAATGCGGAAGACGTGCGTATCCACGACTACGCCGGTCGGCATACCGTAAGCTGAGCCCAGGACAACATTGGCCGTCTTCCGCGCCACGCCGGGCAGCGTGAGCATCTCTTCCATGCTCTGCGGCACTCGGCCGCCGAAATCCTGCACGATCTTCTTCGCGGCAGCGATGATGTTCCTGGCCTTGTTGCGGAAGAATCCCGTGGAGCGGACTTCGCGTTCCAGCACCTCCTGACGGAGCGCGGCGAAATGCTGCGGCGTGGGGAATTTTCGAAACAGTTCGGGCGTGACCTTGTTGACGCGCTCGTCGGTACACTGGGCCGAAAGGATAGTGGCGACCAGAAGCTGAAAGGCGTTTTCGTGTCGGAGCGCGGTCTCGGCGGCGGGGAAGAGCTGGTCGAGGGCGGCGAAGATTCGGTTCAAACGTTCAGGCGACGTGTGATCAACCTTGGGCTTTCGAGCCTGGGTGCCCTTCTTCGCTGGGGCTCTTGGGGACATTGGCGTGTGACCATCCTTCCAGGAGTTCAAACACCTCAGACGATTCGTTGTGGAAACGTGAAGAGTGCAGAATATAACACGAAAAACCTGGGGGTCCTTGCCCTCTCGCGCGTAGCCCGCTGCAAGCGAATTCGGGAAGTGCTCTATTGCGCTGTAAGGAAGTTCAGGAGCTTGCGGAAAGCCTCGCCGCGGTGGGAGACGGCGAACTTTTCCTCGGGGCTCAGCTCGGCAAAGGTTCTGCCGAGAGGCGGATAGAAAAAGTAAGGATCGTAGCCGAAGCCGCCGGAGCCACGCGGCGTGTCGATGATGATGCCGTCGGCGCGGCCCTCGACGACCGTGAGGACTCGCCCGCATTCGGCCAGGGCAATGACGCAAACGTAGTGTGCTGCGCGGCCTGCAGGGGCGGACTCCTGTGCCCGCCCGGCGTTGCTGCCGGAGGTTTCCACCCGGCGCAGTTCCGCCAGCAGCTTCTGGTTGTTGGCCGCGTCATCCGCCTCCGGCCCCGCGAATCGTGCCGAGAGAATTCCGGGAGCCCCGCCGAGCGCGTCCACGCAGATTCCCGAATCGTCAGCGAAGACGGGGCCGTCTACGTACGCGCTGTAATAGAGCGCCTTCTGGCGAGCGTTGGCCTCAAACGTCGCGCCATCTTCGACGCAAGGCGGGAGGGTGTCGATCGCGGGAACAGCTTCCAGAGCGATCCTGCGGGCGGCAGCCGCGGCGCGGAACTCGCAGAGTTTCCCGGGATTAGCGGAAGCGAGATAGAGGTCAAGTGACGAGTGACGAGTGACAAGTGGCAAGCTTTGTTCCCAGCCCCTATTTCGTGGGGAGCGCAAGCTTCAGAATCGACTGCTGCAAGGCCAGCAACCTCTGGATGGCAGGTCGAGACACCTCAACCAGCTTATTCATCTCTTCCAGGCTGAACGCCCGGCCTTCGGCGGTGGCCTGGACTTCGACGAGCTGCCCTTTGCCGGTCATGACGACGTTCATATCCACTTCGGCGTTCGAATCTTCGGCGTAGTCGAGATCGAGCAGGATCTCGCCGCCGACGATGCCCACGCTGATGGCGGCGACGTAGTCGTTGAGCGGCACGCTTCTCAGAACCTTCGTTTCGACGAGTTTCTGAAAGGCCAGGCCCAGAGCCACCAGCGCGCCGGTGATGGACGCGGTGCGTGTGCCACCGTCGGCGCGGATGACATCGCAATCAATCCACACTGTCCGCTCGCCCAGCCTTTCCTGGTCGGTCACGGCGCGCAGCGAGCGGCCGATCAACCGCTGAATCTCCATGGTGCGTCCGCCCTGTCGGCCGCGCGTGACTTCGCGCGGGGTACGGCTGTCGGTGGCGCGTGGGATCATGGCATATTCGCCCGTGATCCAGCCCCTGCCCATGCCCTTCATGAACGGTGGCACGCCGTCTTCCACCGAGGCGGTGCAGATGACCTGGGTCTCCCCTAGCCGAATGAGTGCGGAACCCTCGGCGCTCGTAATGTGGTGCGGAATAATCTCCACGGGGCGCAACTCGAGCGCGGAGCGCGGCCCGGCGCGGAGCAGCTTCCCGCCGGAATAAAGCAGGCCGCTCAAGAGCTTTGGTGTGCCGGCCATAGAACCTCGATGCCTCAGGGGGCGAGTGAAATGCGGGCCGGGTCCGGAACGAAATAGCCGCTCAGGTCTGCGTGCCCGTTCAGAGTGTCAACTTCCTGGCCTTGCACGAGAATCTTTACCTTCTTGACTGCGGGAATGTTGGCGGCCAGCGAATTCACGATGGAATAGACCACGAGGCACTCGCTCGCAATCCCGGGGTCAACGTCAGGTATTGCCTGGTTCGAGATATCCAAAAACGCTGTGCCGTCGGGCGCCAGGAAGACGGCGCGAATTCCGGTAGAGGTTGGCAGGGGGCGGCTATAGCCCTGGCGCGAGCCTTCGATCAGCGCCAAAAGGACCTGACGCATGCGATCTGTGTCAGCCTCCGCCCACGCCACTGAGCGCTTCTCCTCTCGCAGTACTCCCTGCTCGAAAGAAGGGAAGTAGAGGGTGGCACTCTGCTGTGGGCTGGTGGCGGATTGCAGCGCCGCCTCGCTCAACCGGGTGCGCGCCACCTCCTCTCCGTGCTCGGGAGCAGGCTGGAAGAAGACCCGCCGGGTGAGCACGCGCAAGTAGAACGCCCCCACCGCCAGAATTGCGAGCAGGATCAGCATTAGGACCTTCGCGCGGCGTGACATGGCTCAGGACGTCCCTCCTCGCCAGGCTTCGAGCGCGGCGGCGACGGCATTGGCAATCTGTTGCTGAAAGTTGGAGTCAGTCAGCGCGCCGGAATCTACGTCCGGTGTGAGAGTCCCCACCTCGATGGCCACGGCGGGCGCATCAATACTGCGCAGGCCGCGGACTGGCGCCTCATGGGGTTTGTCGGTCGCCACCTGGGAAAGCAGCGCGAACTTCTCCTGGAGCGCCTGGGCGAGCTGGCGGCTCTGCTCGAGGTGAACCCGATAAACCTGGGTCCAGGGAATCAGGAGTTGTCGAGGCTGCTGGCTGTCCGCCGAAGTGGGCGGCGACGGGGCCTGGTAGCTGTAAACCACGACGCGCGGCGTCACCATGCCGAGGTTACCCGCATGGAAGGAAAGGAACGCGCGGGGACGATGGAGGTTGGCCGCAGTTTCCCGCTGCTCGAATGCGAGGTTCACGTCACCGACGCGCGTCAGGACTACGCGGTACCTCCTGGTGGCAAGCAGCGCCGCGCGGACTCGGGCCACGAGCTGGGCGACGAGGTCTTTTTCGAGGACGCCGTCACGGCCGTGCGCTCCCACATCGGCCCCGCCGTGCGCGGCATCGAGGACGACCACGGGCAGAGGAGGCTCGGCCTGTGCCCCCGGAACCTCTTCGACGCCGGGGGCTGGCGGTGGCACGGTTGGCGGTGCGGTCGCCGTAAGCGGCTGTTCGCTTGCCGGCGGCTGCGGGGCGGGTGGAGGCGGCTTCAGGACGTCCGCCAGGAGGATTTTCCCTCCCTCCGCCAGCGTCGGATAGAAGTTCAACCCTCCTACGGCGGGGGTGAGGATCAGCTTGGGCGAACCGTCTTGGTCGTCAAATCGGATCTCGCTGATGTAAGGGTCCTGGAAACGAAAGGTCTGTTCCAGCGGTTCCACAGGTCTCGTGCCGAGGAACAGGTACCACTTGCCGTTGCTCGCTGCGGTGTGGATGGTGACCTTGTCAGTGAACTGCACGGTGACGCGCGCCCCGTTCGCGGTCTGGTCCAGGCGCACAGTGAAGGAAATTGGCTTGACGTCGCCGATGAAGATACGGTTGGTCCCCACTTGGTACTCGATGGTTTCGCTGGTCAGCCGGGGGAGCACGGTGGTGAGAAAGTCCACCGGCACCAGCCACTGGCCCTTCGGTCTGCGAACCGGCTGAGCGAGATTCAGCCGCGCTTTGTTGACCTGCACTTTCTTGTCGTCCACGCGCAATTCGATCTGGGTCTTCCCGAACCAGATCTTCAGTGAGTCCCGCTTCTCCTGTAACGCCTCGACCTTGCCCACCACATTCAGGACGGGAATCAGCGGCAGGTACTTGTTCTGCTCGATGACTTCGAGAGCGATCACGGACCGCGTCGTGGGCAGGTAAAAGACAAAGTTGTCACTGCGCAGCGCCCGCGCCGGCCAGAAGAGCAGCGCCAGCCCTATGAGGCTTGCTAGGGTGAGAACACGGCTGGGCCAAGCAAAGCGCCGAAAAAGTCGGGTAAGAGGATTCACAATCCTGTCGCATTCGCGCCCCGGATCGGGCGCTCACCGAGTGTTCAGTTGCTGCGACTTCCATTCTATAGTAGGGGGATTCGGGCGTGCAATGACGATTGGTTGGCGGGTTAGGAAGGGAAGCCGCTCCTCAGCGCGCCGCGGCCTTGCGTACTGCCTTGGCGGCATACATCTCTTGGTCTGCGGCAGTCAGGACTTGGTCGAGATTCTGGTCCGGGGACCACTCTGCGAGGCCCATACTGAGGGCCAGTTTGAAACCCTCGAGGTGTCCCCCGCGATTCCACTCCTCCACCGCCTTCTCCATGCGGTTGGCGGCTATCCTTGCGCCCTCCAGAGGCGCATCGGCCAGGATGACCAGGAACTCGTCGCCGCCGTACCGGACTACGGCATCCGAGCCGCGCACCGCCCCCTGGAGCAAGGCTGCAATCTCTGCCAGCACGAAATCTCCCGTCAGGTGACCGAAGCGGGTGTTGATGTCCTTGAAGTTGTCGGCATCCACCACCATGAAAGTGAGCGCTTTTTCCAGACGTCGTGCCCGGGACATGAACCGGGCCGCCATATCATCCAGCGCCCTGCGGTTGTAAACCTCCGTGAGGGGATCGGTGAAGGACTGTAGCCTGATTAGCTCGTTCTGAATCGAGGTGGAGATGACCGCCTCCCGCATGCGGCGCAATTCGAGTCGGCGGGTAATCATGTAGGTGTTGAACAAGATTAGCAGCGCGGCGAGGCCAACAAAAGCCTCGCGCGAAACCACCAACTGCAAGTGCAAGTTGCCCTGGTGCAGGATAGCCGCCGGGAAAAGCAGCGCCAGGAACGCGGCACCCACCATAATTCCGGTGCCGGCGACGGTCATCCACATTTGCCAGTCGCGTTTCTCCAGTACCGCGAGTTGCTGGCTGACCCGCGCAATTACGCTTTCCGATTGTCCCGTACCGCCCATAAGCCCCGATTGATATTTAGCCTGCCCCTTGCCGACTGCGAAGAAGCAAGGCAAGAAGCGCCTTAGTTTATATATCGGTTTTTTTGGGTTGGCAATGGGGAAAAACTGACAGAGTGTCACAGTGAAATATTATCGGGTTGTGTATGCCCCCACCCCAGCAGACTTGCGTCAGGAGGGCCTTCCGAAAGAGCCACCCACGTTCTTCTACCTAAACTACTATTGCCTAGCTATATATGGGCATTGCGACTCGAGCTCTTTCCCCGCGAATCTGCGCTGGTTCATTGGTTGCCAGTGGACCCGAACCGCCTGGGGTGAATCGAGGAGTAGGTCCAGGGTTTTCTTGGCCTGACCTATGCCGCAATCGGCCTCGCCATCCCTCTGCCGGCTGTTCCCAACCCAGCGGCCCTTTGCGTAGGATGGCGCAGGCTCTTACGGTTGCACCCGCCGACCGAGTCAGATAACAACTTGGCGCTACCTCGGGCAACTGCGAACTGTCAACTGTGGACTGCCAACTGATCTTTGGAGGCGGGGGGAGTCGAACCCCCGTCCGAAGAGGCCAACGGTTAGAAGCCTACATGCTTATCCCGTTCGCTTCCCGCTTTCGCCCGCGGCCCTCAGGAACGAGCAATAACGGACCGCCGACTAGCCTGCCCACCTTTCGATGGGGTCTTACCTGCGGTGCTCAGGCGGCCCACCGCAAGCCAGCCCGCTGATCGACGCCTCTCTCCGCCCTGCGGGCCTGACGAAGGAGACGGCTACCTAATCAATTAGGCAGCGTAGGCATACTGCGTGTTGGCAGTTGTCTTTGTCCCACTCCGATTACGGGTGGTGTGGACCCCCGGCATGCCTTCTAAGCGCAAGCGCTCCCGTCGAAACCGGCACGCCCCCACGCTCCATCTCAGGTTACGCCTCGCTTTCAAGAGTGTCAAGGAGACGCACCGGCAGAGGGCTCTGGTCCCGAGTGGCCTTTCCTGACATTCCCCCCGCCGAGAGTACGAGAGGCGAGCAGAACATGGTAGTTGACACGCGCCCATTAGCCTGTACCATAAGGGGGAAGATACGCTATCCCTCGAGGTGCTTCCCTTGGCGGAACCGCAGCAGAACCCGATTTCCGACCTGATCCATCAAGCGCGTGAGCAGTTGGCTGAGCAGTTTCGTGCGCACGCGGAGCAGTTGCAGAAACTCGAGCAGGGGCTGCAAGAACTGCGCAGCCAGTACCAGCAGTTGGAGGAAGCCGTCCAGCAGCAGCTCGATCAACTGGCCAAGGTCGAGCTTCCGGTCGCGGCGCCGCCTGTCGTCGAAACCCCGCTCGATAAACTGCTGGCGGCGGTGCGGGACTTGATCACCGCGACGCTGCCGGAGCAGGTGCTGGAAGTGCTCACCGAGGAAGCGGAGCAACTGGGCGTGCGGGCTGCGGTCTTCGATGTCCGGGGAAAGGCCGCCTGGGGATCGTCGGCGCGAGGCTTTGGCCCGGGACTTTCTCAGAAGGCCTTCCGGGGACTCGTCGTTTCCCTGAGCCAGGATAATCCCTTCCGGACCTGCTACGAGACCGGCGGCCATGTGGATGCGAGCGTGGGACTGTTTAAGAGGAATCGCAACCTCCTCGACAAGCTGCGTCCTGCATCTGCCGATCCCATCTTGCTGCTGCCCATTCGTTCTGCGGGCTCGGTCTCGGCCATTTTCTATGCGGATGGGGGCGGGAAGCAGAAGGAATTGCCCGCGGACGCTTTGAAGATCTTGACCGAATTTGCCGGGGCGCAACTCGACCGGCTGATGGCCTTCAGTGGCGGTGTTTCCGCGCCTGTAGAGACAGCCACGGCCGAGCCGGAGGAGGTTGAGCCCGTTGTGGAAGAGGCGGCTCCTGAGGCTGCGGTGGAGGCGGTCGAAGCCGAACCCGTTGAGGCCCCTGCTGCCGGCGAAGTTAGTCCAGTTGCCGTTACCGCCGAGGCCGCTGCGGTGCCGGTGTTGGGTGAGACGATTCCCGTGGAGGAAGTCCCGCCACCCCCGCCGCCTGCTCCGCCCGTCGAGGAACCCGTCGTGGCGGCGCCGGCGATCGAAGAGCCTGTGGTTGCACCTCCGCCCCCTCCTCCCCCGGCGCTGGCCGTGGGATTCGACCTATCGCAGCTTAGCGAAGCTGACCAGAGAATCCACCGGGATGCCAAGCGGTTTGCCAAGTTGCTGGTGTCGGAGATCGAGCTGTACAACAAGGCTAAGGTTACGGATGGCCGAAAGAATCGCGATCTGTACAAGCGCCTGAAATCGGACATCGACCGCAGTCGCCAGACCTACGAAAAGCGCTTTGGCAAAACCGTGGGGAAGCAGTACGATTACTTCCACGAGGAGTTGGTAAAGACGCTGGCAGGCAACGATTCTACCCTCCTGGGGCCGGACGACCCGGGCCCCTCTGTTTGAGGTCTCATGCTCCAATGAAGACCGCCCTTTGCCGAGGGCTGGTCTGTCTGCTCTCCGTGGCTGTCCTGCGCGCGGAGGTTGATCCGCTCGGCAAGCGCCTAGGGCAGCTTGCGGCTCGGGCCGTAGAGAAACGCGCCTGGGTGCCGCTGCGTCGCTACGCGGAGTCGGTACCGGATTCCGAACGACGCGGCCAGGCCTATCTCGTGCTCGGCTACAGGGAGTACGAGGCGCGTGAGTATCCAGCCGCCGCGGAGGATTTGCGCCAGGCTCGAGAGACCAGCTTCTCACTGGCTGACTTTGCCGCGTACTACGGGGCGTCGGCTGCTCGTCAGGCGGGGCAATCCGATCAGGCAATGGAAGCTCTGGACGGCTTCTCCGGTCGCTATCCCGGAAGCACGCTCCGTTTCGACGCCCTCGCGCTCCTGGCGGAGCTGTTGCTGGAGACGGGCCAGCCCGAGCGCGCTATTGGCGCGCTGACGGCGGAGCCGCGGGTTCGCCAGCAGCCTCCGCTGGCTCTGCTTCTGGCGCAGGCGTACTGGGACACCAGAAGGCCGGCAGAAGCTGCCAGGCTGTTTCAGGAGGTGTACTACGCCTTTCCGACTTCTTCCGAGTCAAAGGCCGCGGCAGCCGCGCTGGATCGGCTCCGGGCCGAGCTCGGAGCTAGTTTCCCCGAGGTGTCGGAGGAGATCCGGACAGCCCGGGCCGCGCTGCTCTACGCCAAGTCGTGGGTGAACGACGCCCGGAGCGACTATGAGGCGCTGCTCGAGGCCTATCCGGATAGTCCCCTCGCGCCGCGCTGGAAAGTCGGTCGAGGGCAATGCCTGGTGCGGCTCAAGCAAGCGGACCGGGCCATCGAGTCGCTGCAGGAGAGGTTCGCGGCAAACCCCGCGGTTGACGCACAGCGGTTGGGAACTCTTGTCGAGGCATACCTCCAGAGGGCGGACACGCCCGCGCTACTCCAGAGCCTTGACGAACTTCGGGCGCTTTATCCCCAGTCTCCTGCGTACGCCTCGGCTCTATCCCTTGTCGGCAATCGCTTCGTGCGCGACGCTGAGTGGAGGACCGCGTCCGGTTACTACCAACTTTTGGCCGAGGGTTTTCCCGATTCCGATTTGGCTCCGGAAGCAAGCTGGCGCGTGGCCTGGGCGCGTTACCTCGAGAAGGAGTTCGCCCCGGCCACAGATGCCTTGGTCAACTACCTCGGGCGCTATCCCGACTCGCCGCACGCTCCGGCGGCCCTCTACTGGCTGGGTCGCATGGCTGCTGAGCGCGGAGCGACGCCCGAGGCGCGCGCGTTGTATGGGTTGCTTCAGACGCGGTTCGTCCACAGCTACTACGCGCTCCAAGCCGCGCAGCGGCTTGCAGAGCTTGTGCCCGCCGGAGGGCCGCGTGAAAAAGCTGAGGAGTTTCGCCCGCTCACGCCTATCGCCGCCTGGGCACACCAGCTCCCGCCGCGGCCGCCGGCGCCTGTCCCTGCTTGCGCGCCCGCCACGCCGCGCGAAGCTCTGCGGCCTTTCCTGGCGCTTGAAGCCTTGAACCTGGAAGATCTCGGGGAACAATACCT
>Ga0315281_10001203_pt1 | contig 37926 bp, 50 predicted proteins | sample YL17G07_0_MG_FD_204540 | JGI IMG/M metagenome (GOLD analysis project Ga0315281, IMG submission 204540) | Sediment microbial communities from Yellowstone Lake, YNP, Wyoming, USA - YL17G07_0 | ecosystem: Environmental > Aquatic > Freshwater > Lake > Sediment | place: USA: Wyoming | collected...
GACATCGCTGAGCAAACGAAGCGAATGTGCATGGAGGCAACGCACAACCTAAGCGGGAACATGGTGAAGAAGTTCCAGTCGGCTCAGCAGGCGGAGGTATCGCTGCTCGGCAAAGAAGTCCTTCAGCAACTGATTGATAATTCGCGAATCGCGCGGGAAGAAGATTACCCGATATGCCAAGACACCGGGGACGCCGTCTTCTTTGTTGAGTTAGGTCAGGACGTTCACATCGAAGGCGGAAGTCTCATCGATGCAATAAACAAGGGAGTAGCCGAAGGTTATCGTGAGGGATACCTTCGTTTCTCAATGGTTGCAGATCCGTTGAGACGGAAGAATACGGGTGACAATACTCCGGCGATGGTTACCCTGCAGCTTGTTCCAGGCGATAAGCTGAAACTGTCATTCTTGGCGAAAGGCGGAGGATGCGAGAACATGAGCGCCTTCAAGATGCTGACTCCCGCTGCCGGAGAAAAGGGCGTGAAAGATTTCGTCGTGAACACGATAAAGAACGCCGGCGGCAATCCATGCCCACCGGTCGTCGTAGGAGTGGGCCTCGGAGGAACGTTCGACCAATGCTGCATGCTTGCGAAGAAGGCACTTCTCAGAGAGGTCGGTGAGAAACATTCGGATCCGTTCTATGCGCAGCTCGAGTCAGAACTCTTGGATGCGATCAACAAACTCGGAATCGGCCCGATGGGACTGGGGGGTAGGACTACAGCGGTCGCGGTCCATATCGAGACCCTCCCTTGTCACATAACAAGCCTACCAGTTGCTGTGAACATGGACTGCCACGCACATCGGCAGAAGACAGTGGTCTTGTAAGGAGGAGCTGTGGATGTCAGCAAGTGTTAGAACAGTCAAGTTGAAACCGCCTCTAACCGATTCGGATGTGTCAAGCCTACAGATCGGCGACAAGGTGCTCATTGATGGTCCAATCTATACTGCACGTGATGCGGCGCACAAGCGGCTTTTCGAACTCATTGACGCAAAGAAGGATCCCCCGTTTGCGTTGAAGGGCCAAGTGATCTACTATGTCGGACCGACCCCACCGCGACCAGGAAGGCCGATCGGAGCAGCCGGCCCTACCACATCGTATCGAATGGACACATACGCTCCTAGGCTCATCGAGCTTGGCATCAAGGCCACAATAGGAAAGGGACCGAGGGCGCCTGCAGTTCTTGATGCGATGAAGAAGTTCAAAGCCGTCTACTTGGTCGCAATCGGTGGAACGGGCGCACTGCTCGGCAAGCAGGTCATGAAGTCGGAGATGATCGCTTTCGAAGATCTTGGAACAGAGGCGATCCGACGACTCACAGTCCGTGACTTTCCTGCAATAGTGGCAAACGACGTGTCAGGAAGAGACATCTTCACAGAAGCAGTGGCCAAGTACGCAACGAAGTAGGATTCGCGTGCTAAGATACTGGTGAGTACACCAGGCCGAGCGCGTCGGCGTAGTCATACGCCGCTCTCATTTCCTCGGCAATAGGTCTCCTCGCGATGTCTGAATATGCAGAATGTCCCGCCGAGACCTGGTAGTCGGGATGATACTGACCCATTATGTTCACGACAGCCTGTGGACAGTGTTCCGATATCCAATGAAGAACGGGCTTGGTACAACATTCGATATGGTTCGGCATCACAAGATGTCGGATGATCATGTCTCCACTTAGTTGCGCGAACTCGTGGTTTCTGGTGACCACTTCGAAGTACCGTGGAGCCTTCGAGAGTCGAATGGCGCATTTGTCATTGCCATATTTGAAGTCCGGCAGCCAGATGTCGATGAGATCTGCGAGGATCCGCATCGCTTCCTCCGAGCAGTACATGTTGCTATTCCACAACATGGGGACGTTCAGGTCGAGCTGATTCATTGCCTCGACTATCGTGTGAAGATTCGGGGTCGGCTCTCCACCGACGAAGTTGATGTTCAGGACCCCGTCCGCTCTAAGGCTTTTCATTATGAGTGCCAGTTGTCTAGAATCGACAGGTGCTCCACTCAACGGATCCTGTGAAATATCCCAGTTCTGGCAGAATGCGCATCTGAACGTGCAGGAACTGAAGAATATCGTTCCTGATCCGCCTCGACCGACCAGCGGCGGCTCTTCGCCGAAGTGAGCAAACCAAGTGCTCACCCGACTCGCGCTATCGAGTCTGCATGCACCTTTCCTAACTGCTGAGACACGATCGACTTTGCACTTCCACTCACAGAATGTGCATCGTCGAATCATCCGGCTGAGCAGCTTCGCTTTTACATCTAGGAAGCTCACCGGGGCTGTGGGCAAGGTCGTGATATCTCGCTCTTTCACATCGAGTTCAGTCAATAGTGCGCGGGCCAACTCGCTGAGGCGCGTGTGTTCTTTCCAGAGCGTTTCGTCAGACGCCTCGTCCAAATTAATGTGGCATGGTATGCGTCTGGCGATTCGGTATTTTGCGGGGCGAAGGTCATTTGAGACCCTCTCGTACCAGGAGAGTCTCCCATGCATCTCGCTGTCGCTACGTGCGTTCGGATGGACGAGGTGGAACATGTTGTACGATACCGGGTCAGATTGTCGGCTATTATAGCGTTGCCCGCAAGAGGGCCGAGATCATCGAAGGCCTCAAACCAAATATATGCGCGGATGACTTACGGTGATCGCCCCATTGCATGAGTGTCTATACTGATCAGATCTGGGGTTACTCGACATGGCTAGGGATTTCGACAAGGCTTGGAGAGAACGGTTGGTCAAGGCTAACCTAGACTTGATCATACTCCGTCTTCTCAAGTCGAAACCCCGCTGGGGGTACGAGATCAACATGGCCATTCGAGACAGATTCAGAGTGTATCTCAGTGCTGGAACATTGTACCCTCTGCTCCACTCGCTCGAGGACAGCGGCAGAATCGAAGGTGCGTGGGAATCAGAGAACGGACGAGGCAGAAGGATCTACCAAATCACACAGAACGGTCTCGAGTTCCTATCATCAGGTGAAAGGATGACCGCGGAACTTGTGAAGCTCATGCAAACGATGGAGGACGAAGTCCACCCATAAGAGAGAGGTTCAGCAACGCGGTGTTTCTAGGGCGAAACTGATATCTAAGAGAGCCTTGAGAGGGGCCCGAAAGTTGCGGGGCCTTTGACACTGAGTCGCATTCTCACCACAGCAAGGAAGAACCCGATAGCTCGCGTCGCGATTCTCGTCGGGCTCGTTTTCTTGATCACTTATGGTGGAATGGCGGTCGGTAGGGTTGTCATGAAGACTGAGTCGCCAATAATGGTGGTCCCAAGCACCAGCATGGTTCCCACGCTGAACGTTGGGGACATCGTGATAGTCAAGGGAGTAGATCCCAGCACGATAACGGTTGGCACAATCATAATCTATCACAGTGGCTCGATCGACATCATACATCGCGTGATTGGAATAGTGAAAGAAGGGAACATGCTGTACTTCCAGACCAAGGGAGACCACAATCCAGGACCCGATCCGTGGGGCCCTGTTCCCGAGGGGAGCGTGAAGGGTGTGCTGGTCGGGAAGATTCCATACCTGGGCTACGTTACATTGGCGCTCTCAGGTCCTGCCGGCTACGCTGTGATCGGTTTCCTGATCTTTCTCATGCTCGTTTTCGAATACCACGACTCCAGAAAGAAACCAAGCCAGGGAACCAATTAGTCGCGGTCGCTTTCCCGCCTCGGAACGCGTTTTGTTTACTCAGAGTCGAGAAGGTCATTGTGGTCGGAAGTCGTGTTTATATAGGGTTCCTTTATAAACGGCCTTGAATGCCTCTGGAGAGTTAGCGTCCTCTGGCCAAAGACAAAGCGTTCATCAACATAGAGAACGTCGTCGCGTCGGCAACGCTGAAACAGAACATCGATCTAAACTCGATTGTCCGCTTGTTCCCGGGCGTCGAATACAGACCTGAGCAATTCCCCGGGCTCGTCTATCGTCTTAAGAAACCAAAGACTGCCACGTTGATCTTCAGTTCTGGGAAGATGGTGTGCACCGGAGCGAAATCGGAGAGGCAGTCAAGGAAAGCGGTCACCAAAGTCGTCGACGAGCTCAAGAGAAATGGGATAGTCATCTTAGGGAAGCCGGAAATCCAGATCCAGAATATCGTCGCCTCTGTCGGACTCGGCGGCAAGATTGACCTTGAAAAATCAACATATTCGCTGAAAAGAACGATGTACGAACCAGAGCAGTTCCCGGGCCTGATCTACAGAATGGACGATCCGAAAGTAGTCATCCTCCTTTTCGCCAGCGGCAAGCTAGTCTGCACGGGCGCGAAGAAGGAGGCCGAAGTCCACAGAGCCGTCGCAATACTGCAGGAGACCCTCGAAGAGAAGGGGCTGATAAGTTACGCCTAACGCAACGCTGCCCAGATCATGTTAGTGACGACTTCAGACGAGCTGCTAGCTCGTGTTTCCTGCCCCCGGGGGTGTCATCTGGAATAGTGCGCCCTTTCTTGACGTATGGGCCCATTCGATTCTGTGACTGACCACTCAAGACCAACAGACAGATATGGAAAAACCGAAGGTCTTTCTCTCATCGGATCAAAACCGGGTAGGCGGACATGGATCAGCAAAGCGTTAGGAAAGCGTTTCCACGCGAACTGATCGAGATGCTCGCTGCCGCGACCCTGATTTTCATCGTGGGTGTGTGGGAACACCTACCTGTTGTGGTTCCAAATCACTACACTGACGTTGTAAGCGTCTTCTGGCGTGATGGAATTGGGACGGGCCCACACCTAATACCCTACTATCAGTTCACGTTCGAGTACCCGGTGCTAGTTGGCATACTGGTGTACTTGGCATCCTCGATACGACTCTATGTGCCAGATTTCTCCGTCGCGCTGAACTATTACGTCTTGGCAATGGACGCCGTGTTATACGTTTTCACTGTCGGGACGGTCCTGGTCGTCTACAAGATAGTTGACTTGGTAGGACTCGAGAAGGCAAGGATATGGAAGGCCTTCCTGATTGTTCCATCCTTTCTCATGTTCACAGTCTACAACTGGGACATTATCGCAATTTTCTTTGCGACTCTGTCGATCTACTTCTACATGAAAGGTGACAAGGCGAAGTCATGGCTCAGTCTCGGATTGGGCATTTCTGCGAAGCTCTACCCGTGTATGCTGATTCCAGTCTACATGCTTGAAGAGAGTAGCTGGAAAGGCAGATTGAAAGCCCTCTTGGCGCCGCTTGCGGTGTTCGTCGCTCTCAATCTACCCTTCATTCTCGCGAACTTTTCAGGCTGGTTCGAGACCTGGAAGTTCCACGCAGGTTGGGGTATAGAAGATTCTTGGCTCGTATTCCTGTTCAACCAGATGGATCCGAACGCACACTACCTGGCTCTGGTCGTGCTTCTCTACTTGGTTTACAAAGGCGTCACTGGCACTCTCAGGAAACAATACAAGGATCGGCCGACGAGGCTGATTGAACGTTCTTTCCTCATGAATGTCGCATGGCTCGTCGGCAGCTATGTCGTCACCCCGCAGATGGGACTCATGCTGCTACCATTCTATGTCCTCATTCCAAGCATCTCGTTGCCGATCATCTATGTCGCCGAAATCATGAACGCGCTGATTATCGTGCTGTGGTTCAGTTCCCCGTTAAATCTAGGAAATCCCACTTCGCCCGCCAGCCCGGTGCAGTGGTTCGCAGCAGGACGTCAACTAATCTGGCTAGGCCTCTTCATCAGGACAATCTATCCGACACAGACGAGGGCTCTCCTCCGAGGTCTCATGAGAAGGCTGAGCGAACCCGTTTCCTAGGGTTGAAGGCTGACGTTGGCGTGAGGCCGAACGGTTCATTCTCGGTGTCAAGTGGTGCCGTCTAGTACAGGTCTATTCTGCCCACAGACTGGCAGTTTGTTGCAGTAGAATCAGTGGGTCTTAGAGGCTTATGAAAGTGATAACAGAGAACGCCTAGATTTTGCTCATCACACAAAGGGGGCGTTTTTCTCCGCCCTTCTACTCGTAGCCACACTAATATGGCTGCTGACGTTATCGCTGGCATTCGTGTGTCATACGATGGACGAATTAGAGCAGATAAGGACACGAAAGATTGCTGAGATGATGAATCGACCTGAGAAGCCTCAAGGCTCATCTCGGAGCGTAGGGCCCGCTGTCCTGACTGACGCGAATTTCGACTCGGCAATAAAGGCAAATCCCTTGGTTGTGGTAGACTGTTGGGCTGCTTGGTGTTATCCGTGCCGGATGATCGCGCCGATTGTGGAGGAGTTAGCCAGCGAGTATAGCTCGGTGGCGACTTTTTGGAAACTGAATGTGGACGAGAATCCGTCAACCTCAATGCGGTATGGTATTCAAAGTATACCCACGATACTGGTCATCAAGAATGGAGTCGAGGTCGATCGGATTATTGGCGTCGTGCCCAAAGTGCAGATCGAGACGGTCTTGAAGAAACATCTGTGATGGAACACACTGCTTGATCGGCCCGACTCGACCTAGCTCATCATCTCGATTCTTCGTCTTTCTCAGCAAAGTACATTCTATAGGCCGAGGTCGATTCTGACCCGTATAGCACGCATGAGGTCGCCGTTAGTCAATATTCCCTGCAACTGCCCTTCCTTGCCTGTCACAAGAAGTCTGCCCACTTTCCGGCGGGCCATCTTCGTCATCGCGTCGAGTGCTGCAGCTTCGGGCTGGATTGTCACCGCACGCTCACATGAGACCATTATGTCGCCCACTGTTGTGTTGTTCCATTGATCTCTCGGCATTGCGCGCACACACTGTAGAGTGACTATCCCAAGGAGTCTTCCGTTCTGCACAACGGGATATCCGCCATGGGTGTGAACCAGAAAATACTCGGACACTAATCGTTGTACTATCATGTCAGGTGCGACGGTAGTGAGCTCTTTTGTCATGACATCACCTACACTGAGCCCAGCTAGGGCCTCCGATACGACTGTTTGGTTCTTGCTCGTCTCTGCCCCGGATCTAAGGAACCATCCCAGAAACAGGAACCAGATTCCGTCAAAGAGGTCCCCCAAGAAGATCGCTAGGAATCCACCGAGCATCATGGCATAGGCGAAGGCTTCTCCTATTCGGGACGCTAGGGATGTGGCTTTGAGGAGGTTTCCCGACCTATTCCATAATGCCCCACGAAGGACTCTACCTCCGTCAAGTGGAAAGGCCGGGACAAGATTGAACGCTCCCAGCATGGCGTTTATCAGCGCTGCGTACTGGAAGGTGGCGGTAAGGCCAAGCCAACCGCTAACTGTTAGATTGAGGTACCAGAGGCCCGCGAATATCGCGGCGATCACGAAACTCGTCAACGGTCCGGCAACGGCCATCTCAACTTCGAGCCGAGGGTTCTTAGGTTCCTCTCCAATTTCGGAGACGCCTCCGAAGAAGAAGAGTGTGATGCGGGTGATAGGAAGCCCGTTCTTCTTCGCGATGTACGAATGAGCAAGCTCATGAACCAACACAGACACGAACAGCAGCAAAGCCGAGGCAATGCCAATGGCCCAATACGTGACGACGTCCAGTCCAGGATACTGACGAGGCATGTAGCCAGACGCGAGCGACCAAGCAATCAAGAGGAAGACAAGCCAGAGAGTGTAGTGGATTCTGACGGGAATCCCCAGTATTCGGCCTAGTTTCAGAGACATGATTGTTCTTAGGTTCTAATTGGCGGCCTGACTGATAACGGTAATTGCATATGTCCTGCAATAGTGGCATCGCCCTAGCTTCTTCTGAGACCGCGAGAGGCAGGCGTAAGCGTCGATAGTGCAAGGTGCCCGCGTGGGCTACTAGGATCAGACGGGGGATAGGGGGACGCTAACTAGTTCTGAACCCCGGAAGAGACTAGAGTTGAGGTTCTTGTCACGCCTGGCAACTTGCGTGCCATAGTGATTGTTTCATCCATCAGCGTGACATCGCCGAGTTCGATCCTTGCAACAACGCCATATTCCCCGTAGACGACCTGTGCTTCTGTGACCCCCGGCAGTCTTCTCAGTTCCTTCGCCACACTGTGTTCCTTGCCGACATCAACCAATAGCAATAGGCACGACACGAGAGGTTTCACCGGGGACATGTCTAGTCGATGATGTGGTCGGTAAGCAAAACTTTCGCTAAGATAGTGGATATACTGAATTCAAACAGGACCGATGGATCATATGAGCTCATTCTTCAGTCGCTCAGCCTTCGAAAGCGCATGTCATATCTTTAGGTGATGCTGCACATTCAGAAGCATTCGGTGAAACACATGGAAAGCTTCGGGATTGCTGGCTTCGGGGGTAGAGGAAAACTCATTGCACGGAAACTCACCGAGCTCGGCTTCAAAGTCCAAGGCGTCTACGACTCGAATCCAGTTCAATTGAGCAACGCTCCGTTCCAGACCTTCACAGATCTTGATGCACTGCTTAGGCTTGATTTGTCTGTGCTGGCGATTGCGACATGGCCGTCAAGTCATGCCAGGATTGCAGAAAGAGCTCTTGAGCGAGGCCTCGACGTTTTCGTCGAGAAGCCGATGGGCGCGACTCTTGCCCAGAGCCTCCAGATTGTTCAGGCCCAGAAACGGTCTGGAAGGCTGGTTGTTGTTGGTTACGTTGAACGCGTCAACCCGGCAATCGCGAAGTTGTGCGAAGTGGCAGACCTCTCGGAAGTCGTGAGATCAAGGGAGATACGTATCGGTCTGTCACCGCTATCGGCCAGTGAAGATGGAGTGCTCCTAGACCTAGGCTCACATGGCATAGACATGGCATATCATCTCTTCCACACAGAACCTAAGGTTAGGAGTGCAGTTCTGACAGCTGAACAAGAAGGAAAACCGGACTACGAGGCCATGGTTGAGCTTGACTACGGACACACGAGATCGAATATCGAAGTTCGTCGTGCCAATATTCGCAGGCGTCGCCTCGAACTTGACACCGAACGGGAGTACTATGAAGTCACATACACCCCCGCCGCTCTCAAGATCGGGTTCTCGCCGCCAAAACTTGGCAAAAGGCCCCAAAGCTTCGAGGATCTCGAGCAGCTTTCAAAGAACGTCGAAACGGCATTTGACATTCCGAGGAGTGAACCCATCAACGTCATGCTTCAGCACTTTGCGGAATCCATCAGAAAGGGATCAGTGATCGAACCGCTATGCAGCGCAGAGAAGGCACTTGTCACGGCAAAAGCGATCGACGACGCAAGGAAAGTAGCTACGTATAGGTTCGTAAAGAAAAGCCACGGTTGACCAATGCAACGCGGCTATGCACACGAGATCTTGTCGAGTTGGAAGAATGCTCGTCGATATGCATCGCGTTTCATGTCTTGACCTGAGTGTGACCGAAGACATCGCCGACGCACTCAAGCGCATTCAGGAGAGCTTCAAGGGCACGCATGGATGTTTGGGGCAGAGGCTACTCAGAGATCTCGAACATCAGGAGAGGTTCATAGTCGTGAGCTACTGGCGTGACAAAGAAAGCTCGGCAAGCGCGAATGCGCTGCACGCTGCAATCGACGAGGCTCTCGACCTCCTCAAGGCCAAATCAACGGCGAATGTCTACGAGGTCATCCACGATCTGTAGGACGTCAAGGGATTCCTAATGATCCTCGATCACGTCCTGAGGCACGTCGAAGTGGAGCATGGCCTTCTTCTCGTCACGGAATATTGCCGTGGACGGCACCCCGACCATGAAGGTTTCAATACGTTTTCCTGGTCGGACATGTATCCAAATGCTCTCTCCCCAAGTCTCCGCGTCTGCTCTCTCGAGAAGGCGGCGAAAGACACGACGCATGACCAGCGACGCATGCTCTAGCGCCTCGTTGGCTGCTGGATCATTGATGGGTAAGATCTCAGCCTTGCCCCCGAATTGAATGCTCTTCGGCGGAGCAGGTATCAGCGGCCAGGGAACGGGGATATGGACAGCGACCCGTGCGTCGCGTCGAACGTTGCGAGCTTTCGCAGTATTCGCACTGGTCGGAATGTACAAGTCCAGCTCGCGGGCGAAGTAGCTTACCCCGGCGACATGGGGGCCGCGAACCCCCTGAGTTGCCAGTATGCAGAAATTGTGTTTCGCGATAAGTCGAGCAAGGTCCCTGAGTGTGTAAGGCAAGAGTGTCGCCGCATAGCGACTCATGCGGTCCGACTGCTTTTGAGGCTTGCCGGTGAAGGGATCTTCGCAAGATCTGGCGCCGGGAGAGGGATTCGAACCCCCGAGGCCCAAAGGGCCACAGGCTTTCTTGACCCGCATTCGTGACGGACTCAAGGCCTGCGCCTATGGACCGTCCATCATAGGACGCTAATCCACTCGGCCTTCGGGATGCGAGCGTCTCTCATATCCCGGCAGGTGTTCCCGGCACCACAAGAGGTCTATCGAGATTCAGTCATCTAAAAGACTTTACCGAGGCTGGTCTCAAGGCTGGGAAACGAAGCGGGTGAGAATTCATTTACATAAGAGCGCGAATGTGCTCCCAGAGCGTTCATGACCAAAAGTGGGCATCTTCGATACAGGCTTCTACCGCATATGACCGACGCATTTGTGGAGGTTCAGGCCCCAACTCTTGCTGGCGTCTTTGAAGAAGCTGCTTTCGCGATGTTCGATGTCATGACCGACCCGACTGCTATCGAGCGCTCTTTCGTTGATCAGTTTGAAGTCACTTCTCATGATGAAATCTCGCTCTTTCACGATTGGCTTGAACAGCTATTGCTGAAGTTCGACCTTGACGGGAAAGTCTACTCGGTATTTCACGTGGAGAAGATCGACACACAGAACGAAAATCTGTGTCTTGCTGCCAAAGCCCAAGGGGGCCTGTTCGAGAGAGGGCGACATCCAGCAAAGGTTGAGATAAAAGCGGTAACTTACCATCGAATGGAAGTAAGGGCGACTCCCGAGGGGTACGTCGCTCGGTACATCCTCGATCTCTGACACCGGTCAACCATCGATCTGGCTTCTGATTCCAGAACAAAGTACATCAGTCTAGCCTTCGTTCTTCTGGCTTGTAGATGAGACATGTGCGCATCCGCCTCAGCCCACATCCCTCCCCCCAAGAGATCGTGGAAACTCACCGTAGCGCTTCCGAGCTCTCTCGTCGCTGATGTGCCTCATCTCAGGGAGAAGACGAGTCGGCTCGGGTTCCTTGGGCGGGCGCTCGGAATCTTCAGAGTCGACGAAGCCTTGATCTACGCCGACGTACTTGGCGGCGAAGCGGCAAGTCAAGGAAGTTTCATCACGTCAGTGCTTGGATACATGGAAACGCCGCAGCACTTGAGAAAGCACCTGATACGCATGAATCCGGACTTGCGTTTCGTGGGGATTCTCCCGCCCCTTCGCACTCCCAATCATACGGTCTCCGCAAGGCTCGCGGACTTGAGGGTCGGCGAAATCAGAGAAGGTGTAGTCACTGATGCGAGTAGCGAGATCAGTCGAGTTGATGTTGGAGTAGGGTCGCTCGCGGAAGTCCCTGTGCGACTTCATCGCGGCTCACGGGTGTCCGTTCAAATCAAGAGAACAGCTCCGAAGATCGCTGCTGAGTTGATCGATCGTAGCCGGATAGACATATATTGGGGGTTCCGGGTTACGTTGAAGAACCTTCCTTTGGGGAGGCTCATCCAAGAGAACAAGCCCGACGTGGTTATCGCCACATCAAGGCTTGGAGAGAGAGTGGACACAGTGCTCGACCAATTGAGGACATCGATAACGGGAGCTTCCAGTGTACTCCTTGCATTTGGCTCCTCGAAGCGAGGGCTACATGAGATAATCGCTCAAGAGGGCATGAAACTCAACACGCTTGCGACATACACTGTGAATTTTGTTCCGTATCAAGGAACGCAGACGGTCCGAACTGAGGAAGCGGTTTACTCGGCTCTGGCGTTCTTGAACACAATCGGTGAATAGGTGAGCTGGCATGGGACATAGGAAAGTTCACGCTCCAAGACGAGGGTCACTTGCGTATCTTCCCAGATCGAGAGCCTCAAGATGGGTTGGGCGCGTGAGATATTGGCCGACTGGCGTCAAAGAGACGAAGCCGCTCGCATTCATCGGATACAAGGCGGGAATGAGAACGGCAGTCGGACTTGACAATAGAGAAGGTTCGCTTACATTTGGGAAAGAGATTTCGTTCCCAATCACAATCGTTGAGACCCCACCGATGGTCGCAGTCGCGCTAAGGGCCTACGTCAAAACACCGAAAGGACTTCAGACTCTCGCTGAGGGTTGGATGGAGAAACCGCCAAAGGATATGATGCGTCTTCTAACATTGCCAGAGTCGATCAACCACGCCGAGAAGCTCGCGAAGATCGAGTCTTCGCTAGGAAAGGTGAGCGAGATCAGGCTACTTTTGGCATCCCAGCCAAGGATCGCACGTCTCGGCAGGAAGACGCCTGAACTCCTTGAGGTGAAACTCGGTGGTGTCGCGCTGAAGGAGCAATTCGAGTATGCACGAAACCAGCTTGGCAAAGAAGTGAAAGTCTCCGATGCCTTCAAAGAAGGCGACTGGCTCGACGTCATCGCGATAACCAAAGGCAAAGGAATCCAAGGACCAGTGAAACGGTTTGGAATTCGCAGAAAATTCCACAAGGCCAGAAAGACCGTCAGAGCAGTCGGCTCGATTGGCGGATGGCATCCCCACTATGTCGTGTACTCTGTCCCCCGTGCGGGACAAACGGGTTTCCATCAGAGGACCGAATACAACAAGCAGGTTGTCAAGATCGGGCAAGAAGGCAAGGATGTCACACCGAAGGGAGGATTCATCAGATACGGAGAAATCAAGGCCGAATACGTCATGCTAAGCGGCACGGTACCAGGCCCCGCGAGGAGAGCGATAACCCTCCGACACGGAGCCAGAGGGACGGACGTGCCTCCACCGAAGTTCGATCATCTAGGTCTAGAATCCGCTCAGGGGCGCTAGAACTTGACACATCCTTCGAGGAACATTCAAGTCTTCGACACCAGCGGCAAACCACATGAGAGCATGAGCTTACCCTCCGTTTTTTCAGCGCCGTTTCGCCCGGATGTGATACAGAAAGTCGTTGTCGCGCTTCACAGCAGAAAATATCAGCCCAAGGGGAGGGACCCGATGGCGGGAAAGCGAACTACTGCCGAGTCTGTCGGAGTCGGCAAGGACTTAGCCCGAGTTCCGAGGGTCAAGGGAGATCGCTTTCCGAAAGCCAGCCAAGGTGCTTTTGCGCCCATGACCGTCAAAGGCCGCTTGACCCATGCCCCCTCACCACAAAGGAGGCTTGCAAAACGCATCAACACCAAGGAGCGCCTCTTGGCCCTTTGGTCAGCTGTAGCGGCAACAGCCTCCAGTGATCTTGTCGCATCTAGAGGTCACGAAGTCAAGAAAGTAGTGAACATCCCGCTTGTGGTTTCAGATGAGTTCCAGAAACTCAAGACCACGGCAGAAGCCAAGAGCGCTCTTGAGGGACTTGGACTCTGGGATGATGTCACAAGGGCCCGCAAGGGTGTGAAGATACGCGCTGGCAAGGGACGTGCGAGGGGCAGACGACTCAAGCGTCCACGAGGCCCATTACTTGTCGTATTGAGAGATGAAGGGATCGTGAAGGCAGCCCGCAATTTGACGGGCGTCGATATCGTGGAAGCATCGAGCCTGAATGTTGAGGACCTTGCTCCTGGCACTCATCCTGGCAGGCTTACAGCATGGACGAAGTCCGCGCTAGAATTCGTTGAGAAACGTTTCGCAGTTCAGGGGAATTAGCATGCCAGTGAAGGACATCCAAGCAGTGATCAAGTATCCGCTCGTCTCGGAGGATGCGGTCACTTTAATCGAGGCTGAAAACAAGATCACCTTCATCGTTGACGCTGACGCGTCCAAGAATGACATACGCCGAGCAGTAGAAGAGCTATACGAAGTGAGCGTCGATCACGTGAATTCTGTTGTTACTCCGGAAGGGCGCAAGAAAGCCTATGTTAAGCTCGCCGCGGACTATAAGGCCTCGGACCTAGCCGTCAGGTTGGGCATCCTCTAGAAACATATTTGTCTTAGTTAGCTAATGTCGAACAGGTTCCCAGAAGTGATCAGGTAATGCCGAAAGAGTTTACGTATCGCGGCCACACGATCGGTGATCTTCAGCAAATGTCCATGGACGAATTCATCAAACTGCTCCCAGCCCGTCAAAGACGATCGCTCACGAAGGGCCTAACGGACGAGCAGAGAATACTCCTTGAGCAAATCCGGACATCAGGCAAAGAAGCGGCGAAACCCGTTAAGACGCAATGCAGGGACATGATCGTTCTTCCCGAGATGATAGGAAAGACTCTCGCGGTACACAGCGGCAAAGAGTTCAGCTCACTCACGATCAGGGCGGAAATGATAGGCCACTACCTAGGGGAGTTCGTCATCACGAACAAGAAGGTCGTTCACGGAACACCGGGCATCGGAGCATCTAGGAGCTCCATGTACGTTCCTCTCAAGTAACAGAGCATTTCGAGAAATCGGCAAGCGCCCTGCTTGGGGCGTTATACCCTTTTTCTCACAAATAGATAGCAAAGCGCAGCTATGACCAACGGACCAAACACGATCATCGGGAAGCTTTCACGCACCGACGGTGCAGGTGACTGAGTTGCCTCATAACGAGCGTCTGTTTCCGCCACTGTTTCTCCCTTCAACACCGCAGCGGCCGTAGGGCTCTGTACAAGGCTCGCGCCTTGCACAGCCACGAACGCCAGTACCAGAGCAAGGAATGCTAATCCAATGACGTTCCTCAAGCTCCCGCCTTCAAGCCTCCTAATCAGGTTCTTGAGATAAGTCTAGAGTTTGAAACAATCCGGAGCGCTCCGGCATCCTCATATCATCTTATCCTTCCAGATCCTGACTGCTTCATAGACGCAGACAAGTGCTGCGCTCGATCCTAAGATTAGAGCCATTGGGCTGATTTCCGATCCGACTAGCAGCGACTGAATGAGATACATCACAAGAGTCGCCGCAAAGAAGACTGCGTAGAAGACGTACCTAGGCAGAATTACCTTCCCGATCCGGAGAAACATTCGAAACTGGCTAGGCTTGATGTCTTCAACAGGCGCATAGTGCCCGTACTCGTCTTTTCTCACGACACCGAGTTCACGGAGCTTTTCGAGGTGATAGAGTGCCGTGCTTGGGCTGGAGAATCGAATCAGACGCTGTACCTCCCTAACGCCCACCGGCTTTGATGACTTGAAGACCTGCCAGTATACGCGAAGCGTAGTTCCCTTCAGCTCTGCTTCGATCGCTTGTTGGTCTCCTCGGGAAGCCATGCTGTTTCTCACCTCGGCGGATATCTTCAGTGAGGGAGCGGAGACGTAATAATCGTTGCCCAGCGAGACCCGTTCTTGGACGGTTGATTCCCGAAATCACAAGAAAGGCATTGGTTTTTATGGTGCTCTGTCCATGCGTTCGGAGATGCTGGCGGAAGTAGCATGCCAAACTGGGCGTATTCAGTGAAGGAGATAGACCCGGAACGGTCTGTGAGGTGCTCAGGACGCGAGCTACGCATCTCGCCCAAGGCCGCGACAGAGATCTGCCGCGCCATTAGAGGCATGCGGCTGGATGATGCGAAGCGGCTTCTCGAAGATGTCGTCTCCAAGAAACGGCCGATCGCGTATAGACGCTACAAGAAAGAAGTAGCTCACAAGAGTCAAGAACGGTGGCATGCAGGCCGATATCCAGCCAAAGCTGCCACCAGGATCCTCGGACTGCTGGAGGAACTGCAGTCGAATGCCGAATACAAAGGCCTAGACGTTGACAGGCTCAGGATAGTTCATGCAGCAAGTCAACGAGGAATGAAGACGAGGAACTTCGTCCCGCGTGCTTTTGGCAGATCAAGTCCATCATTCAACATTCTGACGCATATTGAACTGGTCGGATATGAGGCACAAACGTGATGTCAGTCTACAAGTACTTTGTACGTGACAATATGAAGAAGGCCGAGATTGATTCCTACCTAGCTGCAGAGCTAAAGAAGGCCGGCTACAGCAAAATGGAGATGACAAAGACCCCGCTCGGAACAAGAGTGGTCATCTATGCAGCGAAGCCGGGCATGGTAATAGGAAGACGTGGTCAGAGCATTCGCGACCTGACCCAAGTATTCGAACAGACATTCGGAATGGAGAACCCGCAGGTTTCGGTCGCAGCGATTGAAGTGCCAGACTTGGACCCCATGGTTGTCGCGTCACAGATCGCCTCTGCCCTACAGCGAGGTATCCACTTCAGGAGAACCGCTTACTGGGCTCTTCAACGAGTCATGGGAGCAGGAGCCCTCGGAGTCGAAATTACAATTCGCGGAAAGCTGACCACGGAGCGAGCTAGGTATGAAAGGTACAGGGATGGTTACCTCCCAAGCGTCGGCGAACCCGTGCTCAAGCAAGTCAAAGTTGCGGTCGTGGATGTCCAGTTGAAGCAGGGATTGTTCGGTATTGCCGTGCGAATCCTGCCGCCGGGAGCAAGCTTCCCTGACAAACCTGAAATTAGAACCCGAGGTGAGCTTGCAGCCGAACCGCCCAAGGAAACAGAGGCGGAGACCAAAGAAGAGAGTGAGGAGATAGAGGAAGATGCCCATACTACGGAAGCGTGAGATCTCTCAGCTTCTACCGGATGAGAGGAAGAAGAAGCTCACGGAACTAAGAACCGAGCTTGCCAAGATGCGGACTACTGTCGAATCCGGGGGTCGAATGGAGAATCCGGCACGGATCAGACAGCTACGAAAGACGATTGCGAGACTTCTGACCGTTGAGGGTAAGGCGACCAAATCGCCCGTGAAGGAGTAATGCCGATAAAACCTGAGAATATTCTGAGACACGAGTTGATCGGATTGAAGGCGATTGTTGCACGAAGCTCGAATTCATCCCTAGTGGGCACCCGTGGACGAATCATCGATGAGACGAGGAACACCGTGAAATTCAGCACTAGGAAAGGAGTGAAGGCCATCCCGAAAGGAGTCGCAGTGTTCAGGTTCGATCTGTCTGACGGTCATACAGTGGAAGTTGAAGGAGCGAGGTTGGTTGGGAGGCCCGAGAACCGAATGAAGGCTAAGGGGAGGAGATGGTGATGAGAGAAGTAGGAATTGGAGTGAAACAGCCTCAGAGGGCATGTGAGGATACGAACTGCCCGTTTCATGGGACTCTTCCCGTGAGGGGAAAGATCCTCGATGGGATAGTTGTGAGCACGAAGATGAGTGGCACGGTCACTGTCGAGAGAGGACACCTACACTACGCGAAGAAGTACATGCGCTATGAACGTCGTCGTAGCAGGATTCTCGCGCACAACCCGCCGTGCCTGGAATTGAAAGATGGGGACCGCGTGAGAATCATCGAATGCCGACCAGTCAGCAAGGAGGTCTCGTTTGTTGCAGTCGAGAAGATACTTCCTAGCGCTTGAACCTGAAAGGATCAAAACATTAAAGAAGAATAGTTCGCTCTTTGCCGAAACCCTGAAGTGACACAAGATGCCAGCGCCGAGAACAAGAGCAGTCAGCGCGAAGGGAATGGTAGAGTACAGACCGCATGTGGCACGCGGTCTGCCGACGGGCAGCAGGATCGTCTGCGCGGACAATACCGGCGCCAAACAGTTGAAGATTATCAACGTGATGGGGTATCACGGTCGACTGAGACGAGTTCCAGCAGCGTGCGTCGGTGACATGATAATGGTTTCAGTATCAAAGGGCACGCCAGAACTTAGGCGCCAAATGTTTCCGGCAGTGGTAGTACGTCAAAGAAGACCATTCAACAGGCCTGATGGTGTCAGGATCCAGTTTGAAGACAACGCTGCAGTCATCATGACACCAGAAGGCGAACTCAAGGGAACGGAAATTAGAGGCCCTGTGTCGCGGGAGGCAGCCGAGAGGTGGCCGAGGGTTGCTAACATCGCAAGCATAGTAGTGTGACAACAAATGCGCACAAGCCTCTCGACCAAACCAGGCAAACAAAGGAAAACGCGCTATTCCGCACATAGCTGGAAGAAGCACAAATTCTTGGCCGCACCTCTGTCCACGGAACTCAGGACAACATACGGTAGAAGATCGATTCCCGTTAGGACAGGCGACACTGTCCGGATTGTTCGTGGAGACTTTTCCGGAGTAGAAGGCAAAGTCTCCGACATCGACACAGCTAGGCAGAGACTGTTCGTGGAAGGAGTGACACGAGAGAAAGTCGCTGGTACTTCGGAGAAGGTTTCTGTTCACTGTACAAAGGTCATGATAACGAGACTAACTCTGGATGATAAATGGCGAGCAGATTCATTGAGAGAATCAAAGACCGCTGTTGAGAAGACCGAGGCTGAATAAGAATGGGAAAGAAAGGCGGAAAGAGGCATCTTAAGCGGGAGAGAGCCCCGCGGTTCTGGCGGATTCATCCCAAAGAGTCACAGTGGGCGGTAAGGCCCATTCCTGGTCCTCATTCAAAGAAAGATTGTATCCCGCTTTCGAGCTTGTTAAGAGACGTGCTCGGCTACGCAAAGAGCACGAGAGAGAGCAAGATCATTCTCGCACAGAACCGCGTTAGTGTGGACGGCAAAGTCCGCCGAGACCACAAGTTCCCGGCAGGCTTGATGGATGTTGTTGAACTCCCCGATGCGAACATGAGCTATCGGATTCTTCCCGCAGTGGGCAAAGGTCTGACAGCAGTGCAAATACCCAAAGACGAAGCCAAATCCAAACTGTGCAGAATTGAGGACAAAACCACACTAAGGAAAGGTCGCGTTCAACTCAACCTACATGATGGCAGAAGTATCATCGTACCAGTGCAGGATCAGGGAAGCCCTATGGAGGACACGTACAAGACGCGAGACACTGTGAGGATCAGCATCCCCGCTCAGAAGATACTCAGCCACCTGAGATTTGCAGAGGGCGCTTATGCGATCGTCACATCCGGAAGAAACCTCGGCAGGCACGGGAAGATCATGAAGCTCGAACCAAGCACCGCAGCGAGAACGGCAACAGCTCTGATCGAAGACCCCTCAGGGAACAGATTCGAGACTATCGCAGACTATCTCTTCGTCGTAGGCGACGAGAAACCGACAATCAAGATTGAAGGCGGAGCTTAAAGATGCAAGCGGTCCAAGAAACGCCAGCCAAGGAGCATCCGATGCGACAGCTTAGACTTGAGAAAGTGACAGTCCACATAGGAGTCGGCAAATCAGGAGAAGAGCTCGAAAAGGCGAGGACTATCCTTGGCGAACTCACGGGACAGAAACCTTCCTCGCAGCGAGCAAAGCGAACAGTGAAAGACTTTGGAATAAGGGAAGGCGAACCTATCGCCTGCAAGGTAACACTGCGCAGGGAAAAGGCCGCGCAGTTCATGAAGAGAGCCCTCGAAGCAGTTGGCAATCGACTCAAGGAATCCAGCTTCGACGGACAGGGGAACTTTGCGTTTGGTGTCAAGGAACATATCGAAGTGCCGGGCACTAAGTATGTCCCTGAGCTTGGGATAATTGGGTTTGACGTCATTGCAACCATGGAAAGGCCCGGTTTCCGTGTCAAGAGGAGAAGAATCAGACAGAGCAAAGTGGGGAAGACTCACTTGGTCACCAAGGAAGAAGCGATCCGCTTCGTCCGAAGCAATTTCGGGACAGAGATCGTCGGAGGTCAACAGTAATGGCCAAGAAGAAGGTGCCAAGGAAGAAAAAGTTCGGCAAGGGAAGCCGTGCATGTAGACGTTGCGGCCAGTACGATGCCATCATAAGAAAGTACGGACTCAACTTGTGCAGACAATGCTTCAGAGAACTAGCCCCGACTTTGGGCTTCAAGAAATACATGTAGATGACAAGAGATGGCACCAACGGAGCTTGTAGAGCGAATCGTAGAGATCCCACAGGGCGTATCTGTTGAGATTTCCGATCGAAAGGTCAAAGCGTCAGGCCCGAAAGGCACGCTGGAGGAGGATCTCTCGCACATTCCATGTACCATGGAAGTCGAGAAGGAGCACGTCCGCATCAGGTCATCATGGCCACGAAGGGAAGACATAGCAATGGTCGGAACAGCCGCAGCCAAGATAAGGAACATGGTCAAGGGCGTCAACGTAGGATTCACATTCAAGATGAAGGTAGTCCACGCTCACTTCCCCGTCACGCTGAAAGTGATTGACAAGGAACGAAAGCTGCTCATAGAGAACTTCACGGGCGAGAAGACGGCGCGTGTAGTCCGGATTGTCGGTGACTCCAAGGTCAAAGCGGCCGGAGATGAGATAGTCATTCAAGGTATCAGTCTGCAGGATGTCAGCCAAACAGCGGCCAATATCGAACAATCCACGAAGATCAAGGACAAAGACCAGCGAGTCTTCCTCGACGGCATCTACGTCTTCGAACGAAAAGAAGGCATGTAACTTGGCCAAGAAGAAACGCAACACGCCTCGCTTCGTTCGGCAAGAAAGCTGGCGCCTCGTCAGAGTCAAGGAACGATGGAGACGCCCTCGTGGCAAAAACAGCAAGATGAGACTGGGCAAGAGAGGCTGGCCGAAGATCGTGAAGATTGGCTACAAGAAGAGTCGAAAAGGGCGAGGCCTTCACCCCTCTGGACTTGAAGAAATCATCGTGAGGCGCCCAGCGGATCTTGAGAAGATCAACGCAAAGACCCAGATCGTCAAGATCAGCCACACAGTCGGCGAAAGAAACAGAATCGCCATAATGGAGCGCGCACAAGCACTGGAGCTGACAGTCGCGAACCCCGGATTGAAGAAACCTGAGGCTGCTCCCACGGAAGAACTGATCGTCAAAGAACCCGAACCGACGAAGGCAGAAGAAGATTCCACATCAACTGGAGAGAAATCAGAATGACCGCTAGATCACAAAGGCGCATTGCCGCCAACATCCTCAAAGTTGGCGAGAACAGGGTATGGCTAGACCCGGAAGACATGGATGCAATCAGCTCAGCCATCACGCGCACTGAGATTCGAAAACTCATACATGAAGGAGCTATCCGTACGCTCCCAGAGCAAGGCAGCAGCAGGGGAAGAGCACGTGCAGTCAAGTCCAAGAAAAGGGCCGGGAGACGAAGCGGCCCCGGTTCAAGGAAAGGAGCCACTCTTGCGCGGAAAACGGCATGGATCCTGCGCATCCGCGCAGTTCGCAACCGGTTGCGAGAACTGAGAGACAAACACACGATACAGACCCAGACCTACAGGAAGTTGTTCCTCATGTCGAAAGGGGGATCATTCAGAAGCACTGCCCACCTCGACGAGTACATAGAAGCACACAAGCTAGCTAGGAAGCGATAGAAACATGACATACGCACCTACGCAACAAAGGGAAGTGGGCTGGGTTCCGAAAACCAAGCTCGGTAAGATGGTACAGTCCGGCCAAGCTCTCTCACTCGACGACGTCTTCACTCAAGGGCTCCGCGTCATGGAACCTGAGATTGTTGATGTGCTGCTTCCTGGATTGAAGCAAGAAGTTCTCGGAATCGGCTTTGTCCAGAAGCAAACAGACGCCGGAGAGAAGTCACGATTCAGAGCGGTTGTGGCGGTTGGAGACAACAACGGCTACCTCGGAGTAGGCGACGGAAAGGCCAAGCAAGTCAGAACGGCAATCGACAAAGCGACGCTTCAAGCCAAGCTCAAAGTAATCCCCGTCAGGCGAGGATGCGGTAGCTGGGAGTGCGGCTGCGGTCGATCGCACTCGCTTCCGTTTCGAGTTACAGGGAAGTGCGGCAGCGTGCGGGTCGACATAGTACCCGGCCCAAGAGGGCTGGGCTTGGTCGGAGGAGAGATTGTCAAGACAGTACTGACACTGGCAGGCGTGAGGGACTGTTGGACCCGGACCTACGGATCCACAAGCACGCTCGCCTCGACTGCGTTCGCAGTTTATGATGCCCTGCGGAACACATACAGCACCGTGACGCACGCTGACTGGGTTCGGTGAGCGGACCCATCACAGGACATTCAACTTACGGCCAATCTTCTCGAACGCTGCGAGTGCCACGTCAAGATCTGCTCTCGTATGGCCTGCATTCATCATAGTGCGAATCCGAGCTTTGTCACGTGCAACCATCGGAAAGACGATCGGAAGCGCGAAGACGCCCTCATCGTACAGCATAGCACTCATGTTCTGTGCCACAGAGCTTTCCCCGACGATTACCGGCGTGATCGGTGTCTCACTGTTGCCTATGTCGAAGCCCATCCTTCTGAGCTCCTTCTTGAAATAGCCAGTGTTCTTCCAGAGACTCTCAAGATGCTCAGGTTCTCTTTCCACGACTTCCAGAGCTGCAATACATGCCGCTGCCACTGACGGAGGGTGAGAGGCACTAAGGAGCCAAGTCCGTGACTTGTTGAATGCAAACCTCCTGAGATCCTCGCTCCCTGAGATGTATCCTCCAACCACGCCGAATGCCTTGGAGAAAGTGCCCATCTCGACGTCGATCTTTCCTTCGATCTTGAAATGGGACGCCATTCCTCTCCCTTTTTCTCCTAGAACCCCATCTCCATGCGCATCGTCGACGTATGTGATTGCTCCCGCATCCGACGCCAATTCGACGATCTTGTCAAAGGGTGCGATGTCGCCATCCATGCTGAAGACTCCATCCGAGACCACAAGCGTCCTTCTGTATTTGTCTCCCGTTTCTTTCAAGACTCTTTCCAGGTCGTCCATGTCACAATGCTTGTAGACGGTCTTCTCCGCTCTGCTGAGACGAACGCCATCGATAATGCTCCCGTGATTCAATTCATCGCTGATTATGATGTCACCTTCGCCTGTGAGCTGGGGGATCAGGCCTGCGTTTGCTGCAAACCCTGTCGAATATACGAGCGCGGCTTCCGCGTGCTTGAACGACGCAAGTCTCTTCTCAAGTTGAAGATGAAGGTCCATGTTGCCTGCTATCGGCCTTACAGAGCCAGAACCTACCCCGTGTGTATCGATCGCTTTCTTCGCGGCCTCCTTCAGTCTGTGGTGATTGGTGAGGTTCAGATAGTTGTTGGAACAAAGCATGAGCACGTTCTTGCCGTCGACCACACAGTGAGGTGCGCTGTTTCCCTGTAACGTACGAAGCTTCCAATCCAGGCCCGATTTCTCAAGAGCCAAGTACTCTTCACGAAGAAAAGCGAGTTTGCCATCAGGCATCATCAAAACAACCCGCGCCGGATTCTATTGCAGAACAGCATGCAGCAAGATCAAGGGCGATAATAGGTTTTCGACCAGGTCGCTTCGAGGAGGGATAACGGCCGAGTGGGAAGGCATAAGAAGACATTTGGGCCGTCGAAAGATAGAATGCCGGTGCGAAACGGGAGTCAAGTTAATTGAAGAAGATACTTGTGACTGGCGCGGTTGGCCAGATTGGCACCGAACTTGTCCAAGCGCTCCGAAAAGACTACGGGAGAGACTGCGTGATAGCGGCGGGCCATAGAACCAGGCCCACAAGAGAGTTCATGGATTCTGGTCCGTTTGAATACCTCGATGTCGCAGATCGAGAACGATTGGAACGAGCGATCGTGGACAATCGAATCGACACAATCTACCACATGGCTTCAATTCTGTCCGCTGTGGGCGAGATGAAACCCCAGCTGTGCTATGAGGTGAATATGGGCGGGTTGTATAATGTGCTAGAAGTGGCGCGAATCCATAAGCTGGAACGTCTTATCACAGCGAGTTCGATCGCGGTCTTCGGGGCGGGAGTTCCGCGTGACAGTACGCCTAATGACACGATATTGTTGCCGACAACCATGTACGGCGTCACAAAGGTATCTGGAGAACTCCTCGGTGCCTACTATTTCCGCAAATTTGGCGTTGACTTCCGCGCCGTGCGTCTTCCAGGAATAATCAGCAGTGGGACTCTGCCTGGAGGCGGTACAACTGACTACTCTGTTGAGATGTACTACGCGGCTGTTCAAGGTAGACTCTACACATGCTTTGTCCGAGAAGACACAGTTCTTCCGATGATGTACATGCCGGACGCGGTCAAGTCACTGATGGGCTTGGCTGAGGCAGATGGGTCGCGGCTGAAGCACCGTGTCTTCAATGTCAATTCAATGAGCTTCTCTGCCGGTGAACTCGCGGACTCTATCAGAAGCGTTGTTCCGGCGTTTACATGCGACTACAAACCCGATTATCGACAGGCGATCGCAGACTCTTGGCCCAGGTCTCTCGATGACTCCGCGGCAAGAGAAGAATGGAGCTGGGAACCCACTTTCGACCTCCCTCGAATGACTAAGGACATGATTGAGAAACTGCGACCAAAGCTCACCAAGTAGATCCCGCTCGGCCGGATCTTGACACTTCACAAAACCTTTATCTGAACAGTATCGGTGTGAGTGCTTCGAATTAGAAGACTAGACGTTCGCAAATAGCGCTGTCGGAGGATCAACAAATGGCAACTCGCAAGAGGAAAGTCAGGAAACTGAGAGGAAGTAGGACACATGGCTGGGGAACCTCTGGACAGCACAGAGAGAGCGGAATGCTCGGCGGACACGGTAACGTAGGGTTGTTCAGACACAAGAAGAGCGCTGTCATCCGGTACAAGATCCAAATGAAGAAGAAACGCCTGCTACCCAGAACGGAAGACAAACGCAGATCGGTCACGAGCGTTGGTCAGCTCGAAGACTTGTTGGTACGTCAGGACTGTGCACATGCAGTTTCTGAGCATGATGGCAAGAAGCTCTTGGACTTGCAGGTCCTGGGATTCACGAAGCTCTTGGGATCTGGAAAGGTACACGTTCCGGTTCTTGTGAAGATTGACAGCTTTTCAAAATCCGCAGCGGCCAAGCTCGAAGCAGCCGGGGGACGGATCGAGAAGACTTCGACATAGGAGCACGACCTCATGGTGCGATTCATAGAACTATTCAAGCCGCTGGCGCGTTTCTTCCCCAACATTTCGGCGCCGGACCGTAAGGTCAACTTCAATGAGAAAGTGTTCTGGACCGCGATGGCACTGATAATCTACTTTGTCATGTCGCATGTCCCATTGTATGGAACTCAGGGGATGTCGGCGCAGGATCCTCTTGGAGCGCTTAGAGTGATCTTTGCCTCAAACCGTGGCACGCTAATGGAACTAGGCATTGGTCCGATCGTCACTGCAGGCCTCATACTACAAGTCTTGGCCGGCTCGCGAATGGTCAATATTGACATGACAAACCCGGAAGACCGATCCATGTTTACCAGCGCCAGCAAGATCTTGTCTGTCGTGATGACGATCTTCGAGGCATCAGCCTATCTTCTGGGGGGAACGTATGGGAGCATCACGCTCCAGACCCAGATTGTCATACTTGCTCAGCTGGTGGTAGCCGGTATGATCGTGATGCTGCTTGATGAGCTGCTTCAGAAGGGCTGGGGTCTCGGAAGCGGTATCAGCCTCTTCATCGCCGGTGGAGTCGCTCAATCAATCTGGTGGGACTCAATTTCCCCCATGGGGCCAATGGGTGACGGAAAACTGTACGGAGCCATAATAGCCTTCGTGCAAGGGATAGCCAAAGGCGACGTGTTGCTAAACATCTTCTATCGGTCGGAGGGTCTTCCCGACATGGTCGCGTTCTTCACAACCCTGGTAGTCTTTGCGATCATAATCTACTTCAATGGCATGAGAGTGGAAGTGCCTGTATCGTACGCGAAGTACCGGGGATTCAAGGGGCAGTTCCCACTCAAGCTACTCTATGTATCGAACATCCCAGTGATATTCGCAGCAGCGCTCTTTGGAAACATCTACTTCATCTCACAGATAATTTGGTCGCGATACAATCAAGGGAACGCGAACTTCTGGCTTAACCTTATTGGACAGTTCACAACTTCAGGCCAACAGTATCAACCAACCGGAGGGCTAGTCTACTATGTGGTGCCTCCTCACAACCTAGCCGGAGTCTTGGCCGATCCGGTCAGGGCAGGCGTCTACGCTGCCCTTCTTGTGGTCTTTTGCATCTTCTTCGCCGTCACATGGGTTGAAGTGGGCGGAATGGATGCGAACACTGTAGCGAAGCAGCTTCTGGACTCTGGCATGCAGATTGAGGGGTTCAGGCGATCACAGATGCCCATTCGTCAGCTCCTTCAAAGATACATCCCGGTGGTCACTATACTTGGGGCCATAATCATCGGCGTGATTGCTGCATCGGCAGACTTCCTCGGAGCCTTCGGTTCAGGCACCGGAATACTCCTGACCGTCGGTATCATCGAGCAGTACTACCAGATCCTTGTCAAGGAGAGAATTACGGAGCTCTATCCTGGGGCAAGAGCCTTCCTAGGTGAATAGATATTGGAACCTATTGACACTATCTGGAACCTATTGATGGCCGCGCTCCTGCCCTATCACTCGATCCCCGAGTCCACTTTGCTCACACTCACAATCGCAGGAGCTCTCGCCCTGATGACCACCGCGTCGAACAGGTTTCTCGTTGATGTGAAACGTGCTGCAGCGGTCACGAAGCAGGTCAATGCCTGGCGGAAGGAATTCGACAAAGCCCGCAAGAGCAACGACAAGAAACTCCTAGCGCAGCTCACAAAGAAGCAGCAGGCAATGATGAAGCTCCAGAGTGGAGTAGCATTCGATCGAATGAAGGTGAGTTTCATCTTCCTCGCGCCTTTTTGGGCGGTGTGGATCGTACTAAGCGGCTCTTTTGGACAGATAGTGGTTGCGCATTCACCGATCCAGATTCCGTTTGCTGGTGCCAGCCTATCCTTCTTCTACTGGTACTTGATATGCTCATTCACCATCAGCCTTCCGCTGTCGAGAGCATTCGGGATCAATCCGGAGGATGTTTGAGTTGCCAGTTCGATCGAAGAGATCAAGGTCCGCTAAACGAACCTCTTTCCGTCTTCCTGGTGGAAGAAGGTCTGTCGCCTACCGCAGACGACGTAAAGGGATGGCGCGGTGCAGAGTCTGTGGCGAGGTCCTTCATGGGACCGCTTTCACGAGAATTCATCGTGTTCCGGGAAGCGGCAGGGCCCCCTCACGTCCCTTCGGTGGGAATATGTGTGCCTCATGCTTGAAGAGCCTGCTCAGGCAAAGAGCTCGGGGCTCCGCATAGATGGGCCTAGTCGTCACGATTGGAGGCCCCCACGGAACAGGAAAATCCACCTACGCCAAGATGATTGCGAGACAATTCAAGCTCAGATACGTTTCAGCAGGTCAATTATTCAGGGATCTAGCGAAGGAGAAAAGCGTCAGCTTAGAAGAACTAAGCAAGCAGGCGGCGAACTCCCCTGATATTGACCGCATGATTGACGAGCGAAGTGCGGCGGAAGCCGAGAAGGGAGACGCCGTTATCGAGGGCCAACTCGCCGCTTGGATGGCCAAAGACCTCGCGAAGGTTCGCATCTACCTGAAAGCATCAGACGAAGAGAGAATAGCAAGAATTGCGAGCAGGGATCACCTGAACTACGAGGTGGCCCGCCGACAGACCCTAGAGCGTGAACGGATACAGCGCGAGAGGTACAGGCGATACTACGGGATCAACATAGACGATCTTTCCCTGTACAATATCGTGATCGACACCGGAAGCCGCTCGGTAGAGAGCACCAGTGCGGAACTCATGTCCAGAATCCATGAGATACTCCGCCAACACAACCTCGCATGAACAGAAGGTGATCGTACGGTCGTTGCCCGTTGTGGTAAGCTTATTAGTACATCGAGTGATCTAAGCAGACCCGCCAATCAGGAGGCGCTGACATGACAGGATTCGACGTTGGCAGAATATGCGTGAAGCTCTCAGGCAGAGAGGCCGGCAAGAAGTGCGTAGTACTCGATGTCATAGACAAGAACTTCGCCTTGATTACCGGCCCGCCCAAGTTGACCGAAGTCAAGCGACGACGGGTAAACGCTCAGCATATCGAGGTAACTCAAGAGCATGTCGAGATAAAGAAAGGCGCCACCGATGAGGAAGTCATGAAGGCGCTCGAGAAAGCGAAAAAAACTGACTTTATGAAATCCCAAGTCAAGCCGTAACGGTCGAAACAATTCCCCTCAGCTCTAGACTGACTGATGCCCTTTTCGCTTGCTTTGGGAGATTGAGGCTGTCGCACGGGCTTCTCTTAATATGGCGAAACGCATTGTCTAGTCGGTGCTAGACGTGAGAATTTCGCCTCCATGGAATCTCAAGCGAACCATCGTGAAGAAGTGTGAGGAGTCAACGGACCCAAAGTATGGTCACAAACCCACCGACCGACCGATCAAAGACCACCTCAGATTTGGCATAATCAATCTTGACAAACCGGCCGGACCCTCAAGTCACGAGGTTACAGCATGGACCAAGAAGATACTCGGAGCGGAGCATGCCGGTCACGGCGGGACCCTAGAAGCAGTCTCTGCTGGGAAGATCCCATAGTAACCGGCGTACTACCAGTCGCTCTCGAAGATGCCACGAAGATAGTCCAAGCTTTCCTCCATTCCGGAAAAGAGTACGTTTGCCTCATGGTCGTCCATGGTGACGTGTCCGATGAAGACCTAAGACGAGTACTGGAAGAATTCACAGGCGAGATACACCAGAAACCACCCCTGAGATCCTCCGTGAAGCGCGAATCGCGAAAGCGAACCATCTACTACGTTGATCTGCTTGAGAGAGACGCAAACAGAGTGCTCTTCAGAGTGGGCTGTCAGGCCGGAACGTACATTCGCAAGCTATGCTCTGACATTGGGGAAGTGCTCGGGACCGGCGCCCACATGCAGGAGCTGAGAAGAACCCGGTCCGGCCCGTTTACAGACGTGACCGGCCTACACACACTCCATGAACTTGTGGATGCGCAGGCAAGACTCGTCGAAGGAGATGAGACCATGATTAGAAGACTCGTGAGACCTGTCGAGGAGGCCCTGGAGTACATCCCGAAGATATGCATTCGAGACTCCGCAGTCGACGCCGTCTGCCATGGCGCCGCCCTTGCGATCCCAGGTATAGTTAGTGTTGAAGATCCATTCTCAAAGGACTCGACTGTCGCCATAATGACGCTGAAGGAGGAGGCCGTTGCACTGGCAAAGAGCATCATGTCAAGCGAATCCGTGATCCAGCAAGAGAAAGGAATCGCCGCCAAGGTCATGAGAGTCCTGATGCCTCGAGGAACATACCCCAAGATGTGGCGCGATTAGACACCGGCAATATTCGATCTTGGCTTCATGAGAATCTTTATGACGGCTCAAAGGCAACTGATGAGCAGTCGACAGGTGTGGTTGACTGACGCCGGGATTCCCGAGCCTGGTACGGGGCAGATCCAAGTCGAGGAGCCTAGGCCTGGAATCGGGGACACAAAGCCTGTGGTCCTTTGGGGCCGCGAGGGTTCAAATCCCTCTCCCGGCGCCATATGTTTGTGTTCAACACCGTGCCTCTACGACCTCCGAACTTGGACACCTAAGAGACAGCGAGGAGAAAGACACAGCATCTTCTGGCGTGGATTCCATGTTCGAGTTCTTGTTGGGAAGAGACTTCAGGGTGGGCGAGGTAACGTGAAAGTGAAGAGTTCTGTTACTAGCTCTGTTGCATTGATTTTCTTTCTATTGCAGCGAGGATGTTTGTCTGTTCAGGATCTGATCCGGTTTGTGCATGTCAGGGGTGCGGTGCGGAGATTCTATTTTGCCCTAGAAGATGATCTCTCGTGCGGGCAGACCTACTTCACAAGTGAAGGAAAGTTGTACTCATGTTCCGAGGTGTGTCGGGTCCTTTCAAGAATATTCGGCAGGAAGCGGCCTATGGTCGGCATTCTAGAGCAGCTCGCAAAGGCGTTGGTGTATACAGTTCATCTGGCGGAGATTGTGGGGAGGCTAGGATTCTATGTGGAACCTGAAGATCGTGGATGCTGTAACATCTGATAGAGCGTACGGCATAGAAAAGGCAAGAAACGAGCTCGGATATTTCCTCGCGCATGCGCTAGAGGATGGTCTAAGGGAAACCGTGGAATGATACAGGCAGAATGGAATCATACTGCGGATCGGTCACAGGAGAGTGCTTGTTGTGATGGATGCACTCTCGGGGCCAGTCCGCTGAGAACAGCTATGAGTCGGATGTGGTTCAAGTCTGAACCTAGACGCTATCGGTCCGGTCGTGCCCGGTCTCGTTAATTACCAGAAGTCGTTATGTAGCAAAGGAATCGGAAAGGAGGGCGACAGGAAATGAAAGTGGGAGTGGCGGCAATCGTTGTGATGCTGCTCACCGTCATGCTTATTGTTCATTCTCCAGTTTCTGCCAATGCCCAGACTCGTCCCTCTCTTGCGACGGACCAGCCTTTGTACACGTTACGCGACAAGCAGGTTCTGCTTCAAGGTGATGGATACGCCCCGAGGAGACAATATGCGATCTGGCTTCAGACACCTCTCGATAATTCAACTCGGGATAGCGGGTTCACATTTACAACGACGGACAACGGACAGGTTCCGCCCGCCACTTCGCTAGCTATCGAATCGTCCCTTCCCTTCGGAACGTACTTGATCAGCGTTTCGAACTCGACCAAGTCGGATGCCGCCGTTGCTCGAGCACATTACGGGATCTGGGGGACAGACAAGTATGTCTATCAACGTACAGATGTCGTTCAAGCAAGAGGCGGCGGGGTTCTGCCCAAGGCTAGTCTGAAGGTGACGATCCGGGATCCTACAGCTGCCTTTGTCTATGATTCCACGATAGCTGCAAATGAGACTGGGTCATTCCTTGCGACGTGGAAGATACCGCCTGACGCCATAACGGAGTCATATACGGTCTTCATCGATGGCGTAGGCACATATGACTCCCCAGATGCAGAGTTCGTCTCAATCTCGAAGTTCTCTGTGACCCCAGCACTACTGAATGTCACAGTTCGTGCACCTCCAAACTTATCGTATGAGAGGATGCAGACAGCTTCGGCAGAATTCGTGGTACGGTATCCCGATTCGAGCGCGGTCATAACCATGAAAGATGGTCTCAAACCTGCTGCGCTCTACGCCGGGCAGTTCAAAATAGCGGATCTTAGCCTTACGGTCTCAGGTACGACAAGCGGAATCTGGATCGCTCAGTCAAAGATTCCGATGAACGCGTCACTCGATGTGAAATACAAGTTCATATTGCCGGCGAACGCCTTTGGTGATGGGAAAGGGAATACTGGTCCCGGAAAGGATATCGAGACAAGTAGTTTTAGCGTGCTTCCGGCCACGCTTGTTGTGAACGCAGTCCTTAACTCAACTCACTACCAGGTTCCCTTTGACACGCTCATTGCGTACACCCAGGTGAGCTATCCTGATGGTACCTCGGTCGCCAACGCCACCGTTCGAGCGTGGTTGGTCACCGCAAACTCGAAGGTTAACGCAACAGTCACTCGCGACAGCGTGAACCCAGTGTGGATAGTCAAGTATGCTTCCTCGTGGGGCGACCTGTTCAGACTTGGGAATTGGGGGCTGTTTGTGCAGGCTACAGACATCTATGGAAACGCAGGATCGGGATCCCTTGAGGTGAGCGCAGAACCCTACACGTTGCTCGAGATGCTCATCGCAGCTGCGATCGTTGTTCTCGTAGTCAGATGGTTGCTTCTGAGATTCTGGCAACGTCTGTACCTTGGGACGAGACGAGTAATGTCAGTACTTAGAGGTCGCCTGAGGCCGCCGTCCGTCGGTCGCTACTTGAATGGTTCACCCGTTACTCCGTGAATTCTGAGTTCTTTCTCTCTGCCGAGATATCTGTATCTGAACACGTAAACTGGCAATTGGAGTAGGCTGAGTTCGGTGACTTCGAACCTGTTGGTCAGTATCTTGTTGAAGACGGGGGGTGGCTTGACGACTCTGCTGTGAAGAAGGCGCACTGCGTCCTCCGCTTTCAATGTCAGGGGGACAAATCTAGTCGTAGCTCCTTTGTGAGGGGGTTGATCTGTTTTCTCTATCTTGTGCATTTGCGGCTTCTTCTCAAGAAGATACTCCATCGAAACGTCTCCGTTACCTTCTCCGTCGACCAGTACCGATGCTTCCCCGAACTGGTAAGCAAGTTCGGTGGCACCGTCCAGTGTGAAGTACCTACGCTCCGGTCGCGCCAGCACTGTTCGCCTTATCCGATTCATGATCTTGCCCATGTTGGAGCGCTTTGCCTTTGCTTGGGAGGTCAAGGGTCGAATCTGCTCCCCTACTTGAACGGCAATGACGTCGTCCGGAACGGTTGCCGTGTAGGTCTTCCCTCTGAAATAGAAGCATTCGTGATAGCCTCGCACGCGCCAGAACGGAAAGTATGCTAGCGTGGGTTCACTTGCGACTTGAATCCGTCTGGAACGTAGTCGGAGCCAGCTTACAGGTCCGAAGGTTCTAGTCTTTCGTGACTCCGCAATCTTCGTGGCCTGATCCAGTGACATTGCGTCGATCGCATATGTCCGGACAGGAATGCTGGAGGGTGTCCAGCCATTTCCCACTCTTGACTGATCAAAAGTCCCTGCTGACTCGAACACGGACTCGAATTCTGCGAGTGTCGAATCGAGGAGGTCCTTGATCTTGGCCAGTCTCTCGTCTTCGCTCATGTCGGATATGGCTCCTATTTGGTACTCCGCGATCAGCGGAGGGAGATGTAGAGGATGCGAAAGGCCGTTTTTGTTATTGTTGCTTCGGAATGAGGCGTCCGTACCTTCCCGCGTTCAGCTGCGCCTCGCCTCTGAAGCTCGTAACGTAGCCGTTCTCAACGCGCACTTCGTCGTTCACCTTGAAGCTATCTATCTGTTCGTTCCATAGAGACATCTTGATCGAGCCGGAATCATCCGTCAATACTGCGTCTGCGACCGTGCTAGTTTCCCCGAAGCGGGTTTGGACCTGTCGAGCTTCTCCCTTCTCGACAATTCTGCCTTCCACATCGACTTTTCTCATCCCCGGCTTCAGTTCGATTACCTTCATGGCAAATCGCTGTCCTAACAAAACGATATTACGTATTAAAGACTTCGCGCCTAGAATTGTGCTGACAGCCGGAAGTCGGTGTCTGCTTGCGGGAGCTGTTCGCCGATCCTGCGTCTAATTGGCACGATCTCGATTTGTTCCACAACGGCGATCTGTCGAATAGCGTCTGTCTGACTGTGGAGCATGGCTGCCGTCTCTTCCTCTAGCTCGATTCTCAGCTTCTTAACGAGAGCCTTCATTGACAGTCGTTTCTCAGATTTGATGCGACGGATCTCCGAGAGTACTCGGACAATAATCGATCCGTTCTTCTCTGATTTCTCATCGATGAATTCGTTGTTTGGCTGTGGCCAGGGGCGCAGGTGTATGCTCTCGTTCTCCTGATGACCGGACCAAAGTTCGCGATAGAGCGCGTCTGTAATGTGTGGACAGATGGGGGCAAGTAGCTTGAGAACGATGTCTAGAGTGTGAAAGAGTGTGTACTGAGACGCTCTTCGGCTCATGTCATCTGGTGTGCGGTCCGCATACAGTCTGTACTTCACTGCCTCAAGGTACTGATCGCAAAGGTCATGCCATGTGAAGTTCCTTACGGATTCTGTGGCAAGGCTGAACTGGAAGTTCTCAAAGGCATCTGTGGAGGTTCTGACAAGGTTGTTGATCTTGCTCAGCAGCCATCTATCCAGCAAGTCGAGCTTTGGAGTCGGCAGAGCCGGATCGTAGTCTCGAAGCGATGAGAGTATTAGCCGGGCAGCATTCCAGAGCTTCGTGAGGAACTTGCGACCATACTCAACGTCGGCCCACCTGTACGGGATATCGTAGCCTGTGGACCCGCCAGCAGCCGCCCATTGCCTCACGGAGTCTGCCCCGTACTTGGTAATTGCCTCTGTCACTTCCACGTAGTTTCCGTACGACTTGTGCATCATTCTGCCGTCGGCGCCTCTGACCATGCCGTTGACGAGAACGGTCTTGTATGGCGCCTTTCCAAACAGGGCCAGATGCCGAGCCATCAAATAGTAGTCCCACGTCCGTATGATGTCCAGACCGTTGGGCTGCAAGTCTGCGGGAAATAGCCTTTGAAACTCATCTGGCCTGTCAGGCCAGCCAGCGTGCACGGCGCACGTGATTGATGAATCCATCCAAGTGTCCATGACGTCTTGGTCCCCGACAAACTCCGTGGATCCGCAGCTCGGACAAGACCCTGTTCTCGGATGCTGTGAACGCGGATCCACTGGTAGCCACTCATCATTTGCAGGTAACGTCTGACCACATTTGCGACAGTACCAGACCGGAATGGGGGTTCCAAACAGCCTTTGTCTAGAGATCACCCAGTCCCAGTCAAGCGATCTTGCCCATTCTATCATCCTATTCTTGGAGAAATCCGGAACCCATGCAACCCGGTTAGTCCAGTCGACTATCTGATCCGTCATGTCCTTGGTCTTCATGAACCACTGCGGAGCTGAGAGGATCTCGACTGGAGTGTGGCATCTCCAGCATGTGCCAATCTCGCGGCTGATGGCTTTCGACCCACCAATCTTTGAGGCATTTCTCAGATCGTCAACAATTGCTTTCCGGGCTTCCTGGATCTTCAGTCCGGCGTATTTTCCGGCCTCTTGCGTCAAACGTCCTTGGGCGTCCAGTAGTTTCACCACTGGAAGGCCATACTTGTGTTGCCATTGGACATCAGTCTTGTCGCCGAAAGTGCATATCATCACGACGCCGCTGCCAAAACTGGCGTCAACGAGCTCATCCTTCAGGATGGGGATTCTACGATCCACAAGAGGAACCGCGGCCTTTTTCCCGACGTATTCAGAGTAGCGGCTATCGGTCGGGTTCACTGCTAGGGCTACGCAGGCTGGCACGAACTCGGGACGCGAGGTCGCAACGATCAGGTCGCCCTTTTCGGTGGAGAAATGGATGTCTATGAGTGTGCCTTCGCTGTGCACATACTCTACTTCTGCCTCTGCAATGGCTGTTTCGCATCTAGGGCACCAGTTGACTGGGTGTTCCCCTTTGTAGAGGAGCCCACGTCTCAGTAGTTGTAGGAACGAAAGTTGGGTCAGCTTGTAGTATTCGGGATCCATGGTTCGGTATTCCAGGCTCCAGTCGATGGAGTACCCCATCGACTGCATCGCGGCCTTCATCTTCTCGATATATTCGGTGGTAAGCTTCACACAGATCTCGCGGAACTTGTCAATCGATACGTCTCGCTTCCTGATATTGAAGCTGCGTTCTGCTCTGACCTCTGTTGGAAGGCCATGGCAGTCCCATCCTTGTGGGAAGTGGACGTTGTACCCGCGCATTCGCTTGTAGCGGGCGACGAAATCGAAATAGCACCAGTTGAGGGCATTTCCCATGTGGAACTCCCCGCTCGGGTAAGGCGGAGGAGTGTCAATCGAGTAAGTCGGCCTTGAGCGGTCGTTTCGATCATAACAGTAGATACGCCCCTGTTCCCAATTCTTCTGCAGGGAGGCCTCAAGGACAGATTGTTCATACCTGGGAGGAAGCCGCATGTTGTCTTGTCCGGACTTTCTCTCAGCACCAAGTGTCGACACTCCTGCATCGCTCTCCATTACTAGAACTCTCCCCACAGGTGCTCTCTCGATGAAATCGCTGTGCCTGATGCGAATTCTACAAACGCATATGGACTTGGCGGTGAGACACACTCCGACACCTGCAATAGTATAGTGTCAGGACTCGATTCCTTATGAAACATTCGGAGAATCGCCGATATATGTTCGCTTAACAAGAGACCTCTGGCTCCTGACGGAGCCTAGTCTAGCGAGATGAGTCACAACTAGGCCAGCAGCAAAGATTGTTCCAGCACCGAAACTAAGGAGATCTATTCCGGTCGCCAGCATGCCTGCACCGGGCGTCTTCAGTTGTGAAGCCAGATCAAATGCTCCGAAGTAGTAGTTGAAGAACCAGTGAAGCAGGACGGGAGCGTATGCACCATAGCGTAGATATACATAGCCCAGTGCGAGTCCCGATACCATCGCGGTTGAGATCTTGCCGATGTCCCACCCGCCTCCGTACAGATAGTGAGCCGCTCCAAACGCTCCTGATGTAAGAACCAAGGCGACCCACTCCAACCGTGAGATCCCTCTGACGCCATGGTCGCGGATTGTACGGAATCCCAATAGCTCCTTCGCTCTCTCTGGTTTCCACATCGCTATCGCCAAGAGGCGAAGTGCACCCTTCGTGCTTTCGTAGTGCGAATGTCGCCGAGTTCTCCACACGAAATAGAATCCATCGAGGAGTCCTATGGTCGTTATCCTGAAGCTGAGCTCTTCAACAAATGGTGCGTAGGAAATGGAAAGGAAACCTAGCACGGGGTTCTCAAACGAAAGACCGCCGGTTTGAACTCCGGCAGATTCCTGCAGACTCTGCAGGAGCACAATCACGACGAGAACAATCGTGGCAAGTTGTGGAAGAACAAAGAGGTAGTTCGAACGAGTCAAGCTCGCTTCGCCGACAGCTTTCCTGATGGAGGCAGGAAAAGCTGGAGGATCAGACCAAGCCAAGAAAAATGCTGCGACATAGAGAAGCCAAATCGCAAGAAAGAAGACTCCCACGTGAGCCCCCATTGGGATCGAGAAATTGGCGATCATGAATAAGCTCAGCGGAAGCTCAGCGACAAGTCTAGATGCGGCGTCAAGTCCTTGCGGCGACCCGTACAAGAGGAACAACCCAAGCGCCATCGAGACAAGGTAGGAAAGCAAAACAACCACCACAATAGCCACTACAACCTTTCTGAACGCGGCTCCCATCTGTTCTCTTAGAGTCGATAGCAATTCTATCTCGTGCTCCTCATGGCTCCGATTCAGTCCGATGGTCGTCTCAGGACGACCGGCCAGGCCGCCCCCCTTACAAGCATATGTTTCTTCAGCAGACGGGCATGCGACCGTGGGCAAGGTCGTCGCTGAATTTGTCTATATTTGACAGTTCGGCATCCACCAAGTCTTGAACCTTGCTTGAGACTTCGTTCAGAGTAGTTCCACGATCGAGTATCAGTTGAACTGAAGCGATCTTAGGCTCGTTGATGGGCCGGCCGATCTCGCTCAGGAGCCACACATAGACTTCGCGCACTCCGTTTGTCTCATTCTGAATGCGCTTGGCTATTTGATAGGTGAGAAGGTTGTAGATCTTTCCAACATGGCTTGTTGGATTCTTGCCAGCTGCGGCCTCTGAACAGGTTGGTCGATTGAGCGGGATTATTCCATTCACGCGATTGCCTCTTCCGACCTGTCCGCAATCTGCCCCGTCAGCTGAAGTTCCGAGCACCGTTAGGTACATGCCAGGAAGTCCCCTTCCCGGAACATCGGCCATGTTGATGTTGACGTCCATTGAATCGATCTGCGCATTCGCATGAACAAAATCGATTACTTCTTGCTTGATCTCTTCCTTTCGCTTGAAGTAGCCCTGCTCGCTGTTCACATAACGATCTACGAATGCAATCGCTATAGTTAGATCGATGTAGCTGTTCTTTCTCATGCCCATGATCTTGATGTCCTCGCCGGTTTCTGGATGGCGCTTCTTGAAATCGGGCGAGTTCAGGAATCTCTCTGTCCCGAGGACAAGGCGCTCGGTGGTCGTCATTGGCGCGAACCCAACTGCGGCAGACGTGTCGTTTGCACCGAGATACTTGCTTTGCCTGTTGAAGATGTCAGTCAGCGCATCCGAGCCACGCTTCAGTTCAATTTGATACTTGACATGCTTGTCCGGGTCAACCATGTGCAAGTTGTGCCTGAACCATTCCGTGGCTGTTCTCTTCACGATGTCCTCCACTGGTACCTTGTCTCCGCCTGCGACAAATGTGGCTCGGTCCCCGAAAACCATCAGCATTGGCTTGATGACTTTTCCTCCGCCGAGTTTCGTCTCGACCTCTCCTGCGACCAGAAGCCCCTTGTCGATGTTATGATGCATGATTCTACCGAAACGTTTCAAGTATTCTTCGCTGAGAGCAACCGAGATTCTCTCCATCATGGAATCGCAGATCGAGTCAGGGTGACCTAGACCTTTTCTCTCGCAGATCTCAATGGGCTGGTCCTGCACGGGTGTCTGATTGAACAGATTGACGGATATGTTCGCCATCGCGAAACCTCGCGGGCACAACAGTCACATCGTCTATTAATACAGTTCTGATCAACATATTCCTAAAGGAATAGCGATACGGGGGACCATCTAATGCTCCCAAGGCTCGAGGAGATATCGAAACGAAGACGCGTTCTCGGATTGAGCCAGAAGCACCTTGCACGTCTCGCGGGCGTCAGCCAGTCGATGATTGCGAAGATCGAGGCCG
>Ga0315281_10001204_pt1 | contig 37919 bp, 36 predicted proteins | sample YL17G07_0_MG_FD_204540 | JGI IMG/M metagenome (GOLD analysis project Ga0315281, IMG submission 204540) | Sediment microbial communities from Yellowstone Lake, YNP, Wyoming, USA - YL17G07_0 | ecosystem: Environmental > Aquatic > Freshwater > Lake > Sediment | place: USA: Wyoming | collected...
GGCCGCCACTCGCCTTCTGTGCCATGGCCGAGTCGTGCCCCTTGCGGTGAAGACGGGCTTGGAGATGCTGTAGAGTGCACACATGATTACCTACATTGTCAGACGCCTGTTCCAGCTCGTCATCGTCCTCATCGGCGTCACCGTCATCACCTTCCTCATCATGTTCGCGATCCCCGGCGATCCCGCCCGGCAGCTGGCGGGCAAGAACGCCTCGCCCGAGCGCATTGCAGTGATCCGCTTGCAGCTCGGGCTGGACAAACCCATCCCCGTGCAGTACGTCAAGTTCGTCAGCCGCCTGCTCCACGGCGACCTGGGCGAGTCCTACCAGGTCCAAAGGCCTGTGCTGCAGATGATCAAGGAGAACGCCCCCAACACCATCCAACTGGCGCTCGCCGCGGTGCTCATCGAGCTCCTCGGCATCCCGCTCGGCATCTACTCGGCGCTCCGCCAGTACACGTTCTGGGACACCACGCTCACCACGGCGGCGCTCATCATCTGGGGCATCCCCGTCTTCGTGCTGGCCCTGTTCATGCAGTGGTTCTTCGGGCTCAAGCTCAACCTTCTGCCCCTGATCGGCGCCGGCGACAACGTGCTCTGGGTCATCCCGGCCAACCTGGACAGCTTCGGGTCGCTCATCCTGCCCGCCGTCACGCTGGGCATGATCGAGATCGCCTACATCTCGTACATGCAGCGCGCCTCCATGCTCGAGGTCATCCGCACCGACTACATCCGCACGGCGCGCGCCAAGGGCCTCTCCGAGCGCAAGGTGATCACGAAGCACGCCTTCAAGAACGCCGTCATCCCCGTCATGACCATCGCCGGCATCGATCTGGGCGCGCTCATGGGCGGCGCCATCCTCACCGAGACGGTGTTCGCGCGGCCCGGCATCGGCCTCATGATCTACCAGGCGATCGGCGCCCGCGACCTGCCCGTGGTGGCCGGCGGCGTGCTCTTTGCCACTTTCGTGTACGTGTTCGCCAACCTGTTCGTCGACCTCGGCTACGCCTGGGTCGACCCGCGCATCCGTCTCGAAGGCTGAGTCCCCTTGCCCGAGCGCGACACCAGCGGCAACCAGGTCACCGAAGACCTCACCATCAGTACGCTCAGCGAGCGCGACCTCATCGAGGACAAGTACGGCGGCCGCCAGCCGCTCGGCCTGTGGGCCGATACCTGGCGGCGCCTCAAGCGCAACCACCTGGCCGTCGTCGGCCTCTGCATCATCGCCGTGTTCCTGGCCGTCGGCATGGCCGAGGAGATCGCCAGCCTCACCCCCAAGGGCTACCTGGCGCCCTACGACCCCAACGCCGTCAACTACGCGCTCTCGCCCAAGGGCCTCGGCTCGCCGCCGTCCTGGTCGCACCCGTTCGGCACCGACTACCTGGGCCGCGACGTGTTCTCGCGCACCCTGGTGGCGACGCGCATCTCGATGCTCGTCGGGGTCATCGCCGTCTCCATCGCGCTGCTCATCGGACTCATCCTGGGGCCGATCTCCGGCTACTATGGGGGCGCGGTCGACTCGGTGATCATGCGCACCGCCGACGTCTTCTTCGCCTTCCCGTACATCCTTTTCGTGCTGCTCATCATGACCGTGCTCGGGCCGGGCCTCTGGAACGTGTTCTTCGCCATCGGCATCCTGGGATGGGCCACCTACGCGCGCCTCAACCGCGGCTCGGTGCTCAGCGTCAAGGCGATGGAGTACGTCGAGGCCGCCCGCGCCCAGGGCGCCAGCGACCTGCGCATCATCTTCCGCCACGTGCTGCCCAACACCATGGCTCCCGTGTACGTGGCCATCGCCATGGGTATCGGCGGCGCCATCGTCACCGAGGCGGCGCTGAGCTTTCTCGGCATCGGCATCCAGGCGCCCGACGCCTCGTGGGGCAAGATGATCTCCGACTACCTGAGCTACCTGGGCGCCGGCAGCTGGTGGATGCTCACGTTCCCCAGCGTCTTCCTGGTGGTCACGGTCTTCGGCTTCATCTCGTTTGGCAACGGCCTGCGGGACGCCACCGACCCCAAGCTCAAGGAATAGGCATGGGCGAACGGCTCCTCACGGTCGACGGTCTCTCGACCCACTTCTTCACCTACGCCGGCGTGGTCAAGGCGGTCAACGGCGTGAGCTTCACGCTCGACCGCAAGGAGACGCTGGGCATCGTCGGCGAGTCGGGCTCGGGCAAGACGGTCGCCGCTCTCTCTCTGCTGCGGCTCATCCCCGACCCACCGGGCAAGGTCGTCGAGGGCAGCCTCCTGCTCGGCGACCGCGACCTGCGCACGCTGAGCGACGAAGAGATGCGGCAGGTGCGCGGCAACGACATCGCGATGATCTTCCAGGACCCCATGACCAGCCTCAACCCCGTGCTCAAGATCGGCAACCAGATCGCCGAAGCCATCATGCTGCACCAGGACAAGGGCAAGGGCGAGGCCTGGAGGATGGCCGCCGAGCTGCTCGACCGCGTGGGCATCCCCGACGCCGAGAAGCGCGTCAACCAGTACCCCTTCGAGTTCTCCGGGGGCATGCGCCAGCGCGCCATGATCGCCATGGCCATCAGCTGCAACCCCGACATCCTCATCGCCGACGAACCCACCACGGCGCTCGACGTCACCATCCAGGCGCAGATCATCGACGTCATCGAGGAGATGCAGCAGCGCTACGAGAGCGGCGTCATCCTCATCACCCACGATCTCGGCGTCGTCGCCGAGATCGCCGACAAGGTGATGGTGATGTACGGCGGCCGCACGGTCGAGTACGGCGGCATCGACGAGATCTTCTACAACCCGCATCACCCGTACACGTGGGGCCTGCTCGGCTCGCTGCCGCGGCTCGACGAGGTCGAGAAGACGCGGCTCACTCCCATCAAAGGGCAGCCGCCCGACCTCATCGCACTGCCCGGCGGTTGCCCGTTCGCAGGGCGCTGCAGCTACGAGCTGCCCGTGTGCCGCGACCAGTGGCCGGAGCTCGAGATCGTCGGGCCCGGACACGGCGTCAACTGCTGGATCCCCGAGGCCGAGCGCCGCGAGGTCCGTGCCACGTTGCCGCACTTCCAGGCGTACGTCAGGTGAGCCTGCTCGAGGTCAAAGGGCTCAAGAAGCACTTTCCCATCAAGTCGGGGATCCTCAAACGCACCACGGGCCAGGTCTACGCGGTCGACGGCGTCAGCTTCTCGGTCGAGCAGGGTGAGACCCTGGGCCTGGTCGGCGAGAGCGGCTGCGGCAAGTCCACCACGGGTCGCGCCGTGCTGCGGCTCATCGCGCCGACCGCCGGCACGATCACCTTCGAGGGCGTCGACGTCATGGCCGCCTCGAAGGCCCAGATGCAGACGCTGCGCCGCCACATGCAGATCATCTTCCAGGACCCGTACGCCTCGCTGAACCCGCGCATGCGCGTGCGCAACATCGTCGGCGAGTCTCTCAAGATCCACAACATCGGCACCGAGGCGGAGCGCAAGAAGCGCGTCTTCGAGCTGCTCGAGACCGTGGGCCTGAGCGTTGAGCACGCCGAGCGCTACCCGCACGAGTTCTCGGGCGGGCAGCGCCAGCGCATCGGCATCGCCCGCGCCCTGGCGCTCAACCCGAAGCTCATCATCTGCGACGAGCCGGTGAGCGCCCTCGACGTGTCCATCCGCGCCCAGGTGATCAACCTGCTCGAAGACCTTCAGGACGAGCTCGACCTCACCTACGTCTTCATCGCCCACGATCTGTCGGTGGTCAAGCACACCTCAGACCGCGTGGCCGTCATGTATCTCGGCAAGATCGTCGAGATCTCGGACAGCGCGGTGCTCTACGACCGCCCGCAGCATCCCTACACCGAGGCGCTGTTGTCGGCGGTCCCGATCCCGGACCCGACGACCGAGCGCGCCCGGCGGCGCATCATCCTCGAGGGCGACGTGCCCAGCCCGGCGAACCCGCCGAAGGGCTGCGTGTTTCACCCGCGCTGCCCGCGGGCGCAGGAGGTCTGTACTACGGCCATGCCCGCGCTGGTGAGCACGGGCGGCGACGCCGGCGAGCGGCACGAGGTCGCGTGCTACTACCCGGCGCGCTTCACCGGCGGCGAGCGCTCAGTGGCGAACCAGCCGTTCGCCGGCGCCTTCCCGCCCGCGTCCTCCTGAGCAGCGCCGCGCGATCGGGCGGCGGTCTGCATCGCGCAGCCTTCGGCAGTATCCTGAGGTCATGACGTTCAGCATGCGCAGAACCCGGTTGCTCGCGGCGTGCGTGGCGTTCGTGGCGGTTCTCGCGGCCGCCGGGCTTGCCGCCTGCGGCGGCGGCGGCCACGACGGCGCGAGCGGTAGCCCCGACGCCGTCGTCGCGCGAGTGGACGGACGCGCGGTCCACCAGAGCGCCGTCGATCTGGCGCGCGCCGAGGCGCGCTTCGCGGGCGGCGCCGACGACGCCGGCAAGGCCCTCGACGTGGCCATCGACCGCGAACTCGTGCGCGCGGAGGCGGAGCGCCTCGGCCTCGCCGCCGACGAAGCGGAGGTCGAGAGTCGCGTGGCAGCCGTGGGCGCGCAGCTGGGCGGCGATGCCGCCTTGAAGTCCGCGCTGCAGAAGGCGGCCATGAGCGCGGCTCAGTTCCGCGAGAATCTCCGCGCCGGCGTCCTCCGCGATGCCGTCAAGGACGCCCGCTTTCCAGACGTCAAGGCCGGCCCCGGCGCCGCACGACGCTTCTACGAGCGCAGACGTGTTGACCTCTTCACGGAGCCGGCCGCGGTCAAGCTCGCCGAGATCGTCGTGCGCAACGCCGGCATCGCCGGCAACGCCATCAAACGCCTTCGCCAGGGCCGCCCCTTCGAAGAAGTCTCGCGACAGTTCAGCACCGACCCGCAGATCAAGGACGCCGGCGGCATGCTGGGGTGGGTCGATCCGCGGTCGCTGCCCGGTCCCCTGGGCAAAGCGGTCGCTCGCCTCAGGGTGGGCCAGATCTCCGCACCGGTCGCCGGACCGGGTGGCACCTGGATCTTCAGGCTCTTGGCGCGTCGGCCGGGACGCGTGGTGCCGTTCGCCGGCGTGAGCAGCCAGATCCAGGACGCGCTCACCGGCCGTCAGCGCTCGGCGGCCCTCGACAAGTGGCTGGCCACGGCGCGCAAGGACGCGCTTGTCGAGCGCCTGTAGGGTCGGCGCCGGCGCCTGTGCCGGCCGGCCGTCGGTTGTTATACTCGGCCGCGGAACCCGCGCCCAGGAGGCCGCCTCGTGCGTAACGCTCTCATAGTCCTCGGTGTCGTGGCTCTGGTGCTCGTGGCCCTGGGCGCCGTCAACCACGGCCTGCTCTTCGATATCGACTTCGTCGCCGGCACCTGGACCGCGGTCTCGCTGTTCTGGGTCGCGGTCGTCACCGCGGGCGTCGTCTTCGTGACCGGGGTGGTCGCGGCGTTGCTCGCTCGATCAGGCGCGGTGGCCGCGCGACGCAAGCTCGAGAAGGAGCTGCAGGGCACCTACGAGCGGCTGCGGGCCGCCGAGGCGAAGCTGCCCAAGCCCGCTCCCGCGCCGGCCGCCGTCGTCGATGTCTCGCCCGGGGAGCAGACGGCGGTCACCGGCGTGGCGCCCGCGCCCGACGAGACACGCACCGCCGTGCAGACGGCGCCGGAGGCCGAGACGGCCGTGATCGGCGCGGCGCCGGCAGCGGACCCGGCGACCAGCGCAACGCCGGCCGCCGACCCGGCCACGGCCGCCGAGGACGCCCCGCCGCCTGCCGCGTCCTGACCCCGCCGGCCGGACCTCATCTGTCGGCCCGCCGCTGTACACTCGCGCGGTGAAGCTATCGTGATCGACCCCGGCTCCTGGAGCATCGCGCCCACCTCGTACGCCGACGTCCACCGGCTGGCGGCGGAGCTCGGCGTGAGCGAGGTCATGGCGCAGGTCCTCGTGCGCCGCGGCTTCAGCGACGCCTCCGTGGCGCACGCTTTTCTGCATCCGGACTACCGCGTCCACAACCCGTACCTCATGGCGGGGATGAGCGAGGCGCGTCGGCGCCTCGACAAGGCGCTGCAGCGCGGCGAGCCGATCGCCGTCCACGGCGACTACGACGCGGACGGCATCACTGCGACCTTTCTCCTGGTGCGTATCCTCGAAGAGCTCGGCGCCGATGTGCGCTGGCATCTGCCCAACCGGTTCTCCGAGGGGTACGGCGTCTCGGCCGCCGCCGTGGAGGAGCTCGCGGCCGGCGGGGTCAAGCTGCTCGTCACGGTGGACTGCGGCATCAACGCGCGGGCCGAGGTGGCCCGGGCCGGCGAGCTCGGCATGGACGTCATCGTCACCGATCATCACGAGATGGAGGGCCCGCCGCCGGACTGCGTGGTCGTCACTCCCAAGCTGCCCGGCTACCCGTGCCCGCAGCTCGCCGGCGTCGGCGTCGCTTTCAAACTGGCGCACGCCCTGCTCGAAGAGCCCGCGGAGGCGCGTGTCGAGGTGCCGCTGGCCCTGCGGCCGCTCAGCGACGTGGTCGCCATCGGCACCATTGCCGACATCGTTCCGCTCGTCGACGAGAACCGCGTGCTGGTGAGCATCGGCCTGGGGCGACTGCGCAGCTCGCCGCGCCCCGGGCTGGCCGCCCTGATGGAGGTCGCCGGGGTCAAGGCCGACGGCGTCGACGCCGGCACCGTGGGCTTTCGCCTGGCGCCGCGGCTCAACGCCGCCGGCCGCCTCGAGGACGCCTCGCTGGCGATGGAGCTTCTGGGCTGCGCCGATCGCGAGACGGCTCTGCCCATGGCGCTGCGCCTCAACGAGCTCAACCAGGAGCGCCAGGCCATCGAGGCCGGCATCCTGGCCGCCGCCGCCGAGATGGTCCCCGACCCGCCGCCGCCGGCCCTCGTCCTCTCGTCGCCCGCCTGGCACGAGGGCGTGGTGGGCATCGTCGCCTCACGCGTGGCCGAGCGTTTCAATCGCCCGGCCATCCTGCTCAGCGAGGGCGACGAGGAGGCCAAGGGCTCCGGACGCAGCATCCCGGGCTTCGACCTCCTCGGCGCCGTCGAGCGCAGCGCCGAGCATCTGCTCGCCTTCGGCGGGCATCGCGCCGCCTGCGGCCTGCGGCTGCGGCGCGAGCACATCCCCGCCTTCCGCGCCGCCTTCGTGGCGCAGGCGGCGGCCCTGCTCAGCGAGGCCGACCTCGTGCGCACGCAGCCGGTGGACGCCGTCGTGGGCGGTCACGATCTCACCCTCGGGCTCGCCGACGAGCTCGAGCTGCTGGCCCCGCACGGCTTCGGCAATCGCCAGGTCACGCTGCTGCTCCATGGGGCGGAGGTGGTGGGGCCGCGGCTCACGCGCGACCACCGGCACGCGCAGTACCGGGTGCGCTGCGACGGCGCCACCTGCCGGGCGATTCACTTCAACTTCGACAAGCTGGGGGAACTCACCGCGCCCGGCCGCTTCGACGTGTCGCTGGGCTTGTCGAAGAACGCGTACAACGGCGCCGTGAGCGCCCAGGCCGAGGTCGGGGGGCTGCATCGGCTCGGCGCGCCGGAGCGCGACATATGCGCGACCGCCTGCGACCTGTCATGCCCGGACCGGCTGACCGGAGGCGCCCTGTGGGGCGAGCTGCTCGAAGGTCCGTCGTGGCCGGGCGACGGTGAGCCGCCGGCGCTCGCCGGGGCGCGCCGGGACGGCCGCCTGATCGACCGCCGCGGGCTGCCCGCCGTCTCCACGCTCACCGCGCTGGCGGCGAACGGCGAGCGCGTGCTGGTGCTCGTCGCCGACGTCGCTCGCCGCCGCCCGCTGCTCAGCCGCGACGTGCTCTCGCCGCAGCTCGCGCGGCGGGCCGCCTACCTGCAGTCGGCGTGCGTGGGCCGGCTCGGCGCAGCGCTGGCCGGCCCCGACCTCGTGATGACCGGCTACGACGTGGTCGCCGCGCGCCCGCAGCTGGCCGCGGCCTTCGCCCACGTCGTGCTCCTCGACCCGCCGTCCACGCGCCGCCTCCTCGCGGCGGTCGCCGGCGCGGCGCCCGAGGCGTGGGTGCACGCGCTCTGGGGCCGCGCCGAAGCAGGCTTCGCCGCGCAGGTCGCGGCCGCCGAGCTCGACCTCGACAGGGCGATGCGGCGCGTCTGGCGCGCGCTCAGCGCCGCCGCCGGCCGGTTTGACGAAGCGCTCGAGAAGGAACTCCTGGGGGGAGACCCGTTCTTGCGCTCGGCCGGCGCCGCGGCGGCGGCCCTGCGGGGCCTTCGCGACGCCGGCCTCCTGCGCGTCGACGGGGCCGGCGGCTACCATCTTGAGCGGCCGCAGAGTAAGGTCGACGTCACCCAGACCGACACGTACAGGGCATGGCACACACTGTTTCAGACAAGCGAGTTCCTGAGGACCTGCCTGACAGCCGGGATCTGACGCAGGTCCCCGACAAGTACCGTCCGCTCCTCGACGACCTCATCGCGGCCATCGCCCGGTACAACCCGGACGCCGACCGCGAGCTCATCACACGGGCGTTCGTCGCCGCCTGCGTGCTCCACGGCCGGCAGAGCCGCAAGAGCGGCGAAGCCTACATCCACCACCCTGTGGGCACCGCCCTCAACGCCGCCGAGCTCAAGCTCGACTCGGTCACCATGGCCGCGGCGCTGCTGCACGACGTCGTCGAAGACACCGGCACGCCGCTCTCCTGGATCGAGGACCAGTTCGGCGCAGAGATCGCCATGCTGGTCGACGGGGTCACCAAGCTCACCAAGATGCACTTCACCTCCCAGGAGGAGGAGCAGGCCGAGAACTACCGCAAGATGATCGTCGCCATGGCGACCGACATCCGCGTCATCCTCATCAAGCTCTGCGACCGTCTGCACAACATGCACACCCTGTGCTACCTCAGCAAGCAGAAGCAGATCCAGAAGGCCAAGGAGACGCTCGAGGTCTACGCGCCCCTCGCGCACCGTCTGGGCATCCACAACATGAAGTGGCAGCTCGAGGACCTCTCCTTCGCCTCGTTGCACCCGCGCAAGTACCAGGAGATCCAGACGTGGGTGGCCCAGCGGCGCGCCGACCGCGAGGACTACGTGGACGAGGCCGCCGGCTTCCTCAATGCCGAGCTCGAGAAGGCCGGCATCGGCGCCGACATCAGCGGCCGCGTCAAGCACTTCTACTCCATCTACGCGAAGATGAGCCGCGGCGGCAAGGAGTTCAACGAGATCTTCGACCTCACCGGCCTGCGCGTCCTCGTCGACACCATCAAGGACTGCTACGGCGCCGTGGGCATCATCCACTCTGTCTGGAAGCCCATCCCGGGGCGCTTCAAGGACTACATCGCGATGCCCAAGTTCAACCTCTACCAGTCGCTGCACACCACGGTGATCGGCCCCGGCGGCAAGCCCCTGGAGATCCAGATCCGCACCTTCGACATGCACCAGACCGCCGAGTTCGGGGTCGCCGCGCACTGGCTCTACAAGGAACGCGGCGAGCGCGACCCCGACAAGCTGGCCTGGCTGCACCAGATGATGGAGTGGCAGTCGGAGACCGGCGACTCGCGCGAGTTCATGGACACGCTGCGCGTCGAGCTCTTCGAGGACGAGGTCTTCGTGTTCACGCCCAAGGGCGACGTCAAGAGTCTCGCCGCGGGCAGCACGCCGATCGACTTCGCCTACGCCGTGCACACCGACGTCGGCAGCCACACCGTGGGCGCCAAGGTCAACGGCCGCATCGTGCCGCTGCACACGAAGCTGAGCAGCGGCGACATCGTCGAGATCATCACCAGCAAGTCGAGCCACGGGCCTTCGCGAGACTGGCTCGACATCGTGAGCTCGCCGCGGGCGCGCCAGAAGATCCGCCAGCACTTCCGCCGCGAGCAGCGCGAGGACAGCGAGCACTCCGGCCGCGACCTCCTCCAGGAGGTGCTGCGCCGCGAAGGCCTGCCCGCCCAGAAGATCCTCGCCTCCAAGGTGTTCGGGCAGATCTGCAAGGAGATCGGGTTCGCCAAGCCCGATGACCTGTTCGTGGCTATCGGCTCGGGTCGCGTGCCCGTCAAGGCCGTGGCCAACAAGGTGATGCAGGCTTCGGGCACGATGAAAGAGGCCACGCCGCCGCCGGAGATGCTGCCCACGCGTCCTGCGCACGAGGTCGACGAACCGCAGGCCCTCTCCGGCGATTTCGGGATCGCCGTCGAAGGCATGAGCGACATCATGATCCGCATGGCCAAGTGCTGTAAGCCCATCCCCGGCGACGACATCGTGGGCTACATCTCCCTCGGCAAGGGCATCACCATCCACCGCGGCGACTGCAAGAACGCCCGCGCCCTCATGAAGAACCCCGAGCGCTTCACCAAAGTGGACTGGCAGGGGCTCGCGGGCATGGCCTTCCGCGTCGAGATCATGGTCGAGGCGCTCGACCGCAACCACCTCCTCGAGGACCTGGCGCGCACGCTCTCCGATTCGGGTGTCAACATCGTCGGGGGCAGCATGCAGACGCTGCCCGACGGCGTGGCTCGTGACCGCTTCACGCTCGAGGTCGGCGAGGTGCGACAGCTCGACAACATCCTCGCCAACATCCGCGGCATCCACACCGTCTACGACGCCTACCGGGTCGTCTCTAGCTGACGCCGCCCGCGGCTCAATTGTGCCGCTACACGCCGCTGCGCAGGGGCAGGGGGAGCTCAGGGGGGCGCTCGCTGCGCTCGCTCCGTTCGGCAAGCAGCCCACCGCTCGCACGGGGTGACAAAGCCACCCCTACCTCGCACCGGGCGCCTCACGAGCCCCCTTCGCATCCCCCTGCCCCTGCTCCGCTCGGGCGTGATCGACACAACCGGACTTTCGAGACTCAGCCCTCACTCTCGCGCGGCCGCCAGCGACGCCCTGCGCGGATGCGCTTGTTAGCACCACACTAGCGACGGCCACTCCAGTAGAAGGGACGTCGACGGTCATGCGCGACGGCTATCACTCGAATCTGATCGCTGACGATGGAGTACAGCACCGCGTAAGGAAAGCGGGCCACACGCATCTTGCGCACGCGGCCCCGCAGAACGATGCACGACTCCGGCTGCTCGTGAACGTGTGCGACTGCGCGCTCGACGGCATCAACGAACGCAGCGCCAAGCGACGTGCGCTCCATCGCATAGAAGTCCGTCGCCTCGTCGAACTCCCTCTGCGCGGCCTCGTGGAAGCTGACGCCCAGGGTCACCGGAGGCGCGCCCTCGCAGCGGCGAAGACCTCATCTGCGGGAATCGAGCGCGCCGCGTCGCTGTCGAGCTCTGCGTCGCGTCGCACCGCCTCCTCAAGCCACAGCTTCTCGATCTCAGATTCGCTGAGGTCATCGAGGCTAACCAGCAGCTCGGAAGCCAACTCAGCCCGGTCCTCCGGATTCAGACGAAGCGCTTCAGCCTTGAGCTCATCGATAGTCATTGCAGCACCTCACGAACGCGGGACAACCCTTGCGTTCATTCTACGCCGCCGAGTCGACAACGCCCATCCGCACCCGGGTGGTGGTGCTAGCGCTCCGGTTCAGCGGCGGGCCGCGCAGCGGACCGTCCACTGCAACCGGTTGTTGGGCGGCGCTCACAACGTCGGATCGGCGTGCACTGCGGCGAGGAGCTCAGCGGGATCGAATACCGGAAGCGCTGACCTCGTGAAGTCCTTGCCATTGCGAGTCACGATCGCCGCCGCGCCAACCTTGCAGGCCGCCTCATGCGAGACCGCATCCTCGAAGTCCGAGAAGCCCAAGCCAAGCGCGCTTTGGAGTACTTGCCGGTCCACGCAGGCCACATCGAAGATCGCGAGCAAGCTGCGGAGGTAGTCCATGGCCGCGGGTGTTCCAACAGCCTTTGATGCCAAGTAGCTGATGGTCGTCGCTGTCGTCGCGCAGATGATCCCGTCGATCCTTCCGATGTCGACAAGGTTGAGCAGCCGCTCCGCGTTGTCGGCGTGAGGCTCGCGCTCCAACAAGTGGTCCAGGACGACGTTTGTGTCGAACAGAACCTTCACCGGTACTTCTCCTCGAGGTGACGCCGATAGTCGCTCTCATCCAATCCGGAGCCAGCGAGCACGCCCCGCAGCGAGCGGACGCGGGGGGTGATGTCGACGTCACTGTCCTCAGCGTCGATAAGGGCGAAGAAGTCGGAAACAAGCTGCGAGACCGACTTGCCTGACTCCGCCGAGTGGCGCTTGGCGCTTGCGATGAGCTTGTCATCAAGCCGCAGGGTGAGCTTCGTGTTCATGTGAGACCTCCTGACGTACAACTGCCATCATGATATACGTCACGGGTGGTCGACTGCAAGCAGCGCAGATCACGGGGCTATTCCTAACGTACCGCGCACAAGCTGTGCGCGCACCGCTCCCAGAGCACCGAAGACCTGCGGCGCATCAGCTCGATGCGCTTGTTGGGCGGCTCTCCCAACCATCCTCAATGGACATGGACAGTCTCCACTGATGTGAATCCCCGCCAGCTCGGGTCGAACGAGCGCGGGTAGCGAATCACATATGACGTCGTGCGCCGAGGATGCTGATTGGGCGTCGAGAAACGGCCCCAGAGATTCATGAAATCAGTGCGGATCGTCGTGACCTTCGTCCACCCCTTTGCCTGCCACGTCCACGGTTGACCGACCACGCCGGCATGCTTGAACAAGGTCAATGTCATCGTGTTGTTGGGTCCGCTGTCGCTCGGGATGATCGGGACACGGCCCCTCAGCCTCACGCTCTCTCCACGCGCGATGCTGTGGCGGCTCGCGCTGAACGCGCAGACCTGGTAGGAGGCGACAAGATCGAGGTGGCCTCCGATTCTCGTTGCGAAGAAGTTGTACTTGTCCGCTGTGGGAACGCCGGCGGGTACGCGCACTCGCAAGGAGATTGCGGAGGGAGCCGGGGAGGGCACGGTGACCATCGCGAAGGTCTTCACCGGCTCACCTCCGTTCATCGACTGGCCGGTGATCTTGTAGACATCGCCGCTGCGCAGGTTGCTCAGCCTCAGGGTCACCATGCTGCCCCGTGCTCCAGAGGCCCAGCGTGACACCTCCGCGCGCGCCGCGTCCCGCTCGTCGGCGACCAGACTGACGCCGGTCTGGCCGGACTGAACGACGGCGGGGGCTCCCTGAGGCATCTGGATCTCCAGGGCCTCAGTGCGCCTCGACGGCCAACCGCCGCCATGGAAGGTCACGACGGCGCTCGTGTAGTCGCCGGGCAAGGCATAGGCGTAGCCGCTGTAGAGATCAGCGACTCCCACCGTCAGGGGCTGGTAGGTCTTCAAGTCGGGCGACGTTTCATTGCTTCCGAACAGGCCGACCGAGACGCTTGATCCCCCAGCCCACGGTCCTCCGCGCTGGATGGAGAGCGGGAGCCTCCCAGGCCAGATGTCGAACGTGGTGGGGCCGGGGTCAAGGAACGTGAGTCCTCTGCAGAAGTAGCGCGGGTCGTAATCTCCGCCCGGCCACATCCATAGTTGACCGGTGCCGGCGAGAGCTGGCACGCCGGTCATCTCGTAGGAGCCCGTCGCGTCCGTCTTGGCGCTGCCCATCGGCGGTAAGTCTCCCGTCAGCCACCCCACGAAGGCTCCGGGAACGGGCAGGCCGGCATAGTCGAGCACGGTTCCTCTTATGATGCCAGTACCGCTCGGAGCCGCTGGATGCGTGGAGCGCGGGAAGTCTCTGGAGCGAAGCGCCGCACTCGACGAGGCCCATGATGCCTCCGTCGGCGCACTCTGGCCCGCCATTGCCGCAGTGCTCATGATCAGAAGCACCGTGACACAGGTGGCCACGAGCATGATCCCCCCGATGCAGCGCTTCATGTTGCCTCCCTTTTGCTGTTCATGGCACGGGAGCGGCAAGGCTCCTGCCGCATACGCGTCACGTCCGCCGAACTAGGATTCTGCAGTCTGCGTAAAGACTTCAACGCAGCTGCCCTCTTCCGCCTAAGACCATAGCACCGAGTGTGATCGAAGTGCATATCCAGACTGCGTAAGGGCGGAATCGACGGCACCTGCGGCGCGCCGATCGGTTGCCCAAGGCGCCGCCATGACGACCCATGATGTGCCCAGCGGGAGTCCGAGTCTGATTCGCGCCTCATCCAGCGTCGCGGCAACACGTCGGGATGCAAGAAGCGCTGGCGACCCCGAGAGCTCGGCGCGTTCTCGTGAGCCGGCTTGGCTTGTCTCGAGTCCTGCGCATCCATCGGCCCGAAGGGCCGGCGCGGCCGGGGCGGCGCCGCAGGCGCTCCGCCCCGACCGCGCGCAGCAAGTGAGGCCGCAGCGGGTCAGACTGCGGCGATCGGTGGGAAGCGGCGTCGCTGCGTCGAGCGGAGCAGGGGCAGGGGATGCGAGGGAGGCTCGTGAGGCGGCCGCTGCGAGGTAGGGGTGGCTTTGTCACCCCGTGCGAGCACCGGCCTGCTTGCCGAACGGAGCGAGCGTAGCGAGCGCCCTCCCGAGCTCCCCTGCCCCTGCGCAGCGGCGAGGGCCATCTTCGGACGGCGGCGCCGGTCGACCGTTCTCGTCGCGGTCTGATACGCTCCTGGGACGAACGCCGACCACTCGAGGTACCATGCCTGATCCGCTCGAAGTCTTCGCGCTCCCGCTCGGCCCGCTGCAGGCCAACTGCTTCGTCGTCGTGCAGGGTCAGACGGGCCTCGTCATCGACCCGGGCGACGAAGCCGGCGTGATCATCGAGGCCTTCAACGAGCTCGGCTTCGCCCCGGCCGCGGTGCTCGTCACGCACGGCCACTTCGACCACTTCGGCGGCGCCGCGCCGCTGGCGCGGCACTTCCAGGTCCCCGTGTACGTCGGCGAGCTCGACGCCTCGCAGCTGGCCGACGGCGGCCCCGGCGCCGCGGCCGGCTTCGACATCGAGCCGGTGGCCGGCGCCGTCACCATCAGCGGCGAGCAGACGCTGGCGCTGCCCATCGGGGTGCTCGCCATCCCCACGCCGGGCCACTCGCGCGGCGCCTACACCTTCGCCCTCGGCGACGCGCATCTGTTCGTCGGCGATCTCATCTTCCAGGGCAGCGTCGGCCGCACCGATCTGCCCGGCGGCGACATGCACCAGCTGCTCGACTCCATCGCCGGGCTCGTGCGGCGCTTCCCGCCCGACGCGGCCGTCCACTGCGGCCACGGCCCCGACACGTCCCTGGGCCGGGAGCTGGCTCTCAACCCCTTCCTCGCGCCGCTCCGCTACGACCCCGGACACCGCTGGTGAGCGCGCCGCGCGCCCCCAAGGGCACCTACGACCTGCTCCCCGACGAGGCCGCGCGACGCGACGCGATGGTCCTTGCCGCGGCGCGCCTCTTCGCGGCCTACGGGTACGGGCGCATCGTCACGCCCGAGTTCGAGGAGACCGGCCTCTTCGAGCGCGGCGTCGGTGAGGCCACCGACATCGTGCGCAAGGAGATGTACACCTTCGTCGACAAGGGCGCGCGTTCGCTGACCCTGCGCCCCGAAGGCACCGCGCCCATCTGCCGCGCCTACGTGGAGCACGGCCTGCACAAGTGGCCGCAGCCGGTGAAGGTCTGGTACTACTGCCCGATGTTCCGCTACGAGCGGCCGCAGGCGGGTCGTTACCGCGAGCACTACCAGTTCGGCGTCGAAGCCATCGGCTCGGCCGCTCCCGCCGTCGACGCGGAGGTCATCGCCCTGCTCGCGGCGCTCTTCGCGGAGCTGGGCGTCGAGGGCGCGCGGCTCAACATGAACAGCATGGGCGACCCCGTTTGCCGCCCGGCCTACGCCGACAAGCTGCGCGGCTACCTGCGCGGGCGAGAGGGCGAGCTCTGCGGCGACTGCCTCGAGCGGCTCGACCTCAATCCGCTGCGCACCTTCGACTGCAAGGTCGAGAGCTGCCGCGCCGTGCTCGACGAGGCGCCGCGCTTCATCGACCACCTGTGCCCCGACTGCCGCGAGCACTTCCACACGGTCCTCGAGCTCGTGAAGCGGGCGGGGCTCGACCCGCACCTCGACTTTCGCCTGGTGCGCGGCCTCGACTACTACACGCGCACCACTTTCGAGTTCGAGTCCGACCGCCTCGGTGCCCAGAGCGGCGTCGGCGGCGGCGGCCGGTATGACGGGCTCATCGAGCAGATCGGCGGCCCACCCACGCCCGGTGTGGGCTGGGGCAGCGGCCTCGAGCGCATCGCTCTCGCGATGCGCGACCGGCCGCTGCCGTCCAGCGCTCCCGACGTGTACGTGGTCAGCTTCAGCGACGAGGTCCGGGCCGCCGCCTTTGGCGTCGCCCAGGACCTGCGGGGGGCCGGCCTGGCCGCCGAGCTGGACCTCGCGGGGCGCAGCCCCAAGGGCCAGCTCAAGCAGGCCGGTCGCAGTGGCGCGGCGTTCGCCGTGCTGCTCGGCCTCGACGAGCTCGGCGCCGACCGCGCGCGCCTGCGCACCATGGAAGGCGGCGGGGAAGAGAACCTCGCCGTCGCCGGCCTGGCCGCTCTGGTCGCGGCGCGTCTCGGGAAGCAGTCCTGATGCTCCGCGACGCCTATCCGGGCGAGCTGCGCGCCGCCGACGTCGGCCGCGAGGTACGCCTCGCCGGCTGGGTCGCGCACCGGCGCGACCACGGCAACCTCATCTTCATCGACCTCCGCGACCGCAGCGGCGTGGTGCAGCTCGTGTGCGATCCGTCGCGCGTCGCCGAGGCGCATGCCATCGCCGAGCAGGCGCGTCCGGAGTACGTGCTCGCGGCGCGCGGCGAAGTCGTCGCGCGCTCGCCGGAGACGGTCAATCCCAACCTGCCGAGTGGTGAGGTCGAGGTGCGCGTCGCGGCCGTCGAGATCCTGAACCGTGCCAAGACGCCTCCTTTCGAGATCGAGCCCGCGGAGGCCGCCGCCGTCGACGAGACCCTGCGGCTCAAGTACCGCTATCTCGACCTGCGGCGCGCGCCCATGCTGGCCAACATCGAACTGCGGCACAAGGCCGTGCAGGCGGCGCGTGGCTTCCTCGACGAGCACCGCTTCCTCGAGATCGAGACGCCGGACCTCACGCGGTCTTCGCCGGAGGGCGCGAGAGACTTCCTCGTGCCCTCGCGCCTGCAACCCCATCGTTTCTACGCGCTGCCGCAATCGCCGCAGATGTTCAAGCAGATCCTCATGGTCGCCGGCATGGACCGGTACTACCAGTTCGCGCGCTGCTTTCGCGACGAGGATCTGCGCGCCGACCGCCAGCCGGAGCACACGCAGATCGACATCGAGACGTCGTTCCTCAGCGTCCCCGAGATCTGCGAGCTGCTCGAAGGCCTCATGAAAGCGATCTTCGACGGCGTGGGGGAGAAGGCGCCCGAGCTGCCGCTGCCGCGATTGTCCTACGACGACGCCATGCTGCTCTACGGCTCGGACAAGCCCGACCTGCGCTACGGCCTCGAGATCACCGAGCTCTCGGCCGTGTTCGCGGCCAGCGAGTTCAACGTGTTTCGCGGCGCCGTGGAGGGCGGCGGCGTCGTGCGCGCCGTGCGCGCCCCCGGCGGCGCGGCGCTCTCCCGGGCGCAGATCGACAAGCTCACGAAGCTCGCCAAGGAGCAGGGCGCCAAAGGCATGGCCTACGTCTTCGTCGAGGAGGGCCGCGCCTTGCGCGGCCCCATCGTCAAGTTCCTCGGCGAGGCCGAGCAACGCGCCCTCGTCGAGGGCACGGCCGCGGAGCCCGGCGACTTGATCGTCTTCGCCGCCGACGAGGCGCTCCTCGCGGCCGAGGTCCTCGGCGCTTTGCGCCTGGCGCTCATCGCGCTGCTCGCGCCCGCGCCGAGCGCCCGCTGGGCGCTGCTCTGGGTCGAGGAGTTCCCGCTCTTCGAGATCGACCAGGAGACGGGCAGGCTCACCTACGGGCACAACCCGTTCAGCCTGCCCACCGCGGCCACGATGCCGCTCCTCGAGAGCGACCCGCTGGCGGTCCGCGGGGCGCAGTACGACCTCGTCCTCAACGGCGTCGAGCTGGGCTCGGGCTCGCTGCGCAACCACGACGCCGGCCTGCAGCGCGCCATTTTGCAGGCGCTCGGCATGGACGACGCGCGCATCGACGAGTCGTTCGGCTGGTTCCTCGAAGCGCTGGAGTACGGCGCGCCGCCGCACGGCGGCATCGGGCTCGGCTTCGACCGCATCCTCATGCTCCTCGCCGGCGCCGACTCGATCCGCGACGTCATCCCGTTCCCCAAGACGTCGTCGGGCGGCGACCCTATGACCGGAGCGCCCGGGCCGGTCACGGCCGAGCAGCTCAAGGAGCTTCGCATGAGGCTCGGCTGACCAGCCGGCCCGCGCCGCCGGTCCGCGCCGCCGCGCTCAAGATTCTTGCAGGGCTGCCGACTTGTTTGTTGAAACAGGTGACGTTTGCTAGGATGGCACGGCTCGACCTTGTTCGTGACCTCGTGCCATTCTCGAGCCAACACGAACACATCGGGAGCTCGTACTTCGGCGCATCCGTGGATGTCCCGGGAGAGCACCCACCTGCGAGAGCAGGTTCGAGAATAAAGCGAGCACGGCAAGGTGGAGCCCTTTACCTCGGAGGCCGGCATGGGCATCGTAAGGCGCAATAGAGCCTTCTTGATCACCGCCGCTCTGATCCTCGTGATTGGCGCAGCCCTCTTCGGCGGCGTCGTCGCGGTGCGCGTGCTCGCGGCGGACGACGCCGCTCCGGCGGCGCCTCTTCCCGCCCCGGCCTCGTACAACACGGTCAGCAGCTACGGCATGACCGGCTACGCGCCGCTCAAGCTCACGCCGACCGCGGAGACCCCCTCCTTCATCACCTCGCGTCTCCAGGAGCAGCGCGGCATCGTCCTCCTCGTCTACATCGACGGCGCCGCCGACGACATGGAGATGCTCAGCTACTTCGACGACGTCAAGGCCCAGTACGGCGCCGACAGTTCCTTCATGGCGTTCGAGGCTCGCAAGACCACGGAGCTGGGCGACACGCTGCAGCAGCTGCGCGTGAGCAATCCGCCCATTCTGGCCGTCATCCGTGGCAGCGGCGAAGTCTCCGAGCTCTACACCGGCTGGATCGGCCGCAAGGTCATGGAGCAGGTCGTGGCCGACGCCGTGCGCGGCCTCTGACCCGGCGCCGCGCTTCCACACCAGCCGTTTCTCTTCCCTTTCGGTTTGACCGTCCCATCTGTCGTGGTACCATAATGCCGACCTTTTCGGTTGGGATTAGGCACCGGCGACGACGGGACGTGGATGCGTATCTCATCACGCTGCGAGTACGGGCTCAGGGCCATGGTCTTCCTTGCCGCCCGCGAGGGCGGGAGACCGGTGCCGCTGCCTGAGATCGCCGCCGGCGAAGGCATTCCCGGTCCGTTTCTCGAGCGCATCCTGGCGCGTCTCCGCGAGAGCGGCCTGGTCAAGGCCACGCGCGGCGTCACCGGGGGCTACCAGCTGGCGCAGCCGCCCGGGGACATCGCCGTCGGCGACGTCGTGACGGCGCTTGAGGGGCCGCTTTCGCTGGTCGGCTGCGTCCCCGACGACGGCGGCTGCGAGCGCGCCGAGTCCTGCGCTTCGCGGGTCGTGTGGCGCCGTCTCGACAGCGCCATCAGCGGCGCCCTGAACTCGATCACGTTGGGAGACCTTGCGCGAGAGGCTGTGCCGAGATGACGAGCGTGTACTTCGACCACGCGGCGACCACGCCGGTCGACCCCCGGGTCCTCGAGCAGATGCTGCCGTTCTTCTGCGAGCGTTACGGCAACCCGTCGGAGATCCACCGTGTGGGACGTGAGGCGAGGGCGGCCGTGGAGCAGGCGCGCGCCCAGGTGGCCGCCGTCCTCGGCGCCGGCGAGAAGGAGATCGTCTTCACCTCCGGCGGCACGGAGGCCGACAATCTGGCGCTCATCGGCTATCTCCAGCGCTTTGAGCCCGGCCACTTCATCATCAGCGCCATCGAGCATCCGGCGGTCATGGAAGCGGCGCGCGCGCTGAACCGCCTCGGATGGGCCGTCGACTTCATCCCGGTCGACGGCGAGGGCGTCATCGACGTGGACGCCTACGCGCAGGCCTTCCGCGACGATACGAGGCTTGCCTCGGTCATGTACGCCAACAACGTCGTCGGCACCATCCAGCCCATCGCCGAGCTCGCGCGCCTCGCCCACGCGAAGGGTGCGGTGTTCCACACCGACGCGGTGCAGGCCGTGGGCTCAGTGCCCATCGACGTCGGCGCGCTCGGCGTCGACATGCTGAGCCTGTCCGGCCACAAGCTCTACGGCCCCAAGGGCAGCGGCGCGTTGTACGTGAAGCGCGGCACGCGGCTCACGCCGCTGATCCACGGCGGCGGCCACGAGCGCCGGCTGCGCTCGGGTACCGAGAACGTGCCGGGCATCGTCGGGCTCGGCGCGGCCATGGAGCTCGCCCACGCGGGGATGGCCGCGGCCCGGCCGCGCCTCGAGGCGCTCCGCGACCATCTCGCGCGCCGCGTCCTCGAGAGCGTGCCCGACGTCAAGTACCTCGGCCACCGCAGCGAGCGGCTGCCCGGCAACGTCGCCTTCACGGTGCGCTACATCGAGGGCGAGTCGATGCTGCTGCAGCTCGACACCCACGGGTTCATGGTGTCGAGCGGTTCTGCCTGCGCCTCCGGCTCCCTGGAGCCGTCACACGTGATCCTGGCGCTGGGGCTCGGGGCGGAGGAGGCTCACGGCAGCCTGCGCCTGAGCCTCGGCCGCGAGAACACGCAGGCCGAGGCCGACGCGTTCATCGAGGTGTTCCCGGCGATCGTCGAGAAGCTGCGGCAGATGAGTCCGCTCTACGTGAAAGGCTGAGGCATGTACACCGACCTGGTCATGGACCATTTCAGCAACCCGCGCAACGTGGGTGAGATCGAGGACGCGGACGGCGTCGGGCAGATCGGCAACCCCGTGTGCGGCGACGTGATGCGCATCAGTATCGACGTCCAGGACGACCGCATCGCCGACGTCAAGTTCAAGACGTTCGGCTGCGGTGCGGCCGTCGCCACGTCGAGCATGGTCACCGAGATGGTCAAGGGCAAGACCCTCGCCGACGCGGCCGAGATCTCGAACAAGGCCGTCGCCGAGGCCCTGGGCGGCCTGCCGCCCAACAAGATGCACTGCTCCAACCTCGCCGCCGACGCGCTGCACCTCGCCATCCAGGACTACCTGGAGAAGGCGGGCCGCGAGGCGGAGGTCCCGCAGATCCTCAAGGCATTCCCAAAAGCACACGAGCACTCGTCGCCCTGAGCGGAGGAGTGGACAGCGCCGTCGCGGCGCTGAGACTGATCGACGAGGGACGTACGCTGGAGACGGCCACGGTGCGCCTGTGGGCCGGCGGCGACCGGCGCAGCTGCTGCTCGCCGGGTGCCCTGCAGCGCGCCCGGGAGACGGCCGAGTGGCTCGGCCTCCCGCACCATCTCATCGACCGGGAGGCCGAGTTCGAGGCCGCGGTCGTCGCACCGTTCGTGGCTGCTTATCTGCGCGGCGAGACGCCGAACCCCTGCGTGAGCTGCAATCCGAGGCGCCTGGCGGCGCTCGTCGGCTTGGCCGACGAGCTGGGCCTGGCGCGCGTCGCCACCGGCCACTACGCACGCCTCGTGTGGCGCGACGGCGAGCCCTACGTGGCGCGCGGCGCCGATCCCGCCAAGGATCAGTCCTACATGCTCTGGGCGGTCCCGCCGCAGGTGCTGGCACGGCTCGAGTTCCCCCTCGGGGAGACGACCAAGCGCGAGACGCGCGCCGCCGCGCAGGCGGCAGGCCTGCCCATCGCCGCCGAGCCCGAGAGCCAGGAGGTCTGCTTCGCCGTCGACGGCTACCGGCGCTTCCTCGACGAGCGCGGCGTGCAGCCCCGGGCGGGCGCCATCGTCGCTCGCGACGGGGCGGTGCTCGGGGCGCACCGGGGACACTGGCGGTACACTGTCGGCCAGCGGCGCGGCCTGGGCGTGTCGTCGACTGAGCCGCTGTTCGTGCTCGCGCGCCGGGCGGCCGCGAACGAAGTCGTGGTCGGCCGCCGGCACGAGCTCGACGTGCGCGAGGTGACGGTGCGGGACCTCGTGGACCGCGGGCTGGGCGACGGGGACGGCCTGCTCGTGCAGCTGCGCTACCGCTCGCCGGCGGTGCCCGTCGTCGCGCTCGAGCGTCTCGGCGCGGAGCGCGTCCTGGTGCGGCTCGGGGAGGCTTTCGCCGGGGCGGCTCCAGGGCAGTCGGCGGTGTTCTATCGCGACGCTGTGGTGATCGGCGGCGGCCTGCTTTCCGAACGGGTTTGAGCGCCTCCACGCCAGCCTGAGCAGCCGAGGGAGTATGATAGGCTTCGTGCATCTGTAGGAGACTGACTCGGTCTGGAAGGAGAGGTGCATGGACACCATGTTCGTGACCGCTGCGATGAGCACCCCGTCCCTCGTGCTGCGGTACGCCGCCGCCTTCTTTTTCGTGCTCGTGGCCATCTTCCTGGCCTACGCGCTGTTCAAGGCCGCTAAGGTTCTGGAACGCGCCGACAAGGTCCTCGCGGACTTCGACGAGAATGGCATCCCGCTCATGCAGAAAGCCGGCGGCACGCTCGACGGCGTCAACGCCAACCTGGGCAACGTCGATGAGATCACCAAGGATGTGGCCGGGATCACCGACAAGCTCGACAGGATGGCCGGCTCCGTGGAGGGGGCGGTCACGACTCCCGCGCGCAAGGCCGCTGCCTTCAGCGCCGGCGTCCAGTCCGCGGTCTCCAATTTCATCAAGCGCGACAAGAGCGGCGACGCCGCAGCCGGCGAGTCCGGCGGCTGGAGCTACGCGGACGCGTCCGCTGAGACAGCGGGTGACGCCGGCGACGCGAGGCCCGCCGACGAGGCAGCGGCGGATGCCGCCGAAGCTGCCGGCGACGCGGCTGCCACGGCGTCTTCGGGTGCGGCCGACGCAGCGACGGCGGCCGCTGAGGCCGTGGCCGATGACGCCGCAGACGCGAAGCTCGACGGAGCCTGACATGGGCGTCACGAGTAAGCTCGTCGCCGGCGGCATCGCCGCCGGGGCGGCGCTGGCCTACTACGTGCAGAAGCGGCGCGCACGCAGCGGCGACGGCTACCTCGACATCCTCCGGCAGCTGCCGGCCGACGCCCGGCGCTGGGCCGTCGACGCGAAGCGCGGGGCCGCCCTGGCCCTCGAAGAGGGCAAGGCGGCGGCCCGCGAGCGCGACTCCGACTTCACGAAGCAGCTGACGGCGGCGAGCGCGCCGCCGGCCGCGGACGGCTGAGGCGGCGCATGGCCGAGAGGATCGACCTCGAGGTGCCGGCCACCCTGAACGCCCTCTCCACCGTGCGTATGGTGCTGGGCGGTCTCGGCGCGCGCCTCGACTTCTCCCTCGACGATCTCGAAGACATCTACCTGGCGACCGACGAGCTGCTGCGCACGGCCCTTGACGCGGATCCCCTGGACCGTCTGAGCGTAGAGGTCCTGCTCGACGAGGGTGTGCTGCGGTTCACGGCGGGGACCTTTAAGTCCGCCAAGCTGCGCGCCGACGTGACCATGCACGCCGAGGACTGCCTCGACCTCTGCATGCTGCTGCGCAGGACGGTCGACGACGTGGTGCTCGAGGACGAGGGCGGCGCGTATCGCATCGTCCTCGTCAAGCGGCGCCAAGGCGGCCCGGCATGAGCGGCCCGGACGAGCGCAGGGTCAACGACCCTCTCGACCTCGAGGCGCCGCCGGGCCAGGCGCGCGCCGTCACCGCCGAGGACGAGGAGGAGGCCTCCGCACACGGCGGTCCCGCCGCCTATGCTCAGGGCCGGGGCCGCGACGACTCCGAAAAGCTCGACCAGTACCTGCTGCGGCGCTATCACCTGTACGGCGACCGCGCGGCGCGCGAGCAGCTCATCACGATGTATCTGCCGCTGGTGCGCTCTCTCGCGCGGCGCTACGCTTCGCGCGGCGAGCAGTTCGACGACCTCGTACAAGTCGGCGCCATCGGGCTCATCAAGGCCATCGACCGTTTCGACCTCAGCCGCGGCGTCGAGCTCACCACCTACGCGACGCCCAACATCGTCGGCGAGATCAAGCGCTACTTCCGCGACAAGGGCTGGTCGGTGCGTGTGCCGCGCGGCTTGCAGGAGCTCAACATCCGCCTCAACAAGGTCATCGACGAGCTCGTGCCCAAGCTGCAGCGCTCGCCGACCATCAACGAGCTGGCCGAGGCGGCCAACGCGACCCCGGAGCAGGTGCTCGAGGCGCTCGAGACCAGCCAGGCCTACAACTCCGTCTCGCTGCAGGCTTCGCCCAACGGCGAGGGCGGTGAGGAGGACGCCGGTCTCATCGACTACCTCGGTGGGGAAGAAGAGGCCTACGACACCATGGAAGACCGCACCACGCTGGCCCCCGGTTTCGCCAAGCTCGACAAACGCGAGCGCTACATCCTGCACCTGCGCTTTTTCGAGGGCCTCACGCAGAGCCAGATCGCCGAGCGCGTGGGCATCTCGCAGATGCACGTCTCGCGCCTCATCAGGCGCTCGCTCGAGAGGCTGCGCGAGGAGATCGGGGAGCTCGACAACCCCCAGATCATGCGGCCTCCCGGCGACGACCCCCGGTAGACGATCCGACCCCAGACCACGCGAGGCCCCACGTGAACGCTGCCGACATCCGCGACCTGTTCAGAGACTTCTTCGTCGAGAAAGAGCACCTCGCCGGCGAGCCCGCCAGCCTCGTGCCCGCCGGCGACGCCAGCGTCCTCTTCACGACCGCCGGCATGCAGCAGTACAAGTCCTACTTCCTGGGCGTCGACACGCCGCCCGCCGCGCGCATCACCACGTGCCAGCGCTGTTTTCGTACCTCGGACATCGAGAACGTGGGCAAGACCGCGCGTCACCTCACCTTCTTCGAGATGCTCGGCAACTTCTCGTTCGGCGACTACTTCAAGGCCGAAGCCATCGCGTGGGCGCTGGAGCTCTCCGACCGCTTCGGCATCGACCGCGGCAAGGTGTGGGTCAGCGTCTTCGGCGACGACGACCAGGTCCCCGCGGACGACGAGGCCGTCGCTCTGTGGAAGTCCCACGGCTTCCTCGACGAGCGCATCGTCCGTCTCGGGCGCAAGGACAACTTCTGGGGGCCCGCCGGGCCCACCGGGCCGTGCGGGCCCTGCTCCGAGCTCTACTACGACTTCGGTCCCGAGATGGGCTGCGACGACCCCGACTGCGCCCCGGGCTGCGACTGCGATCGCTTCCTCGAGTACTGGAACCTGGTGTTCGTGCAGTACGAGATGGACGAGGGGGGCGCCCTCACGCCGCTGCCCAAGCCCAGCATCGACACCGGCATGGGCATCGAGCGCATCGCCGTGATCACCCAGGGCGTCACCAACGTGTTCGACAACGACCTCTTCGTGCCGCTGATCGCCAGGGGCGCGGAGCTGGCCGGCGTCGAGCCTGCGACCTCGCCGGCCGTCACCCGCGCCCTCCGTACGATGGCCGAGCACGCGCGCGGCGGGGCCTTTCTCGTCATGGACGGCGTCCTGCCCGGCAACGACGGGCGCGACTACGTGCTGCGGCGCATCATCCGTCGCGCCGTGCAACAGGGCGTCGCCATCGGCCTCGAACGGCCGTTCCTGGCGACGCTGGCCGAGAGCGTTGTCGAGCAGATGGGCGCTGCCTACCCGCAACTCGTGGCGGCGCGCCCCGACATCGTGCGCGTGATCGGCGAGGAGGAAGTCCGCTTTCGGCACACGCTGCAGCAGGGCATGGGCATCCTCGACGAGGCGCTGCGGCGCGCCCGCGACACGGGCGCGGAGCTGCCGGCTGAGGTCGCCTTCGAACTGCACGACACCTACGGTTTTCCCTTCGACCTCACCCGCGAGATCGCCGCGGAGTGGGAGATGAGCGTCGACGAGGAGCGCTTCGAGCACCTTATGGAAGAGCAGCGCGAGCGCGCCCGCGCCGCCCAGAGGGCGGGCGCCGTCGACTCCGGTCCCGGCGAGGTCGAGGAGTTCCAGCGCGACAACGCGGGCCTGCCCGTGGCGTTCGTCGGCTACGAGCGTCTCGAGGTCTTCACCGTGATCCGCGTGTGCGGCGAGCTCGCCGACGGCCGCATGGCCGTCAAGCTCGCCGAATCGCCGTTCTACGCCGAGGGCGGCGGTCAGGTCGCCGACACGGGCTGGATCCACACCGACTCGGGCAAGCTCGAGGTCGACGAAGTGGTGCGCTTCGAGAACGACCAGGTGGTCGTCGCGCGCCGCATCGAGGGCGCCGTGGTGGCGGGCGAGCGCGCCAAGGCCATGGTCAACGCGGTGCGCCGGCACCAGACCGCCTGCAATCACACGGCGACGCACCTGCTCCACAACGCCCTGCGCATCGTCCTCGGCGAGAACGTGCGTCAGGGTGGGTCCATGGTGCGCCCCGAGCGCCTGCGCTTCGACTTCAGCGTGCGCCGGGCGCCGACCGCCGACGAGCTGCGCCAGGTCGAGGGCCTCGTCAACCGGCGCCTCGTCGAGAACCACGCCGTGCGCCCGTTCGTGACCACCAGGGAGTACGCCGCCGAGATCGGCGCTCTGGCCTTCTTCGAGGAGAAGTACGGCGAGTTCGTGCGCGTCCTCGAGATCGACGACTTCAGCCGTGAGCTGTGCGGCGGTACGCACGTCTCGTCCACTTCACAGATCGGCTTGTTCAGGATCACCGCCAGCCAGTCGGTGGGCGCCAACACGCGGCGCATCGAGGCGATCACCTCGGCCGCCGCCATCGAACACTACCGTGAGCTCGAGCGCGCCTGGGACGACATGGCCGCGGGGCTGGGCGTCAAGCCGGACCGCGTGCCTGCCACCGTGGTCAAGCTCGAAGCCCAGGTGGGCGAGCTGCAGAAGAAGCTCAAGGCCGCGGAGAGCGGCGAGCGCAAGGACCTCGCCGGCGAGCTGCTCGAGCAGGCGCTCGAGGTGGGCGGCATGAGCGTTGTGGCCGCGTCGCCGCAGGTGGACGCGGCCGACGAGCTCCTGGCGCTGGCCGACGAGCTGCGTGAGCGGCGCCCCGACTCCGTGCTGCTGCTCATGGCCGCGGTGGACGGCCGCGTGGCGGCCGTGGTCGCGGCCGCCGACGCGGCCGTGGGCCGCGGCCTGCACGCGCAGGACGTGCTGCGCGCCATGATGCCCGCCGTAGAGGGCAAGGGTGGCGGCAAGCCGACCCTTGCCCGCGGCGGCGGCCCCGCGGTCGACGGGATCCCCGCCGGTCTCGAGGCCGGTCTCGCCCGGGTCCGCGAGCTGCTCGGATCCTGAGTGCGCATCCTGGCGCTCGATCACGGCGCCGTGCGCACGGGCGTGGCGATCTCCGACGAGACGGCGACGCTCGCCCGGCCGCTCACCGTTCTCGACAGGGTCGAGACGGACGCCGGCTTCGCGGCGCTGCTCGCCCTGGTCCGCAGTGAGGCGCCCGGGTGCGTCGTGGTAGGGTTGCCGGTGTCGCTCGACGGGCGGGAACACGCCCAGGCGAGGCGCGCGCGGGCCTTCGCCGCCCGCCTCGCCGCCGTCGTCGATCTGCCCGTCGAGCTGTACGACGAGCGTTTCACGTCGCGCCTGGCCGACCAGCGCGGCGGCAGGGCCGCCCGGGACGCGCGGGCCGCGGCGACCCTGCTCGAGGACTACTTAAGGACGATCGGTGACAGGTAGCCCTGACGACACCAGCCCCCGGCCCCCGCAGCCTTCATCGGGACGGTCCGCCACGCCCACCCGCCGCAGACCCTCCGCTGCCTGGGCGGACCTGGAACCGTCGTTCACCGGCGACGACCCGCTGTTCGCTGGTCGCCGCGGTACGCGTCACTCCCGCCCCGGCCAGCGTCGCCGTCGCTTTCTCGGCTACCTGCTGGTCGCGCTCTTCGCTTTGATCCTCGGCCTTGGCACGGGGTACGCCCGCGGCTACTTCGCCTCCGGCGACCTCGGCCGCAGAGTCACCGTGGTCGTGCCCGTGGGCGCGACCCTGAGCTCCATCGCCGCACAGCTGGAGGCGAAGGGCGTGGTCAAGCACGCCCGCGCGTTCGTGATCCACGCCGAGTCGGACGGCTACGCCACGAAGTTCATGCCAGGCACCTACACCTTCCACCAGAACGAGCCCTACGAGGAGCTCGTGGCTCTGCTCGCGCGCGGGGTGGACCCGCCCACCGTCAAGGTGAGCATCCCGGAGGGGACCACGCTCAAGCAGGCCGGAGGCCTGGTGGCAGCCGAGGTCGGCACCATCACCGCGGCCGACTACGTGGCCGTGGCCCGCGACGACCCGCCGCCGTTTCGCCTCGGCGGCTACAAGCCGGGGACCACGCTCGAGGGCATGCTCTTCCCAGCCACCTACGAAGTGATCCCCAAGGTGAAGGCGCGGGCGTTCGTCGAGAAGCAGCTCACGGCCTTCTCGGAGAACTTCGCCAAGGTCGACATGACCCGCGCCCTCAAGGTCAACCTCACGCCCTACGATGTGGTGACCATCGCCTCCATGATCGATCGCGAAGCCCTGGTGCCGGCAGAGCGGCCGATGGTCGCGGCCGTCATCTGGAACCGCCTGCGCGCCGACATGCTCCTGCAGATCGACGCGACCATCCAGTATGCCCTCGGTAAGACCAAGCCGGTGCTCACCTACGACGACCTCAAGATCGACTCTCCGTACAACACCTACAAGCATCCGGGCCTGCCGCCGACGCCCATCTCCAACCCCGGGCTGGCCGCGTTGCAGGCGGCCGCTGCCCCGGCGGACGTCGACTACCTCTACTACGTGGCCCGCAACGACGGCACCGGGCGGCACTACTTCTCCAGGGAGTACGCGCAGTTCCTGGTCGATCAGGAGAAGGCCAAAGCCAACGCTCAGTGACCGCCGCGGACGTGGTCGTCACCTGGCCCGCCGCAGGAGCCGCCGCCGCGACGGCAAATGTAAGGGGGCGGCGAAGGCGTCGCAGGGCGCTTTCCTGAGGGGGCGTCACGGTCACAGGAACCACGCAGCTCATCGGCATCATCGGCCGGCCCGTAGCGCACTCGCTGTCGCCGGCCATCCACAACGCGGCCTTCGCGGCCCTCGGCCTCGACATGGTCTACGTGCCGCTGCCCGTGCGGGACGAGGACGTGGGCGCCGCCGTGAAGGGCCTCGCGGCCCTCGGCTTCCGCGGCGCCAACGTCACGATCCCCCACAAAGGCGCGGTCCTGCAGTACCTCGACCGGGTCGACGGCGATGCGGCGCTCGCCGAGGCCGTGAACACGATCGTCGTCGACGGCGGCGAGTTGCTCGGCTACAACACCGACGTCGAAGGCGTGCGCGCCGCGCTGGTCGACGTCTGCGGCGACTCGCTGCGCGGCGCTCCGGGTCTTCTTCTCGGGGCCGGCGGCGCGGCGCGCGCGGCGGCGCTGGCGCTGGCGCGTCTGGGCGTCGATCTCACCGTGGTCAACCGCACGGCCGCGGCGGCCGAGCGCCTCGCGGCGCTCACGGCCGCGGCCGTCCCGGGTTCCACCTGCCGCCGGCTGCCGCTGGAGGGGCTGACGGCTGCCCTGGTAGCTGAGCAGCGCCTGCTGGTCAACGCGACGTCGCTGGGAATGGACGGCGTAAGTAAAGTCCCTGCGTCGTTGGCCGATACTGTTACGGCGGGGCAATTCGTAGTCGATGTTGTGTACAGCCGCAGCGAGACCCACTTGCTCGCGCAGGCGCGGGCACGCGGCGCCACCGTGATCGGCGGCCTCGAGATGCTCGTCCGGCAGGCGGCCGCGGCGTTCGAGCTGTGGACCTGCCGGTCCGCGCCACTGGATGTGATGCGAGATGCCACGCGGCAAAAGTGAGACGTCGAAAACGAAGACGGTCAGCAGCGGACCGTCCGACAACGGAGGAGCCGAGCTGGAAGCGATCATGACGTCCGCGGGGACACCTTTCGACGACGCTTCGCCGCCGCCGGAACCTCAGGGCACGGTCGACAGCCCGCTGAGCGCACCCGCCGAGGCGCTCGCCGCAGCCCTCGCCGAGGCGGAGCCCGCGCGCGGCGTCACGACCGACGACGTGCTCGAGAGCATCGTCCGCAGCCAGCGGGCCTCCAAGCTGCGGCTCGGCGACATCCTCAAGGACATGGGACTCGCCACCGAGAAGCAGATCGCCGCCGCGCTGTCCCGGCAGAAGCAGACGAACAAACGTCTCGGACAGCTGCTCATCGACGACGGCGTCCTGACGGAACTGGACCTGGCCAAGGCGCTGGCCTGCAAGTTCGGGGTGAGCTTCCTCGATCTCAGCGACACCCAGCTCGAGCCGGCCGCCGCCGGTTACATCGACGAAAAGCTGGCGCGGCGCTACGGCGCCGCGCCCATCCGCTTCCTCGACGACAGCACTTTACTGGTCGCCATGGTCGACCCCCAGAACCTCCTGGCCTTGCAGGACCTGGAGATCATCACGGGGTTCGCCATCCGGCCGGCGATCGCCAGCGAAGAAGACATCTACGGCGCGATCGCCACGATCTACCGCGACCGGCCCGACGTCGACGAGAGCGCCGCCGAGGACGCGGCTTTCGAAGAGGCCACCGGCGAGCTGGCCGACATCCGCGAGGCCAGCGACGAGGCGCCCATCATCAAGCTGGTCAACTCGGTCATCGCGCAGTCGGTCGACGACTCCGCCAGCGACATCCACTTCGAGCCCCAGGCCAAGGAGCTCATGATCCGCTTCCGCGTCGACGGTGTGCTGCACGAGATCATGTCGATCCCCCGGCGGATGCAGGCGGGCGTGATCAGCCGCCTGAAGATCATGGCCGAGCTCGACATCGCGGAGCGCCGCGTGCCCCAGGACGGGCGCATCGGTCTCCTGGTGGGCGGCAAGCCCATCGACATGCGCGTCGCCACCTTGCCCACCGTGTACGGCGAGAAGGTCGTGATGCGTCTCCTCGACAAGTCGAACGTGATGCTCGACCTCGAGGATCTGGGCTTTTCGGAGAAGGCGCTGAAGCGCTTCCACAAGTCGTTCACGAGGCCGTACGGAGCCATCCTGGTCACCGGCCCGACCGGCTCCGGCAAGTCCACCACACTCTACGCGGCGCTCAACATCCTCAACTCGCCGGAGAAGAACGTGATCACCGTGGAGGACCCGGTTGAGTATCGGCTGACCGGCATCAACCAGGTGCAGGTCAACGTGCGCGCCGGGATGACGTTCTCGGCGGCCCTGCGCTCGATCCTGCGCTGCGACCCGGACATCGTGATGGTCGGCGAGATCCGCGACCGCGAGACGGCGCAGATCGCCGTCGAGTCGGCGCTGACGGGGCATCTCGTACTCAGCACCCTGCACACCAACGACGCCCCCGGCGCGCTTTCGCGCCTCACCGAGATGGGCATCGAGCCGTTCCTCACGGCTTCCGCGGTCGACTGCGTGCTGGCCCAGCGGCTCGCGCGCCGGCTCTGCACGCAGTGCCGCGAGCCGTACACGGCCACCAAGGAGATGCTCCGCAAGAACGACTTCCCGCCCGAGGTCTGTGACCGCGACGATGTGGTCCTCTATCGTGCCAAAGGCTGCTCGAGGTGCAATACTACGGGCTACAAGGGGCGGCTCGGCCTGTACGAGGTCATGATCGTGAGCGAGGCCATCCGCAGGCTCACCGTCGAGCGCAAGAGCGCCGACGAGATCTCGCGCGTGGCGGCCGCGGAAGGGATGAAGTCCTTGCGCGAAGACGGCATCGACAAAGTGCTGCTGGGCATGACCTCCGTGGAGGAGATCGCCCGCGTGATCATCTGATACCCGGCAATCCCGTCATGAGGAAGTGACAATGGACCTGGTCGACGTCCTTCTCGAAGTCCTGGAACGCGACGCCAGCGACCTGCACCTCACGGTCGGGTCGCCGCCCATCATCCGCATCAACGGCGTGCTCGAGCGCCTCGACTACCCGCGCCTCTCCGCCAACGACACGCGGGAGCTCATCTACAGCATCCTCTCCCAGGACCAGCGGCAACGCCTCGAGAACGAGTGGGAGATCGACTTCTCGTACTCGGTGCCCGGGCGCGCCCGCTTCCGCGTCAACGCCTACTTCCAGCGCAACAGCCTGGGGGCCGCCTTCCGCCTCATCCCCATCCAGATCAAGAAGCTCGAGGACCTCGGTCTGCCGCGGACCTTGCACGAGCTCACGCGCAAACCGCGCGGCTTCGTCGTCATCACCGGGCCCACAGGTTCGGGCAAGTCCACCACGCTGGCGGCGATGATCGACGAGATCAACGAGACCCGCGAAGAGCACATCATGACCATCGAGGACCCCATCGAGTTCCTGCACCGCCACAAGAAGTGCATGGTCAACCAGCGCGAGGTGGGCGCGGACACGAAGAGCTTCAACCGCGCCCTCAAGAGCGTGCTGCGCCAGGACCCCGACATCATCCTCGTCGGCGAGATGCGCGACACCGAGACCATGGCGACGGCCCTCACGGCGGCCGAGACCGGCCACCTCGTGTTCGCCACCCTGCACACGCAGGATGCGCCGCAGACCATCGACCGCATCATCGACGTGTTCCCGCCGCACCAGCAGGAGCAGGTCCGCGTGCAGCTCTCCACGACCCTCATGGGCGTGTGCACGCAGCAGCTGCTGCCCACCCGCGACGGCCGTGGGCGCGTGGTGGCCTGCGAGATCCTCGTGCCCACGCCCGCGGTCCGCAACCTCATCCGCGAGGGCAAGACGCACCAGATCTACTCGACCATGCAGACCGGCACGCAGTTCGGCATGCAGACCATGGACGCGGCGCTCGCCGACCTCGTGCGCCGCAACATCATCACCCGGGATCTTGCCAAGAACCGCTCGAGCGACCCCGGTGGCCTCGAGCGGCTGCTGGTGCAGCCGCCAGGAGGGCGGCCGGTGGGCGCGGCCGCGGGCCGTTGACCGGCTGCAGGAATCTTGGGCGCTGCCGATAGGAGTGGGGAGTGATATGAACTCGTTCACCTACAAGGCGATCGACCAGCGGGGCACCGCGGCCAGCGGGCGGATCGAGGGCGACAGCAAGGCGGCCGTCGCCGCGACGCTGCGCAACCAGGGCTTCACCGTCCTCGACCTCAACGAGGTCAAGGAGGGCATCGGCCAGATCCAGATCGGCGGCGGCATCAAGGCCAAAGACCTCACCGTCTTCTCGCGGCAGTTCGCCACCATGGTCAACTCCGGCCTCTCGATGCTGCGCTGCCTGTACGTCCTCGAGGAGCAGACTCCCAACAAGAAGTTCGCCAAGGTCATCCGCGAGATCCGCGCCGACGTCGAGGCCGGCATCAGCCTCTCCGATGCGCTCGCCAAGCACCCCAAGGTGTTCACTCGCCTGTACGTCAGCATGGTCCGCGCCGGCGAGCTCGGCGGCATTCTCGACGAGGTGCTCAACCGCCTCGCCACGCAGCTCGAGAAAGAAGACAGCATCCGCCGCGCCGTCAAGTCGGCGATGGTGTACCCGCTCATGATCGGCTCGTTCGCGATGATCGTGCTCGTCGGCATGGTGCTGTTCCTCATCCCGATCTTCGCCGGCATGTACAAAGACCTGGGCAACGCCCAGCTGCCGCGACTCACCCGCATCATGGTCACCATCTCCGGAGTCTTCCGTAGCTGGTGGGGGCTGGTGGTGCTCGTCGCCATCATCGCCCTCATCTGGGGCCTGCGCCGGCTCAAGCGCACCGAGCGCGGCACCATGGTCTGGGACCGCTTCAAGCTACGCATCCCGATGGGCATCGGCGAGATCGTGCGCAAGCTCGCCGTGGCGCGCTTCTCGCGCACGCTGGGCACGCTCGTCACCTCCGGCGTGCCCATCCTGCAGGCCATCGAGATCACCGGCCAGGCGGCCGGCAACGCCGTCATCGAGAAGGCCATGATCGACGTGCAGCAGAGCGTCAAGGAGGGGCAGTCGATCACCAAACCGCTCGAAAACGTGAGCGTGTTCCCCCCGATGGTCACGCAGATGATCGCGGTGGGCGAGGAGACCGGCTCGCTCGACGCCATGCTCAGCAAGATCGCCGACTTCTACGAGGACGAGGTCAACGCCAGCATCAAGTCGCTGACGTCCATCCTGGAGCCCATCCTGATGCTCGGTGTGGGCGCCATCGTCGGCGTGGTCGTGATCTCGATGTACCTGCCGATCTTCAACATGATGAACATCATCAAGTAGCGCCGCGGCCGCCATGGACAACGAGCAACTCCTGGCGGCATACGCCGAGGCAGGCTTTTCGGCGACGCTCGACGAGATCGTGCGCCGCAACCAGAACCTGCTGCACCACATCCTCAAAAGGTTCGCCTACGCCAGCGACCCCTACGAGGACCTGCTGCAGGTCGCCAACCTGGGGCTGATCAAGGCGGCGCAGCGCTTCGACGCGGAGCGCGGCGTGCGCTTTTCCACCTACGCCACGGCGATCGTCGACGGGGAGCTGCGCCACCACCTGCGCGACTCGCTGCTCATGAGGCAGCCGCGCTGGGTCAAGAGGGTCTACCACGAGATCCAGGCCAAATCGAACGAGCTCATGCACAAGCTGGGCAGGCCGCCCGAGGTGAGCGAGCTCGCCCGGGCGCTCAACATCAACGAGGCCGGCATCCTCGAGGTCATGAACCTCTACGCGCGCATCGACCTGCACAGCCACAACGAGCCGTTCGCGCCCGACGAGCTGAGCGAAGGCGCCGACCCGCGCACGCTCCGCCATCTGCGCCATGAGTCCTTCGCCCTGCCCATCGAGGACCGCATCACGCTGTACGACGCCCTCGACAAGCTCTCGGCCGTGCAGCGCCGCCTGGTCTACCTCCTCTTCTTCAAGGAGCTCACGCAGACCGAGGTCGCCGACGAGCTCGGGCTGACACAGAAGAAGGTGTCGCGCGAGTCCATCAAGGCGCTCGGCCGGCTCAAGCAGCTGCTCGGGCGGCGCGTCTTCTAGACGGAGGGGCAGATCGGTAAAGTGGCGCTGCGTTCCTGCCGAAAGAGATGTCTAGGATCGGTAGAAGGAGGCAGTATAGGGGCAGAGGCGTAAAGGGCAAACCACTTGCGAAGGTGGGGCGCAAAGCTACGGGGCTCATCGAGCCGGCTGGGCTGCCGCCGAGAACAGACCACCTGAGCCTGTGGAGCCCCCGCTTCAGCGCCGGCGACGCAGGTTTTGGCGTCGGGGGCGCGGCGGTCCGCACGGTGGGCCGAGTGGGGCAAGGGTAGGCAAAGCCTCATGTGGGGCGACAGTGTGAGAGGAGATGGTAGGTACATGAAGATGTTCCGCAAAGGTCAGAAGGGTTTCACGCTCATCGAACTGCTGATCGTGATCATCATCATCGGCATCCTCGCCGCGATCGCGATCCCGATCTTCCTGAACCAGCGTGTGAAGGCAAAGGATGCTTCGGTCAAGGAAGCGACGCACACGGTGCTCGTCGGCGTGCAGTCGTATGCCACCGACAAGAACGACACGTATCCGCTGACTGCTGACGCGGACGGCCTCGGCCTCAAGACCCTGCTCGACGGCCCTCCCAAGCAGATCGACGCGTGGCCCACGAACCCGTTCGACCCTGATGCGGCGGACATGACGTGTGTCGCTGTTGCCGGCGCGGGCAACAAGGGGCTCCTCGTCTACACGGCGGCAACCACGGCCAACTTCCACCTCGGCGGAGTGCTCAACGACGGCACCGAGTTCATCGGGCATAAGTAAGTCTCTTTCGGCGTTTTGCGCTCTCTGACCTGTCGTCAGGAGCCAGGACCGGCCGATGGAAGGCTGACGGGGGCGGGGCCAAAAGGCCCCGCCCCCGTCGCACGTAGATCGGCGGCGTGCGAGCCGCCGGCAGTCGACCGGGCGTTGCCCCCATTCGCTTCCTCCTCGTGATCACACTTGCGTCCGCGCGAACCGCGGCCGCCCGGGCCGCGGCGCCAGCGACCACGCGATCGACCTCGACGAGAGGGGCCTCCCGCTATGGTCGGCCCCGACACCACGACCGGGCCGGGTGCCGGTCGCGCAGGATGCGGTCCGCTTGTGGCGAACCCCCGGTGGACCGGTGTGCGCTCGTCCGTCATCCTCTACCAGGTGCCGAACTCGCAACGCGATACTCCTCAGCATGAAGGCTCCCGGCCGGCGGTCCTCGTCTGCGGCCTGCACAAGACCGTCAGGGTCGGCTTTCGCGGGCGCCGCCTGGAGATACTGAAAGGCGTCGACTTCGAGGTGCGCCGCGGCGACGTGTTCGGGCTGCTGGGGCCGAACGGCGCCGGCAAGACGACCAGCGTCAAGGTCATCCTCGGGCTCATGCGACCGACGAGCGGCTCCGCGTCCATCGGCGTGGACAGCCTGGCCGACGTCGGCTACCTCCCGGAGAACCCGTACTTCTACGACTACCTCTCGGGGCGCGAGTTCCTCGGGTTCTGCGCCCATCTCTTCGCCCTCGACGCTGACGTGCGCCGCGAGCGCGTTGAAGGGCTGCTCGAGGAGATGGGCCTCGTGCCGGCCGGCGACCTCCATCTGCGCAAGTACTCGAAGGGCATGCTGCAGCGCATCGGCATCGCCCAGGCGCTCGTCAACGATCCCGAGCTCGTGCTGCTGGACGAGCCGATGACCGGGCTCGACCCGGTGGGCCGGGTCGAGGTCAAGCGCATCATCGAGAAACTGCACGAGCGCGGCAAGACGGTGCTGTTCAACTCACACATCCTCAGTGACGTGCACGAGCTCTGCTCGCGCATCGCCATCATGCGCGAGGGCCGCGTGATCTGGCAGGGCACCGTGCCGGAAGCGCTGGCCAAAGCACCCACGCTGGAGGACTTCTTCATGCAGGTGGTGCAGGCGTGAGGCAGGTGCGAGCCATCGCCGTCAACACGTTCAAGGAGACGATCCGCGACCGTATCCTCGCGGTGATCGTGGTGTTCGCGCTGCTCATGATCGCCGCCGGCCTGTGGCTGGGGAGCATCAGCCTCGGCGAGCAAGGCCGCATGATGAAGGACTTCGGCCTCGTCGCCGTGACCGCCTTCGGCCTGATCGTGGCGGTGTTCGTCGCCGCCGGGCTCGTGCACAAGGAGGTCGAGAAGCGCACAGTGTACGTGCTGTTCTCCAAGCCGGTGAGCCGGGTGGCGTTCATCTGCGGCAAGTTCGCCGGCCTGTGCGCGACCATGGCGGTCGTTCTGGCAGGCATGGGGCTCTTTCTGTTCGCGCTCGTGTGGCTCGTCGACGGGCGGCCCTCGGGCATGGTGCTGCTCGCCGTCCTGATGGTCTACGTGCAACTGCTCGTCATCATCGCGGTGACGATCTTCTTCTCCACGCTGGGCTCGGCCATCCTCGCCAGCGTGCTCGGCATCTGCGTGTTCGTCGCCGGTCAGCTCAGCCAGAACGTGCTTGCCCTGACGCGTCTCGGCAAGAACCCCCTCACCGAGGCACTGTCGTGGGTCATCTACGTGATCATCCCCAACTTCTCTGCGGTGGACGTCAAGGCGGGCGTGGTGGGGGAGCAGACCCTGGCCTGGGGGCAGATCGGCCTGTGGACCGCGTATCTCCTCGCCTACATGGTCGTCGTGCTGACACTGGCGGCTCTGGTGTTCCGCCGCAAGGAGTTCTGAGCGTGTTCAGGCGAGCTGCCACGGTACTCGTCATCCTCGCCTGCGCCGCCGGCGTCGTCGCCTACCAGGCGACGCGGCCGGGGCGGGCGCCGGCCGACCCGCATGTGTTCGTGCCCTCTCCGAAGTTCTTCCTCGACTTCTCGCCGAGCTTCCGCACGTCGATCGCCGACGTCTACTACCTGAACATGATCCAGTACTACGGCGAGCACCTCAGGAGCGGGGGCCTGCAGTCGTTGCCGGCCATGGTCGACCTGGTGAGCGGCCTGAGCCCGCGCTTCATACGGCCCTACAGCTTTGGAGCCTTTGCACTGGTCGACGCCGGCCGTCCCGACCTCAGCGTGAAGCTCTTGCAGGGTGGTTTCAGGGAGAATCCGACCCAGTGGGGTTTTCCGGCCTACCTGGGCTACTTCGCGTACCAGTATGGCGCAGGCAGCAGGCAGCAGAACGACCTGGCGGCTGCGAGGTGGTATCGGACGGCCGCGGCCGTTCCCGGGAGTCCCCCCTACCTGCTGCGTCTGGCGGCGGTGCTGGCCGGCAAGGGGGGGGAGACAGAGAAGGCCGCGCTGCTGTGGGGCCAGGTGTACGTCGCCGGCGACAAGTACTCCCGGCAGAAAGCCGTCGACGGTCTTGACCGCATCCTGCCCACCGACAAGACGGCGCGCATGAAGGCGTTGGCGCCGCTTGTCGGCACGA
>Ga0315281_10001205_pt1 | contig 37905 bp, 36 predicted proteins | sample YL17G07_0_MG_FD_204540 | JGI IMG/M metagenome (GOLD analysis project Ga0315281, IMG submission 204540) | Sediment microbial communities from Yellowstone Lake, YNP, Wyoming, USA - YL17G07_0 | ecosystem: Environmental > Aquatic > Freshwater > Lake > Sediment | place: USA: Wyoming | collected...
AACGCTTCCAGTACCATCTGCGCTTTTTGGCTGGCGGTTAGTCTTTTTCTTTTAGGCATGTTTTTCTCCTGAAACCACACCTTAATTATGCCCGTTTTTGTGTCTAAATTCCCTTATCCACTATACTTCTTCCGCCGTCATATCTAGTTTGGTTTGTAATTTTTCGTGATATTCCGCCAAAATTTCACGACAGATAATCAGCGTCGCTTTTTTATCGCGCATCAATTTCAAACACTGATACGGACTGCCGCGCCAGCCCGTCGCGGAAAATAAAATGTTGGTATCGAAAACCGCTTTTATCATACGGCTACTCATGCAACAAATCGTCTACAAAATTTTCGCGCTCGTCTTCAGACATTTTGTTCCAATCTAAACCGCGTTGTCGCGCCAGTTTTCGCAGTTTATCCTCGCTTTTGGCGAGAGTCATATCCCACCATGCCTCTCGTTCCGCGAGTAAGACGTCCAACACGGTTTGCTTTGCCATTGGCGGCAACTGTTTGACTAAATCTACAATTTGTTGGTCGGATAGTGTTAACGTAACCATAATCGCCTCTTTTATTACCACTTACTTTTACGAACGTTCCGCTTCAAACGCCGAGAAATCAGCAGGTTTAAGAATCAGAATCCCTTGATGTTCTTTCAATTCAAACAAATCCTTATCGCCCGTGACAATACAAACCGCATTTCCTGAAATAGCGGAGGCAATGACCATATCGTCGTCCGCGTCTCTGCAAACAGGCTGTGAAAGAGGGATTGGCTTGGTCAAAAGAACGCGGGAGCGCAATAATCGAATTGCGCTATCGGCGTCTTCGGCGCTGTACTTAAATTTCTTCACCAGTTTTTCTTTGAACTCATCAAGAATAAACTCGGAAAGAACAACTTCGTGACGGCGCAAACAATGCTCCAAAAGTTCGCTGCATACGCCCTTTGTAATGAACCCCGCAATTAAAACGTTTGTATCCAACAACACTTTCATGAAATTTGCTCAAACACGTCTTCTTCGCTGAAAATTCCGCGCTGTTGCGCTTTTGTCGTTAATCGCTCTTGCAGTAAATGTAAGTCCCGAAAGAAAAGATATTCGGCAACTGCTTGGCTAATTAACTCGTTTGCCGATTTTCCCTCTTCAACAAGAACAACGTCCAACGCGGAACGAATGTTTCGAGGAAGCGAAATTATAATTTTTTCTTGCATAGAAATTCTCCTTTCTTCAAGGAAATTATAACGCTAAAAAAGCCTTCGGAAGTTTTGGAAACTTCCGAAGGCTGAGCTATTCGTTTCCATCCGCTTGTTCGCTTCAAAGCCCGCTGACCAAACATCCGTTCAAAATCCGTTGAAGACGTATCTGGATATAAGGTGTAAAATAAAAAAGCAATCGCACTATTGTCAAGCAACATGGTTGGACGTATTTTGGCAAACTTAGGAATAAACACACAGACAAGAATTTGCTTTTTGTTATCACATCAAACGTCACAGGAAGGATTCGCGCATGGCAAATTTACAAGGGTTTTGGTCTTATGTTCACGCTGACGACAAAGCAGAAAATGGACGTATTTCTCAGTTAGCAAAAGATATTGTTAGTCAGTTTGAAATGTATACGGGCGAAGAAATTTCTTTGTTTCTTGACAAAGAGAGTCTTGAATGGGGAAAAAATTGGCGTAATGAAATTGATCGCAATCTTGTTTCCACTGGTTTTTTTATTCCAATATTAACTCCAAGGTACTTTATGAGCGCAGAATGTCGACGTGAACTGCAATCTTTTGCCCGTAAAGCAATTGATCTTGGGATAAAAGACCTTATTTTGCCAATAATTTACGTCGAGACACCAAGCATGAACGATGAATACACAACGGATGATTTGATACAATTAGTTAAAACATTTCAATGGGAAAATTGGACAGAATTAAGATTCGAGGATGTCAATTCCGAAAACTATCGAAGAGGAGTAGCGCGACTTGCAAACAGAATTGTTGAAGCCAATAAACGCGCCGAAGAAACGCTTGCTGTAAGCACGCCAAAAAATAATGCGACACCTTCCAAAGCAAAAGATTTGGACTCGCAAAACGATGGGGACGAAGAAGATGAATCTTTAGGTTTAATAGATTTGCTCGCGGACACAGAAGAGCAAATGGAAAAAAGCCCAAGCACTCTTGCGGCAATAGCAGAAGAAGTCGTTTTAATTGGGGATATCATGCGTAAGGCGACATTAGATATAAACAAACCTATCGCACTAAAATCAGGGTTTGCGCACAAACAGGTAATCGCTCGTCGAATAGCAGTATTATTAGACAAGCCTATTGAAAAAATATGGAAATTGAGCAATGAACTCTCCTCTCAACAACACAGTGTAGATAAAGGATATCGAGTTATCATAGAACGCGCTTCAGAAGAGATTACGAATAACCCTGCCAGTAAAGAAAATTTCTGCACTTTCTTTGATTCAATTAAAAACTTGATTGAAACCTCTACTAACGCATTTGCAAATATAAAAAAGATGAGCGAAGCAACCGAACCCCTTGATAAAATATCAAGAGATTTACGACCAGTTATGAGACGCCTTAGACAGGGATTAACCATTATGCTTGAATTGGAAAAAATGTATCAGGAATGGCTTGTTCTAATTGAAACAACTGGGATTTCATGTCAAGACGTTGATGTAAAAGGCGGTTTGGAATAAATCAACAATAAAAAGCCCTCCGAGACTCCCCAAAATCTCGAAGGGCTAATCATTTGACGTCCGCCTCAAAAATCATTGTTTACTCCCCATCTTCCGCAACCAAGCCGAGAAACTCATTTGCCCGCACGACGACAATCCCTTCGTACTCTTTTAAATTCAGCAAATGCTTATCGCCCGAAACGATATAAGCGGCTTTGCCGACAACCGCGCATTCAATTACCATATCGTCGTCGGGGTCATCCAAAACGACATGCAATTCATTTTTTATTTCAACCACCGTCGCGCAAGCCAAAATCTCCGCAACTGTGCGCGACGCTTCTTCTGCCGTCATCTCTAATTTGGTTTGTAATTTTTCGTGATATTCCGCCAAAATTTCACGGCAGACAATCAGCGTCGCTTTTTTATCGCGCATCAATTTCAAACACTGATACGGACTGCCGCGCCAGCCCGTCGCGGAAAATAAAATATTGGTGTCGAAAACGGCTTTTATCATAAACGGCTACTCATGCAACAAATCGTCTATAAAATTGTCGCGCTCGTCTTCGGACATTTTGTTCCAATCTAAACCGCGTTGTCGCGCCAATTTTCGCAGTTTTTCCTCGCCTTTAGCGAGAGTCATATCCCACCATGCTTCTCGTTCCGCGAGTAAGACGTCCAACACGGTTTGCTTTGCCATCGGCGGCAACTGTTTAACTAAATCTACAATTTGTTGGTCGGATAGTGTTAATGTAACCATGATTGCCTCTTTCTTTTTATTTCACCAAATTATAACGGACAAAAAAGTCTTCGGAAGTTTCCAAAACTCCCGAAGACTTCTCTTATTCTCCGCTTTCCACCTTCGCCTTCCTCTTCGGCATAATCAGCGGCTTTTTAGCGGGAAACGAAACTATCTTATGCCCGCTTGTTTTTTGTCGCTTTTTCAAATCAGCGACAATGGCTTTCAAATCGTAGTTAAATTTTTTCGCGTGCAATTCGCGGGCGACGCGGACTTCCGCGACAATTGGGTCGTCGGTCATGTCAAACCTCCATCAATTCGGGGGGAGCGCAAATAATTGGCGGCTCGTAATTATTTACGCGGCAAATTAACTCAATGTTGGCTCGCATGGCGGCGTTGGCGATATGCTTGAAATTCCACGTTAATAAATAATCCATGCCGTGAACGGCGGAAAGCGCGATATGTAGCGCGTCTTCCGCCGCTTTTTCGGGAATCGCTTTTTGTTCAATTAATTTTTCAGCCAAACGCAACGCCTCATCGGTAACGTCAAGCAAAGGAATATCTTGCAAAATTTGCAAACGTCTTGAAGCGGCTTCCGCATCGCCCGCGCCAGCCTCTTGAATCACAATCTGGGAAATATAAATTTCAAAATCCGATTTTCTAACGCGCCACCATTCCTGCGTCGCTTGTTGATTCGCGGCGATAATAATATCGCGGCTAGGATAAGCGGCAAGGTAGCTAATTACGCTAGTTTCAATGTACGCTTTCGGTTGCATAGGATAATTATACAGCGCTTGCTTTACGATAGCCCATGTAAACAAAAGCCCTCCGAGATTCCCCAAAATCTCGAAGGGCTAACTGATTACTGATTACCGCTAACTGATTACCTTCACCACCCCAACCTTCACCTTCTCCCCTTCAAACTCATCATCCACAACAACCGCCCCATCAGGCGGACTTGCAAAATTTAATTTAATAGTCAGCGTCTCCGACTTAATATAATCCGCATGACTTTCAATCGCCGCCCGCAACCCCTCCGTCGCCTCCACAAATAACTCAATGCGGTCAGCGACGTCTAAATTCGCGGTTTTGCGGAGGTCTTGGGCGCGGCGGATAAATTCGCGGGCGAGTCCTTCGGCGACGAGTTCGGGCGTCAGGTCGGTGACGAGGGCGGCGACGTAGGCGCCGTCTTCCGCAACCGCGAAGCCCGCTTTGGCTTGCGCTTTCACTTCCACTTCATCCGCCACGATGTAAAAAATATCGTTGGTGGTGGTCACTTCCAGCGACTTGCCCGAGATAAAAATTTGCGCTACCTCTTCCGCGTCCATCGCCAAAATCGCCTTTTGAATGATGGGGAATTTATTGCCGTATTTTTGTCCGAGTTGCTTCGCGTAAGGCTTGACCGTGTGCGAGACCGCCTCCGTCGTCGCGTCGAGCAGGCGCACTTGCTTCACGTTCAACTCGTCCGCGATGACGTCTTTGTTATTCATCAACGCCTTGCGCTCCGCCGCCGTGCCAACCGAGAACGCGGCTTCGGATAGCGGCTGGCGCACTTTGCGATTCGCCTTTTGTCGCGCCGAGTGACCGAGCGAGACCAACTTCATCACCAGCGACATATCGCGGTTGAGCGACTCGTCAATGAATTCATCCATCACGGCGGGCCACTCCGCGAGGTGAACGGATTCGGGCGCGGTCTCGTCAATCGAGCGGACGAGGTTTTGGTACAACTCCTCCGCGAGGAAGGGCATGGCGGGGGCAATCAACTTGGCGACGGTGACGAGCGCGGTGTAAAGCGTGGAGTACGCGGCTTGTTTATCCGCGCCTGAGTCGTTCTTCCAAAAGCGACGACGCGAACGGCGCACATACCAAGTTGAAAGCGTCTCGACAAATTTTTCGACGGGGCGCGTGGCGTTGGTGACGTCATACGTTTCGTAGGCGCGAGTCACGTCGCGCACGAGCGCGTTCAACTCGGAGAGTAGCCAGCGGTCAAGTTCGTTGGTCGCCGCATTGACGGTCAGCGCTTGCGGTTTGTCGAGGTTGGCGTAGGTGATGAAGAACGAGTAGACATTCCAAAGCGTCAGCGTAAAACTGCGGACGACGTCGCCCACCAAATCAGACGAGAAGCGCCGTTCTTGTCCTGGCGGCGAAGCGGTGTAAAGATACCAGCGCAGCGCGTCCGCGCCGTGAAGATTCAGCACGTCCCAGGGCTGGACGATATTCCCCAACGACTTCGACATCTTGCGCCCTTCGCCGTCTTGGATGTGTCCCAGACAAATTACGTTTTTAAACGCAACGTCGTCGTTGAGCAAAGTTGAAATCGCGTGCAACGAATAAAACCATCCGCGCGTTTGGTCAACCGCTTCGCAGATGTAATCGGCGGGAAATTGCGCTTTGTATTTATCTTGATTCTCAAACGGATAATGCCACTGCGCCGAAGGCATTGCGCCCGAGTCAAACCAGACGTCAATTAAATCCTTCACGCGAGTCATCCGCCCTTCGCATTTTTCGCAACGCCAATGCACGTTGTCAATGTAGGGGCGGTGTAAATCAAAATCTCCCCTCATCCCCAGCCCTTCCCCCGAAGGGGGAAGGGAGTCAGATTCCCCTCTCCCTTCGGGAGAGGGGCTAGGGGTGAGGGCGCGAATCGAATCGCCCGCTTTTTCGGCTAACTCTTTCACCGAACCCACGCACTCGCGATTTTTACACGCTTGATTTTCACATTCCCAAACGGGAAGCGGCGTACCCCAATAACGCTCGCGGCTGAGAGACCAATCAATGTTGTTCTCCAACCAATTGCCAAAGCGCCCCGCCTTGATGTGGTCGGGAACCCAATTGATAGTTTTGTTCAACTCCACGAGTCTATCGCGCTTGGCGCTCGTGCGGATATACCACGACTCGCGCGCATAATACAACAGCGGGGTTTTACAACGCCAGCAAAACGGATATGTATGAACCATCGTCCCAGCGCGGAACAACAACCCGCGCGCATCCAAATCCTTGATGATTTGCGGGTCGGCGTCTTTGACAAAAATTCCGCGCCACGGAGTGATTTCAGGAATGAACGTGCCGTCGGGTTGAACGGTGAGCAACACGGGCAAATCGTATTTCTTCGCCATCTCCATATCTTCCGCGCCAAACGCGGGCGCTTGATGAACCAGCCCCGAACCGTCTTCGGTGGTGACGTAATCCGCCAGCAAAACATAATACGCGGGTTTATCAACGGGCATAAAAGTATACAGCGGCTGATACTTCACGCCCTTCAACTTCTTGCCCTTGAACGTCTCTACAATTTTGATTTCTTCGTCTTTGAAAACTTTTTCGACAAGATTTTTTGCGAGGATGAGCCTTTCCTTCTCGCCGTTATTGTCGCGCTCAATCGTGACGTAATCCACGTCGGGGTGAGCGGCGACGGCGACGTTGGAGGGTAGAGTCCACGGGGTTGTCGTCCACACTAACAATGAAGTGTCGGGCTTATCCACGAGGGGCAGGCGCACAAACACCGAAGGGTCGGTCGCGTCTTCGTAGCCGAGCGCCACTTCATGGTCGGAAAGCGGCGTGCCGCAACGCGGACAATACGGCACGACTTTGTAGCCCTTGAAGAGCAAATCTTTTTCCCAAAAATTTTTGAGAATCCACCAAACCGATTCGATGTACTCGTTTTCATAAGTCACATACGCGGTATCAAGGTCAACCCAAAACGCGATTCTATCGGTGAGTTTTTCCCATTCTTGAATATAAGTAAACACCGACTTCTTGCACAACTCGTTGAATTTATCCACGCCGTATTCTTCGATTTGATGTTTGCTATTAAAGCCAAGTTGCTTCTCGACTTCGATTTCAACGGGCAACCCGTGCGTGTCCCACCCGCCGCGCCGCGAGACGTGAAATCCGCGCATGGTTTTATAACGCGGAAACATATCCTTAAACGCCCGCGCCAAAACATGATGCACGCCGGGACGTCCGTTAGCGGTCGGCGGTCCTTCATAAAAAACATACTCAGGCTTGCCCTCGCGTTGCGCGACGGTCTTTTTAAATACGTCTTTCTTCTTCCAAATTTTGAGGACGTTTTCTTCCATTGAAACAACGTCGAGTTTGGGGCTTACAGGTTTAAACATTGGCTTGTCTCCTAGAATTAGGTAATTAGTAATTGGGTAATTAGTATCTTATCAATGAAATTCTTGCACAAAAAGCAAAAATTTTTCACCGCGAAGCCCGCAAAGCACGCGAAGTTTTAAAAGGTTTTCTTAGCGACCTTAGCGTTCTTTGCGGTAGAACTCTTTCGGTTTGTCCAAGTTAGGGTTACGCGATTAAATAAAAACGCCCATCCCAAATCTGGGACGAGCGTGAAGCCCGCGTTACCACCCGCGTTCCTGTCGTTTGACAGGCTCTTTGTGAGTACGGCTTGTTTGCGATACTCTTGTCCCGATAACGAAGAACAACTTCGGCTCGCTTACTCTCACTGACCACTGATTACTAATCACTGATTACTGATTTCAACTCGCAGCTCCGAGATGATTTTCAATCTGCTTTGAAGATTCGCCTCACACCAAACTGCGAACTCGCTGACGTCTTCGCAAATTTACTCGTTCTCATCATTGCTTTTGATTGCGCGGATTATACACAGGTCAAGGAGAATGGGCAAGCGTTTTAACCGCTTCGATGTTCTTCTGCGTAAGCGCGTAACGCAACTGCGAGAAAATCCTGATAATGCTCGCCGTGCGACTTGTACCAACGCGCGATTTCAGGCTCCAATTCCACAACAACCCTGACCTTGTTCTTCGGCGTCCGCCATTTTGCGGACGCGAAAAATTTATCCGTCAACGGAGGGACGTTCGAGGCGTTAAAGCGGCGCAAATTGATTTTTGAGTTCGTGTCCATTGTTTTACCTTGAAAGACGTTACCCGCTTCGCAAAGACCAAGCGCTTGAAAATTTTGCCGTTCTGCGACATAGCGCTCTCAATTTACTCAAGCGGGAAAAAACCGCCAAAGGAGGACTTCATGCCAAACAACTCCAAGCCGCTTGGGACGAGAATTACATCATCAAAGTCCTCGCTGTTGGAAATTATATGCGATAGCCCTGTAACATATTCCGTGATGCAATGCGAATCTTTGCTGATGAAATCAGCGCGGAGTATAATCAACCTTGCGTTTATTTCATAACCCAAACTTCGGAAATTCCCCATGCCCCCTACCCTTTACCTCATTGACGGACACGCCCTCGCCTATCGCATGTACTACGCCCTGACTGCGGGCGCGACCAGCCAGCGATGGCAAACCTCCACAGGCGAGCCGACGGCGGGCGTGTATGGATTCGCCCACGAGTTGGTGCGCATTCTCGAACAGGAAGCGCCCGAATATCTCGCCGTCGCATTCGACACAGGCAAGACCTTCCGCGACGAAATCTTCCCCGAGTACAAAGCCACGCGCGCCAAAATGCCCGACGACCTGCGTCCGCAATTGGATCGCATCCGCGAGATGGTGGACGCCTTCAATATTCCGCGCCTCGAAATGGAAGGCTACGAAGCCGACGACGTGCTGGGTTCGGTGGCGAAACTCGCCGCCGCGCAGGGACTCGGCGTAAAGATTATCACGGGCGACAGAGACCTCTTGCAACTGGTCAACGAGCGCACTTCGGTTTATCTCGCGGGCGACGACCAGACCTACATCACCGACGAAGACGTCGTCAAAAAACTCGGCGTGCGTCCGAATCAAGTCGTGGATTACAAAGCCATCGTCGGCGATACATCCGATAACATCCCAGGCGTCAAAGGCGTGGGCGAAAAGACGACGATTGCGTTGCTTGAAAAATTCGACACGCTGGACGGCGTCTATCAAAACTTGGACCAAGTGGAAAAACGCTGGCAAAGCAAACTCGAAACGAGTAAAGAATCCGCGTACATGAGTTATGACCTTGCGCGGATTCGCACCGACTTGGAGATTCCTCTCGACCTCGAACACGCGAAAGTTCAACCCTTTGACGGAACCGCGCTGGCGGAAATTTTCAAGGCGTTGGAATTTCGCACGCTGTTGAGCAAAGTCCCCGCGATTAGTCGCGGCGTCTCCGCGCCGACGGGAATCGCGGTGAAGGTTGTGAAAACAAAAAGCGGACAAATCTCGATGTTCGTCAACGAACCGCAGATGATTCCCGCGACGCAAACCTCAAACCTCGAAGTCATTATCGTAGACACGGAAGAAAAATTAGCAGACCTAACGCGCCAACTTGCCAACGCGCCAACGATTTCCTTCGACACGGAAACGACGTCCACCGAAGAAATGCAAGCCGAGATGGTTGGCGTCTCGTTGGCGATAAAAACGGGGCAAGCGTATTACATTCCCGTCGGGCATACGTCGGGGAATAATCTTGAAATTGAAAAAGTCATTGCCGCGCTTGCGCCCGCCCTGACCGACGCGCGGATTGGAAAAATCGCGCACAACGCAAAATACGATTTCATCATGCTCGCCCAACGCGGATTGCGCGTCGCGCCGCTGACCTTCGACACGATGCTCGCCGAGTTTATCGTTGACCCGTCCTCGCGCAATATGGGATTAAAGAATCTCGTCCGCGCAAGGCTGGGCGAAGAGATGACGTCGATTGACGAGTTGATTGGCAAAGGCAAAAAGCAAATCAGCATGGCGGACGTGACGATTGAAACCGCCGCCAATTACGCCGCCGCCGACGCCGAGAGCGTTCTGCGCCTCATGCCGATTTTGCAAAAAGAGCTGACGCGCGTCAACGGCGAAAAACTTCTCGCGGAAATGGATTTGCCGCTAACGCCTGTTCTCGCTGAAATGGAAATGATTGGCATTCGCATTGACGCGCCGTTCTTCAAAGAAATGTCGGTTGAATTGGCGGGACGCTTGGCGGATTTTGAAAAACAAATTTTTGATTTAGTCGGCAAAGAATTTAATCTCAACTCGCCGCAACAATTATCGGAAGCGTTATTCACTCATCTAAAACTTGAACCGCCCGACAGAGGACGCAAAACCGCGACGGGTTTTTATTCCACCGCCGCCGCAATCTTGGAAATGATGGCGGGACAACATCCCGCGATTGATTTGATATTAAATTATCGCGAACTCGCCAAACTCAAGTCCACTTATTTGGACGCGCTGCCTCTCGCGATTGATTCTAAAACGGGGCGCGTGCATACTTCGTACAATCAAATCGGCGCGGTGACGGGGCGCTTGTCTTCCAACAATCCCAACCTACAACAAATTCCGATTCGCACGGAAGAAGGGCGGCGCGTCCGCAATGGATTTATCGCCGACGCGGGCAACGTGTTGCTCTCGGTGGATTATTCGCAAATCGAACTGCGTATCGTCGCGGTGATGGCGAACGACGAATCTATGCTCGCGGCTTTCCGCGCCGATGAGGATATTCATTCCACCACCGCCGCCGCGATTTATGATATTGAACTTGACGCGGTGACGAAGGACATGCGCCGCCACGCAAAGGCGATTAACTTCGGCTTGATTTACGGCATGTCCGCGTTTGGTCTCACGCGCTCGACGGAACTTACGCTCGCCGAAGCCGACGAATTTGTCAAAACCTATTTCAAGAAATTTCCCAACGTCAAAAAATATTTGGATGAAACGCGCCAAGTCGCCGCAAGGCAAGGCTATGTTGAAACCATGCTCGGACGGCGCAGATATTTCCCCGCCCTGCAAAGCGGACTCAACAAGCAATTGAAAAACCGCGAAGAGCGCGAAGCCATCAACGCGCCTGTTCAAGGCACGGCGGCGGATATAATGAAACTCGCCATGCTAAAAATTCCGTCCGCGTTAAAGGCGGCGAGCTTGAAAGCGAAAATGCTTTTGCAAGTGCATGACGAACTCGTTTTGGAATGTCCTGAATCCGAATTGCAACAAACTGCTCGTCTCGTTCAGGATACAATGACCAACGCGTACCCCATGCCCATCCCGCTTTCCACCGAAGCGAAGGCGGGAAAGAGCTGGGGCGAGATGATAGTGATAAAATAGGGGGCGGGTTTAAAGTTACAGGTTATAGGTTGAAAGTTAGACCTTCAACTTTAAACTTTCAACCTTAAACCTTAAACCTTAAACTTACAAACCTTCAACCAGTAGGTAACTTATGCCCGGACGAGAAGACATCTTTCAAAAAGCAATGAACGACGGACATTCCGCCGCGTGGGACCAAGAATGGGATAAAGCCATTTCCGCCTATCGGCGCGCCTTGCAGGAATTTCCCGATCATCCCAAAGCGCTGAATAGTTTGGCTCTGGCGCTGTTTCAACTCGGCAACGCCGAAGAGGCGTTGCAAATTTATTTGCGCGCCGCAAAGGTTTCTCCCGACGATCCAACGCCGATGGAAAAAGTGGCGCAGCTTTCCGAGCGCACGGGCGAATTAAAAACCGCCATCGAAGCTTCGATGCGCGCCGGCGATTTATTCCTCCAACAAAAAGACGCCGACAAAGCGCTTGAAAACTGGGCGCGCGTCGTCAACTTAAATCCCGAACACGCCGTCGCGCATTCGCGCCTCGCGCAGGTGCATGAAAAACTCGGTCACACGCAACAAGCCGTCACGGAATATCTCGCCATCGCCAGCATTATCCAACGCGCCGGCAACGCGGAAAAATCAAAAGAGATGGTCAATAAAGCCCTCTCTCTTTTGCCGACCAGCGTCGAAGCCAAACAAGCGCTGACTTTGCTCAACACGGGACAATTGCTTCCCAAACCCATTCGCGGCAAGGGCGGAACGGGACCGATTCGCATGGCGCAAGTAAAGCAATTGCAAAAGCCCGCTACGTACGCCGCATCTGGGCTGGACCCCGTAGCGGAAGCGCGCCAGAAAGCGCTGTCTCAACTCGCGGAGCTCCTCTTTGAATTTTCCGACGACAGCCCCTCCGCGCAAGAACGACGCGGATTGAATTCCATTATGAGAGGCACGGGCGCGCTTTCCATGCAAAACGCGGAGCAGACCAAAGTGATTTTGCATCTTGGTCAGGCGATTGACGCGCAATCCAAAGGAAACGACGCGCAAGCGGCTGAAGAAATGGAAGCCGCTATCGAAGCGGGCTTCAAACATCCGTCTTTATATTTTGCGTTGGGACTTTTACGCATTAAAGGCGACCGCGTTGAAAGCGCGCAACGCTTTTTGCAGAACGCCGTCAAACACAACGATTATGCGCTTGGCACACGCTTATTGCTGGGACAATTGCACGTCAAAAAATCCGAGTACCATGAAGCCGCGTTGCAATATCTTGAAGCGTTGAAGATCGCGGATTCAGTCACTGTGTCGCCCGAGATCGCGGATGAAATCCGCCAGCAATACGAACCTTTAATCGAAGCGCATCAGAATCAAAAAGACGAAACCATCTTGCGTAAAGTTTGCGACAACGTCAACGGTTTGCTCATGCGCCCCGATTGGCGCGAACGCCTCCACAAAACGCGCGAACAATTGCCAAAGCCTGAAAACGGCGAACTGCCGCCGCCGCTGGCGGACGTCATCTTGCAGGCGCAATCCAGCTCCGTGCTTGATTCGATGAGCCGCATTAATCAACTGGCGCGCACGAATAAACTGCGTTCCGCGATGGACGAAGCCTACGACGCCGTGCAACGCGCGCCGACGTACCTGCCCTTGCACACGCTCATGGGCGATCTGCTTGTGCAAGAAAACCAAACGCCAGACGCCATCGCCAAATTCAGCGTTGTGGCGCGCGCGTACAGCGTACGCGGCGAGGTGGCGCAAGCCACAAAATTATTTAAGCGCATCATCCAACTTGCGCCGATGGATCTGGGCGCGCGCAATCGCCTGATTGATCAACTCGTCGCGCGCGGACAAATCGACGACGCCATTCAAGAATATCTTGAATTAGCCGCCATCTATCACCGTCTGGCTGAATTGGATATGGCGCGCAAGACATACACCACCGCCTTGCATGTCGTTCAACAAGGGAACGCCAGCCACGATTGGAACGTACACATCCTGCAACGCATGGCGGATATTGACCTGCAACGCCTCAACTGGAAACAAGCCTTGCGCGTTTACGAGCAAATCCGCACGCTGGCGCCAAATGACGACTTTTCGCGCAAGCAACTGGTTGACCTCAATTTGCGCATGGCGCAAGTTGACAAAGCCATGAGCGAACTTGAAAATTACGTCAGCTATCTGGAAAGCCAGCGTAAAAACGACGCGGCGATCGCTTTCATCGAAGACGTGATTAAAGACCATGACGAGCAACCGCTCCTCAAACGCGCTCTCGCCGCGCGTCTGCACCACGCGGGGCGCATGGACGAGGCTGTAAAATTGCTGGATACGCTCGGCGAAACCCTCATGCAATCTGGCGATAAAAAAGGCGCGCTGGAAGTCATCAACCAAATCGTTTTGATGAACCCGCCCGGCGTGAACGATTATCGCCAGCTCTTGGTTCAAATGCAAAACAGCTAGGGTTAGGCGATTAGGTAATTGGGCAATTGCGGGCTTGGGGGAATTATTTTTTCCTAACAGGGCTTTCGCTCAGTCAGCGTTAGAGAACGCTGACTACGCTAGAAATATTTTTTTGAGCGTAATCGGCGCTCTCTTGCGCCGATTTTTTAGAAACAAGCGAAAGTCCTGTCTAATTCCTAATCGCCTAATTACCTAATTACCTAATTGCCTACTACCTATACCAAAACTTGGAGAAAAAATAATAATGCCTCAAACTCAAAACAACGCTGTGATGAAATGGCTTTTCGTCTTCGCTTTCGTCGTCGCGTTTCTCGTCGTCTTCGGTGGATTTGTCCGCCTGACTCGTTCGGGGCTTTCCATCGTGGAATGGAATCCCGTCAGCGGGGTTGTTCCGCCCATCGGTCAGCCCGCGTGGGAGGAAGAATTCGCTAAATATCAACTCACGCCCGAATATCAGAAAGTCAATACGGGCATGACGTTGGCGCAATATCAATTCATTTTTTACATCGAATGGGTGCATCGCCTCATTGCGCGACTGGCGGGCTTGTTCTACGCCATCCCGGTTTTTTATTTCATCTTTAAGAAAACGATTCCATTTAAGGAATTTGGGGTCTATTTTGTAATGGGAGCGCTCTTCATTGGGCAGGCGTTCATGGGCTGGTACATGGTGTATAGCGGATTAGTTGATCGCCCTTCCGTCAGTCACTTCCGCCTGACGATTCACCTGCTCTTTGCGTTGGCTCTATTCGCGCTGGCTTTGTGGACTGCGTTTGGACATAAATTTGGTTTCCCCGATTCGAGCAAACCAGCGCGATGGTCTTTACCCTCAAAATTAGCCGCCTGGTCTATGGCGGCGCTCATTCTCCAAATTTCATACGGCGGCTTGACGGCGGGTCTTAAAGCCGGTCATGTTTCAGACACCTGGCCGCTCATGTTTGGCAAGTGGATTCCGTCGAATCTTTTCAACTCGTGGGTGAATCTCTTTGAAACGCCGCAAACCATCGTCTTCGTCCATCGCTGGCTGGCGTGGCTGGGATTAATTGCCGTTCCCGTTACGTATTATTTCGTCAAGAAACAGAACTATCCGCAAGAAATTCAAAAGGGATTGCTGTGGTTAATTGGGGTTGTCGTTTTGCAGATTACGCTGGGCGTGTTGACCATTCTCTCTTCGGTCAATATCGTCTTCGCGCTTATCCATCAAGCTAACGCGCTGGTCTTGTTTGCGCTTGCCGTCTATTTCATTCATCGGTTTCGGGCGCTGGACGCAAAATAATTCGGGCGTGTTTCTCGCGCGCGTAGGACAAGTCTATAGACTTGTCCTACGGTTTGAGGTAAAAAAAACGCCCCTGAATTCAAGTCGTAAAAAGACAAGCGTATATCTTGCTTGCTACTGCAATCTCAACAACACTTTTCCGTCTTCCCACAATTCTTCGAGATTGTAAAAGTCGCGCTGGTCGGGGGAGAAGAGGTGTACGACCACGTCGCCGTAATCTACGATAACCCAGCCGTCGCGAGAGAAGCCTTGCAGCTTGCCTTTTTTCTTATGCTTAGCGCGGATATCTTCAATGGCGGCTTTGGCGAGCGCGTCCAACATGCGGTCGCTGGAGCCAGTGCAGATGATGAAATAGTCCGTAAAAGAGACGATATCTTTTAAGTCTATCAAAACAATATCTTCCCCTTTTTTATCTTCAAGGGAGTTTGCGATTTCACGAGCCAATTCAAGTGCGTTCAGGTTTCACCTCGTTGTTTTCCGCTTTTCAACGGCGCGGAAAATAATTTTGTGTAAATGGACCCGCTGGGATACAGGTCGCTTTTGAAAAGATGGATGGAGTCTACTTTAGCTAGACCAATATTTCCCAGTTGCATCGCGTCCAACGTTGCGCGGATTTTTGGCGATTTTGAGGAGATTGCGTTTTGACGAACCCTGCCGAGGGTCAGGTGTGGAGAAAAAGCGCGTTTTTCCTGTTCATAGCCTAAACGGAAGACGCCCGCTTCGACGCTTTTTTGCAGGGAGGTTAACTCCGCCGGGGCGTAGACGCCGAGCCAAATCACGCGCGGCGCGCGCGAGGCTGGGTATGAACCGAGTCCGCCGATTTGCAAATCAAACTGCGCATGTGAATTCGCTTCACGGACGAGCAGTTGTTTCAAGAAGTCCGTATGCGAGGCGGCGACGTCCCCAATAAATTTTAAAGTCAAGTGTATATTCTGAATAGGCGTCCAGCGGATTGAGTCGTCCCCCAGCGCAAGACGCAGGCGAGAAGTTTGTTTTTCGATGGCGTCCCGAATGTGTTTGGGCAGTTCAATAGCGACAAAGACGCGCAAAAGACTCATACAAGGCGTATTATACCTTCTGTAACGCTTGTTCCACAGCTTGTTTGAGATCGAGAAAACCAACCGGCTTGGTGAGGTACATAGACGCGCCCGCTTCAATGCCAATCTTGATGTCGCTGGGCATGCTTTTTGCCGAGACGACAATGACGGGAATAGACGTCAGGGTCGGTTCGTGACGCATGTAGCGCAGAACTTCAAGACCTGAAATGTCGGGCATCATCACGTCCAGAATGATGATATCTGGTTTTTCTTGCGCGATTAACGGCATGGCGGGGGCGCTGGAAAACATTTTCAACACGCGGAAACCGTTCACGCGCATCATCTCCGCAAACATCTCGGCGGCGTCGGGCTCGTCCTCAATGATCATAACTGTTTTTTGTGGTTGTGGGTCTGTCATTTTTGCCTCGCGCTAAAAATAGCATACTACGGTTGAATTGACAAGAGGATTATGGATTTAGTTATGAATTCGCAAGAATTATTATCGCAGGATAATCTGGCGGGCGACGACTTTGTTGATCAGTTTTGAAATAAAAACGACGGGTTGAGTTTCCGTCGTTTTTATTCTTTCGTGTTTTCCAGCACAGCGAGAAGCGCTTCGTATTCGTCGCAACAGCAGGAACACAGATTGAGGTGTTCGCGGATTAGCGGCATGATTTTTTCGGCGTCTTTTGAGCGGACTTCTCTTTCCACGAATTGATCCAGACGAGCGTATAAATCGTCGCAGGACATTTCCTCGGCGCGCGCGGTCTCAAGAATTTTCAAAAACTTGAGAACGACGTCGTCCTGCAGTTCTTCCGACGGCGCGTCTTGAATGCGTTGAATAGAGTCTTTGTTGTTCATGCTAAAAGTTTGACGATTAATAAAATGTTAATCTTACTTAGAGACGTTGCGCGCGGTAGTCACTTACGCTCAAAAGCCGTCAACAGGTCTTGCGGGGTAATGTCGTCGAGAGCTAGTCGTCTTTTTAATCGCAAACGCGCGTCGTGCAAAAGTTTATACAATGCGTTGCGATTGGTTTTCATGCGTTTGGCGGCGTCTGCCATGGGCATATCCTGCAAGCCAAGCAAGATGAGCGCTTCGCGTTGTTTGGGCGTCAGCTCTTCTTCCAGGATACGCCGAACGCGCGCGAGCATGTCTGCGCGTTCGGCTGAGGTTTCGGGGGACGCTTGGGAATCAGCCAGCAAACCCAGCGGCGGAGGGGCGTCCTCGTTTTCGGTTAATTCATCCAGCGACGCGTCTTTCCAGCGTTTGCGGCGGAGTTCGGTCAACGCAATGCGGATGGCGATTTTATGCACCCAGGTTGTAAAAAGACTGCGCCCCTCGAAGGTTCCCAGTTGGTCCAGTACGCGCAGAAGAGTCTCTTGCGTGACTTCTTCCACTAGAGGTTGAAAGAGGGGATTGTCTGACGAAAGCCAACGGGTCAGGGCGTAGGGCAATCCTTTTTGGATGATGGCGCGTAAGTCGTTTAATGCGTCCTCGTATATTGCGCCTGAGTTTCGTAAATCGGCAAGCCATTCTTCGTTAGTGCGTGTGGGCATGGTGGAACGATTATAAAAGAAAACCGCTGGAAAAATGGAATTCTTATGAAACTATGAGATTTTTGAAAAACGGCTCAACGCAAACCACCGCTTCGTGACGGTCTTCGAGACCCTGACGCAATCAGTCTGCTGCGTCCTTATTTTTCAGGACTTTCGCTTGTTTCTAAAAAATCGGCGCAAGAGAGCGCCGATTACGCTCAAAAAAATATTTCTAGCGTAGTCAGCGTTCTCTAACGCTGACTGAGCGAAAGTCCTGTTTTTATCATACTATAGAGGTTAAGATAATGATTTTGAAAATCTTCTACCGAAAATATCCGCAAAACAAGGCGTTTTGGCTGGTTTAAATTCCAAATATTTATCTTAATGTCTATAGGACACGAAGGTCGCGAATGGAAAAAGGTTTCCCCTGCCCTCCTTATAATGTGTTGAGAGGTTTTTCAAAAAACTGACGCGCGCCCATTTGTCGAATCCAAATTGACCGAATCAGAACCAGTGGGGTATAATCTCGCGTCGTTAACCCAACTACCAGCCAGATCCCTGCAATGGGACTTGCAATCATCAAATCACAAGGAAGTATTTCGAATGCCTAAGAGAACGTACCAACCCAAAATCCGTCGTCGCGTGCGTGTGCATGGCTTCAGACAACGCATGTCTACGGCTGACGGTCGTAATGTGATTAAGCGCCGCCGCCTGCGTGGTCGCTATAGACTTACGGTTAAGTCCAACGAGCATGTCAAAAAAACTCGTTGGTAAGATTTCGAGCGTTTAACGAACGGATATTTCTATTGAGGCGCGGGTGCAAAGCAAGTTTCGCTTAACCCGATCTGAAGATTTCAAGCGGGTGCGGCAAATTGGTAAGTCTTATGCCCACCCGCTTGTCGTCTTAGTTGCGCAAGCCAGCGAGGCTACCGTGCATGCGCGCGTGGGGATTGCCGCAGGCAAGACGGTCGGCACGGCGGTTCAGCGCAACCGCGCCAAGCGCCTCTTGCGCGAGGCTTTACGCCCTTTGCTGACGACTCTCGCTTCCGGCTGGGACTTGGTGTTGATTGCCCGACCCGCGCTTGCAACCGCCGCTTTAGCGGACGCCCGCGTCGCGTTAACCAACGTCCTGCGTCGCGCCAAAATTCTCCCCGTGGATGAATCCTGAAGAAGAATTTCATTTGCACGACTATTCAAACGAACCGCGTTTGCGCGACATGCCGCGCACGCTGTATAATCTTCCGCGCATTGCGCTATTGGCTTTAATTCGCTTATATCAAATGGTTGTTTCGCCGACCTTGCCTGTGAATACCTGTCGCTTTTATCCATCATGTTCTCATTACGGTTATCAAGCCGTTTATAAATACGGCGCGTTGAAAGGCTCGCTCATGGCGGCATGGCGCGTTTTGCGTTGCAACCCCTTTAACGCAGGTGGGTATGACCCCGTTCTGTAGTAATCTCTCAGGAGTAGATTTAACTTGAATACCAAACGATTGATTTTGATTTTATTGGCGCTGCTGGGCGCGTTTGCTTTAAGCGCGTGTTCAGGCGCACCGGCGGCAAACAGCTGGCATGGCCTCGCCGCAGACGTCGAGCGCGCTTACATTGCCGGCGGCTCATTTGTCTACGCGGTGGATTTAAAAACAGGCAATGAAATATGGCGCTATCCCGCCGTAGCTGATAGCAAGTTATTGTTTTACGCAAACCCTGTGCTGACGTCCGACGGTCAACTCTTGATTGGCAGCGCGGGCGCAAACCATCCCTTTATCAGCCTTGACCCCGCCACAGGCAAAGAGAAGTGGGTGGAGCCTTTCGCCAAAGGCAAAAGCGCGTGGATGGCTTCGCCGCTGGTTATAAATAAAGCGATTTACGCCCCCAATACGGACGGCTCTTTGTACATGATCAATCTGGACGGCAAAGAGGCGGCCGCTCCCGTTGACTTGGGCGGCACGCTTTGGTCGCCTCCAGCCACAGACGGCGAGTTTCTTTACATCACCTCGCTCGATCATCGCCTTAATATAATTAACCCCGTCACCGGCGCGTTGCAAAAATCCATTGACTTGGGCGGCGCGGCTCCCAGTAGCCCTGTCATTGGAAACGCGGGCGTATATGTCGGCTCGTTTGCCTCCACCATTGAATTTATCAAACCCAATGGCGAGCATAAAGTCATCGCCAAAGCCGCAAATTGGATTTGGGGCTCGCCCGTTCTTGACGGCAAAACGCTTTACTACGCCGACTTAAATGGCAAAGTTTATTCTCTTGACAGCGTGAGCGGAAAAGAAAACTGGAACTCCGCGCAAAAAGGCGCCATCGTGGCGAGTCCGCTCGTTGTGGGCGACAGGATTTACGTTGTCACCGAAGCGGGAGACCTCGTCGCTATGGATCAAAAAGGCAAACTCGTCTGGGAGAAACCCGTCGGCGGAAAAGTTTACACCGTCCCCGTCGCGACGAGCGATTTGATTCTTGTCGCGCCGTATCAAACCGACTTTGCCCTTGTCGCTTATAAAGCGGACGGTAGCCAAGCCTGGTCACCGTTCGTGCCTGTGAAATAAGGAAACTGACCCATGTGGGATACCATTATCATTCACCCCATGACCAATATTTTGCTGTTAATCTACGACAAGCTTGGGCATGGTCCGCATACGTTTGGTCTTGCGATTATTTTATTTACCATTCTCGTCCGCGTCGTCACCTGGCCCCTGAACGCCGCGCAAGTTAAAGGCGCGCAAGCCATGCAGGAATTACAGAACGATAAAGAATGGCTGGATATGCAAAAGAAATACGCGAAGGATAAAGAGAAAATCGCGCAGGAACAAATGCGCATTTACAAAGAGCGCGGCATTAATCCTTTCGCTTCCTGTTTGCCGACGCTGGTTCAATTCCCCATCATCATTGGTTTGTATCAAAGCGTTACGCGCGCGCTTTCGGCGACGCCGTTTGACATGTTGCAACTCGCCCGTACAATCTACCCATTCCAGAATGTGGAAAATATCATTCCCCTCAACAGCCATTTCTTATGGATGGACTTAGGACGCCCCGAAGCGATTCCTTTCCCCTTCGGTCTGGAAGTTCCCTTACTCCCCTTAGGATTTCCCACCCTAGCGATTATCGTCGCGCTGACGACTTACGTGCAATCTAAATTGACCATGCCCGCGACGCCGAACGCCAACGATCAATCCGCCCAAATGACCGGCATGATGAGCATCTACATGCCGCTTTTGCTCGGTTGGTTTGCCTTGACCTTTCCGTCAGGCATTGCGGTTTATTTTATAACCAGCAACGTCTTGGGCATCGTTCAATACGCCGCAACGGGACGCGCGAATTGGAGCAATCTTTTGCCCGGCGCCAATAAAAAATCTTCTTCCGCCAAGAAAAAATAGGACGGCAAAATGAGCGACCAAACCACCATTGAGATTACCGCCCCAACGGTTGAAGAAGCCATCTCGCAGGGACTGGCGCAACTCGGCCTCACGGCAGACGCCGTCTCCATTGAAGTATTGGATTCGGCGAGCAAAGGCTTATTCGGTCTCGGCGGACGTCAAGCGCGGGTGCGTTTGACCGTAAATCCGCCGCCGCTTCCCTTTGAAGTTGTCGCCGCTGTTTCTGAATCTAAGCCGAAGCCCCGCGAGCAAGTTCAAGATAAGCCTGTTCCCGCTAAACCAGCGGAGGCAACGCCGAAAGCAAAAGCAGAACCCAAACCAGCGCGCGCCCCGTCGCCGAAGAAGCCAGAGGCTCCTCCAAAAGAAGCGTCTGTCGTTGCGGAAAAAACGGAAGAGCGCCAGCCGGACCCGTTGTTGGATTCCACAGAAGCGGTCGTTTCCAATTTGATTCTGCATCTCGGCTTGAGCGCGAAAGTCTCGGCGCGTTACGCTGAAACCAGCGCGGATGAGCGGCGTAGCATTCACGTTGACGTGCGCGGCGACGACTTGAGCGCGTTGATTGGGCGTCACGCCGAAACGTTGAACGCCTTTCAACACATCGCTTCGTTAATCGTCGGCAAAGAGACGCAACAATGGATTCAGTTAGCGGTGGATGTCGAAGGCTATCGAAACCGCCGCGAAAAACAAGTCCGGCAACTCGCGCTGCGCATGGCGGAACAAGTCGTCAAAACGGGGCGCAAAGCCGCGCTTGAACCCATGCCCTCCAGCGAACGACGCGCAATCCATATTGAATTACGCAATCATCCGTCAGTCGTCACCGAAAGCGCCGGCGAAGAGCCGCATCGCAAAGTGGTCATTTTGCCAAAAGCGTAGCGCGCTGGCTTGCGCCGAAACCTAAAACAAAACTCCGAGAGACTGTCTCTCGGAGTTTTGTATTTTATTCTCTACCGTACAAAATTCGTATAGGACGCGGACGAGCGCGGATTAACGCGGAAAAAACGATTAAAAATCCGCGTTCTCGGCGTAAATCTGCGTCCCATTTTGAAATGTACAGTAGAGAAATATTTTATGGAGTCGCTGTTGGCAGTATGTCAATAAACGGCGTTAACGTGGCGGTGAACGTTGGCGACGCCGTCGGCGTTGTGGCGGTAAATGTCGGCGACATTGTCGGCGTGAACGCGAACGTCGTGGAAATGGTTGGAGTTGGCGTCGCCGTCGCGCTTGCTTTAATTTCGGGCGTTTCCATCATCATCAATTGCCAAGCGACGTCGATGTCGTCAACCGCGATGACGGGAAACGCGGGCAGGTTGCCCAACGCCAAATCCAATCGCGCCACAATTTGCTTCAACGCGTCGGTTTGATGCGCGGGCGCGTCCGACGCCAACTGCGCCAGAATATCGCGTGTGGATTGAACGTCCTGTTTTGCCATGCCAAAATTGCTTTGCGAAAGATACAAACGCGCGCGCGCCAGCGTCTCGATGGCGCGGGTCAGCATAATCTCGCGCTTCAATTCAATCATCACGCTATTGCTTTGCGCGACGGATTCCTTTTCAAGCGTCGCTTGCATTGCCTCCAACTGCGCAATGTGGGCTGTCTGCGCCTCGATTGTTTTTTCAAGCGCGCCGACGCGCGCGCGCGTCTCTTTCAATTGCGTTTGCAAAGTCGCGATTTCTTTTTCAAGGTTGCGAACGTTGGCGGCGTTTTGCTCCACCGGCGCAATAAACTTTTTATTGATGAACGGCGCGCCAAAATAAATCGCCGCGCCGACGCTCCCAATGAGCGCGAGCGTGGCGATCAATTTCAACAAGGCTTGCAGGAAATTGAGGAACGCCTGCCCGAAGCGCGACGAGAAGGACGGCTTGGTCTCGCCTGTGGATTTTTTCTCGACAAGGGCAGGCGGCGATTCTTTCTTAACGGAAAGCGAGTCGCTGTTCCCCAAAGCGGAGCCACCCGACTCGAACGCGGACTGCATCCGCGCCAGCAGTTCTTTATCCATGCCAGCGACGGTCAAGCAATCTTCCGCTGAAGCAAAGGGACGCGCCGCGACAAGGTCGTCCGCGATGAAGCGCGTCACGCCGGGTATTTTGGCGAACGCTTCAAGGTCGGCTGTGTTGAGAAAATCAAGGAAATCGTTCATCGTGTCGCCTTTCATTTGAAGAGATGGTTGAACGTCCACGTTAACCGTTGGACTAATTCGGGATTGAAAATTTTGATGCGATGCAAATTGCCTGAAACGCTAATCGCAAAACTAACGCTGATAGTATATGCCCAAAGACACATTCCGAGAATGGCAAACGTAGACCGCGCCGTCCGCCGCGTTTGAAATCGGCGCAGTCCCTGCCAGAAGCCAACCAACGCCAAAAGAGACAGGGCGGGCGTCAGCTCTAACAAGTAGCGCATGGCGGTAAAGAAAAATACGAGCATGGTAAAAAAAATCAGCGCGACATATCCAGTCAATGCGCCGAGAATCCAGCGAGCGTTTTTTTGCGCGCGCGCGTTGGCGAGCGCCGCGAAAATCAAAAACGGGCTGCCGACTAAAATTCCCGTAATGTCTTCCGTGAAGTAATCGTAAATCTGCGGGTTGTAACCTGCAAACCACGTCGGCTCGGGCCAACGAATCGGTTTGATAAAGGGGAAGGATTTGAACGTCTCCAAAGGATTAATCAGCGTTTTGTAAAGATTGGGCGGAATGTAAGCAAGCGAAAAAGTCTCGCCGATGTATTTGTAAATATAGAGGGAAGTGAATTGGTATTTCAAGCCGAATTCGGTCACAGAGCCGAAACGGGCGTAGTTGTACCAAGCGTAGGCGATTCCACTCAGGGCAATCGGAGCGACAAACGCGATGATATTTTTATAGCGCGTTTCGTTGTTCGCTGATTTGAACGCCCAAACCATAATCAGCGCCGCGAAAAACGCGACGGGTATGACCAGCGTCGTGCGCGTACAAACTGCCAGCGCGAAAAAAAATCCCGCCAGCGCGAGGCGCGTCGCGGACGGTTTGTTAAACGCGGCGAGCAGAAAAAGGAATCCGCTCATCAAAAAGAATTGTCCGCCCGCAATGGCGGCTTCGTAAATGCGCGGCTCCAACAACATGTACGGGATGGGATTAATCAAGCCCGCCGCAACGACGCCGAGTAAGACGAATCCGCGCGGCGTGTCGAAAAAATAATTTCTCCACAGTTCAAGGACGAGCAGAGTTTGGACGCCAAACAACCCCGCCATGAAAACAAAGGTCAGGATATTGTCGCCGATTGGGTTCGCGTAAAAAATTTTGATTACGGCAAGCAGAAGCGCGGGCGCGGGTCCCCAATAAAGATAATACTTGCCTTGATAAAATGTCGCGTCCCAGAGAAAAACTTTATCCCGCTGACTGATGGGGATGACTTCGCGGTTTTGCGGATTGTATGGATCTTCCATCGCCAGTAACGCGGGGTCGGGTTGAAGTTCCAGCGCGAGTTGACCGTGATTGAAGGCGGTTGCGAGCAAGTCGTAATAATTTGTGGTCTTGGGCAACGTCGTCCACAAACCAACGCTGATAAACCAGAGATACAGCAGGACAATTGCGCCAAAGGTTAGCGCGGCGGCAAGATACAACTGCCCCGTTTTTGTGTGGATGGCTTTGCCGATAATATTATTTTCGCGGCACAGCAGGAAAACAAGAAAAATGAAAACGCCGAACAAAAAAAGGACGAGGCGCTTTGCGCCCCATGTCGCGTCGTTATCCGCGCCGAGTTGGTGCGCAAACAAAGCGAAGCCCGCCAGCGCAATTCCCGCAACCCTGCCCGCGATGATTTTCCAGTTTTTATTCATCATGGGGTTATTTGAAAAGATAGTTAAACGTCCACGTTAGGCGTTGGAGCAAGTCGGGGTTGAAGATTTGGTTTTGACGCGAATGGCTTGAAACGCTAATGATAAAACTAACGGCGATAGTATATGCCCCAAGACCCATTCCGAGAATTGCAAATAAACGTCGTGCAATTCGCCGCGATTGAAGCAGGCGCAGTCCTTGCCAGAAGCCGATTAAAGCCAGCAGGGATAGGGCAGGCACAACATCTAGCAAATAGCGCATGGCGACATAGAAAAATATTTGCAGAGTAAAAAAAATTAGAAGCGTGGAGCCAATCAAGGCGCGGAGAATCCATCGAAGTTTTTGTCGCGCATCCGCGCCGACGAGAAAAGCAAAGATTAAAAAAGGGCTGCTAACGAGAATTCCGGTTATGTTTTCTGCTTCGGAATGATTGTATATTTTAGGGAGATAGCCGTCGAACCAGATAGACTTTGTCCAATGCGTCGGTGTGATAAAAGGAAATGCGGAGATTATGCGCAAGGGGTTGACGAGTGTTTTGAAAAGATTAGGCGGAATATATGCGAGTGAAAAAGCGGCGCCTAGATCTTCGTAAACATAAGAAGCCGTGAGTTGATAGCGCAAACCAAATTCCGTGATGGCGCCGAAGCGCATGTAATTGTACCAAGCGTAACTGAGCGCGCCGAGCGCAATCGGAATTATCAACGCGCCGATAAACGTTAAGGCTTTGTCGCGGAATTCTTTGAGCGCCCAAACGATGACGACGAGGGCGATAAATGCAATGGGGAAGACGAGAGTCGTGCGCGAGAGCATCGCAAACGCAAAAAAGATTCCCGCCAGCGTAAGGCGCGCAACGGACGGTTTGTTAAACGCGACGAACAACCAAAAAAATCCGCCCATCAAAAAGAATTGTCCGCTTGCGATTGCCGCCTCGTAAATGCGCGGCTCAAATAATATGTAAGGAATGGGATTAATCAAGCCCGCAAGCGCGACGCTGAATAAAATAATCCAGCGCGGCGTTTCGATAAAATAGTTTCTCCAAAATTCAAGAATGATTAGCGTTTGGAAGATAAATAATCCCGTGATAAAAAATAATATCAGGATATTGTCGCCCACTGCGCGCGCATAAAAAAACTTAACGATGGCAAGCGCCAATGCGGGCGCGGGTCCCCAGTACAAATAATACTTGCCGCGATAAAGCGTCGCGTCCAATAAATAATACTTGCCGCGATAACGTGTCGCGTTCCATGCAGAGCCATATAGCGCAGGAGAAAAGGCTTCGCGGTTCTTCGGATTGTACGGGTCTTCAATCGCAAGCAACGCGGGGTCGGGTTGAAGTTCCAGCGCAAGTTGACCGTGATTGAACGCCCTTGCGAGCAAGTCGTAATAATTTGTGGTTTTCGGAAGCGGCGTCCATGTTCTAATGCTGATCCAAAGGTACAGCAGGACAATTGCGCCAACGGTTATCGCGGCGGCAAGATACAGCTGTCCCGTTTGCGTGTGGATTGATTTGCCGATCATATTATTTTCACGGTACAGCAGGAAAACAAGAAAAATGAAAACGCCAAAGGAGAAAAGGACAAGTCGCTTTGCGCCCCATGTCGCGTCGTTATCCGCGCCGAGTTGGTTCGCCAACAGCGCCGCGCCAGCAAGCGCAATCCCTGCAATCCTACCCGCGATGATTTTCAAATCTTTTTTCATGGATGTATTTTATCATCCCGAATAATTCTGGAGTCAGGCGACTTGCCGCCTGATATAATCCCCAACCAAAAAGGAGATTCGCCATGCGTCCCATTTTTACATTCACATTCGCGTTATTTTTATTAACCGCATCGGCAATCGCGTCCGAATTGCGCCAGGGGCTGTTTGTGGCACATCTCGTAACGTTGGCGGGGTAATACAAAGCGGCGTCGTCAAAGAAGTGACGGATAAATGTTTGCCCAAATGCGCGGCGGGGACGACGTACACGCCCATACGAAGCGCCATCGGCTGTAAAAATTATGACGAGTGAAAAGTCAAAAAACGAAATTTGCGCCCGCTTTCAGTTTATAATCCCTTTTATGATTTACCTAGACTACGCCGCCACCACGCCCGTTGACCCGCGCGTTCTCGACGCGATGCTTCCCTATTTCCGCGAGTCGTTTGGGAATCCGTCATCCGTCCATCGCTACGGACAGAAAGCCGAAGCCGCGCTTGAATCCGCGCGGGAGACGGTGGCGTCCGTTTTGCATTGCCGCGCCGATGAAATTATTTTCACTTCATGCGGCTCTGAATCAGATAATCTCGCGCTGCGCGGCGCGGCGTTGGCTTCGGGCAAAAAACGAATCCTAACGTCCAAGACCGAACATCACGCCGTCAGCAAAACGGCGGAGCAACTTGAAAAACAGTATGGCTTTTTGATTGAATGGTTGAACGGCAACGAATACGGCGAAGTCATGCCCGCGTCTTTGAGCAAAGCGCTTAGCAAAGATACCGCGCTTGCTTCCGTCATGTATGCCAATAATGAAATCGGCACAATCAACCCCATTGCGGAACTTGCCGCGCTTGCAAAAGCAAACAACGTCGTTTTTCACACGGACGCCGTGCAAGCCGCCGCGTATTTGGACGTCAACGTTGAAGCGCTCGGCGTGGATTTAATGTCGCTTGGCGCGCATAAATTTTATGGACCAAAAGGCGTCGGCGCGTTGTATGTGCGCAACGGCGTAAAGCTCGTTCCGCATCTCACGGGCGGCGGACAGGAATTTGGTTTGCGCGCGGGGACTCAGAACGTGCCGTCCATCGTCGGTTTTGCGGAAGCGTTGCGCCTCGCGGCGGATGAACGCGAACAGCGCGTCGCGCATGTCAAACCGTTGCGCGATCAAATCATCGGGCGCGTGTTGGAAGAAATCCCCGCTTCCAAATTAACGGGACGTCCTGAAAAGCGTTTGCCGAATCACGCCTCGTTTGTTTTCAAAGACGCGGACGGAAATTTTTTACTGCAACTGCTTGATGTGGCGGGCTTTGCCTGCTCGTCGGGGTCGGCGTGTAAAACGGGAAACCCCGAACCCAGCGAAGTCGTCTCCGCTTTGGGCTTGTCCCGCGATTGGGCGTTAGGCTCGTTGCGAATCACGCTTGGCGTGGATTCAACGGTTGCGAACGTTGATTCGTTTTTGAAGGCTTTGCCAGTTTTAGTTGAAAAAAGCAGAAATTTAAACCACAGATGAACATAGATTGAAAACCAAAATCATCACCCTCGAATCTCACGACGACCTCATCTCTGTCCGCGATAAATTATCGTGGGCGAAGACGCCGCGCATTTTGCTCGTCTGGCCCAAATACGAAAAAATCGTTTTGCGCGTGTTGGATTTGAAAGTTTTGCAACGTCACGCGGATTCGTTTGGTGCGCAATTGGGATTGGTCACGCGCCGCGCCAACGTCAGGCGCGACGCGGAATCGCTCAATATTCCCGTCTTTGACTCAACCGCCGCCGCTCAACGCGACGATTGGCAGGCTTCCGCTCCGCGAAGCCAGCGCATCCCCAAAGCGCCGCGCCGCAGCTTGCGCAGAATCCGCGATCGGCTTTACGAGAAAGAAGCGCCATGGCGAACCTCTTTGCTTGGGCGCGTAATCGCTTTCACAGTCGGCGTCGTCGCGGTGTTGGCGACGGCGAGTCTTTTCATTCCGCGCGCTACGCTGATTTTATATCCCGAAGCGCAAACTCAAACGGCGGTTATTCCCGTTGGCGCCAGCAAAACCGTCGCGGCGGTCTCCGTCACGGGGGCGATTCCTGCGCGGACGTTATCGGTCGCTGTCAGCGCTGAAAAATCGCTTGCCGTCGCAAATAAAATTTCAACGCCGAAATCAAAGTCGCATGGAATTGCGCGTTTCAAGAATTTAGGTCAAGGCGCGGTGAACGTTCTTGCGGGGACGATTGTTTCCACCGCGACCCAACCGCCCGTTAAGTTTGTCGTTTTGCATAACACGTTGCTTGGCGCGGGCGCGAATAAATTTGTGGAAGCGCCGGTTGAAGCGTTGTTGCCGGGAACCAGCGGAAACGTGCCAGCTAAGGCGATTGCCGTTGTGGAAGGTCCGTTGAGCGTTTCTGTTTCCGCGACGAATCCCAACCCGATTGTGGGCGGCGCGGACACGCAACTGATTGGCGCAACCGACGAAGACCGCGCGAAATTGCGCGCGACGGTCATGGATAATTTGCGCCGCGCCGCTGAAGCTAATCTGCGCTCGCAAGTTGCGCCCGCCGATATTTTCTTGTTGGATACGTTTGAAGTCGCGCAAATTATGGAAGAAAATTTTGAGCCGCCCGCAGGACAATCGGGTAAAACGTTGGTCTTGAAAATGAAAGTTGAATTTTCAGCGCGTTATGTTTTAGCGGCAGACATGCGGCAACTAGCGCTGGTCGCGTTGAATTCATCCATCCCCAATGGATTTGAGCCTTTTGGCGAAGCGAGTTTCAAAGCGCGCGCCGCGCCCGCGACGGACGCATCGGGCGTCACGCATTTTGAATTGGAAGTGCAACGCGTGGCGCTTCGTCGAGTGAACGTGCTGCAAGTATTTTCAATCGCGCGCGGGCGCAATCCGCAAGCGGCGAAAGACGAATTGGTCTCGCGCTTATCTTTGCGCCAAGCGCCCGAAATTACAATCGCTCCTTCATGGTGGCGCTGGCTTCCGTTGATTCCATTTAATATTGCGGTGGAGACGAGGTAAAGTAAACAAGTAGGCAAGTAAACACGAGAAGCAATGCTACCTGTTTACCTGTTTCCGTGTTTACCCGCTTACCTGTCTACTTATTTACTTTTTCACGGAGAAAACATGCGCATCCTCGCAGTAGATCACGGCGAAAAAAGAATCGGTCTCGCGCTCAGCAACTTGACCGCCGTTATCGCCAGCCCGCTCAAAACGATTGAGCATGTCTCGCGCGCAATTGACGCCGCGCAGGTGGCTGACCTGGCAACGCAAAACGACGTCGAGCTCATTGTCGTCGGTCAATCGTTTGACGAAGCGGGCGCTCCCAATCCCGCCGGTCGTCGCGCCGCGCGTTTTGCGGATGAATTGAAAAAGCAGACCAACGTTCCCATTGAATTATGGGACGAAGCGTTCAGCACGCAAGACGCCCGCGCCGCGCGGATCGAACTCGGCGTTTCAAGAAAAAAACGCGCCGGTCATCAAGACGCCTTCGCGGCGGCGGCGATCTTGCAATCGTATCTTGAGGCGCGGAGGCGAGCAGACAAGTAAACAGGCAGACAAGTAAACAGATAAACAGGTAGATAGGTCAGAAAACATGTGACCCTCTTTCCTCTTTCCTCTTTCTTCATCCCCCCATGCGCCGTTACAAAATCGCCCTCCTTGTTCTCGTTGCTTTTGTTTTTATCTTTTTAACGCTCGGCTATATTCCTGCGCGCGCCTCGCTTTGGTATGGTCCGCCCGCGCGTTCGCTTTCCGTTGCGGACCGCGTTGAATACGCCACGCGCTTGCTGGCGCACGGCGACTTGTTGACTACGCCATTAAACCCAAACGGCGCGCAACAAGCGTTTCGCATTGAGTCGGGCGAGGCGACGCTTTCCGTTGTGACCCGCCTCGAAGACGCCAAAATTATCGCCAGCGCGCAAGCCCTGTATGATTATCTCGTTTACACCGGTTTGGATACCACCATCCAAGCGGGGGATTACGCTCTCAGTCCCGCGCTTTCAATTATTGACGTCGCCCGCGCATTGCAAGACGCGACTCCCGCCGACGTCGCTTTCGTCATTCTCCCCGGTTGGCGGATGGAAGAAATCGCCGCTTCGCTCCCGACCTCGGGGCTGGATATTTCTCCCGACGCTTTTCTTTATGCGGCGCGGACTCCGCCTTCCGTCTTGGAATTTGCGCCCGCCTCCGCTTCGATGGAAGGCTTCTTCCTCCCAGATTCTTACATCCTGCCGCGCTCCACAACAACGGAGCGCTTGCTTGAAATCATCGCGCGCAATTTCGCCCTGCATATCACCGCCGACCTGCGCGCAGGTTTTGCGGCGCAAGGGCTGGAACCGTATCAAGCGGTTGTCCTCGCCTCCATTGTCGAGCGCGAAACCGTTCAAAAAGACGAACAAGCGTTGGTTGCCTCTGTGTTTATTAATCGCTTGAAAATTGGGATGACGCTTGGCAGCGACCCCACCGTGCAATACGCGCTTGGCTATAATTCCGTCGAGCAAACCTGGTGGACGAATCCCCTCAGCGCGACAGATTTGCAATTCGACTCGCCGTACAACACTTATGTTCACGCAGGTTTGCCGCCCGCGCCGATTGCCAATCCTAGCTTGGGAGCGTTGCAGGCGGTGGCTTTCCCTCAATCTTCGCCCTATTATTACTTTCGCGCTCGTTGCGACAACTCAGGCTATCATACTTTCGCAACGACTTTTGAAGAGCATATCGCCAATGGATGTCCGTAAACGCAATAGGGCATTCGCGTTTCGCGTTATAATTTTTGTATCCTCGTATGAAAAAAATGACAAGCGTTTCACTCGGTAATTTGTTGGGGTTGTTGATATTGACAGCCTGCTCGCCTGCAAGCGCGCCCGTCGCGCCTGCTCCCGCAACCGTTTCTCCGCAACCCACCGCAACGGAAACGGTCAAGGCGTACCCTACGCCAGCGTCTCTCGGTAATTCAATCGTTTGGAGCGACCTGCGAGTGACCATGCAACAAATTGACGTCACCGAGGACTATATCGCCGAATCTGGCGTCGTCAGAAACCCGTCAGCGGGGGAGAAGTTTATCTGGGCGCGCGTTCAACTCAAAAATATAGGGCAGACCGAAGTTGACGCGCCGCTTCTTGAACATTTTAGCATGTTGTACGCCGCGACAGAATTCAAGCCGACTTACGGTCACCGTCAGGGATACGCGGAATATTCGACGTTGGCTCCCGTCTTATTCCCAAATCAAGCGGCGGATGGTTGGATGCGCTTCGACATTCCCGTCACGGCGGAGTTGAAAGACCTGCGTTTCGTTTTCCTCCCCGAAAGTTCGCATGTCGGCGCATCCTTCTCAGCTCCCAATTATCCCTACGCGGAAGACAAACCGACCTACGTTTGGAATTGCGCGCCGTAAAATCAGAAAGAGGGCGCGGGCGCGTCAGGCGAGATTATTTTTCCTGCGCCATTGCGCTCTTGAAATTCACCAGCGCATCCACAGGGGTCGGGTCGATGCCGTAAGCCATCGCCAGATAGTAAGCTGTGTAATCGCCGAATAAAATCAGCGTCCAAATATGCGCAAATTTAGATTCGCCGCGCCCGTCTACGCAGTCCGCGTTCATGCCTGCAAGCATAAAAATCTGGCGCGTGAGATCGGAGCGCAAGCGATTGCGTGGGTGGTCGGACGGTGCGCGCAGGAATATCGTCATGGTGCGCGTATTCAGCGTTTCGTGCGGATTGATTGTTCCAGCTAACATATTATGATTTGCTTCGGGAAGCGCCTCAAAGTTCGCGCCCGCTTTGGCGACCTCGTTCATTTGCCCCTTCCAGCGGCGCGCGACGGGGACAAGGGCGCCCGACCCGATAATCGTCACCCAACGTCCTGCCAATTGCCCCGCGTAACGCTTGGCGGGATTTTTTGCGGCGGGAACTTCCGCGTGCAAATATTCCTGCAATTCCTTCATTGCGGCGACGGCTTCCGTTATTTCTTGGGATGGGTCGGGGATGAGATTGAGGCGCGCAAATAACGACAGCAATAGCCCGAATGAAAATCCAACGGCGGCGCGCGGCTGACCCGTGTGGTTGAAGCGCCATAACGGAATGTTTTTCTCCCCTGCGCGTTTTGCCAGTTCGCCCCCCGTCGAGACAACGACAACGCTGCATTCGTTTTTCAGCGCAGCTTCAAACGAACTCAACGTCTCTTCGGTGTTGCCCGAATGCGAGGAGCAGACGACCAGCGTTTGCTTTCCTTTTGCAAAAGCTGGCAACCCATAATCGCGGTGAACGACAACGGGGACGCCAATATTTGAAAAAACCGAATTGGCGACAAGGTCGGCGCCGATTGCCGAGCCTCCCATGCCTGAGACGACGACGGCGCGAATATCGTCCAGTTGGGGAAGCGGTTGCGTCGCGCCTAAATCCCACGCTTGTTGAAGTTGATCGGGCAAGCCGTCAATTTCCGCGAGCATGTTTAATGTGTCTAGTTTTTTAAAGTAAGTTAGGTCGTCCAGATTCATAAAAAATAAGCCTTGTTTGATTTTGATTTTTGTTTTTTTTATTTCGTTGAATTAATTAGCGCGTACACGTCTTTTTTGTTCCATCCTGAAACTTCGGCAAGCTCTGCGGAAATTTCTTTTGCGGATTTATCCTTCTTCAATTCTTGCTTAATTGCTTTCAACAACGCTTCTTTCGTCCATGCGCTTCTTTCTTCTTTTGTTTTTCCTGCGACAACCAACGTAAACTCCCCGCGTGGCGTTTTGCTTTTGAAATGCGCAATTGCGCCGCTGATGGCCCCGCGCCAATATTCCTCGAACATTTTAGTCATTTCGCGGGCGACGCAGATTGGTCGGTCGCCTAAAACGGAGAGCAGGTCTTCAAGCGAATCAACGATGCGATGCGGGGTTTCGAGAAAGATGAGCGTGTAGGGCAAGTTGACGACTTGCTCTGCGGTTTTGCGGCGTTCGCTCGCTTTATGCGGAAGATAGCCGAGATAGAGAAAAGAGTCAGTGGGCAAGCCAGACACGGTCAGGGCGGCGATGGGCGCCGAGGGTCCAGGCACAGGCACAACGTCAAAGTTTGCCGCGAGGGCGGCTTTGACCAACTCATAGCCGGGGTCGTTAATCGCGGGCGTACCCGCGTCGGAAACCAGAGCCACGTCGCCTTGTGAAAGCTGCGCGAGGATAAAATCCAGTTTGCTGATTTTGTTGTGTTCAAAATAACTGGTCAGGGGAGTTGTTATTTCAAAGCGTTTGAGCAGCGCGCCCGTATGACGCGTATCCTCGGCGGCAATGAGGATGGATTCGCGTAAAACGCGCACGGCGCGCGCGGAGACGTCTTCGAGGTTGCCGATTGGCGTGGCGACGAGATGCAAGTTTCCCATGCGGTTATTTTATCATCCCTGCTTGACGAAAATAAAATCGGGCGTTTGCGCGCCCGATTTTATTATGGACAGGATCGTATTGCCGTTTTGAAGACGAGGCAACCTGCGCCTTCGGGCGGCGGCGCCAAACAACATTGATGGGCTGAATCAAAAATATCGTTTTGCGCGCATTTGCCGACGTTAGAGCTGGAAGCGTTCGGCGGCGCGCAAACTTTCAGGTCAAATGCAAACACGGGTTTCCCGGCGCAAGACAAGGACGTCTTTCCTTTATCCGTTTTTTCGATCTTGCAAGAGAATTTAGAATCAAGCGTTTTAAACGTCGCGCCTTCGGGAATGGAAATAAGCGTGTAAGGAATTTTTTTGACGCAAATTGCGTTTAATTCCGCGACAACAGGCGTGGGAATACCGACGCTATGCGCGCAAGTTGGGGCGTAAGGTTGCGCGCCGGGAGTTGACGCCGTTGCCGATATAGGCGCGGACGTTGCAACGGACGTTTGGGCGGGAATGGCGACCATAGTAGGCGCTGCGCTTTGTGCGACGGTGAATAATTGATTGCGCAACAAGAAGAAACCAACGACGGCGACTAACAGGATCACGCCTGCGACAGATACTCCCGTTTTTCCATGAGACGGCGCGGCGAGTTCGTATAAGCCGGAGCGCGCGCCGGTATGGTTTGTCGTCGCGGCGCTGGCAACGCCAAACGCGATCAAATTTAACGCTTGCGCCAATTCCAATGGCGTGGAATAGCGTTGATTTTTATCCTTTGCCAGAGCCGTCTTAATAACGCGATCTACTTCGGGAGGCAGACTGGGAAGTATTTTTAAAATTTCTGGCACAGGCTCGGTGATGTGTTTGACCGCCACGCCCATGGGGGTATCTGCGCGATAGGGTTGTTGCCCGCTTAACATTTGATAAACGATGACGCCCAAACTATAAACGTCGCTGCGCCCGTCAAGCGTTTCGCCTTGCGCTTGTTCGGGACTCATGTAGGCGGGCGTACCGATGGCGCGGTTGCCCGATAAGCTTCCCGCTGATTCCGACAATTTAGCGACGCCGAAATCTGAAATGAACGGGTCGTTGTTGTTGTCAAAAAGAACGTTGTCAGGTTTAAGGTCGCGATGGATAACGCCTTTCTTGTGGGCGTACGCGAGGCCTTGCGCGACTTTTTCAATAATAAGCGCCGTCTCTTGAAGCGAGAATTTTCTTTTTGTGATCCAATCTGAAAGGGAGCCGCCGGTCATGTATCGCATGACAAAATAGGGCTGATCGTCTTCCTCGCCGACGTCGTAGACGGGCGTAATCGCGGAATGTTCTAAACCGGCGACCATTTTAATTTCGCGCTCAAAGCGGACGCGAAATTGCGGGTCATGCATCATATCGCGCGGCAAAACTTTGATTGCGACCTCGCGATTAAAGCGGGGATCAAACGCGAGATAAACCGTCGCCATGCCGCCGCGACCAAGCTCGGATCTAACTTCGTAGCGCCCTATTTTAGTGAGAATAGCCATATCTCCAAGTATAACCTATCCATATTACGCCAAGCGATTGGCGCTCGCCGAACGCGATTACCGATTGACGTTTTCCAGCGAGTGATACGTCTGCAAAAGGCTGATTAAAATCTCGTCGGTAAAGGCGTGTACTTTGGCGTACATTTGCGCGGTTTGATCGGCGGGCGCTTTGGCGTCGCCGTAGACTTTGATGATTGATTCAATCAATGCATCGCGGAAGAATAAAAACGCTTTTACCGCGTCCACATAGTTTAGGTTATAGCGGCGGGCGCGGGAGGCGTATTCGTAGCCGATGGCGTAAGATTCGGAGGCGGCTTCCGCGCCGTTCGTCGCAACGTAAGTCATTAAGCCATGAAACAGCGAGCGGGCGCTGAGGCGATATTGCGCGCGCGCGTCCTCGTCTAGTTTTTGATACCACGTTTCGGCTTGCAAACGTCCCTCGGAAATTTGCATACGGACGCTTTTGACGACTTCCTGCATCATGTTCTCCGGCTCGATTTCAGGAGATTTTTTATGCGCCTTCGCCCAAAGAGAAATTTCATCGCGTTTATAGCGCCGATGCCCGCCCTGCGTTTTATGCGTGGGCAGGAGACCTTTATCCGACCAGAGGCGCACCGTGCTGGGATGGACGCCTAATACTTTAGCTACGGCGCTTAGGGAAAGCCATTCGTTTGTTGTCATAAATTTACTCGGAAGCCAAAGCGACCTTTTCAACGAAAGAAGGTTCTGCGACGTTTTTTTGGAATTGGTTGACGTCAATTTGCGTGAGCATGATTGCGGCGACGAGCAACATCAACGCTTCGACGCTGAACACAACGAGATACCCGCTCAGCGCTTGACCGGTAATTTGATTCACCGCGTCGCGCAGAACGCCGCCGAGAACCGACCCGATTAATCTGCTTAATGCGTTGGAGAATCCCCAGGCGCCGATGTAGAGTCCGACCATGCCGGGGGCGGTCAAGTCGAACATGAGCGAGAGGTTGGCGACGGTGGAAAGACCCGTGCCGAAGCCCAGCAAGGTGACGCCGGCGTAAAAGACGCGCGTGGAGCGGCTGAATCCGCTGACGACGATGAGGATGAATCCCGCCAGCGCCACGAGGTTGCCAAGTTGCGCGATTTGTTTTTTGGCAACGCGCCCTTCAAGCGCGCCCGCGACGATGATTGCTATCAGAACGAAAGTTCCCCAAATGGAGGTGATGCGCGTGGTTTGCGTCACGGTCATGTCGAAGGCTTCCGCGCCGAAGGGTTCGAGCAAAACGTCCTGACCGAGAAGCGCGGCAAGTAGCAAGAGCAGGTAAATAAAGAAGAGGCGCGCGACGGGATTCGCGGCAATGGCGGCGAACATTTGTTGAATGGAATACGCTTCGGACGCGCTTGAGGCGGAAACCTGCGAGCGTGGCTCCAACTTGAAGAGGCCGATCAACCCCAAAGTCAGGGCGGACGCGGCGATATATCCAAAGGCGCGGATTAACGCTTCGGGCGTGTATGGGTCTAACATGCGGCTAAGTCCAATCGCCGTCGCAATGATGGCAACGATCATCATAAACCACATGATGGCGATTGTTTTGCCGCGCCCGTTTTCGCCGGAGAGTTCGGAGGCGAGCGAGAGATACGAAACGCTGGAGAGGTTATAGCCCATGCCCCACGCGCCGAACGCAAAAACGCCCGCGAGGACTCCGAGCGGAAAGTTTGCGCTCATCAAAAACGCGACGCGCGGCGAAACGAAAAGCCCGAATACGCACAAAATGAGTCCGACGAGAATATACGGAGTGCGCCGCAAGCCAAAGACGGGATGCCGGTCTGAGTATGCGCCAATGACAACTTGAATGGGCGAGAAAAGATAGGGGAGCGAGGCGAGGGCGGCGACGAGCGTCGCGGAGATGGCGAGCTCTTTAATCATGACGCGGTTGAGCGCGCTGTTGATTGGCACGAGGGTCATGGCGACGGCGACATGAATGAGTCCGAGTTGAAGGCGTTTGATGAGCATGGATACTTTTAGCGAAGAAAGAAGAAAGAAGATTGGATTTTACTGCAAGATGAAAAATTGGGGGGGATACATCGCGGGTGTACGAAGTCGGGTGTAGCGCAAAAGTGTAGGTTAGGACTTACGCAAGACGGCTTGCGCGATTTGCCCTCACCCTAGCCGCTTCGCGTCCCGAAGGGAGAGGGGACGCCCTTCCCCTTGGCACAGCCCCCTGCGGGCGGGGGAAGGGTTGGGGATGAGGGAGCGTCTTGCGTAAGTCCTACAGATGAAGGATGAAATCCTTCCTTGACTCGTTGGGAAACCTCTCAAGGAAGGTTTGCAATCCTTCCTTGGAAGGTTTTTAACCCTGACAGTGCGGGTTTTCAAAAATGTACTGACATTTTTGGAGAAACTTCTAAATGTTTTCAGAAAGTGTATTGGGGAATAGGAAAAAATTAAATATCCGGAAGCAGAGTTGCTGGCGAAATTTCTACAAACCATTTTTCTAAGGAAGGTAAGCGTTTGACCTGTGTTTCCAATTTTCTCATCGCCGCTTGCTTTAAGCGT
>Ga0315281_10001206_pt1 | contig 37853 bp, 40 predicted proteins | sample YL17G07_0_MG_FD_204540 | JGI IMG/M metagenome (GOLD analysis project Ga0315281, IMG submission 204540) | Sediment microbial communities from Yellowstone Lake, YNP, Wyoming, USA - YL17G07_0 | ecosystem: Environmental > Aquatic > Freshwater > Lake > Sediment | place: USA: Wyoming | collected...
CACCCTCTACCTTGCCGATCACCATGATAGACCCACAGCTTATGGTGGCCTTTATAACGGCGGTCTGGCCGATGATAAGGTTGTCGGTGGTTTTTATCTCCCCGTTGAACTTGCCGTCAATGCGGACGGTCCCTTCGAAGGTGAGAAAACCTGTGAACTCCGTCTCGTCTCCAAGAAAGGCTTTAATAACGTCTTTTTCCATGATGTCCCTGGCCATGACAAGACTCCCGGTTTAATTGGTCATCAGCCTTTCGCGGATTGTCGCCACGAAGACCTGCGAATTTAATCCAAGGATAAACCTTAATTGACCCACTTGCAACGATTTTTACGGGGTTGTAACGGTTATTTTCAGTTAGCCGCGATAAGGTCGAGGACGCGGTTAAGTTCGTCCAAGTCGTGGTAGTGGATAACTATGGAGCCGCCTTTGGCTTTGGGTTTGATCTCCACTTTGACCCCCAGGCGGCGCTCCATAGACAGCGCGGCCTTTTTAATATGCACATCGTCAACGCGGCCACTTTTGCGCGCAGGTTTTGACGACCGGGACTTGGCGTGGGATTCCACCTCGCGCACATTCATCCCGGCGTTCACAATCTCGTCGCGCAGGCGCAGTTGATCCATCTCGTTGTCGAGCGCCAGCAGGGCGCGCGCATGTCCCATGGTGAGGCGGCCATCGGAGAGGTCGTCCTTTATTTTGTCGGGCAATTTGAGCAGGCGCAGGAAATTCGCCACAGTGGAGCGGTTCTTCCCCACCTTTTTGGACAAAGCCTCCTGGGTGAGCGCAAACTCGTTCATCAACCGGTTGTAGGCATGCGCCTCTTCGACGGGGTTCAGGTTTTCGCGCTGGATATTCTCGATGAGCGCCATCTCCAGCGCATCGGAATCCCGGACGACTTTCACGATAGCCGGGATTTCTTTTAGCCCCAGCGATTTCACCGCGCGCCACCTGCGCTCCCCAGCGATAAGCTCGAACCCGTTTTGCTTTTCGGTGACTATGATGGGCTGGATGATTCCACGCTCGCGTATCGAGTCGGCCAGCTCGCGAAGGGAATCCTGGTTGAAAACCGTGCGTGGCTGGAACCTGCTGGGCAAAATCTTATCTACGGGTATGCTTCGGACGAACTCCCCCTTGCGCTCATCCACGGGCTTTTCCGGGATTAGGGCCGAAAGCCCACGACCCAAAGCTGTTCTTGTCATATTTATATCTTCTTATAAATCAATAAGTTGTACAAAGTCGTCGCCCTTTTCGGCGGAAGATGCGGCGTGTGCGGTTTCCTGGGGCGCGGACTCCACTACCTCTCCATTGCCCGGCTTTTTCGTCCGAAGGCCGTTATTGCGTTCGATCAACTCGTAAGCCAAATCAATGTAAGCGTCGGCGCCTTTGGACTTGGGATCGTAAAGGATTATCGGTTTGCCGTGCGAGGGGGCTTCTGAAAGGCGTATGTTTCTTGGAATCACCGTTTTGAAAACCAGCTCGCCGAAGTGTAGCTTCACCTCTTCCATAACTTGATTCGAAAGAGTGGTCCTGCCATCCACCATTGTGAACAAAAGCCCTTCAAGCTTGAGCGTGGGATTGAACGCGTCCCGCACTCGGGAAATTGTCTTCACAAGCTGGCTCAGGCCTTCGAGAGCGTAGTACTCCGTCTGGATTGGAGCCAGCACGGAGTCTGCGGCGGTGAAAGCGTTAAGCGTTAATATTCCAAGAGATGGGGGACAGTCAATCAACACAAAGTCGAACTGCCCGGATATTTTTGAAATGAGTTCGGAGACCCTGTATTCCCTTCTTTCAAACGAGACCAGCTCGATCTCCGCCCCATAAAGATCGGTCGTGGAGGGAATGGCCTTTAGCTTGTCAACGGCTGTGTCGAAGATCATGGAAGGAGTGATTGCGCCTTGCATCAGGGCCGTATAAATGTTGTCGGTATCCCCATCCGCCTTGGGAAGCCCAAGCCCCGTGGTCGCATTGCCCTGAGGATCAATATCTATAAGAAGCACATTCTGATCGGCAATGGCGAGACATGCGGCCAGATTGACGGCTGTTGTCGTTTTTCCGACCCCACCCTTCTGGTTGGCGACTGCGATGATTTTTTTCATAATCTCCAGCAAGGATAACAGACATGCCCAACTTTCCAAAGGGAATTTTGCATAATTGCCGCACCCTGTCATTGCGAGTGAAGCGAAGCAATCTCGACCTGATGCAATCACCGAAATACTGATTGCTTCGGTCGTCTTCAACTCCCTCGCAAAGACAATTGCGAGACTTATGCGAAGGTCTCCTTTCCAAAGGGAAAATCACGAAAAGGCAAACTTATGTTTCACGTGAAACAATTCAAATCTTCCGCCAAACAGCGATTCCCTTAAATAGTTGTCTCTGAAAAACCCCCCATTTTCACACTGGGATAATATCATCGAACCTTTAATGCCATATCCTTCCCAACCTTTGCTCTTAAGCGCGACGGCGTGACGGGCCTCTCTTTTTCCTCCCCTTAGCGAGGAGACCTTTGCATAAGCCCCGCAACTGTCATTGCGAGGGAGTCGAAGACGACCGAAGCAATCCACATCTCAAGATTAGCAAGAAACGAGATTGCTTCACGGAGTTTACCCTGAGCTTGGCGAAGGGCCTCAATGACACACGAACGCCACTTATGGAAAAGCTCTCTTTGCCATAAAGGTGGCGGTTCTCCTGAGCTGACAGGAGAGGCCCGCGCATAAGATTAATTATATTTATTATCTTTCTTGCTATTTTTCTTTACTTTTGGCCTCGGTGACTTTCTCCATAAGGGCCTCTTAGGCCTTGCCCTTGATTGAGCATGCCGTAGCCTTGGGCAAATCCGGCCGCGAGAAGGACGCGCAGTTTCATGACCGCCGGGCCGACATTCTGCTAGCGTCCGTGAGCTTACGCAAAGTAAAATGACGATCAAATAGGTGACAATCAAATGAGGTTGTTTGATTTATGAGCGCGAGTCCTGCGGAACATGGTATTGAAGTATCGGTGGTGATCCCGTGCCTCAACGAGAAAGACACAATAGAGATATGCGTCAAGAAGGCGGTGAAAGCCCTGCGCGACAGCGATATCTCCGGGGAGGTGATAGTCGCCGATAACGGAAGCTCCGACGGCTCCCAGAAACTAGCCGAGAACGCAGGCGCGAAAATAGTGGCAGTCCCGGATAAGGGGTACGGCAACGCCCTTATGGCTGGCATCGCCGCCGCCGCTGGCAAGTTCATCATAATGGGCGACGCCGACGACAGCTATGATTTTACCGACGCGCCTCGCTTCGTGGAGAAGCTACGCGAAGGAAGCGATATCGTTATGGGTTGCAGGCTCCCCGCCGGCAACGGAAAGATAATGCCAGGAGCGATGCCTATTTCACACCGTCTAATCGGCAACCCATTGTTTTCATGGCTGGCCAGGCACATGTTCCATGCCCCGATCCATGATGTTTATTGCGGCCTTCGCGGGTTTACAAAAATCGCGTACACCCGTCTTGGGCTACGTTGCACTGGAATGGAGTTTGCCACCGAAATGGTTATAAAGGCGAGCCTTCTCAAAACAAATATGACAGAGATTCCCATAACGCTTTATCCCGATGGGCGCAAAACCCGTGCGCCACACCTTCGGACGTTCAGGGACGGGTGGAGAACTTTGCGGTTCTTCATGCTTTTCAGCCCAAGATGGCTTTTTCTAATGCCTGGCGCGGCGCTCATGGCTCTCGGTGTCATCGGTTACGCGCTGGCCATGCCAGGGATAAAGCTGTTTGGCGCAACACTGGATGCTCATACTCTCCTGTTTGCCAGCTTCTTTCTTCTCATCGGGTATCAGGCCGTTCTTTTCGCCGCTTTCGCAAAGGTATTCGCCATCGGGGAGGGGTTTCATCCGACAGACGAGAGGATAGAGCGTTTCTTCTCTATCATGACGCTGGAAAAATCCCTTGTTCTGAGCATGGCCCTTTTCCTGGCCGGCATTTCATTTCTTGGATATAGCGTTTACGAGTGGTGGCTGACCAATTTCGGGGCGTTGGATTATCCGCACACGATGCGCCATGTCATACCCGGCGTAACCCTGGCGACGCTCGGTTTCCAGAGCTTTTTCTCAAGTTGCTTCATCAGCATTCTCGGCATGAAACGAAAATGAGCGTTTAATCCGGATTCCGAAGTTACGGCGAGATTGCTTTGCCATCGCTCGCAAATCGTAAGCTTCGCCGGGGTCGCCTGACCCCGGTCTTTTGCTCGTCTGTGGTTCTCTTGACCCCGAAGCCCCGTCTACTATCCGTCAGGACTGCTGGGCGAAAAACACCACGCAGGAGCGGAAAGAACCGTGGTCAGGCGACCACGGGGAAGCAATTGTTATTCTGGCAGATAGCGAAGAATCTCCCTTTCAACTTCGGAATTATGGTTTATTGGATGACCTCTAATTTATAGTCACACGCCGGAACCTTCTCCAGTCCTCCAGGACAATCCCCGCGCCCCGGCATACGGCGGTAAGCGGGTCTTTGGAGCGATACACAGGCACACCCAATTCGCTTTTAAGCCTGGCTCCCAGCCCTTTTAGCAAAGCCCCGCCCCCGGCAAGGACGATGCCCCTGCTGGAGATGTCCTGCGAGAACTCCGGAGTTGTCTTTTCCATCGCCCTGCGCGTGGCGTCCACTATGGCGCGCACAGGGTCTTCCATGGCCTCGCGCACTTCCGCGTCGGTGACCAAAACAGAGATGGGCAGGCCGCTGACCACGTCACGGCCATATACTTTAATGGGTTGAAGTTTCTCCTCCAGCGGAAACGCCGTCCCGATCGCGATCTTCACACGCTCGCCCTCGAAGATACCGATGTCCAGGTTGCGTTTCTGGCGCATGTGGCGGACTATAGCCTCGTCAATTTCGTCGCCAGCCACGCGGATGGACTCGCCATACGCCGTGGAATACATGGAGATGATCGCCACCTCCGTCGTGCCGCCACCGATGTCCACGATAAGGTTCCCAACGGAATCGCCCACCGGCATCTTAGTGCCGATCGCCGCGGCCATCGGCTCCTCCACAAGGCTGACCTGCCGCACGCCGGAAACCATGGCGGAGTCTATGACCGCCTTTTTCTCCACCTGCGTTATGCCGGAGGGGACGCCTATCACTATCTTGGGCTTTAGCTTGAACCTGTTGGGGCGGGACTTGTTGATGAAGTAGGCGATCATCTTTCTGGTGGAGTCGAAGTCGGCAATGACGCCATCCTTCATTGGACGGATGGCCTGGTACTCGTCAGGGGTCTTCCCGTACATGGCTTTGGCTTCGGCGCCGATGGCCATCAGCTTGCCCGTTTTCTTGGATATGACCACGACAGACGGCTCGTTGAGGACTATCCCCCTCCCCCGTACATGGATGAGGGTGTTGGCGGTGCCCAAGTCCATGGCCATGTCCGCCGTGACAAAATTGTACAATCCGTTGAATATCATATTTGCCGGTTACCGCTCCAGTGATCGTAGTTTAAATGCGGCTGACAAAGGAGCCGAACCGAAGAATGACAGCTTCCCCCCCCCCTGCTCCCGCGCGGCCTGGGCGGCGATATTCGCCTTGGCGATAAGCTCTTCGGTATCCTTGCCATCGTTGGGGCTTAACGCCGCCCCTATCGAAACTTGCATGTTAAACCGCACGCCTTTTATTAAATAAGGCTCCGTTTCGACGGCGTGGGTTATGGACTCCATTATCTCGACGGCGCCATCGGCCTCGCATGCGTCGAGGAACGCTATGTACTTGTCGCCGTAATACCTGCATGCCAGCCCGGCAGGGCCGACAGCGGATTTTATCCTGCGGGCAATCTCCGCCAAAACCTCGTCGCCGCCGTCATGGCCCAGTTTCGAGTTCACTTTTTCAAAACGCAGTATGTTTACCGCCAAAACCGCGCCAGGCCCTGTAAAGCTCCCACGCTTCTCCAACAGGAAGCGGTGGGTGGGCATGTTCGTTATCGCGTCGTGATAGATGGCTTTTTTGCTCTTGTTGTGCAGGTACAGGCTTGTGAACGCCGACGAACAGGCCGCCGCAAGTATCTGCAAGGCTTTGTAGTCCGACTGGCGGAAAGCCCTCGACTTCTTGGAGATCAACCCTATCGCCCCCACAGCGTGTTGGTGCGAAATCATCGGCGCGGCGATGAACGAGCGCCACGCCAGCCCGGAGCCTGGGAAAGCCTTCACCCCATCCTCGTAGGAAATATTAATGGGCCTGCAATGCTGTATCGCCCAGCCCAACCTGTAGTGGTTGAGCGGCAGAGGCTGTGCGGACATTCCCTCCTGCGTCCCTATCATGTGGAAACTTTCGCCGTCGTGAGACTTTAGCGCAAGCGCCAGATGGTCATGCTGTATGGCCGATTGGACGGCCAGCCGGAGCGTCTGCGATAGCTCCGAAACGGTCTCGCAGGCCGTGAGCCTGTTGATGATATCCGCCAAATCCTGAAGCGCCACAGCCTCCACGTTGAGCCTTATCCGCCGCCGCCCGTTCGTGATAATCCCCACAAGCGTTTCGGCGAACTCGTCGAGTATTTTCCCCATCTTATCGGTGAAAACGTAACTCTTCTTGCTGTCCACGCACAAGACGCCCATCACCCGGTCCCCGTCGAAAAGAGGAGAGGCCGCGAACGACTTTATGTCCTCGTCCTGGCCGTAATACCCAAGCGTGGAGCTGTCACCCTTGAAATGCGATGTCTGCGTGGATTTGCCGGTCTTCGCCACCCAGCCCACCAGGCCCGCGCCTATGGGAAACCCCGCGTCTGCGATAACAGAGGCGCACAGGGACTGGAAAGTCCGAAGCCGGAGGATATCCCCCTTCTTGTCGTCTATGAGAAAAAGGGCGGCGGTACAGGCGTCCGTGACGTTAGCCACCAGCTTAACCACCCTCAACACTTCCTCATCCAGGGATTGAGGCATACGACCTTATCTAAATAATCGCGGGCATCCTGTTTAATGGATGACGCGGCCAATATTCGTCCATCTGCGGCTCGCCATCGAACCGCCGGTTGTTGCCATTATATCTTAACGGATTTACAATGTACGCAGGTAGATGATAATCATTTCTCAAGGGGGCTTTTATGCAAGTGGGACAGGTCATGACGCGCAAGGTCATCACGGCGGGGCCTGATGACACGTTAAAAAGCGTTTCCGATTTGATGTTAAAGCACAGGATCGCCCATGTCCCCATCGTTGAGAGCGGAAGGCTTATCGGCATCATATCCGACCGCGATTTCCGCAGTTTCATAGCGCCTCTTAAAAAAGGAGCGAAAATAAAGAAGGTCCCACACGACCCGCTGGCCCTCAACGCGCGTGACGTGATGAGCGACGCCGTGATAACCGCCGATACGGGAATGAACGTGGCGGACGCGGTTAAACTCATGCTGAGGCTCAAGATAGGGGCCCTGCCCGTGCTCGACAGGGGAAGGGTGGCGGGAATCATCACCAAGGACGACCTGCTGGGCGTGTTCATGGAGATGCTCCAGGCGCTTACGCAGTCTTCCAGCCTTTATGTGGAGCTTATGGACGAGATAGAGGACTGCGAGGCGGTCTTCGCCGTGCTCAAAAACCGCAAGGTGTCGGTGTTAAGCTATTCCGCCACTCCCAAGGCAGGCGATCATCGGCAGATATGCCATTTCCGCCTTTCCCTATGCCCTATCAAGGAAATCGTTTCCGACCTCAGGAAAAAAGGGGTGAAGGTAGTAGAAGCTTATGGAGAAGACACTTGAACCAACAAAGTTTCCGGCTTTTCCATTATGAAAACCGGGACGAGCGGGCATATCGCCGCATATTGGGCCATCCGGGATAAGGGGCGCGTCCAATGCCTGCTTTGCCCGTTTGAATGCCTGCTCGATGACGGGAAAACCGGAATATGCGGGGGTAAACGCAACGTAGACAGCTCGCTGATTGCGATCAATTACGCGCTGACCACTTCGATAAACCTCGACCCCATCGAAAAAAAGCCGCTCTATCACTTCTATCCAGGTAGCAAAATACTTTCCATCGGCCCCAACGGATGCAACTTCGGTTGCCAGTTCTGCCAGAATTACGCCATCTCGCAGGAAAACGCGCCGACGCGCCATTTATCGCCGCAAGAGGCGGCCATAGCGGTCAAAGAAACGGGTAGCGTGGGACTGGCCTACACATACGCCGAGCCGCTCATCTGGTTTGAGTACGTCATGGACGCGTCAAAAGCTGTGAGGGAAGCGGGACTGAAGAATGTCCTCGTCACTAACGGGTTCATCAATCCAGAACCGCTGGAGGAGCTGTTGCCGCTGACCGACGCCATGAACATAGACATCAAGTCCATGGATCCGGCGTTTTACAAAAAGATATGCCACGGCAAGCTTGAACCGGTACTGGAGACCGTTCGCAGGTCGGCCAGCAAAACGCATGTGGAGATAACAAATCTCATCATCCCCGGCTATAACGACAGCGACGAGATGTTCGAGAAGTTGACGGATTTCATCGCGGAGATGAACCCGGACATACCGCTTCATTTTTCGCGTTATCATCCAGACTTCAAGTTCACAGCCTCCGCCACGCCATACGAAACACTTCTTCGCGCGGTGACGATCGCCAGGAAAAAACTCAGGTTCGTTTACACAGGCAACGTCTCGCAGGAGAAGTATAATCAGACGATATGCCCCGGTTGCGGTGAGACGGTGATAGGACGCCATGGGTTTTCCATGACGCGGATAGCGGTTAAAAACGGGCGGTGCTCGCATTGCGGCCAATGGGTGAATGTGGTGGGTTGTTGACCCCGGCGAAGCAGGTATCTATTTTAGGCAATATTGATGTTCACCATAATTTTCAAAGTCGCCATACGCGAGATGCGGGGGTCGCTCATGCGCTCTTTGCTGACCATGCTCGGCGTGATAATAGGTGTGGCCTCTGTGGTGGCGATGGTGGCTTTGGGCGAAGGCGCCAAGCGTGATGTGGTCAAGAAGATGCAAAACCTCGGCACCAACCTTCTCATCGTGCGGCCTGGCCTGATGGAGGCCCGGCACGTCCGCAGGGAGCCGGCGCAATCCCTTACTATAACCGACGCGGAGACCATTAAAAGGCGGACGCCGCACGTTGTGTCGGTGGCCCCGTCCACCAGCCAGTCGGCGCAGGCCAAATACTTCAACAGAAACACCAACACGACTGTTCTCGGCGTGACGCCGGACTACATTACGGTAAGGGGTTTTGCAGTGAAGGATGGCAAATTCTTTACAAACGCGGATATCGCCGGGTCGCGCAGGGTGGCGGCGCTGGGCAAGGATGTGGCGGAAAAACTGTTCGACAAACTCTCCCCCGTGGGAAGGATCGTAAAGATAAACGGGGTGAACTTCGTTGTATTGGCCGTCTTGGAGGAAAAAGGCGAGATGGGCTGGTGGAACGCGGACGACCAGATAATGATACCCGTCACCACGTTCCAGAAACGGCTCTTCGGGGGCAAGCATGTGCGGGAGATATCCATCGAAGTGGAAAACGAAGGGGTAATGGATGACGCCAAAGACACGGTGACATCAATCCTGCGCAAGAACCACAGGATAGCCAAGGGGGCCGATGACGATTTCAACGTGCGCACACAGGTGGAGATCATTAAGTCCACGGAAGACATAATCAAGACTTTCACCATGCTTTTAGGCGGGATAGCGGCCATTTCGCTTGTCGTAGGCGGGATCGGGATAATGAACATCATGCTTGTCACGGTTACGGAACGCACAAGGGAAATCGGCCTGAGAAAGGCTTTGGGCGCCAGGAAAAAGGACATACTGAAACAATTCCTCATCGAGTCCACAACCCTCTCCGGCGTGGGGGGGCTTATGGGGCTTGCGCTGGGTTTTGGCGTGGCGTGGTTTATCGGAGAGGTTTCGGAATGGGTGACTTATGTGTCATTGCAGACGGTGGCGGTCTCCTATTGCGTGGCGTTGTTCGTGGGAGTGTTCTTCGGCTGGTATCCGGCGTGGAAGGCGGCCCGGCTCAGCCCGGTGGACGCGCTGAGGAGGGAGTGATACGTTCTGATCTTCCGATTGTAGAGGCGACCCAGTGGGTTTGGCCCCCTGAAAAGGGGGCAGTGAGCCAAAGGCGAACGGGGGTTTCCTAAACCCCTCCGGCGCTTCGAGCCGCCACCTCCCCTTATCAGGGGAGCAACCCCCCGGCCTCCGGCCACCCCCCTTATCAGGGGGGCTAATTTTAAACCCACACCCGGCTCAATGGCTGGTAATATACATCCGCTAAAATTGGATGGTGAATGATAAGGCATTTGACGGATAACGCGGCCTCCCTTTACAGGCGCAGGGAGCTTATCGCCACGCTGGTTTCCAAAGAGTTGAAGGCTCGTTACAGAGGTTCGCTTCTGGGAATGGTCTGGACGTTCTTGAACCCGCTTCTGCTTCTGCTTGTCTATTCGCTGGTGTTCTCTATCTATATGCGCGTGCAGATGGAAAACTACGCCCTTTTCGTCTTCACAGGCTTACTGCCGTGGATATGGTTCACAAGCTCGCTTAGCGACGGGGCCACCGCAGTCGTAAGCTCCGGGAGCCTTATCACCAAGTCCATGTTCCCGGCGGAGGTCCTCCCGATGGTCAAGATACTTTCCAACCTGATGAATTACATTTTCAGCCTGCCACTGCTTTTCATATTCATGCTCGCGTACGGCGTCCCGCTCCATCGGAGCATCCTGTGGTTGCCGGTCGTGATGGCGGTCCAGCTTGTTTTGACGCTGGGGATGGTCTATTTCCTTTCGGCTATCACTGTAAGGTTCAGGGACACCCAACACGTTTTGGGCAACCTGATCACGCTCTGGTTTTTCCTTACGCCCGTCATTTATTCCATCAAAAACACCCCGGAGGATTACAGGCGTTTGCTTTACCTTAACCCCATGACGGCGCTTGCCGTAAGCTATCAGGATATCTTCCTCTACGGCAAAGCCCCAGACGTCACCGATCTGCTTGCGCTTGGCCTGTTGGGTGTGGTGGTGACGCTCATCGGGTTCCGCCAGTTCGAAATCGGCAAGGATATGTTCGCCGAGGAGATCTGATTTGGGCCTGATCTCCTCTCTGCTGGCTTTGCTCATTGCGGCTGGCGGCGTCCCCGAAGCTCCGGATTACGGCCCCATCCCGATGACAAACCACCATCCGCTTTACGTCGGCCTGCTTTACCCCGTTCCGCAGAGCGCGCAAATCGCACAGGCGCCATTCATGCGCGCCAGCGTCAACCACACGAACATATTCCTTTTCAACGTGGGGCGGGAGTGGTACACGGCCATTGACAAGGAGATCACGCAGTTGGATTTATCCTTCACATACCCGGTCATCGAAGGGAATATGGAGGCTACCGTGGACGCAGGCGCATATTATTCCAGCGGGGGATTCCTTGACGGCGGCATACGCTGGTGGCACGGAAGGCTTGGCGTGAAAGGCTACATCGGACAGGCGGACGCGCCCGATTACCGGTTCATGGACGTCGTTACCAAACGAGGACGCGCCCTGGATAACGGCCAGATGGGCGCAGTTGTCGGCGATATGGATTTCAGCCTCAAGAAGATTCTATATAGAGAGCGAAACCTTGCGTTGTCGGGTCAGGCGCTTGTCCGGGCGCCCACAGGCGACGCGGACGCCGGATATGGCGCGGGATCGTGGGAATTCGCCGCTCGCGCCCTTGCGCAGATGCGAAGCGGCCAGTTGACGATCCACGCCGGAGTGGGCGCGGTGGCCCCTGCCCAGATGAAACGAATGGGGCAAACCATTGACCTCGATACGATGTGGATGGGATTCGCCTCTGCCGAGATTCCGGTGTGGGAGCGGTTCAACCTCGTGGTTCAGTCCATGTTCAACACATCGCCGCTCAAATCGGCGGATATTTACCAGTACAGCAGAGAATTCGTGGAGATGACTTTCGGGTTTAATTACAGGGCCGAAGATGGCAAGGTTTTTACCTTCGGCTTTTCGGAGAACCTCAACCAGACCGCGCCAGATTTCACGATTCACCTGTCGGTGAAGGGAGGCGTGTAGGGGCGGGGGGGAATGGAGTGAAGTAGCCCCACCCGCAATGTCATCGCGAGGGAGCCTTTGGCGACCGTGGCGATCTCGACCCCTTCGATTGTAGGGGCGCATCGCGATGCGCCCGTTTTAGGGCGATTCCCGAATCGCCCCTACCATCGGAAGGGAAAAAAACGATTCGCAGGCTGGGCGCGTCACGATGCGGCCCCTACGCGAAAATTTACCCTGAGCCGAAGCAGAGAGTGGGTGTTTGATCGTAGTGAAAAGTTCTACTTAACTTGCGGAAAATATTAGCTGAATTTATTTTATGATTTAGCTTAATTCTATTGACACACACCGTTGCAAAGGACTAAAATTTTTTTGGTGTATAGACTGTATTGATCCAATCGGGCCCATACAGGATAAGCCCATACAGGATAAGCCCATACAGGATAAGCCCATACAGGATAAGCCCGTATTGGACATGGGAAAGTTTTAAATAACAGGGGAGAATCATGGCTATTCTAACGGAGCTAGAAGGAATTCAGGCGATTGAAGCGTTGAAGGCGAATCCCGGCTTGTTGAATACTGCGCCAGTTGGCGTGGCTGGCAAGGGCGCGGCGGCCAAAAGCGTTGCGACCAAGGGTGTTGCGGCTAAGAGCGTTGCGGTTAAAGGCGTTGCGGTTAAAGGCGCGGCGGCCAAAGGCGCCATGCTCAAAGGTATAGAAATCGAAGGTTTGGGTATCGCCGGCAAAGGCGCGGCTGGCAAAGGCGCGGCAGGCGTGGCAAAAACTGTCGCGGCGGGCGGCGCGGCTGGTACAGCTGGCACGGCTGTTGCGGCCAAATCGGCGGTCGGCGGCGCGTTTTTGAGCGGCGTTGGGCACACAATAGGATTTGGAACCCTTGGCGTTTGGGGTCCTGTTTTGCTTGGCGGCGTGTTGGCGGCGGGGATTTACGGCTATCTGAAATCCCGTCAACAGACCGACGCAGAACTTGCCGACAACGTAGCGTAACAAGGAGAAAAAATACATGTCAAACGACGGGAAGACGCTGGAAAGCGATGGGGGAGCGCGGGCGAGGGTTCTTGCGTTCATCAGTTACCTTGGGATTCTTTGCCTTGTGCCGCTGATTATCAACAGGGACGACGAGTATGTGGCGTTCCATGCGCGGCAGGGGCTGGTGCTTTGGATGTGGGGCGTGCTGGCCATTTTCGGGTTAAGCCTGCCAGTGGTGGGCCAGTTCTTTTTCAGCGTGTCGGCTATGGCCATAATGATATTCTCCATAATTGGCATGGTCTCCGTGGCGTTGTCGAAGGCGTGGAAATTCCCGTTCATCGGAGAATGGGCCGAGGCGCTCTAACCGTCGCAGACATTATGGCGCTGGTGGCTGGCGGAGTAGTGGGCCGCATTGCCGCCAGCGCTTTTCCACTTGATCTAACAAGCCCGGGGCGCCGCTATTGGCGGTGAAAAGGTCGTTAATGAGCCTTCGAAGGTGTGGGATATGAAGCGCAGGCCTGTGCGCGCAGAGCGCCTCAACGCGCTATACCTGATCGCGGCCATTTCCATGATATTAATGACCATGGTGATTGCGCTCCAGCCGCTGTTCCTGCGGAGCATGATCGGGTTGGACCGGGGCAACGCCGGGTTCGTCAACGCAAACATCCAGGTGGTCACGGAGATCGCCGACCTGTTCCTGATCGGCTATCTGGGTTATCTGTCGGACCGGTTTGGCCGGATACCCATAATCGTGGCCGGGTTCATTATGGCGGGGACGATGGCCCTGCTGGCTCCGTTCAGCGCACAGATTGGCGTCGTGTTAGGGTTAAGCGGCCTGGCCGTGTTCTACATTTCCCGCACGGTCATGTCCCTTGGCATGGTGGCCGTATGGCCGCAGATCGCCACGCTGGCGGGGGATTTTTCCACAACTAAAAACCGTCCGCGGCTGATGGCCAACGCCGGGTTTATGATGGCGTTCGGGATCACCTTGTCCTACGCCGCCCTTATGCAGATCCCGCAACATGTCGGGCTGACCGTCTCCATGCTGTTTTTGGCGCTTCTGGCGTTTGTGGGGGCGTGGTTTGTCCAAAGTTTTTTAAGCGACGTGGCGCCAAAGCTCGAAGGCCCCGCCGCCCCGCTGGACGATGTCTTTGCCCTGCTCAAAAAAGAGAGAAAACTGCGGCTGGCTTTCATCTCGGCCTTTTTTTCCAGGAACGACATGGTGGTGATCGGCCTGTTCCTGATGGTCTGGTGCGTCTACTTCGCGGAAATCCTCTCGATAGACCATGCCCGCGCCGCGGCGTGGGGCGGCCTGCTTATCGGCTATATCGGGGCTGTGTCCCTGTTGTCAATCCCGGTATGGGGCGTTGCGATAGAGCGCATGGGGCGCGTGCGCGCGCTGGCTTTGGCGATGGGGTTGTCGGGCATAGGGCTTTTGGGGTTTGGCGCGATTGTCAACCCATTGAACTGGTTGGTTATGTTACCATCAACGCTTGTGGCGATGGGCCAGGCTGGTTGCCTTATAGCGCCGCAGACGCTGGCGTTGGACTTGGCGCCGGAGCGCATTCGCGGTTCGGTGTTGGGGGCGTTCAACACCGCAGGGTGTCTGGGCGTCGTGTTGTTTTTGTTCGTGGGGGGGATACTGTTTGACGAAGTTGGCCCACCGGCGCCGTTTGTCATGACGGGTGTCGCCAATACGCTTATTGCGGGGTACGCGCTGATAATCTCGCGACAGGAGCGTGGAGAATTTCTGGCTGACGAGCCGGTAGATGATATAACGATGGCGTAGGGCGCGGCGGTTGGCCCGGGAAACCGGTTCCGCCGTTTTTTTATAATAGGAGCTTTGGGATGTCAAATATCATTATAGGGTTGGTGGCGATCGCCTTGGGGCTGTGGGGAGCCTCCATGTGGTGGTGGTCGGTGGCGGAGATGGTTCGCGGACTGACGCCGGTGGTCCTGATCCTGTTCGGATTCCTCGCGCTTGGCGCGGGGGTTTCCGCCGTCCGTGAGAAGGGCGACGAGGAGCTGTCCGACGAGGAATTGGACGAGAACGAGTAGGCTGGCCTGACGCATGAGCCAGAACAAAGAGATATTTTGCGGCAAGGACCTGCGGGGCTACATCTACATGGTAGGCGTAGTCGGCGCGGTAGTCCTGCTGGGGAGCTACTGGTACCTTAACCGCTACGGCGGGCGGGCCGACCTGCGCCCCGTTGCGGGCGTGGCTCCGCCGCAAACCAACCAACCCGTCGTTACACAGGCGGCGTTCCCTGGCCAGGCTTTTAACCCGGGGATGTACTACCCGACGGCCACTGCGCGCCCGATAACCGTGGCGACACAATCGTTCCGGGCGGTCTCGTCATCCATAAAACCGAGCGTGGTGAACATCAGCGCCACCCGTTACACCTCTGCGGCCGGTGTAACCGCCGCCGCGACGACGCCCCCTGCGGACAAGGGAATGACATTCGTGAACCCGTTCAGCGGAGGCGCGATGGAGAGCCTCGGTTCGGGCATCATCGTCACCGACACCGGCTACATACTCTCCAATTATCATGTGGTCGAGAAGGCCACCGAAATAGATGTCACAGTGTTTACGCCCAACGGCGCAAGCCACTGCGTGGCCCAGGTGGTGCGCCTTAACGAGTCTATGGACTTGGCCCTGCTGAAAATCGAGCCGGAAGCGCTATTGCGGCCAGCGGCATTGGGCGATTCGGATATGCTGGAAGTGGGCGACCAGGTGCTGGCGGTCGGCAGTCCCTTCGGGCTGGACCAGTCGGTGAGCATGGGCATCGTCTCTAGCATGCGTAAATCCGTTGCGATTGAAGGAGTGGTCCACCGCAACCTGATTCAGACGGACGCCGCCATCAACCAGGGGAATTCAGGCGGGCCATTGGTGGACGTCAACGGTTATGTGGTTGGGATCAACACTGCGATATATTCCCCCACTGGCGCGTTCGCCGGGGTCGGCTTCGCCATACCGATAAACGACGCGAAACAATTTGTGGAAGAAGTGGCTCAGCTTCCCCGGATCAAGGCAGACCTGAAATGGCCGCAGGACAGAGCTGTCCGCCCACGCAGGGTGGCGGCTTTGACGGGGATGGCCCCTTATACCCCTTCCCAGAATAATGTGGGCCGCAAACGTCCGTGGGACGCAGGCAACTCCCTTAACCGGGCGGCGCCTCCCATCGTGTCTGGCTCGACAAGCCCTCACGGGTACCGTGGTCAGTGCGAGAACTGCCACACCTTCATATCAGGCTCCCAGGCGGGGCAACCGCAACCAGCCACGGCGATGAACTTTGTCAGCCCAGGCGGGGCCACAGGCGCCAACGTGGCGGCGGCGACACCCGGCTCGATGGGGTTGGGCGCAAGCTGGCTGGGGATCGAAGCGCAGAACGTGGATCAGGTGATCTCGCAGAACTTCAATCCGGCCACACCCGGCGGCGCGTTTGTCAACAGCGTGTATCCAGGCTCGCCAGCCAAAGCCGCTGGCCTTGTTCCGGGCGACATTATCTTCAAGGTGGACGGGCGCAACGTCGCCACACCCCAGGAGTTGTTTAACGTGTTAAGCCAGTATGGCGCTGGCGACCAGGCGCGGCTTTCCATCGCGCGTGAGGGCCAGCGGATGAACATCTACATGACGCTGTCAGCGCCGCCAGCCACGCTAACCCCCGCGTTTCCACCGCAGGCCAGTCCCGGATGGGCCGTGTCCCCCGGCCAGAGGCAAGGGCGGATGACGCAGGGCAGGGCAGGCACGCCGATGAACAATGGCATGGCTCCGGCCACACCGCCGCAAGCAGAGGTTGCATGGCTTGGAATGGAGATCGAACCGTTGCCGTTAAGCGAAATGGCGGCCAGCCCCCGGTATGCCGGGAAGCAAGGCGCCGTGGTGGCGGAGCTGGGCGCCACGTCCCGCGCGGCGATATCGGGGGTTATGGCGGGCGACCTTATCGTCTCCATCAACCGCGTCCCAGTCGGGGCTCCGGAGGATTTAGTCGCCGCTATCTCGCAGGTCGGACAGCAAAATGGCGCTTTGCTGGAAGTTGACCGAGAAGGGCGCCGCCTGTTTATCCCGGTGAGGTGACAGACAATGAGAGCCATCGCGATAGTTAACCAAAAAGGAGGCGTAGGGAAAACCACCTCTGCCGTCAACCTTGGGGTATGCCTGGGGAAGTTGGGGCATAAGGTCCTGCTGGTGGACCTTGACCCGCAGGCGAGCCTTAGCCTTCATTTGGGCGTTAACATCGCGCAGATTGATTCGACCGTGTACGACCTGTTCCTGGAACGCAAAACGGCGCAAGAGGCGTTGATCACCTCCGTCGCCGAAAACGTAGACCTTCTGCCGGGACATCTCGACCTTTCCGCGGCGGAGTTCGAGCTTAGCCATCGCGTGGGCCGGGAGCAGATTCTCACCGAAGGGCTCAAGGGCATCGCGCATAATTACCAGTATGTTTTGATAGACTGTCCGCCGTACCTTGGGATGCTCACGGTCAACGCGCTTACGTTCGCGCAAGAGGTGCTGGTGCCGGTTCAGACAGAGTTTTTCGCGCTGATCGGGATGAGCAAGCTGGAGGAGACTATCGGCGTGGTGCGCAAACGCCTCAACCCCGCATTGCGGACGGTCATGCTCCTCCCCACATTCCATGACCGCCGGGTGCGGCTATCCAGCGAGACACTGGCGCTCTTGCGGAAAAAATACCTCAAGCAGGTTACCAGGACCGTCATCCGGCGCAACACGCAATTGGCGGAAAGCCCGGCATTTGGAAAAGGCGTGACGGATTTCAAGCCATCATCGCGTGGCGCGCTGGATTACCGGGCGTTGGCTCGTGAAATAGAAAAGATGAATTCATGAACCATACTAACGAGGAAAATTTAAACCAGCGCGACAGGCAGAGAATTGAAACCTCCACTGGAGACATGGGCAAAGGCGCGGAGCCTGCGGTTTCGGAGGATTTCGCCGCCAAAGCGGCGGCGTTTCAGGAACTGCTCGACAGCGGCATAGCAGACACGGTCTTCCGGCGGGCGACTAGAACGCTGGCTTACAATATCGCGATCCCCACGCCTCGTATGGGAACGCAGGGGCTGGAACAAAACCCGTGGGAGAAGCCGCGAGAACCCGTTGCCCCGTCTCCTGACGCGCCAGCATTCGCAGGACAGGAGCCTGCGGAGTCCGGCGCAGAGGTGGAAGAGGTTGGACAGGCTTTGATGGACGAGCGCCCGCAGACAGCCGAAGAGCCGCCCTACGCAAACGATGAACCGCCACAGACAGAGGAGCCGGTAGTCGAGGCGACGGCCGTTATAGTGGCGGCGCTGGAAACGCTGGTCGAAGAATTTCCCAACACGGTTGAAGCGCATAAGGAGGAGCTACAGGTGCAAGAAAATAATGATGAAGATTTCGAGCCACAACCAACCTACACCGACGCGGAGACCGACGCTTCGGGCGGTTCGCACAAAAAACATATCGAGGTTACGCCCCTGGGCGCCGGATTGCTGGGTATTGTCGAAGATACGGCGCGTGGAGTGGGCGGACTGGGGTCTGGTTGCGCCCACTGGCTAAAAAAAAACTGTATGCCGAAATGCCGGAAAGCTGGTAACGACAATAGCGCGGAACAGGGAGTTGAAGAAGACTACCCGTGGAGGGAAGAAGGTTCAAAGACAGGCTCCTCGGCAGATAATCTTGACCAGAGCGCATCCTCCGCCGCCCGTCTCACGGAAACGGTGGCGTCCGGCGTGATGGCGGTTGGGGCCGGTGTTGGCAAGGTTGCCGGATATGTGGCGCGAGGCGCGGTGGAAGGCCCCGTAGACATGTTGCGTTACACCTGGAAAGCCGTAGCTGGCGTCACCGGTGGCGTCGCCAGCCGACTGGGTGGCCGAAAGGGAGATTCGCAAGAATAGGACACCTTTGCCAACGACGCCAGGCGCAAAGGAAAAACGCACGGAAAAGGGGGTAGCATGAAGGCTAAACGGGGCAAAAAAGGCCCAAAAGAAAAGTCCGCAACGGAGCAGGCGATGAGCAGGGCGCTCATGAACCAGACCAAAGGCTCGCGGGCGGTGGAGAAGATAATGGAAGTCGGGCGAGGCGACAAGCCCGTTTCAAAAGCGCCGACGACAGAAAAGGCATTTCCTTTCATCAGCAAGACGCCAACGAGCAAGACGCCCAGCAAAAGCCCACATGGGGTGGAGAAGATGTTGGAAGCCGGGCAAGGCTCAAAGCCCGCTCCCAAAAAGCCCAGCGTTGTGGCCGCCGCTGTCCCCATGTTAGCGAGGAAAACGCCTGATAACGAGATAGTGATCCGCAAACCACGTCCTGGAGGCGTGTTTCTTGAGCAAAATCCATGGGCGAACCCGAACGGGCCTGACGCGCCAGATGTTGACGAGCCATCTTCCGAGGATCGGCGTCCCACTGCGCCCCATCCTGTGGTAGAGGTTGCGTTACAGCCTTTGCGGGAGATGCGCCCCAAAGAGCCTGCCGGGGAAAACGCCCCCCGCTCACTGGAAGATATTGTGGCGGCGGCGCGGCGGGACGCGTCCGCCAGGGCGGTAGCGCCGGAGCCATCCCGCCATTTGGCGCATGAACATCGAATCGTGAATAAGGAACATGGTGTAAGGCCGATGAGAAAGACTGCCGCATCATCCAACCGCGGCGCGTCCGCCGGGAAACGGGTTAATGTGACATCGTTGGGATCCAGCGTGTGGAATACCATGGAATCCACCACGAAAGCCATCATCGGGTCTGGGGAAAACATGATCCAGACGCTCCGCTCCGGCGTGGGGAAAATATGTTGCGCCCGGCGTGATGGTGAGTCCGGAAGACCGTCGCAAGGCGGCCAGGCTTCCGCCAAACCAAAAGGCCCTGTAGGCGCCGCGTTTAACACTGCGTCGGCGGCGGCGGGAAAAACGGCCGAAGGGTTGGGATCCATAATGTCGGGAGCGAAGAGGGTTGTGGGCTATGTCGTCAAAGGGGCGCTTGAGGGGCCTGTTGACCTTTTAAATGGGGCGGTAAAAGGCGTGACCACAGTCACCAACAAAGCGAAGCGTAGTTTGCGCAGTTCTTCCGCGAAGCCACAAGCGGCGCGAAGATGAGTTAAAAAGGGAAAGCCACGGGCTGACGAAACCGTCATGGCGCGGAAGAAACCTGGGGCGGCGGATTAACCTGAAATTTTGTTAACGATAGTCGGAGAGGACATATATATATGGAACAGAAGAAATCGGAACTTTTACTTGGAATAGACTTGGGCACGTCCCGAACCTTGGTTATGTCCAACCGGGGCGCCAAGGCCATGATAAGTTCCGTCATCGGCTATCCGAAAGACCTGATCGGCATGAAGTTGCTTGGCGATGTCAAAGCTATCGGCGATGACGCGGTGGCAAGACGGTCTTACCTGGATATATTCATGCCACTGGAGAACGGAGTGCTTAAGGAGGCCAGCGAGCGGGATATGCAGGCCGCGCGTGAGTTGCTAAAACATGCGGTGAGCCACGCTCAACCGGATAAAAACGACAAGGTTTGCGGCATCATCGGCGTGCCTGCGCGCGCTTCGCTGGCCAGCAAAGGGGCTTTGCTAGGGATGGCCCGCGAGGTGATGGACATGGCGCTGGTGCTGTCCGAGCCTTTTATGGTGGCTTACCATCTTGGATGCCTTAAAAATTCGGTGGTCGTGGATATCGGGGCCGGCACTATAGACATCTGCGGCATGAAAGGCTTTATGCCTGGGCCTAAAGACCAGGTGACGATCCTCAAAGGGGGCAACTCCATTGACGAAGCCCTTCGCCGGGTTATCTCGGAACATCACCGGGACGTGCTGATAACGACGCATCTTGCGAAAACGATCAAAGAGAACCACAGTTTTATAGGAGACGCCCCCGGCGCCCAACTGGTGCAGTTGCGGGCCGAAGGCCATCCGGTGGAGCGCGACCTGACCGAGGAAATCAGGGCCGCCTGCGAAACCATCCTGCCCGACATCGTCGAGCAGTTGGCGATAATAATCGCGGGATTCGACCCGGAGGATCAGGAAGAGGCCCTGCAGAACATTTACCTGGCGGGCGGCGGCTCCAACATACGGGGTCTTGACCGCGCCATAGAAGCCCAGATGAAAGATTATGTCAGCGTGAAGGTGCGTCGCGTGCCTGATCCTGATTACGCCGGTTGCGCCGGTGGTTTGAAGCTGGCGATGGACCTGCCGCCACAGTACTGGCCCCAGCTTGGGGAAACCATAGGGAAGTAGGATGGTTATGCCAATAAGCGCGCGGATGGGTCAGGAGTTTCCGCCTGACAGTGATGATTGCAATGCCCGGCGTCACCGGCCTGTTACCGGGGAGCGCGTGGTTGCGCGGATTGGCGGATATGCGAGCTTGGCGCGGCAAGGCCGCCATTACGAGGGTTGAGACGTGGCCAAACTGATAATATCGCTGATCCTGGCGGCCCTGCTGTTGATATTCGCCTCACAGAACCTCGGTTTGATATGGGTGCGGTTTATCACTGGGCCTGCGGTGCAACTTCCGATCATCGTGGTTATCGGTGGCGCGTTCCTGGCCGGATATGTGGTGGCGGTAGTCAACCAGTTGCTTAGCATCGTCCCAAAACGAAAAAAGGCCGACGACAAGGCTGACGATGAAGAAGAATAAGAATCAAGAAGCGATGAAACAAGGAGAAAAAATATGAGCAAGTTGGTCGCTGGCGTGTTTTTTGGAGTGTTCACAGGCGCGTTGGTTTACGAAGTGTTCCGCCGCGTTCGTCCGGACCTTGACATGAAGCTTATGGACAAGGTGGATCAGTTTGCGTCTACGTTGCGCAAAAAACTCCGTGGCAACTCCGGCTCCCGTCCGGCCCGCATGAAGATGATACCGGTCGAGTGAAGCGCAATACGCTTTACCCGTTGAAATGAACGCTGTCCGATGAGATTCTCCAAGTGCGTGTTCTGTTACGAGTCGGTTGGCTGGATCGGCCTGGTGTCCAACCTTGCCCTGGCGGCGATAAAGCTGTTTGTCGGGCTGATCTCCGGCTCTCATGCGTTGGTGGCCGACTCGCTCTATTCCGCCAAGGATGTTGTCACCTCCGGCCTGCTTATAGTAGGCCTGAAGGTGGCGAAGAAAGAGGTGGACAAGGAGCATCCCTACGGGCACGGCAAGATAGAGTTCATTCTGGCCGGCGTGATGAGCGTCGTGTTCATCGCCGCCACGGCGCTGGTGTTTTACCTGTCGGTGGGTAGACTGCTGGGCGGGGAGGGCGGCGCGCCACACCTGATCGCGTTGTGGGTGGCCATATTTTCGGTGGCCGCCAACGCGGGGTTGTACGCCTACACGCGGTGCGTTTCCGTGGAGATAAACAGCCCGTTGACATACGCCCTTGCGCGTCATCAAAGCTCCGACGCCACAGCGTCGCTTGCGGTCGCGGCGGGGATACTTGGTTCGCATTATCTGGGGATATCGTGGCTGGACCCCCTGGTGGCGGTGTTTGAGACGCTCGACCTTTTCCGTCTTGGCGGAGAAATATTCTGGGACGCTTCGCAGGGGCTTATGGATTCAAGCGCCCCGCGCCTGACGATCAAGGGTATCGAGAAAGCCGCCTGTTCCGTTGAGGGAGCGCTGGGCGTCGAGCAGGTCAAAACCAGGCGTGTGGGGCAGGAATTATGGGTGGATTTGGTGGTGGGTGTTGACCCTGAGATTACGATCACGCAGGGGAGCAAAATCCGCTCCCGGGTCGAACGCGCCGTCCTGGAGGCTGTCCATCATATCGGCAACATCAACGTGCACTGCAAATCGCCAAGCGGCTCCGTGCCGGAGCTGGCCCTGCTAAAGCAGGAGTTGGCGGCGGCCAAGTCCGCCGGTGGCAACGGCGGCCCGGCGGAGACCCCGGTATGAGCGCGACACATCTGCTGTCATCACTGCCCCCTGTTAAGGGGGCAGTGAGCGCAAGCGAACGGGGGTTTCTTGAACTAAACCCCCCGGCCTTCGGCCACCCCCCTTGTCAGGGGGGCTTTGAACACCATCCCCAGGGGGTTGACCGCGCCAGCGACCGGCTCAACGCGATAGGTTGATATGAGCAGTTATCGCAAGCCCCCAAAAAACTCGATACCATTTTGCAAGCGCGAATGGAAGGCGCCTGCCGCGATTTTGTGCGCCGCCTGGCTGGTCACCGCCGGATGGGGGGTGTACCTGGTGAGCGGATCCAAGACAGTGATTGGCTCTGCCCAGAAGGTCTCCGGGTTGGGCTCGTTGATCAACGCCCGCCGGTTTACGCAACAACTACCTGCGGTCAAACGCGGGGCTGTGGTTAATGTGGCTGGCGACCTGGGCGGCGTGGCATCCGGCGTCATCATCAACCCGGAGGGGTATGTGATAACGGTCCTGCACGCAGTGTCGGAAATGCAGGCGATCACCGTGCGGGCCTCTACACCTAGCGGGCCGCGCATTTACACCGCAGAAATAGTCAAGATGTCGCCGGAGCACGACTTGGCCCTGCTCAAGCTTATGTCACGCGACCTGTTCCCGTTCATGGTCCTTGGCGACTCCCAGGCCCTGGCCGCAGGAGAGCGTGTCTATGCGTTGGGCGACCCTGTGGGCGGCGATCTTGTCACGACCAACGGGATCATCACCGAGGTTGGCGCCTCGGTTGTTGTCGGTGGCATGACGCTTACGCAAATGATCCGCACCGACGCTGTAAACTCCTGGTCCGATTCAGGCGGGCCGCTGGTCAACGCGGCGGGGGAGATGATAGGGCTCAACATGGCTTTGCAAGGCTCCCAGGGGCTTGCCGGATACACGGTTCCCTCGCACATCGTCATCGCGCATTTTCAGGATGTCGCTCAGTTCCTGACTGCGATGGGGCCGCCACCTGCGCTGTTGGCGGCGCCTCAGGCTCCTGCGCCTGTTGTGGCTGGAATGGGTAGCCATGTTGCGGCCACCGGGCCATATACGGCGCCTTTCGGCGGGGCTACGGGAACCCAGGCGCGTGGCGCGGATAGCTGGTGGGACAAGGCTCGTGGTTTCGTCCAGCCGGGGGCGGGTTTGCCCCCTGTCCGGCGGGATACGTTTGGCATGGCGCCTCCACAACAGCCCGTTTTTGGCCGGGGGAACGCGGTAGACCTGTCGCATGCGCCACAGTGGACTGTGTGGGGTTATTCGATTCCCAGCATCATCGGGTTGTTCGTTTTGGGCGTGCTGTCCGGCATCAGCGGCGGCATGATGACCATGGGCGGCGGCATTATAAAGGTGACCGGCCTGATGATCTTTTTCGGCTATGGCATCCTCCTGATCCGCCCGGTGGCGTACATCACCAACATTTTCTTATACGGCGCCGCCGCCATGCGTTACCGCGACTCTGGCCTTGTAAGCTGGGGCGTCACGCGCCCGCTGATCCCCTGGGCGATGGGCGGCATGGTGATCGGCTATTTTATCGGGAACGCGGTGAACACGCGAACCATCCAGGTATTGCTGGGCGTTTTCGCCCTGTGGGTTGCCGTGAAGATTTTTATAGAGGCGATTGAAGCCACGGATGAGGATAACGAAGAGGGCGAGGAGAGCGAAGAGGGCGATTCCCGGAATAACAAAAAACGGCGCGCCAAGGAATCCGCCACGTCCGTCTTCCATCCGAGTGTGCTGGGACTTCCCCTTGGGATTATCAGCGGCGTGCTGGGAATCAGTGGCGGAGTCATCGAAGTTCCCTTGCAGAGGTATATGATGGGGGTCCCGTTGCGCAACGCCATCGCCAACAGCTCCGTGCTGGTGTTTTTCGCGTCCCTGACAGGGTCGGTTGTGGCGATGGTTTATGGCGTTAATACTGGAGCGTTTGACTGGGGCACACCGTTGGCCCTGGCGGCGTTCGTTATTCCCGGCGCCTTCCTGGGCGGCATGATCGGGGCGTGGTTGACCAATATCATCCCCCTCAAAGCGCTCCGCTGGATTTACGCGGCGTTTATGGTGGCGATTGCGGCCAAAATGTTTTCAATATGATGAAACTCGAAGAGATAGTGGTCGCTGGCGGCATGGCCGCAATGTTGGGGGCGCTCCTGTATAGCGCGTTCGATTCGCCCGGGATTAAAATGGGAGCTTTAACGGCTCCAGTGGCGCTCGAATCGCAGGGGGCATATCCGGCGTCGCAGTGGGGTTCCACGCCCACGCAACAGGCCGCGCCATCGGGCGCGCTTGCGGCGTATGTGGCCCCGGACATACGGTTGGCGGAGGCGCATTGGCAAGGAATGGAGGCTATGCCCCTCACGCCTGAGATTAAGCAGAAGCTTGGTATTGCGGCTGGCATGACGGGAGTATTGATAGACGAGGTGACGTTAAAGTCTGCGGAAGCCGGCCTGTTGGCTGGCGACGTGCTTATAGCGGTCAATAACCAGCCTGTGCTCACCCTGGAGGATTTCGTGCAGGCGACCAAACGGGTCAAGAACCGTGACCAGGCTGTGGTGACGGTGGATCGGAAGGGCGCGAGGATGGATTTGCGGCTCACCGGCGATGGCGATCTTGGTTTCGCCCAGTCGGAGACGGCGCCAATGGTCCCGCCCGGCTCCATCGCGCCGCACCCTGCGCGTGGAAACTGTGTACAATGTCACGCCATCGGACAGACCGGCCATATCAGGCCCGATCTGGACGGCGTGATTCTGCCGCCACCGCCGATTACGGCAGACGCAGTCTCCCCGCATCGGGATCGCGGGCCGTGTGTGGCGTGCCATGTGATCGTAATGCCACGAGACCGTAAATTAAACTAGGAGGGATTATGAGTAGTAAAGGCCCGCGCACATCAATCACGCTTGCCGACCAGGCAGGGTATTACTTTGAAGTGGGAACCACGATGATCCGGCGGTTCGCCGCCGCCGCCATAGGCGGCTACCAGTCGTTGTTGACAGTGGATCGTGAATCCCAGACGCGTTATTACCGCGAGCGCGGCATAGCGCATGCGCGCAAAGGCAGGTACTATCAGGCCCAGGGGCCGCTGGAGAGCGCGTATAAGGCCCTGCCGTCCGACACCGAGCTGATTTACTACCTCGGCGTGACGTTGCTTAAGACAGATCAAACGGAAGACGGGATCGCCCTTTTGGAAAAAGGGTTACAGCTAGACCCAGCCGCCACAAAGCTTGCGTCGGCGCTCGGCATGGCTTATATACAGAAAAAGGACTATAAAAAGGCGGCGGAAGCGTTGGAAAAGGCCACAAAGGATCCCGACGCCACATATAACGCGCTGTACCGGCTGGGGATCGCGTACGACAACCTTAAAAAGTACGACAAAGCCCTTGCGGCGTTCAACGCCGCGCGTGAAAAGAAACCTGATGAGGCTAACGTGTACCAGTCGCTGGGTTTCGCTTATGAGCAAAGCGGCGATCACGCGACCGCCGTGCAGTATTTCAAAAAGGCCCTGGAATTGGAAGAGATGGCTCGGAATAAATAAGGATGGCCGACATGGACATGGACAAAGAGATAATAGACGCAGAGGTTGCGGACGCCGCTTTAGGGGCAAAAGGCGCCAGCGCGCGGCGCATCAGGCGCATGAAAGCGCTGTTGACCACAATGTTCAAGGAAGAGATAAGGCCGAAACGGCCAGTGATCCAGCCTGTGCGGCTCCAGAGCGTGGTTATCGCCGCTTCTGCGGTGGCTATGCTTCTGCTGTCCATGTCCAGCGTGTACAGCTACAACCAGTTCATCAACCTCGAAGAGCAGATATTCTCCAACCGGGGGCATGTGGAGGCGGTTCTGCAACGCCGCTCGAACCTGTTCAACAACCTCGTGAACATCGCGCTCAACCACGCAACCCTTGAAGAAGAGGTGTACAGCCATGTCGCGGATGTCCGGACGAAGATCAACCCCGGAGTCAAACAGGCCCTAAGCGCATTGGCGGGGGGAGGGGCGGCTTCGGCAGGCGACATGAGCGCGTCGCTGTCGCGCCTGCTGGCCGTTGTGGAGCAATATCCGGAAATCCAGTCGGCGGCCACATACCAGCAACTGATGGACAAGCTGATGGACCTTGAGAACACCATCGCCCAACGGCGCGCCGAGTATAACGAGTCGGTGCGGGTGTTCAACCAGAAAATCACAAACTTCCCATGGATCGTTGTCTCCAAGCTGACGGGGTTCAAACGCCACGAGTATTTCGAGTCCTCGGGCCCGGGCCGGGCGAACCCAGTGCTGTCTCCATCCACATACGAGCGGCTATTGCCCAATTCCGAACCCCCTAAAACGAAGGAGTGAAAAACATGTGGAATATTTTGCTTCGGGTGGGCGTAATCCTGTCAACAGCGCTGACGATAAAAGAAGTTGTCGACCTCTACCAGCGCGACATCGTCCCCCACCGGATTTATTCGTCCAAAGACGCGGCGGCCATCATTGGGGTAGAGCGGATAGACGTTGTTAAGCTTATACGCGATGGCGAACTAAAGGCGCATATGGTGGACGGGTACTACAGGATCACCGGCGGCAACATCCTTGGGTACCTGGGCAAGAAATGAAATACGAGCATTGCCCGAAATGCAGGCAGGAAGTCCTGTGGTTCTCGCTGGCCCTCAACGTCTCCCTGTCGTTTTTCAAGGGATCGTTGGGGCTGATCAGCGGTAGCGCGGGATTGGTTGCGGACGCATTCCATTCTTCGGCGGACGTTATCGCCAACGCGGTAACACTGGTGTGCATGCGGATATCGCACCAGCCGGCGGACAAGGAGCATCCTTACGGGCATGGGCAGATTCAGTATGTGTCATCGTCCGTCGTGGGCTTGATCCTGATTCTGGGCGCCACGGGGCTACTTGTGGGGTCCTTGAAAAACATTTTGACGGGAGATATTGAGCCTCCAAGCAGGCTTGCGTTGCTTGGCGCGGCGGCTTCCGTTGTCGCCAACGAGCTGATGTTCCACTATCACGAGTGCGTCGGGAAGGAAAACAACAGCCCCGCCATTATCGCAAACGGGTGGGACAACCGGTCAGACGCGATATCGTCGCTTGGCGTGACGATCGGCATCATCCTGGCCACGTTCGGGTATCCGATGGCGGACCCGATTGCGGCCATCGCCGTGTCGCTGGTGGTTATGAAGATCGGCGTGGAGATCAGCAAGACAGCGATAAAAGGGCTGATGGACACGTCGCCAGAGCTTACGGACCTGAAAAGGATCCACAAGATCGTCTCAAGCGTGCCGGGCGTCAGCGGCATAAACTATCTGCGGGCGCGTGGCATGGGCGAGTCGCTGGAGGTGGAAGTGGAGGCCCGGGTGAACGGCGATTTAAAAGTCTATGAAGGCGACCTGATAGTGGAGTTGATCCGCGATAAAATCCTCGAAGGGGTCGAGCACTCCACCGACATGCATATCTACCTGGCTCCGGCGTACGCCTCCGCCCAAAAAGAAAAGGGTAAAAGGAGGCTGTGGCAGTGGGCGCAATGACCATGCCACGGCGATAAGGTATGGAAGCTAACATGGGAACGGGATATCCCGATGTTGCGGCTAAAGGCCGGAAGGCCTCCAAGATCGCTATCGTCGGGCCGATGAACGCCGGCAAGAGCCAGTTGTTCAACATGCTGACCCATTCGTACTCGGACGTGTCCAACTACCCGCACACCACCGTTGGGGTCATGCGGGCTCACGCCAACCTCAACGGCACACGTTACGAAGTATGGGACACGCCGGGCATAAGCTCTCCGACCATGAGTTTCGCCGAAGAAAAGTTCACCCGCGACACGCTCATACGCGACAAGCCGGATTTCCTCCTTTTTGTCGGCGACGCCCTGCACCTGAAGCGGTCGCTGACGCTCCTTAGCCAGGTCATGGAATTTGGCGTACCGTGCGCCATGATCCTCAGCAAGGTCGAGGCGGCGGCCAAAAAGGGCGTCTTCATCAATGAGAAGGCTTTGGCGCGGGACCTGAATATCCCGGTTATCATGGCCGCGACCTCCAGTAGCGTTGATGTGGAAAAAATCGAGGCGGCGATTCTTGAAAATAGTGGAACCCTGCGCCTGCCCACTTACCCAGCCGCCATCGAGCGTGTTATGGATGATGTGACGGCGGCCTTTGGGCCGTCAGCGGCGCCATCCCGCGGCCTGACGTTGCTTTTCCTTCAAAAGAACCAGGAAGCGCGGGCGGCGCTGGCGGAAATTGACGAACCGGCTTTGCGGCGGGCCTATGAGGCCGAGGTGAAGTTCTTCCGCAGAAACCCTGCGCTCAATGTCGGGCAGGCGGTGTTCGCCGCGCGCGAAGCATGGGCCGACGCATTGGCGGAAGCCAGCGTCACCGCCGTCGCCATCGCCTTCTCGTGGGGTCTCTCCCAGAAAGCGGCCTGGGCGTCCCGGCATCCCGTGTGGGGCTGGCCCATCCTGCTTGCTGTGTTCTGGGTGACGTTCAAGGGCGTGGGCGGGTTGGCGTCCGGCATGGCGGTGGCGCTCGACGCCTGGATTTTCGTCCCGCTTACGACGCTGATTGGCGGAATGATCAACTACGATCCGCTACGCGAATTCATGGTGGGCAATTACGGCATATTGACGATGGGTGTGATGAACGCCATTGGCACGGTGGTCCCGATACTGATCGTCTTTTTCCTGATCGTAAGCGTGCTGGAGGATGTGGGCTACCTTTCTAACCTGGCTGTCCTGCTCAACCGCCTGTTCTCCAAGTTTGGGCTAACGGGCAAAGCGGCGCTTTCCATGTCCCTGGGGTTTGGGTGCAACACGATGGCCACGCTGACCAGCAGGATGCTTGAAACCCGGAGGGAGCGGGTCATCGCGTCGTTCCTTATCGCGCTGGGCGTGCCGTGCGCGGTGCAATTGGGGGTCATGATCGCCATTCTCTCCACCGCGCCGTTCTCCTCGCTGGTTTTGGTGGTGGGGACGGTCCTTGTCACTCAGATCGTGTTTGGCCTGGCCCTGAACAGAATGCTGACAACCGAACAGCCAGCCGAATTCATCATCGAGTTGCCCCCGTTCAAAACGCCGGACCCGCGCAACGTTTTGAGGAAGACCTACTTCCGTGTGAAGTGTTTCCTGGAGGAGGCCCTGCCGCTTTTCGTAGTCGGAGCCATGCTGATGTTCGCGCTGGAGAAGACTGGCTTGCTGGCGATGCTTAAGAATGTGGCGCGCCCGCTCATCACAGGCCTTCTTTCGATGCCGGACAAGGCGACGGAGGTGTTTATTCTGGTGTTGTCGCGCCGCGAACTGGGCGCGGTGTATTTCAAGGGCATGGTGGACGCCCATGAGCTGGATTATTTCCAGACCGTCGTGGGCCTCACGGTCATGACGCTGTTTATCCCCTGCATCTCGAATACAGTGATGATGGTCAAGGAGCTTGGCCTGCGGAGCGCCATTTACATCAACTCGGCGATTATCGCGATCGCCATAGCGGTGGGAGCCCTTATGAACCTGTTACTGCGGATGGCGGCGGCCTCGTGAAGAGGGAAGCGTCAATGCGCCTTGAGAACCTGCGCAGGGACGAGCTGTTGGAAACCCTGTGGCGCCTTGGGGAACGCGGCGACCTTACGCTGGGCGCGTTGCGCGACAACGACCCATCAGGCGAGTGCGAGCGGAACCTTCATGATTTCTCCAACACTGGGGTTCTCGTCATCAGCGGCGAGGGTATCACCCTGACGGCAATGGGGCAGGAACGGGCGCGCCAGATCATCCGGCGGCACCGCCTCGCCGAGCGGCTGGTGGCGGACGCGCTTGGGCTTTCGCCAAAGGAAACGGAGAGCGCGGCGTGCGAGTTTGAGCACATCCTGGCGCCGGAGCTTGAGGAGTCCATCTGCATCCTGCTGGGGCACCCGCGCACATGCCCACACGGGTCTCCCATTCCAGAAGGCGCCTGTTGCCTGGAATCCAAACGCACGACATCGAGCGCGGTGATGACGCTACGCGACATGAACGTTGGAGAGGCGGCCAAGGTCGTGATGGTGAACACCGCAAACCAGGAGCGGATGGAGAAGCTGTTGGCGCTTGGCGTGAGTCCGGGCGTGACGGTGAAGGTGTTGCAAAAAAGCCCAGTGTTGGTGATAGAGATAGGCCACTCGCAAATAGCGATGGAGCCTTTGATGGGGGGGAGTGTCAATGTCTGGCGGCGACCTGAATCCTAAGGAGACGCCGATGGCCACGCCTCGCGTGATCCTGGTGTCCGGCAAAGGCGGGGTTGGTAAAACGACCTTCGCATCCGCCACCGGCGTCGCATGCGCGGCGCGTGGATTGCGGACACTGGTGATGTCCATAGACATCGCCCACAGCTTGAGCGACCTGTTCGCGCTCCCCGCGCACCTGCTGGACATCCACGGGGGCGACCCTGTGCCGGTCTGCCCTAACCTTGATATCCAGGAGGTGGACCTTCAGACGGAGATCGAACGGCATTGGGGGGACATCTTCGCGTCGTTGCGCTCCATGTTGCGAAGCTCCGGCATGCACGATGTGCTCTCCGAAGAGCTGGCCATTTTGCCTGGAATGTCGGACGTGGTGTGCCTGCTGTACATCAACAAATACCTTAATGAGAACGTCTACGACGTCATCATCCTCGACAGCGCGCCGACCGGGGAAAGCCTGCGTTTCATCAGCATGCCGTCAACCATCGAATGGTCTATGCAAAAACTTTACGCGCTCAAGAAAAATATCCCGTCCATCGCGTCGCCACTTTTGCGGATAATGGGGATGCCCGGCGGTGAGAGCGGCGTGGAGATTGAACAGGCGCGGAAAGTCTACGAAAGCCTCGGCATGACCCGGAACCTGCTGGTGGACGACAAAGTCACCAGCGTCCGTCTCGTTTGCAACGCGGAGCAGGTGACGATGAACGAAACCTTGAGGGCCTACATGTACTTCTGCCTTTATGGGATGAACGTGGACATGGTCGCCGTCAACCGCCTGCTTCCCGCAGAGGCGAATAACGGCTATTTCGACCAGATGATAGAAGAGCAGGGCCGGATATTGGAGAGTCTGGACGGGTATTTCCAGCCCGCGAAAATAGTGAAAGCGCAACTGCGCCGCTCCGAAGCGCGGGGGCTTGAAAGCCTGGAGTCCCTGGCGAAGGAAATCTACGGCGACGACCCTCCCGAGGCGATATACTGCGCGGCTAATCCCTACCAGTTTCTTTCCGACGGGGACGACCGCGTTTTGACAATCAAACTGCCGGGAGCGGGCAAGGAACATGTAAAGCTGTATCACGACAAGGACATACTCGTGGTGCGGGCGGGCAATTTCAAGCGGCATGTCTATTTGCCAGCGGCGTTCGTGGGGCGCAATCCGAAGGTTGCCAGTTATACTGATGGTTGTTTATCCATCCGCTTTGATAAGGGAGAGCGCGAGAGCGCTTGATTTGTGGAAGTTACCGGTTAAACAGGAAAGGGGACTGCATGTACAAGTTCATAGCGAAGGCGTTAGTGGTTGCGGTGGGCGTGGTTTTGGCGGGACTGATCACCGACAAGATCAAAGAATCGGGACGCGCCGACTAACAACGGCTCAAATGGCCTGGGCGAACGGTTAACCCCGGCGCCCGGCCATGATGAGCGGTGTGAGGCATCGGGGATATTTGCGCCCCCTGCGCCGATGGGGTGGTGCGTTCAATTACGGCTTGGGGTATCTTCTGCTGAGAGGCTCCCACGTCCATTGAAATGAAGAATGAGAATATGAGTGACACTTATATCTGTCCGGCTTGCGGCGTAGCCTATACCGCCGAGGTAGCAGAGCGCATCGGGTTTGCGTGCTGTGTGAAATCATGCGTGGATAAAGGGATCGCCCTTCGCCGGAGCGCCGGTATTGCGACGCCTAACCGCCCCGAAGACCAGACGCAAGACGACGACACCGAAGAGCCTGTGGAAGCGTCCGCCCTTGAGCCTGCGGGCGTTGACGCCTCGCCCGAAGACGATGACCTGGATGATGGTGGGCGGTTCGAGTTTGAATGCCCGGAATGCCACAAAGGCTACACCATGATTGAAGCCGACCGTCTTGGGTTGTTCTGCGCGGAGGAATCGTGCCGGGACCGGATGATCCTGCTGGATAAAGCGGCCCCCCCCGCCGGGAAACCGGGCGGCGTCATGAGCCGGTCTCACGAGGATATCGGGCTTGGCGTCCTGATATGCGATGTGTCAGGCTCGATGGAAGATTTCCCGTTTCCAGGCAGGCGTGTCTCGAAGCTTTCCATGGTGGCCGGAAGCGTTGCCCGTGGCGTTTGGGACCTCGTCGAACTGATGGTTGACTCCGCCAAGCGCAACGCCTATGTGGCGCTGGTCTATTTCGCCAAAGACGCGGAGCTTGCGCTGGATGACGACGGCCTTCCGTTCGTCAAGAGCATCCAGGAAATTGGCGAGACGTTCAAATCCGCCCGCGATTTCGCCGAATTCATCACCGAGGGCATGATTCAGGCACAGCGCAAAGTGTCTGGGGGAGTGGTCAGCGACCTGCTGTTCGGCAAGGACAATACGAAAAATTATACCAACCTCAACGCCGCCCTGGAGCTTGCGAACCGGATAAAGGAGTCCCTGCTGAAGGGCGATATGTCCGAGTTTGGCCTTCGGCGCAAGGTGAAGGTTATCGAGGACGTATGCGTGAGCGCCGATGGGCGGACGGTGTTGGCGCCCAATGTGCGGTGCCTGCTGTATTCCGACGGCGCGCATAACTATCCACGCGGGAGCGCCGTGGAGAACCCTTTTGACAATGATGAGCCGTCGGTGTTGTTGACCGCGTTTATAGGCCCCAAAACCGCAAAGGGAAGCGGTCAGGTGGAGGCGCTGGCGGGCGTGTGTCCCAAGCATGGCGAACGTTCATTTTTTCTCGTGGACAAGCCGGAAGGTTACCACCGGCTCCGAGGCCTGTTTCGCATGTCCTCCGGGTCATCCGGGTTTTGTCCCAGTTGTCTGCCTTCCGACTACTGACGCGGCATGCGCCAGTAATGCGCCGATAAAGCCGGATGAGGTTTATTTGCGAAACGATGCTAAGCGGCGGCCCGCGACATGCCGGGGAAGTGGGCATGTGCGAGGACTCCGCCGGCGTGATAACGTCCAGCGATGGCGCTGTGTTCTACCTGGCGGATGCGACCAGCGACCAGGGGCAGGTGGGGTATTTTTCCAGCCGCTACCTGGCCGTCTCGCTGGGGGGCTGGTTCCTGACTCATGGGCTAAGGGCGTGGGGGTTGACAGCCGATGCGGATGTTGAAAAACTGTTCATGGACGCTTGGGCGGACATGCGCGACGAGCTTTCGGCGGAATGGAGCGCCCATGCGCGCCAGGGCGGGTTGGCCGAGGCTCTGGAAAAAAGCGGAGAGCCTTTCCAGGCGGATGGCGAGTCTGGGTACCTTAAATCCTTTTCCGCCACGTTTTTGGGAGGCTCCATGACTGTGGATAATCGCGTCGTCTCCACCGTGCAGGTGGGCGACGTGGACATCGTGGTAAAGAAGACCGATGGCCGGCATGAACGATGGCAGGCTCCCGTCGCCCGTGTTTTCGCGCAGGCGTTGATGAAAAGCGGCGGCGAGCCGGTCTTGCGTTTTTTCACGCCGGTGTACGAGAAACGCACAGCGTCGGATATCGCATGCCTTCTGGCCAAGACGGACGGGGTCCGGTTCTGGAACGACGAAATGGCGATGGGGATAATCGGCGAAGGCGTGGAGGCCGTGGAGCGGTTCCGCAAGCTTTTGCGCCGGGGAATCCGCTCGGACACTGGCGATGACAAGGCCCTTTTGTATCTTGCTTTTCTCTAGAGGCGCCGATGAAAGCTATCATACACGCCCGTGACAAAGGGTTTCCGGAAAACTTCCCGTTTGAGCCGGAGCGGCTGGAATGGCGAAGTAAAAACTACGGCCAGTTCTGCCCCTCTGCCGTGCGTGTCGAGGGTGATGGGGAGGATTGTTTTGTCAAACGCCTCCCGGAGCTACCGGCGTCATGGCAGTTTCTCGCCGAGCACTGCGCGGCGCCGTGTTCGAAGCGCCTGCCACGTGTGCGGGCGCTTGTCGAGGATACCGGGCGCGGTCAAGGTTTCCGCTACTATCTTTTTTACGAGCGGCTGGATGGCGTTACACTTGACGAGCTACGCGGTAAATTGACGCAGGGCCATTGCGCCGGGATTCTCGACGGCGTGGGCGGGGCGTTGCGCGCCATTGTGTCGCGTGGTTTCTGGCATTGCGACCTGGAATTCGGGAACGTGTTTCTTGGGCAGGGCAGGGTGGGGTTCGCAACACGCCTTGTGGATATTGACAGCGCCGCGCCGCTGAATATCCCGTTCAAGCGGTTTCTGGGCGATTCGCGCCGCCGTCCCAATGTGCATGAGAAATATTGGAGCTATCTGTTGCTTCGGCTGAACGCGCAAGGCCTCGATAAACTTTCCGGCGTAAGCGTGAGCCAGGCGGCGTTCATGTATTTCGCTATGGACCTTTTTTTCTTTGTCAAACGCCCCGACAGTGTCATGCCGTTGCGGGCGGGCGAGTTGGACCGGCTCATGCGCTCGCCAGGGGCCACGCATGTCCCGATAGCGGCTAAACGGGCATGGGAAACCGCGCACCGCGCCATCTGCGCCGACCCCCGTACAGGCGCCGCCTGGAGCGATATTGGGCGGTTTGTCAATCTGCTGTTTCCGGTTTCACATAGCGGCGCGAAAACTGTGGCGCCTCTTTTTGGCGGGTTTGGGGGCTTCGTAAGCCGCATGTTCGGCGGCTCCCCTCCCACTCGTGTTTTGAACAGGAGACCCGACGTATGAGGTGGACGATATGAGATTGATCCATTGGCTGGTTATTCTGGGGCCGACCGTGGCGCTGTTGGCGGTGATCGGGACGACATCGCCAAATGATTTTTACAGAGTGCAGGACATCCCGGAAAAAGGGTCCCAACACGCCACGGATAAAGGTTTTCAACCTGACACAGCCGGAGCCAACGGGGATGGGAACGGCGCCGGAGCGCCCCCGGCGGACCCGCAACCGTCGGCCAGCGAGCCGATCATGGATGCTTTCCGCTATGTGACTCCGTGGAAGGATTCGAATGCTCCCCACGACGCTGTGGCGACTCCTGTGGCGCTTCCCCAGGCGGCCCCTCCCAGGGCGGCGAACTCCCAGACAGCGCGGCAACCAGCGGGAATCGGGGAGCTTGACCAACCTCCCGCCGTGCGATTTTCCGGCGTTGTGCAACAAGTCTCAGAGTTCAACCAGCGTGACGGACAACTCCATCTGTGGATACACGACGGACAAGATAAGGAGATGGAGATTTCCCTGGCCCCATCATGGTTCCTGGAGTACATCGGATGCCCTGTGAGACATAACGAGCCGGTGTCGGGCACAGGGTTTGTGTTCGACACCCAGGCGGGGGATCAGCTTGTGTATGTGAAAAAGATCACCATCGGATCCAAGGTCTGCCGGTTGCGCAACGACGAGGGATTCGCCCTTTGGTCTAGCCGGTTGCAGTAGCGTCATGAAAAAAAGAAACCCAAACCTTCTTTGTGGTGTGCGAACCGGCCGATGACCACCGCCGCGCATTAGCCCCGCTGATTTGACTATTTTTACCAAGGCACATATCATTACCATCAAGGTAAAGGCCCAAGCAGGGGCCATCCGGGGTACGAGGTCTCATTATGCGCATAGGCGCACTAACGTTTAAAGAAGGAGTTATACATGTCCAGAAAAAGTTTGCTGTCCGTGATGATGATTGTCTCCATGTTTGTATTGGCCCAGTCGGCTTTTGCGGAAGATATCAAGTGCGGCGCTTCGAAGGCCGATCCCGACGCCGAATGCGTCGCTTCAAAAACGGTCTGCATTCTTGCCATGGATCCGCCCGTATGCAAGCCGCCGCTGGAAGCGGGCAAGCCATGCAAAAGGGACAAAGTTTGCGCTTCCAACAAATGTGAAAAAGCCGCAGGCGCCGATAAGGGCGTCTGTAAATAAGGCATGATTTAATCAGCGGGGGCCGGGCTTTTTCAGCCGGCCCCCGTTCAAATTCCCGCCTTCACAAGTTTTTTATTTTATAAACTTCAAAACGTGGGGTGAATCCATTGAAATGGCCCGCAAAAATATTAAAGACGCCGGAGAAGGAGATGGAGATTTCCCTGGCCCCGTCATGGTTCCTGGAGTATATCGGATGCCCTGTGAGACATAACGAGCCTGTGTCCACAGGATTTATGTTCGACACCCAGGCGGGGGATCAGCTTGTGTATGTGAAAAAGATAACGATCGGCTACAAGGTATGCCGGTTGCGCAACGACGAGGGATTCGCCCTTTGGTCGAGCCGGTTGCAGTAGCGTCATGAAAAAAAAGAAAGCCAAACCTTCTTTCTCTGGAGCCGCAATTGTGGCGGTCCTGGCGATGGCCGCGATGGCGGTGGCGCTGGGAGGGGAAAAGGTCATGAGCCTTATCGGGAGCGGCAAACCCGTCACCATCTCCCGCCAGGCGCAGGGCGAAGTGTTTGGCGCATTGCCAAAATTGCGGCAACCGGGCGTGACGGACCCTCTCGTAGATTCCATCGGCGGGCCTCGTGTCCGTCAGGTGGTCATCAAGCGCATCCCGCGCATAACACGCAATATGCGCATGCCCCACCCGTACTGGGGGGATTGCGCCAATTGCCACCTGTTCAAGGACGGCCCCGGGCCGGGACAGCAGTGGAAAACCCCCGTCGGCTCCGCGCTGGAAGCGGTCTCCACGATCATAAAGGTGGGGCCGCCTATCCGTCCGAACGCCAATCGCCCGCATCCCCCGGCCGGGCGATGTATCAAATGCCACGATATCGTCATAGACGCCCCTGTTTGAGGCGGATGAAGCGCGGATACTGAAGTGGAACGCTCTTTCGCTCAGGGGTGGCCCTTGTATCTACTCAAATGCTTCGCCGGGGTCGCCTGACCCCGGTCTTTATCCTAGCCAATAAGAACCGTGGTCAGGCGACCACGGGGAAGCAAAATTGATGTTGACGCACAAGACGGTATCCACACTCCACACTCCAGAATCCGGGATTACTTCGCCAGCGCCTTCTCCACCAGTTCCTTTATGCCGGGATTTAGCGAAACCGC
>Ga0315281_10001207_pt1 | contig 37826 bp, 39 predicted proteins | sample YL17G07_0_MG_FD_204540 | JGI IMG/M metagenome (GOLD analysis project Ga0315281, IMG submission 204540) | Sediment microbial communities from Yellowstone Lake, YNP, Wyoming, USA - YL17G07_0 | ecosystem: Environmental > Aquatic > Freshwater > Lake > Sediment | place: USA: Wyoming | collected...
ATCCGCTGAAACACATCGGCGCCTGCGTCGCTTACCGCGATCTGGCGCGACGGGCTGATCTGGATCAGGCGCTGCCCCTGGTCCCCGTTGTACGTAATCACGCCCGGCGCCAACTCGCTGAACGGGCGTATCCCGCCCTGGTATCCGGAGAACAGATACTGGCCGCCGCCGTCGGTGCTGTTGGCCAAACTGAGCAATTCCTGATAGCTGCTGCGCAAGGCGTTGGCAAGGCTGACGCGGTCGTTGTGGCTTAGCACCGGGTCGCCCGCGTTAACCCCTAACTCCCTGACATTTTGCAACACGCCGGTGATGCTCCCCAGTACCGACTCCTCCAGTCCGAGGCTGTCGCCGGCAGTGCCGTTGTTGACGCCGAATTGCGTGTTGATCGACTGGGCCTGCGACACCTCCAGCACGCGCGCGGCGGCGACCGGATCGTCCGCCGGAGTCAGCATGCGCCGGCCGCTGGCGATCTGCTGCTGCACCTGCAGCAGGCGTTCGGTCTGCTGCTGCATGGTGGCGACGCCGGAATCGTATATGGTGCTGGTGCTGATGCGCATGAGCCGCTCCCTATCTTGCGAGATCCAACACCGATTGGAACAAAGTGTTTGCAATCTGCATCATCTTGCCCGAGGCCTGATAGGCCTGCTGGTAGCGCAGCAGATTGGCTGCTTCCTCGTCTAGGTTCACCCCGGACAGCGACTGCTGCGCCTGTTTGGTCTGCGCAATCATGTTTTTCTGCGCCGTCGCCATCACGGTCATCTGCCGCGCCGTATTGCCGACCTGGCTCACCAACTGGCTGTAGGCGCCCTGAAACGTGGTCGTCGGCTGACTACCGGCGATGCTGGCGTTCCGTCCGAGGGTGTTGGCAACCTGGAGCGCGCCCAGCGCAAGCGCGTTGCGGTTGTCGGCTACGCCGTTGGTGTTTCGATCGAGCGTGAACACGTCGAGGTTCGCCGGCGTGCCCGAGATCGTGAAGCTGATGCCGTTGAAACTGATGCTGCCACCCGGTGTGTAGGCAAAGGGACCGGCCGGCGGCACCGCGCCACCGACCGCAAACTGGCCCGTTAAGGCGTTGAAGGTGAGCGTCACAGTCGCCGGCAGCGGCAGATTGGTGACGCTGGAGACGCTGCCCGCAGAGATGGTCCCGCTGCCGGTATTGGCGAGCGCCGCACCAGTGCGGATCGGGGCAGCCGCGGCGATCGCCGCAGGATCGTTCAGCACCACCGCGATATTGGCCGCACCCAGGCGGGTCGGTTCGATCAGCCAGCTGTCGTTCAGCGCAGCCCCTGCCGACAGAGTCAGGGTTATGCCATCGGCATTGAAGCTGTAGGGATAACCGGTCGCCGTCGGGAACGTAACCGCGGTGGTCACGCCGTCGGAGATACGCGTAAGCAGAAAGTTTTCGTTACCGCCGGCTGCGCCTTTGTACTGCAACCGGTAATCGCTGGTGGTGAGCGCATTGACGTTCTGCAGCAGCGCTGTCACCGCGGCAGTGCCCGCATTGATGGAGCTGGGCAGCACCGCGGGGCTGGCGACGGCGAAAACCTGTCCGCCGAGCGCGCCGTTCAGATCCTGCCCGAGAGCATGCTGAGCGTTGAACGACTGCGCCAGACCCATCGCCACCCGTCCGAGCGCGTTCTGCGCGCCATCGAGCGAAGCGCTGCGAAAGCTGATCAGGCCGCCGAGTCTTCCGCCCTGGATGCTGTTAGTTGGAAGCAGCACTGTCGATGCGCCGGTCTGATAGCCGACTTCGATGCGCTGCGCATCTTCGAGAGAAGGCATGGCGACCAGACGGAAGGTCTGCGTACCCATGACGACGGGCTGGCCGTTGCCGATGAAAATATCGTAGTTGCCGTTGCTTTCCTTTACCACCGAAGCGCGGACTTCCAGGTTCAGCGCGGCGACCAGCGCATCGCGCTGGTCGCGCAGATCGTTCGCCGGCTGCTGCGCGGTCGCGCTCTCGGCCACCGCGATACTCTGGTTGAGGCTGGCGATTTGCTGCGCATAGCTGTTGATCGTTGCGATGCTGCTGGTGATCTCCGCGTTGATCCCGGAGCGTATTTCTGAAATTTGTTGATCGAGACCCTGGAAACGCGCACTCAGCGCGTTTGCCGACGCCAGCAACGCCTGGCGCGAAGGCACGGATTCCGGATGCGCAGCCACGTCCGCGACCCCGCTGAAGAAATCCTGCAGCGCGGGAGCCAGCCCGGCGCTCGGGTCGCCGAGAATATTGGCGAGTTGCGCCATCTGTGCGTTATAGGCGTCGAGTTGGCCGCCCTGCGTCTGCGTCAACATGAGTTGATTGGCCAAAACGTCGCTGTAGAGGCGTTTGACCGTGGTCACCGCCACCCCCTGGCCGAGGAAACCGGCCCCGGTCGCCTGCGGGATGTTGCTCACCTGAACGATTTCCTGGCGGTTGAAGCCCGGGGTGGCGGCATTGCTGATGTTGTGCCCGGTCGTGACCAAGCCCGCCTGCGCCGCATTCATCCCGCTTACGCCGATACCAAAAACGCTGGTTCCCATCTAGGCAGTCCTCACCTTAGCGCTCACATTCAACATTAGCGGCAATTCCATGGAAATATTGAATGCCGCACGATTCATACCAGCTTCGTCTCAGGCCATGAGGGTCTGGCGCAAGCGCGCGCCATTCAGAACCCGTGTGAGCTTGTCCGCATACTGTGGATCGGTGGCGTACCCCGCGCGCTGCAGTCCCTGGGCGAAGCCCGCGCTGTCCTTTTGCTTCAGTACCGCGGCATAGCGCCGATTGCCCTGCATCAGGCTGGCGTAGTCCTGAAACGCCTCGGCGTAGGATGCGTAAGCGCGAAACTTCTGCAGCAGTTTGCGTGGTGTTCCGTCCACGTACTCGGTGGTCATCACTTCTACCGTGGGGCCTTTCCAATCGCGCCCGGCCTTGATCCCGAACAGGTTGAAACTCTGGCTGCCGTCGGCGGCGCGGATCTCGTGTTTGCCCCAACCGCTTTCCAGCGCCGCATGACCGAGCAGAAAACGCGCCGGAATGCCGGTCGCGTTGCTCGCTTCGATTGCGTGGTCCTTCATGCGCAACAGGAAATCGCCGGCCGCGCGACGACCGGCGCCGTTGATCTCGCCAGTTTTCGGCCGTGTAACACTCGTTGCATCCGCCGGCGTTGGGGACTCGGCGCCGAGCGCGGCCGCGCGGTTGCGCGTAAGTTGCCGCAGCATGAAGTCCGCCAGTCCGATGCCCTTGGCCGACAGGCTTTGCGCCAGTTGCTGGTCGAGCATCGACGTGTACATGCGCGTCTGTTCGCTGTCCAGCGGCCCGTCCTGCGGCGTTGCATCGCGCATGCTCTTCAGCAGCGTTTGCAGAAACACCGCCTCGAACTGTCGCGACACGCCTTTCAGGGCCTGCTCCGGATTCTGCTTCGCCTGCAACCGCAGGGCGTCCAGGCCGCGCGCATCGAGCGCGAGTGTGCCGTTGGTGTCGAATGCCTGAATCATGCTGGCTTTGCTCTCCCCTGCCCTGTTATCCCCGGCGCCGCGCCCGCGGCATGCCCGTCAAATGATTTCCAGATCGGCGCGCAAAGCGCCGGCCGCCTTCATCGCCTGCAATATCGCCAGCAGGTCCTGCGGCGTGGCGCCGACGGCGTTGAGCGACTTGACCACGTCGCCGAGCGAAGCGCTCTGCCTTACCATTGTGAGGCCGGTCTTGTCGGCGCGGATTTCGATCTGCGTTCTTTCCGCCTGCACCGTCTGTCCCTGGGGCGAGAACGGCGCCGGCTGGCTGATCACCGGTTCGCTGCTCACCACCACGGTGAGGTTGCCGTGCGCCACCGCGCACGCCTCGACCATCACCGTCTGATTCATGACGATCGAACCAGTACGGGCATTGACAATCACTTTGGCGCTGGTCTGCGCCGGTGTCACTTCCAGACTCTCGATCTGGGAGAGAAAGGTCACGCGTTCGTCGGTGAAAGCCGGCGCACGCACCTGAATCAGGCGCCCGTCGATGGCCACGGCGGTCCCCGGGGTGAACCGACCGTTGATGGCGTCGACGATGCGGCGCGTGGTGCTGAAGTCGGTTGTATTGAGTTCGAGGTTTATGTGCTCGCCCTGGCCCAGTGCGGTGGGGACGCTGCGCTCGACCGTGGCGCCGCCGCTGATGCGTCCGACGCTCAGGTGATTGACCTGCACACTGCTGGCGCCACCGGCCGAACTTGCCCCGACTCCGCCCACCAGGATGTTGCCTTGGGCGACCGCATAGACCTGGCCGTCGCCACCCTTGAGTGGCGTCATCAGCAGCGTGCCGCCGCGCAGGCTCTTGGCGTTGCCCATCGAGGATACCGTGACGTCGATCCCCTGCCCCGGCCTGGCGAATGCGGGCAACGCCGCAGTTACCATCACCGCCGCGACGTTTTTCAGCTGCAAGCTGGTTCCCGCCGGCAGGCTGACGCCGAGTTGCGTCAGCATGTTGACCACGCTTTGTACCGTGAACGGGGTCTGCGTGGTCTGGTCGCCGCTGCCGTCCAGCCCCACCACCAGGCCGTAACCGATCAGCTGGTTGCTGCGCACCCCCTCGACCGAAACCATGTCCTTGATGCGTTCGCCTTGTGCGGCGCCGCACGCCATCAACAGCAGCGCGAGCAGGCAGATCCGGTATTGCCTCATATTGATCTCTTCGCTTGCAAGTTCGCCCCTAGAATGGTTTGAACGACTGGAAGAAGCGCTGCATCCATCCCATCGTCTGCGCCTCGTCGATGTAGCCGTTGCCGCGGTATTCGAGACGAGCATCCGCCACCTGGGTCGAGGACACCGAGTTGCCGGAGGAAACCACGGCCGGATTCACGATGCCTGAAAAACGTACGAACTCCGAGCCCTGGTTGATGCCGATCTGCTTTTCGCCGCTCACCAGCAGATTACCGTTGGACAGAACCTCGATTACGGTTACCGTGATAATGCCGGTAAACGCGTTGTTGCTGGCGCTGTCTCCCTTGCCTTCGAAGGTGCTTGCCGAAGTAGCCGCCAGATTCGAGCCAAGCAAACCCTTGCCGGGCAAACCGCCGAGTCCGGTGACCGACATGTTATCGCTGCCGGCGCGGGCGGCGGTACTGCCGGACTTCTTGCTCGCCGCCGTTGTTTCGTTGATGTTAATGGTGAGGACGTCGCCGACGGCGCGAGCGCGTCGGTCTTCGAACAGCGGCCGGTGGCTGTAGCCCGGCTGAGCGGCATATTGCGCCTGGAAAATCGCGCCGTTGGGCTGCCTGGCCAGGGCCGGCGGTGCAGGCCGCGCGGTCATCGGCTGGTGCACGCTTGCCGGCGGGGTTATCGCGCAGGCGGCGAGCAGCAGCAACATGCCCGCCGCCGCAGCATTACGTAAACAATTCGGATTCATGGTCGCCTTGGTCATGTTCGCGGGACTTCCTAGATTTGCGTCAGTTTCTGCAGCATCTGGTCGGAAGTCGTAATGGCGCGCGCATTGATCTCATAAGCGCGTTGGGTCTGGATCATGTTGACCATCTCCTCCGCCACATTGACGTTGGAGGTCTCGACATAGCCAGGGCTGAGCCGCCCCAGGCCATTGGTCCCGGGAGTATTGGAGTTGGGCGTGCCGGAGGAGGCGGTTTCGAGGTACAGATTCTCACCCGCGCTCTGCAGTCCGGCCGGGTTGATGAAATTCACCAGTTGCAGGGTTCCAACCTGGGTCGGCTTGGCTGTGCCCGCCAGCAACACAGACACAGTCCCGTCCTGGCCTACGGTGATGCTCAGGGCGTTGGCCGGGATAGTGACCGCCGGCTGCACATGGTAGCCGCTGGAGGTGACCAGCGCCCCTGTATTATCGACCTGGAACGCCCCGTCGCGGGTGTAGGCGGTGGTGCCGTCGGGCTGCAGCACCTGGAAGAAACCGTTGCCCTGGATCGCGAGGTCGAGCGGATTGCCGGTCTGCTGCAAATTGCCCTGGGCAAATATCTTTTCCGTCGCCACCGGCCGCACACCGGTGCCGATCTGCAATCCCGAGGGCAACTGCGTCTGCTGCGAGGACTGCGCGCCAGGCTGGCGCAGCGTCTGGTAGAGCAAATCCTCGAACACCGCACGCGAACGTTTGAAGCCATTGGTGCTGACGTTGGCGAGGTTGTTGGAAATGACGTCGAGGTGCGTCTGCTGCGCGTCGAGGCCGGTCTTGGCTATCCATAAGGATCGAATCACGTTCTACTCCATGTTAATCTGGCAGCCGGCCCGCGGGACGCGGGCTGCGGAACTGCTGGCTGGGCTGGTTTGCATGCGATCGAACTCATGCGCTGATATTGAGAATCTGGCTTGCTTTCTGCGCGTTGCCGTCGGCGCTGCTGAGCAGTTTCATCTGCAGGTCGAACTGGCGCGCCAGGGTGATCATGTTGATCATTTCCTCGACCGCGTTGACGTTGCTGCCCTCTAGTGCACCCGAAGCCAGCGCGACATTGGGATCGGCTTCGGCGCTACCGCCGCCGGCGAGGCGAAACAAGCCGTCGCCGCCACGCACCAGCAAGTTTTCGTTGGGATTGACCAATTTGATCCGTCCGACCACGTTGACCGCTTTAGGCGGAGGCACGGTCGATATCACCGACACCGTGCCTTCCTTGGCGACACTGATGGTCGAGTCCGGCGGAATCGAGATCGGCCCGCCGTCTCCCAGGACGTTCAGTCCGTTGCGCGTTTGCAGCAGTCCGTTGGAACTGATCTGCAGGCTGCCGTTGCGGGTGTAAGCCTCGCTGCCGTCGCCGGCCTGCACCGCGATCCAGCCCGGTCCCTGCACCGCGACATCCAGGTCGCGTCCGGTGTTCTGCAGCACCCCTGGTGCAAAGTTTGCGCCCGGGGTCGAAGCCACCACGAAGGCACGCGTTGGCAGGCCGTCACCCCGGACCGGCACGGCACGAAACGCGCTCGCTGCGGCGCGATAGCCGTTGGTGGAGACGTTGGCGAGGTTATGCGCCACCACCGCCTGCTGTTCGAGGATGTGTTTGGCCCCGGTCATGGCGACGTAGATCAGGCGATCCAATTCGGTTCTCCGGTGTTTGCAGGCGCGCGCATTTCAGCCTTATTTCAGATTGACCAGGGTCTGCATCAGCGCGTCCTGCGTCTTGATGGTCTGGGCGTTGGCCTGGTAGACGCGCTGCGCGGTGATCATGTTCACCAGTTCGCCGGTCAGGTCGACGTTGGATTCTTCCAGCGCCAACGACTGGAGTATGCCCAGGCTGGCCGTGTTCGGAGCCCCGGTGAGCGGGATGCCGGAATCCGAGCTCTCCCCCCACATGCTGTCGCCCAAGGGCTTCAGACCCTGCGGGTTGGTGAAATTCGAAAGCGCGACCTGTCCGAGTTGTTGCGTCTGGCCATTGGAATAGCGGCCGATAATGATGCCATCCGAGCCGATGCTGTATCCGCTCAGCTGGCCGTTTGCATAGCCGTCCTGAGACAGAAAATTTACGCCGAAGGCGGAGCCGAACTGCGTCATCCGGCTAAAGTCGATGGTGACCGACAGGGGCGCGGCGCCATTTGTAAGCACTGCGGTCTTGACCAGGTTGGTGGCACTCACGAACGTGCCGCCGCTGTTGAAAGTCAGTGTGCTCACGCCGGCGCCATTGGCGGCGGCGCCGTCGATGTAGACGCTGGTGTCCCAGGTGTTTGCGGCAGTCTTGTTGAAATAGAAGTTCATGGTGTGGGACTGGCCCAGACTGTCGTAGGCGGTCGACGCCGTGGAAAAATTGTAGGTTGCCGGGTTGGTCGCGAGAAAGCCCGCCGTCGGGAGGATCGGATCGGTGGAAGCCAGATTCGCCCCGACCGCCGCGTTGACGGTCGCCTTGGGCAGCACGTCGGCCGAGGATAGCTGCAGGTTCACCAACACGCCCGGCACGACGACGCCGTTGACCGCCTGAAACCCGGTCAGGTTCTGGCCGCCGACGCCAACGATGTAGCCGTCCTTGTCCAGTTGGAACTGGCCGTTGCGGGTGTAGTCGATCGCGCCATTGTTGCTCATCCTGAAGAAACCCCTGCCGTTGATGGCGACGTCCAGAGGGTTGCTGGTGACGGAGAGGTTGCCTTGGCTGAATTGCTGGGCGATCCCGGTGACCTGCGTGCCGATGCCGACCTGCGTGCCACCACCTCCGCTAAGCGAAGCTGCGAATACGTCGGCGAAAGACGTCACCCCCTGCTTGAAGCCGGTGGTGGTGGAATTGGCAACGTTGTTGCCGATCACGTCGAGGTTCCTCGCGGCTGCGTTGAGACCGCTCAATCCCTGCTGAAAGCTCATCCTTTCACTCCTTGCTTACATGACCTGTTTTACATCGGACAGCGCGACTGATCCCACACCGCTTACGTTCAGCACCGCACCATTTGCGCCCTGATTAACGCTATTGACCAGACCTAACGCAAGCGCCACGGCGTCGATCTTGGTGTCGCCCTGGATCGCTTGAATGGAAAAATTGTACTTTCCGGGGACGGCGTTGGCCCCGCTGTCGGTAACTCCGTCCCATTGAAAACTGAGCACTCCCGCCGCCTGCGCTCCGAGATCGACTTTGTGCACCACCAGGCCGGAGCCATCGACGATGGACACCACCACCTTGTCGGCCGCCTGCGGCAGACTTACTCCACCTTGCGCCATGCCATTCTGCAGTTGCAGCCCCGTTCCCGGCACCAACACGCTGTGGCCTATCATGGTAGTGGCCTGCAGCGATTGGCCGGCGCTGAAGCTCGCCGCCATGCTCTGCAGGGTCGCGTTGAGTTTGTCGATGCCGCTCACCGTGCTGATCTGCGCCATCTGCGAAGTGATCTGCGCGTTGTCCATGGGGTTGAGGGGATCCTGGTTCTTGAGCTGCGACACTAGCAGCTTGAGAAACCGGTCCTGCGCGTCATTGGCGCCACGCGTCCCGGTGGCAGCCGGCGCCGTCAGCGCCGCTTTTGCCGCGGCGGCGTCAGTCGAATTGCTTATCGTAGTACTCATGGCCCGACCCTTTCTGTTGTTTCCATAATTTGGTGTCTCGCCGCGCGCCTGCCGGCGCTATTGCCCAAGGGCAAGCGTTTTCAGCATCAACGTCTTGGCGGTGTTCATTATCTCGACGTTGTTCTGGTAGGAGCGCGCAGCGGCGATCATGTTCACCATTTCATCGACCACACTGACATTGGGCATCGCAACGTAGCCTTGTGCATCGGCAAGGGGATGTTTCGGGTCATACACCTGCCTTCCCGGCGAGGAGTCTTCGATTACGCCGATGACCTTGACGCCGCTGCCGGTGGCGCCTCCGAACGCCAGTTCGCTGAACACCACCTGCTTGGCGCGATACGGCTTGCCATTGGAACTGGTGACACTGTCCGCGTTGGCCAGGTTACTGGAGACGACGTTGAGGCGCTGCGACTGTGCGGTCATGGCGGAACTGGCGATCTCGAATATATTCAGCATAGACATAACAATCACCCTTGGAGTGCGGCCAGCATCAGCTTGATCTGGCTGTTGAGGAACGTAAGGTTGGCGTCATAATGCAGCGCGTTCTCGGCGAAACGGCTGCGTTCCACGTCCATTTCCACCGTGTTGCCATCTATGCTCGGCTGTTGCGGGCTGCGATAGAGCACGGCTGCAGGTTCGTCGCGCGTTGACCCGCCCAGATGCCTGCCGTTGGTCGCGCGCAACGACACCGTGGACGCGGTGCGGCTGGCCGTGATATCGCGCAGCGCCGCGGCGAAATCGATGTCGCGCGCCTTGTAACCGGGCGTATCGGCATTGGCGATATTGGATGCAAGCAGTTGCTGACGGAACGCGCGCAGGTTGAGCGCGTTCTGATGGAACTGAAACAAGTTGTCGAGCGGTTCAATCGTGGCCATGTTGTGCGAGTCCTGGTGGTTTCTCTTGAGCATCAAGCATGCCAGCCATGTTATGCGCACTTGTATTCGAGGGCGTCTGGATTAACCGTGGAAAACTTCCGCATTTCCGTGCTTGGGGCGGCATACGGCGGCAATTATTGCCGCTTGCGGCAGGAACTGTATGGATACTCTTTGTTCGTACACTAAATGCGGCTAGCGCGCGCGACATGCAATTCGCTTCTCGGCATGCGAAGGTATTCGATACGAACTGAAGGTCTGCCACTGAATGGGTGAAGATAAACAGACCAAGGCGAGAACAAGGCGGCGATAAGCCGGCGAAAATCGCCCCTAATCGCGCCTTGTTCTGACGGCTGCGCGACTATAGTACGGACATGTCATGCCGCCGCGACGGCAGCGCCAACACCGGAGCCAACGTCCATGAATATGCGTAACGCCACTCTTGCCTTGCTGCTGCTCGGAAATGCCACGCTTTGCCATGCCTCGATCGAGCGCGCGTTACTGGCGCAGATATACCAGTCGGTGGAGCAGCTGGTGCGCAATCAAACCGCTGGCCTGCCCGGCAAGGTGAGCTACATCCTGGGCGAGATCGACCCGCGCTTGAGCCTGGCCGCTTGCCCCGCTCCGGAAGCCTTCATTCCCGCCGGCGTGCGCCTGTGGGGAAACGCCAGCGTTGGCGTACGCTGCAGCGGAAGCAATCCATGGACCCTCTACATTCCGGTGTCGGTCAGAATCGTGACCGGCGTGGCAGTCGCGGCGCATGCGCTGGCGCAAGGCCGTCCAATCGCGCTCACCGACATCGTCATGCAGGAATCCGATCTGGGCCAACTGCCGGGGGCGGTAATCACCGACCCTGCTCAGGCGGTTGGCCGCATCGTCACGCTCAGCGTCGCGCCCGGGCAACCGCTGCGCCAGGACTTGTTGCGCTCGCCTCCAGTGATTCAGCAGGGACAGTCGGTGACCCTGCGCGCGCAAGGTTCTGGATTCAGGGTGAGCGCCGAAGGCAAGGCCGTGACCAATGCCGCCGAAGGCCAGGTGGCGCAGGTGCGCACACCTTCCGGGCACACCGTCAATGGCATTGCCCGTGCCGGAGCGATAGTGGATATACAATAATAATCAGTATGTTAGAGCGCCAGCTGCAAATGGGTTAATAAGATTTGAGATTTCTTGTCGTTCCGGCCTAAAGTTTCCCGCCAGCCCGCCGATACACAGGCATACAGCAGAAACGGAGCCAAGAAGCCAACATGAAAATCGACAATTCCATCAAACCAGTTACAACCGGCGCAGTCAGCGGCGGCAGCGCCCGTCCCGGCAAGGGAGCGGCCAGCGCGCCAAGCTCCGGCGGGGGTGATCGCGTCGAATTGAGCCCGCTTTCCTCGCAACTGCAGGCCATCGAAAGCAGCATGGCCGATACTCCTATAGTGGACAGTGCGCGCGTGGCCGAAATCAAGCAGGCGATTGCGGAAGGCCGTTTCAAGGTCAATCCGGATGTGGTGGCGGACCATTTGCTGCAAACCGCGCGCGAACTGCTGCGCTCAAGGATGGCCTGATGCTGCGCACGGGGCGTCGTGATTCAGGGCCGGCGGCGAGCGCCGCAGATTTCGTCGCCGGTTTGCAAGACGAACAAGATGCGCTCGTTGCTTTCATCGGCTCGCTGCGAACCGAACAGAAAGCACTGGTCGATGGCGATGCCGATCGCTTGGCGGACCTTGGCGCCGACAAGGCGGCACAGATCGATCTGCTTACCCACTTGGGCGAACAACGTAGCCGCCATCTCGCCGCCCAGAATCTGAGCGGCAGCGCCGAAGGAATGACGACCTGGCTGAAGCGAAACCCCGGGTTTGCCGCGGCGGTGAGGAAAATCTGGCGGGAACTGCTGGCGCAGGCTGAAACCGCGCGGCAGATCAATCAGAACAACGGCCTCCTGATCGAGACCAGGCTGCAGCAAAACCGTACGAAGCTGGCGGTCCTGCAAACCGCAGCGGCCTCGGACGGTGTCTATCGGCCTGATGGACAACTGCGCCCGTTGCACAGCGGAAGGTCTTTGAGCCAGGTATAGTAGGCCGTAACAATTGATCCGGGAGTCACGGGTCCATCGACGTACCCCAGGCACGATGACACTTCCGTTTCAATCGCCAGAGTCCGCTGGCTGCCCTCGCAAAGCTACAGAATCCTGATTTGCTGACGGCCGCAGCTATTGCGCCGAGGCCGCCCCCGCGAGCGGAATATCAATGATCTTATCCGGCGATTCGGCCAATATCATCACTGTCACCCGGCGATTGCGCGCACGGCCTTCGGACGTGCCATTGGACGCCACCGAGCGGTTCGGACCGTAACCGATGACGCTCAAGCGCGACTCGGCAACCCCGTTATCGATGAACAGCCGCACCACGCTGCTGGCGCGCGCCGCCGACAACTCCCAGTTTGACGGGAACTGGGTGGTATTGATCGGCGCGTCGTCGGTGTAACCTTCGACCTGAATTACATGCTCCGTCCCCGCGAGGACCCTGGCGACTTGCTGCAATGCTCGGGTGGAATCCGTCCGCAGCTGCGCCTGCCCGGAGGCGAACAGCACGCTCGCGTTGATCTCCACCGAGATGCCGCGGCTGCTCTGGGTTACTTTGACTTGGCCATCGCGAACCAGCCGGTCAAGCACCCGGAGTATGTCCTGGGCGATACCGCGCATCTGCTCGCGCTGCTTGCCCTGCGGGTCCGCCGGCTTGATGATCCTGCGTGGCGGCAGATCCCGCGGCAGCGGCAGCGGCTGCGCCGCGGGCTGGATTCGCTCTACCACCTTGCGGCCGAAGGCGTTGACCAGAGAGTCGCTCAGCACGCGGTACTTCCCTTCGCTCACGGTGGACAGCGCGTACATCACGACAAAGAAGGCGAATAGCAGCGTAATGAAATCGGCATATGAAACCAGCCAGCGCTCGTGGTTGTCCGATTGCCTCTGATCGAGATACTTTCTCCTGCGGCGCATATTGCGGGCGACCCCGTCCGTGCGTGACGCGTGCTCAGAGACCGCCGGCGCGGGTGCGCTGGTCGGTGACATAGCCGAGCAGGCGATTCTCGATCATGCGCGGGTTCTCGCCCTCGGCGATCGACACCAGCCCGTCGACCAGCATCTCACGCACCAGCACCTGCCGCGCAATCAACACCTTCAACTTGGTCGCCACCGGCAGAAACACCAGGTTGGCAAGACCCACGCCGTAGATGGTCGCCACGAAAGCGACCGCGATGCCGCTGCCCAGCCGCGCGGGGTCGGACAAATTCTCCATGACGTGAATCAGTCCCAGCACCGCTCCGAGAATGCCGATGGTCGGCGCATATCCCCCGGCAGCCTCCCAGATCCGCGCCGCCTGCCGGTGGTACTCCTCGAAAGTGATGATCTCCACCTCCATCGCTTCGCGCAGTTTCTCCGGATCGGTGCCATCGACGAGCAACTGCAGTCCTTTGCGCGCGAACGGGTCGGCGGCGATCTCCGCCTGCTCCTCGAGCGAGAGCAGTCCTTCCTTGCGCGCTGAAAGGCTCCAACGGAAAACGTCGGCAATCATGCGGCGCGGTGCGAAATCAGGCGGCAGCACGATCCATTTCACCATTTTTACGCCGCGCGCAAACACCTGTGCCGGGCTCTGCACCATCACCGCGCCTGCGGTCCCGCCGAGCACGATCAGGAACGCCGCGCCCTGAAGCAGAGAGCCGACATATCCACCCTCAAGGAGTTGCCCGCCGATGATACCGACCAAGGCGACCGCGATACCGATTAGGCTGCTGTAATCCACAACTCAGAGCTTCCTGATCTGACTGCGCAAGCGCGCGATCGCCTGACTGTGCAGTTGACAGATGCGCGATTCGCTTACCCCCAGCGTCTCGCCGATCTCGCGAAAATTGAGCTCGTTTTCATAATACAGCCCCATCACCACCTTCTCGCGTTCCGGCAAACCGGCAATCCCCTTTACCAGTTGCTCGCGCAACTTGCGGTCGAGCAGCGCGTCAAGCGGGTTGGCGCCGCTGTCTTCGCAATAGCGCTCGAGATAATCGCCGCCCTCGGATTGATTGAAATCCTCGAACGAGATCAACTGATAGCCGCGGGCCTCTTGCAACATTTTCTGGTAGTCGGCGAGCGATATTCCCAATTCAGCGGCAACTTCATGCTCGGCCGGGGCTCGGCCCAGACGCTGCTCAAGTTTGCCGATCGCGCCCTCGATGCGGCGCAAGTCGCGCCGAAAGCTGCGCGGCAGCCAGTCGGCCTGGCGCAAGCCGTCGAGGATGGCGCCGCGAATGCGCTGTGCGGCGTAGGTTTCGAACTGCGCCCCGTGCGATTCTTCGTAGCGGTTGACCGCATCGAGCAGGCCGAGCATGCCGGTCTGTATGATGTCGTCCAGTTCGACGCTCGCGGGCAGCTTTGCCATCATGTGATGGGCAATGCGCTTGACCAGCGGCGCGTATTGCGTCAGGTAGTGCTGTATGTCGCGCTTTGCGGTCGCGGTGTACATGGTGGTCCTAGTGGCTGGTTTCGGCCGCAGCTGTGTGCAGACGGCTTGAGTGAATGAGGCGGCGCATAAAATCATCGAAACCGTTGCCGTCTTCTTCGACTCGCGGCCAGCCGGTGATCGCCTGGGCCAGGCAGCGGAAACTACCCGCTGCCACCGCCGTCGGAAAGGCCGCCACAACCGGCAGCCGCAACCGCGCCGCATGCTGCAGCTTGTCGTCGGGAGGAATATGCCCCATGAAATCGAGCGATACCTGCAGGTAGCGCCGGGCCGTGCCTGCCATGTTGTCAAAAATGATCCGAGCCTCTTTCTCGCTGGCGACGTTGCTGATCAGAACGTGGAATTCGCGGCGCGCGAACTCATTGCTCAACCGCTTGATCAATGCGTAGGCCGCGGTGATAGCGGCGGCGTTGCCCCCGGCAAGAACGATCACATCCTGTGCCGCGATCCCCGGCCAGAGCAGAACGCTCGCGCCGCCCGGGGCCGCGTCCACCAACAAGGTATCCACCGAAAAGCCCAGGCGACCGCAACGCTCCACCAGTCGCAACTGTTCGCGCGCAGGCAACTGCGATAGCGAACGGGCGCCACGCGCCAACGGCAGGATCAGAATCCCCGCCGGGCCGCGCACGATCACCTCGTCCAGATCTCTCTCCTGCCTGATAACGTCCTCAAGGTCGAAGCGCGCCTTTAACCCGAGCGCCGCGGTGACGCTCTGCGCCGCCGGGTTCTCGTCGAGTATCAACACGTCGCTGCCGAGTTCGGCCAACGCGCCGGCGAGATTAATTATGGCCCCGGTCTTGCCGCTGCCTCCCGCGCCGGCGCTGACGGCCACGACGCGCAGCTTGTTGCGGTCGAGCAAGCGGCGCAGGCCTTCGGCCTGGTCACGTCGCATTCTAGGCATGGCATGCTTCCGTAGCAGCGCCGCGGGCGGATGCAGTGGCCAGCATCAGTTGGCATTCGGCGGTGTCCAGATGGTGGGCGGAAGGTGCGGCGATCAGGCGTAGCGCACGGCCGAGCAGGTACTCCCGGTCCGGCAGGTGCAGGTCCTCCGGGACGCATTGGCCATTGGTGACATAATGCAGCGGCAGCCGGTGGCGTATGGCCACGTCGAGCGCGGTGGCAATGCCGACTGCCTCGTCGATCTTGGTGACGATGCAGCCATGCACGCCGCCGCCGCGATAGACGCGCACCACGTCGTCCAGCGTCTCGCCGTTTCCGGCCGCATTGAGCAGCAGGAGCCGCTGCACCTCGGTCCCCGACGCGGACAGCAGCGCGAGCTGCTCCGTTACCATCTGGTCGCGCTGGCTCATACCCACCGTATCGATCAGCACCAGATGCTTGCCGCGCAAATCGTCGAGCACGAATTGCAGATCGGGCGCATCCTTGATGGCAAGCACCCGAACCCCCAACAGCTTGCCGTAGATGCGCAGTTGCTCGTGCGCGCCGATGCGGTAGCCATCTGTAGTGAGCAGCGCAAGCCGGTCGGCGCCATAGCGCACAACGCAGCGTGCGGCAATCTTGGCTACGGTAGTGGTTTTGCCTACGCCGGTCGGGCCCACCAGCGCATAGACGCCGCCGCGCTCGACAATTTCGTCCGCGACCGCAACGGTGCGCAAGTTGCGATCTAGGACTGCCTTCACCCAGCTCATTTTTTTCTCCAGCGCAAGCCCTTGAGGCATCCCGCCGAGAAACTGTCGCGCCAGCGCCGGACTGAAACCGGCGCGCAGCATGTCGCTGAGCACTCTGGCCTTGCCCGGATCGCATTGCTGCGCCGTGTCCCAGGCTTTATAGATGAGTTGCTCTTCGATCAAACTGCGCATCGACTTGATCTCACTGGCGAGGCTGCGCGTGACTGCGCCTTGGTCCGCCGCTGCAGGCGGACTGAGGGGCACCGGCTGCGGGTTGCCTGCGAGGGATACGGGGCGCGCCGGAGGGGCGGGCCTGCTCTGAGGCTCCCGCGACAGGACCTGCGCCGGCGCGGTAAGCGCTGGCAGATCGTCCTTCCCCACAGCCAGTATCTCTACCCCGCCTTCGACCGCACGGTTGGACAGGATCAGCGCGTCCGGGCCGAGGCCATGCCGGACCTGGTATAAGGCCTGGCGCGAAGTACTCGCAAAAAATTTCTTGACGTTCATCCTTTACCCCCGAGCAAGGCAGTGACTTTGATGGTGCTGGTGTCCGGAACTTCGCTGTGCGCGATGACTTTGATCTGCGCCACGGCGCGGCGCAGGAAGCGGGCGAGCAACACGCGCAATTCAGCTGGCACCAATAGTACCGACGGCAGGCCGAGCCGCTCCTGTTGCTGCGCTGCCGCGCCCGCCTCGCGTAGCAAGGTATCGACCAGTCCCGGCTCGATGCCGGGTGTATCGACGGACTTGGCTTGTACCGCTTGCAGCAGAATTCGCTCCAGTCCTGGCTCCAGTGCCATCACCTGCAGTTCGTTGCTTCCGGGATACAGTTGCTGCACGATGGCGCGCCCGAGCGCGACCCGAACCAGCGCAGTCAACTCGCTCGCTTCCTCCACTTTCGCGCCGTGCTCGGCGAGTACTTCGATGATGGTGCGCATGTCGCGGATGTGCACGCCTTCGTCCAGCAGTTGTTGCAGCACCTTCTGCACCGTTCCCAGCGGCAGCAGCTTCGGCACCAGGTCTTCGATCAGCTTGGGCGATTCGCGCCCGACGTGATCAAGCAGTTGCTGCGTTTCCTGTCGGCCCAGCAACTCGGAAGCATGGCTGTGCATCACGTGGTTGAGATGGGTGGCAATCACAGTCCCTGCATCGACCACCGTGTAGCCAAAGGTCTGCGCCTGTTCGCGCATGCCCGCCTCGACCCAGACTGCTGGCAGGCCGAACGCCGGATCCCGCGTGACCGCCCCGGGCAACGTGGTGTTCACATGGCCCGGATTGATGGCGAGGAACATGCCGGTGTAGGCCTCGCCACGGCCAATCTCGACGCCCTTCAGCGTGATTACGTAGGCATTGGGGCGCAGCTCCAGGTTGTCTCGGATATGCACCGCTGGAGCGAGAAAGCCCACATCCAATGCGAATTTCTTGCGTAAACCTTTGATCCGCTTTAGCAACTCGCCGTCCTGCACTTTGTCAACCAGCGGGATCAGCCGGTATCCCACCTCCAGACCAAGCGTATCCACAGGAACGACGTCGTTCCAGGTCGCCTCAGTACTGGGGCTCGCAACCGGTTGTTCCGGCGGCGGGGCCTCCGGCGCCGCCGGGAGCTTCGCGATCGTGTAGCCGCCACCGGCAAGCAGCGCGGCCAGTAGCAGGAATGCAAAATTTGGCATCCCCGGGATCAGTCCCATAATGGCGAGGATGGCCGCAGTGATCAGCAGCACTTGCGATTTGCTGAACAACTGCCCGACGAGTTGCTCGCCGATGTTCTGATCGCTTCCGACCCGGCTGACAACGATGCCTGCAGCCGTAGAGATCACCAGCGCCGGGATCTGCGCTACCAGACCGTCACCGATGGTGAGCAGGGTGTAGAATTTCGCTGCCGTGGCCATGTCGAGGTTGTGCTGCAGCACGCCGACCACCAGACCGCCGATGATATTGACCAACAGGATGATGATTCCGGCTACGGCATCGCCGCGCACGAACTTGCTCGCGCCGTCCATGGCACCATAGAACTCGGCTTCCTGCGAAATTTCCCGGCGGCGGCGGCGCGCGTCCTCCTCGCCGATCAGGCCGGCGTTGAGGTCGGCGTCGATCGCCATCTGCTTGCCCGGCATGGCATCCAGGGTGAAGCGCGCGCTGACCTCGGCGATACGCCCGGCGCCCTTGGTGATCACCACGAAATTGATCACCACCAGAATAAAGAACACCACCAGACCGACAGTGTAGTTGCCGCCGACCAGGAACTGTCCGAATGCCTCGATCACCTTGCCCGCGGCGTCGGGCCCAGTGTGGCCGTGGAGCAGCACCACGCGCGTTGAGGCGACATTAAGCGATAACCGCAGCAGCGTCGTCAACAACAAGACCGTCGGGAATACGGCAAAGTCCAGCGGCTTGAGCGTATATAGACTCACCAGAAGCACGATGATCGCCAGCGCGATGTTGAAAGTAAACAGCAGATCCAGGAGAAACGGCGGCACCGGCAGGATCATCATCGTCAGGATCATGATGATCAGCATCGGCACCGCCGCAGCGCGCAGGCCGGCACTGCCCAGCAGCAGCCTCAGATTGAACGTATCGTTCATGCGGCAGACGCCCCGGGATCAAGCCCGGCAGGCAATGGCAGCAATTCGGGCGGCTTCGGCATCGGGGCGCCGACTTGCCGATGGCGGCGAAGTTGATAAACATACGCCAGCACTTCGGCCACGGCGGTATAAAGCGTTGCCGGAATCTCGTCGCCCAACTCGGCGTGACGGTAGAGGGCGCGGGCGAGCGGCGGCGCCTCCAACACCGGCACGTCGTGCTCCTCGGCCAGCGCACGGATGCGTGCGGCCAGCAGGTGCGCGCCCTTCGCCACTACCCGCGGGGCGCGCATGGCGCCGTTCTGGTAGCGCAGCGCCACTGCGTAATGGGCCGGGTTGGTCACCACCACGTCGGCCTTTGGAATTTCCGCCATCATGCGCCGGCGTGCCATTTCGCGCTGCTGGCTGCGGATGTGTGCCTTGACTTGCGGATCGCCCTCGGTTTCCTTGTTTTCCTGGCGCACTTCCTCGCGCGTCATGCGCAGCTTGCGCTCGTGGTCCCAGATCTGGACTGGAATGTCGACCGCCACCACGAAGGCCATGCTCCCAGCCATGATGAGAAAGCTCGTGCCTAGCAGTTGCACCAGGTGCGCCATGCCTGCGCCGAGCGGCTCGGCGGCGAAGGAAAGCACGGCGCCGCTGTTATGCCAAATGACCCAGGCGGCGACGCCCCCAACGACCACGGTCTTGGCTATCGCCTTGAGCATTTCCATCACTCCATGCCACGACAGGATGCGCGTCAACCCTCTCAGAGGGTCGATGCGCCCCCAGTCCGGCATCAGCGGCTTGAAGCTGAACAGCCAGCCATTCAGCAATAGCGCCGACGCGATCCCCGCCAGCACCAGCAACACCAGCAGCGGGGAAAACGCGAGCAAGATGTCGACCGAGGAGTCCTTCAGACGCAGCAGCATCAAATCGGTGTCGAACGCCAGTGCGCGGTCAAGTTGCATGCCATGGCGCATCAGGCCCGACAGCCTGTCGGCGAGGCTGGCCCCCATGAACCATAGCCCACCGCCGCCGGCGAGCAACAGCGCCAGCGTGGACAGTTCGCGCGAACGCGCTACCTGTCCTTCCTCCCGCGCCTGTTCACGGCGTCGCGCGGATGCTGGTTCTGTGCGTTCTAGACCGGTGTCTTCTGCCATCTCGCGTCCTTAGCTGATTGGACTGGATTATCAGGTGGCAGTACAAGGCTCGATCAGTCGAACAGTGCGGGTTTTGCCGCGCAATTCCCCGCCTTCGCGGGTCGTGACACCAGTCGCGCGAATTCGGCAGCGACGTGCGATGCACGCGCGGGCATCATACACGGGGTCTTAGAATGCCACCACATGCTGCGAGCGGACTTTCGCACTACGCACGTCCATCGTGTTTTCTGAACAGACAGAACAACATCCGTACCGAAAACACGGTTACCGTTATGAACAAGGACGGCGTAGGGGTCGCGTACAAAATTGCTGATTGCGCACGGATGGTTTTTCAGCCGCGCGCAATCGGCGATCCACGCGGACTATCTTTCGTCCGCGAGGAGAGGGATTCTAGAATCCCAGGCTTTCCAGCAGATCGTCGACCTGATTCTGATCGGTTACCACGTCGCTGCGACCAGTGGCATTGACCACCGGACCGTTGAGCAGGCCGGCATCGATTTCGCTGCGCACTTCGGCGGGCACAAGATCGACCAGAAGATGCACCAGTTGCTGTTCCATGTTTTGTGCCAGCGCGGTGATTTTTTTGATCACCTGCCCGGTCAGGTCCTGGAAGTCCTGCGCCATCATGATCTCGAGGAGCAGTGCGTTGGTCGCGCGCGTCTGTTTCGGCACGTCGCCGAGATAGTCGCGCGTGCCCGCCACCAGTGTCTTAAATTCCTCAATGTTCAGTTGCTTGTCGAACAGCTTCTGCCATTGCACGGAAAGACGCCCGGCCTCGTCTCCTAGCCGGTCCTGCACCGGCTGCGCAGCCTCGATCGCGTTAAGCGCGCGCACTGCCGCCTGCTCGGTCATCTTGACGACATAATCCAGCCTGTCGCGCGCGTCTGGAATCGAAGCGGCGGTCTTTTCCAACGCCCGGTCGTAGCCCAGCTCGCGCAGGGCATCGTGGAGCGTGCGCGTCAGATGGCCGATGCGGCTCATGACGTCGCCCGGCGCATCCCCTCCCTCTTCTGTTTCCGCTTTTGGTGCGGCGGCGCTTTCGCGTGCGGAGTTATCCTGGATAATGCTGTCGAACAGGGCTTCCAGATCCTCGGAATCCGCGGCTACCATGGTCGCGCTCATGCCTTCACCCCCCCTTCCATTGTCTTGAATATCTTGTTGAGTTTTTCGTCCAGAGTGGCGGAGGTGAACGGTTTGACCACGTAACCACTCGCGCCGGCCTGGGCGGCAGCAATGATGTTCTCCTTTTTCGCCTCCGCGGTGACCATAAGGACCGGCAGGCCCTTCAATTCCGCGTCCGCTCGGATATTGCGTAGCAGGTCGATGCCGGTCATATTAGGCATGTTCCAGTCGGAGATGACGAACTGGAACCCACCGCCCCGCAGTTTGCCGAGCGCATCCACGCCATCCTCGGCCTCGTCGACATTATTGAAACCGAGCTCCTTCAGCAGGTTGCGCACGATCCGGCGCATGGTCGAAAAATCATCGACTACCAGGATTTTCATATTCGGGTCTGCCATGTATAACTCCATTTCAACGGTCTAATTCCAGAACAACTTTGCGACTGCCTTTTTAAAGACCTGTTTCTGCGATTCAGACCGCATTGCGTTCGGATTTTCACCGCTAACGGTCTGTGCGCATACCCCAACTTCTGATTTCAGCGGGATTTCCAGTCTTGCGCTGAATATCGTCAAAATTCGTCGAATCTTGAATCAGATACGATCAGTTCTCCGGTTGCGGTTGCGCCGCCACAGCTTCCACCCGGTACCAGTCGCGTTCATTTTCCGCCTGCAGCGCCGTGCGCTCTATCCTTGCCATTACTTCCTGCTCCGGCAGGTTCAGAAATTTCTGGATTGCGGCGTAGTCCTCCGGCAGTGCCGGATCGTTCCCACCTCTGGCTGAATGCCGTGCAAGATCGACCGCAAGCAATACGTTGATGGCGCGTGGTCGACTGGCGTGCGTATCGTCCATCAGGGATTGCAGCAGTGCAGGTAGTTTCCATTCTGAAATAAGGGCGAGTTGCAGATCGATGAGAGTGAAGCCGAGTACCGCTCGTTGAGCGACGGTACTACGCAATGCACGGTCTCGTTCCAACATCTTCTGAATCCGCAGCGCCAACTCCGGGGCAAAATACCAGAGCAGCATTTCCGCGAGGTCGTGCAGCAACGCCGCGATCACGACTTCATCCGACTCGATGTCGTGGCGGATGGCGGCCCAGTCGCGCGCATACAGCGCCGCATGGCGCGCGCGGTTGATCACGCGCATCAACCCATCGAGCGCGAGCGGGAATTCCGCCAGAATCGATTCGACTGCCGGCAGGTCGCCGAAGTGCTCGAAAAAAGGTGAAACGCCCAGCATCATCAGGGCATGCTCGACAGTGGTAATTTCAGTCGGCTGCCCGGGCTTGCGCTGCGTCGGCAGGAAGCGCAGCACGCGCAGGGTGAACATCGGATCGTGCAGAAGCACCCGCGAAATATCGCGCGCGACAACTCGGTCTTCGTTCTCGCGCAAGCGTGCAAGTTCTTCGACGGTGCGGCGCAGCACAGGGATTTCGACCCCACTCAGGGCGTGGATCCAGCCTGTTTGGTCTTGTGGCATGACGGTGAAGCTCATAGCGCCTGTCTCACATGCGCCACAGCAACAACCTTGAGTTGTCTCGGGCACCCGTTGCAACCATGAACGCCGGGGGCACGCCGGGAACGGCAAAGCTGTTGCTGATGAGCAGGCTGCCCGCGCGCATTTCGCGGTTCGCCTTGTTCCATAAACCAGGCATTGCGGCCGGCGACAAATACGCATAAACGACGTCGTAGGAGCCCAGGTCGAGTTTGCGGAAATCTCCCCAGCTCACACGCCAGGCTTGCGCCCCGAACCTCGCGCGCAGCCAACTCAACAGGAACGGCATTGGCGCCGCTTCGATACCGTAGTAGCAGCCGGCCGGGCGCGCGCGAGCGAGGTAACTGAGGATCCCTCCCAGCCCGCAGCCGAGGTCGAGAAAAGTGAAACTGCGCTCCTGCGGCAGTAAATCCACGATAGCTCGCGCCGTAGCCCGGCTGGATAGAAACAACGGCACGCGGGTATGTGAAACACCCCAATACAAGGACGCGAGCAGGAAAAATACGCCCAGCGAGTAAAACGGCGGCAGGCCCAGTCCAAGCATCCACACCAGACCAGGAACGAACAGCATATGAATTGGAAGCCACCAGGTCTCCATACCCAGGCCCCGTCCCAGCCTCGCCGCCACGATGCCCTGCACCCACGCCCAGGTCAGAGCATCACCGCTCGCCGTCGCTGCGGTCGGAACGAGGACCGTCAGTGCCACGATAAGCAGGAATGCCCCGGCCTGTGCTGCAGCCGCACGCAACAAAGGTACGCGCACCGGATATGTGTCGGCCGACTTGGCTGCCACATCGATGACGCGCTCAGGGTTTGGCGACCGCAGCATCGGTGGTCTCATCCTTGACTTCTACTTTCGCATCGGCCTCGATCGTGCCCCCATCCTTGCTCACGGCCTCCTCCGTCCTCTTGTTCATCACGATAATGCTGATGCGGCGATTGATCGGGTTCAAGGGATTGTCGGCATCGAACAGCACTGCCGAGGACAGGCCGACCACGCGAAGCACGCGGTTTTCCTGCAAACCGCCGCTAATCGCTTCGCGCCGTGCTGCGTTCGCCCGATCGGCAGAGAGTTCCCAGTTGCTGTAGCCTTTGTTTCCCCCCGGGTAGGGCTGCGCGTCGGTGTGTCCGGAAATGCTGATGCGGTTGGGCACGTCGTTCAGCGCCTTGCCGATTTCGCGCAGTATATCGCGCGTGTAGGGCTGCAATTGCGCGCTGCCGCTGGCGAACATCGGGCGGTTGTTCTCATCCAGAATCTGAATGCGCAGCCCCTCGGTGGTGATATCGAGCAGCATTTGCTTGCGAAACGGTTTCAGCGCCGGGTTGCTTTCGATGGCGCTCTCGATACGCTCCTTCAGGTCGCGCAACTTAACTTTCTCCTGCTGCGCAAGCTCGGCCTCCGCTGCCTTGAGATTAATGATCTTTTTTTCCTCGCGGATTTCGCCCTTCTTGAACTGGCCTTCGGCCCGAGTAAGATCCTGGCCGCCGCCCTTGACTAGGCTGGAACTGTCACCGCTTCCGCTGCCGCCCATCAGCGCCACCTTGAGCGGGGTTTGGAAATATTCTGAAATGCCCTTCAAATCTCCGCTGGTGGTCGACCCGAGCAGCCACATGAGCAGAAAGAACGCCATCATGGCTGTGACAAAATCCGCATACGCGATTTTCCACGCGCCACCATGGTGCCCGGCCGCGTGCTTTTTCACGCGTTTTACAATTATGGGTCGTTGCGAATCTTCACTCATGGTGTCTGCGCTGGCAGCGGACGCGGCTCAACGCGCCTTGCGCTGCTTTACCGTGTCCTCTAATTCAAGGAACGTGGGGCGCTCGGTCGAATACAGAACCTTGCGTCCGAATTCCACTGCCACCTGCGGCGCATAGCCGTTGAGGCTGGCGAGCAGCGTAACCTTTATGCATTGCAGCATTTTGGTCGATTCGGCGAGTTTGTGTTCGAGCAGCACCGACAGCGGCCCGACGAAACCGTAAGATAGCAATATGCCGAGGAAGGTGCCGACCAGCGCGGCAGCGATTAGTTTGCCCAGTTCCGCCGGCGGGATCCCGACCGATTCCATGGTATGCACTACACCCATCACGGCGGCGACGATGCCGAAGGCCGGCATCGCATCGGCAACTTTCGCGAGCGCGTGAACCGGAATCTCCCCCTCTGCGTGATGAGTTTCTATTTCGCTGTCCATCAGGTTTTCGATCTCGAACGCATTGAGGTTGCCGCCGACCATGAGTCGGAGGTAATCGGTCAGAAATTCCACCACATGATGATCGGAGATGACTTTGGGGTACTTGGTGAAAATCGGACTCTTATCGGGCGCATCGACATCGCCTTCGACCGACATCAGCCCTTCTTTGCGTACCTTCGCGAGGATGTCGTAAAGTAGCGAAAGTGTCTCTAGGTACAATGCTTTGCTGAAACGCGAGCCCCGTAGCAAGCTAGGCAGGGCTTTGAGTGTCGCCTTGATGACTTTGGAGGTATTGGCGACCAAGAACGCTCCCAGGGCGGAACCTCCGATCATCAGCAGTTCTACTGGCTGGAGCAGGGATCCCAGATGGCCGCCGCCGAGCGCAAAACCGCCAAACACGGCACCCAGGACCGCGATGTAACCTACGATAACCAGCACAGAGTTCTCCCTACGCCCGAACGGACCGCCGGATTGACCACCCAAAACCCAAGCGGGAGTTATACCGAGCCACACAGGAAAGGTAACAGGGACAGCCGTCTGCCCAAGCCGGAAAAAGCGCTGAAATTACCCCGCTATTGCCGCAACCGAGTGGTCGGGCCTACAGCAACGGCGCTCGATCCGTCGTAACTGCGGGCAGCTTCAGCTCAGGCCGGCGCAACAGCGTGCAGCACCGCTTCAGGCGTACGTTTTTTCGATTTTCCGGCGCGCGACGGCGGACGGCACAGGCCGCAGACGTAATTGCGATTGAGTTCCAGGCGATGGGTGATGAAATTGCCGCCGCAACGCGTGCATGGCACGGTCTGCAGCAGGCCGCCGAGAAAACGCACCAAGGTCCACGCCCGGGTCAGCGTTAAGATTGGCTCAAGACTGTTGGCATGCACATGCTCGAGATACAGCCGATAGGCCTTGATGACAGCGTGCACGCCCCGCAGTTCGGTATGCGCGATCAGGTAATGGTATATATCGACAAACAGCGAGGAATGGACATTGGGTTGCCAGCTCAGGAACCAATCGGCTGAAAACGGGAGCATGCCTTTCGAAGGGGATTCGCCCTTGACTTCCTTGTACAGCTTTAGCAGGCGCTCCCTGCTCAGTCCGGTCTCCGTTTCCAACACCTGCAGTCTGGCGCCGAGATTGATAAGCTCGATCGCGAGTTGGATCTCGTTGCCTTCAGAAACCACGCTTTTGTTTCGCATAGGTGCTCCGCGGATCGCTCAAGCCAGCGCTTCGACCGGTCGGCCCGTAAGCAGAATAGCTGCATGCGACTGCGGCATCGCGCGCTCCTTGCCATGGCTGGTCAGCAGACCCAGGATCAGCCGGTCATCGAAGCGCATGCGGCACAACAGCACATTGGCGCCAGCCATTTTTAGGACTTGACCGGGGGTCAGGTCGGCCAGAATGTCGGCCAATTGCTGACTGATGCCAAGACGATACACCGCAGCTGACTTGTCTTCGCGTATCATCTGTTGCGCCAGCATCAGGTAGGTAAGATTCAATTCCTTGATCTCTCCCAGCATTTCGGGCATGGTCATAATCATTTCCTCCGGTGGTTGCAGTTCACGCGCCCTTCGACCTCAGGCATGGCTGCATTGTGCGCTGTTACACCAGTCGAAATAAATAGGAATTCCTCCGTATTTACGCTGCTCCTCGCGCCAATTATTGCGTAGGAATTTGTCCTACACAATCGGTTATGTCACGGTCCTGCGCGCCAATTATTGGCGGCAACAGCTGCTCGCCGGAGCATGCGCTTAGCATTGCGGTGATATCCGCTGCGGCGCGCGGTGCGCTGAACAAGAGACCTTGGGCGCGGTCGTACCGCTGTTGGTGGAAGAACTTGAGTTGCTCGGCGGTTTCGACCCCTCCAGCGACCGTCAGCAGTCCCAAGCTGCGGCCAAGGGCGCCGATGGCCTGTATGATCGCCTCGGTTTCCACGTTCCTTATTCCGTCGCGGGAAAAGGACTTGTCAATTTTCAGGATATCAACGGGGTAGCGCTTCAGGTAGCTGAGGGATGAGTAGCCGGTACCGAAATCATAGACGGATATCTTGACCTGCATGTTCTTGAGCGTCTGCAATGTCGCGATGGTTCCCTCGGCATCCCGCATCAGCATCGACTCGGTAATTCCAAGCTCCACGCGTTCCGGGGCGATACCGGTATCGGCAAGCACCTCAGCAACGGTCTGCGCCAGACCGTGCTGCCAAAATTGCACCGGGGAAAGATTCACTGTGATTGCCAAACCTGGATGCCCGGCGTCATGCCAGGCCTTGGCCTGGCGACAGGCGTTTTGCAGCACCCATTTGCCAATTTCGGCGATCAGCCCGGACTCGTCGGCGAGCGGAATGAAATCATCCGGCTGCAGCAGGCCCAGGTCCGGATGACGCCACCGCACCAGCGCCTCCACGCCGCTTAGCTTTCCCGTAGCGACGTTCACACTGGGTTGGTACTCAAGCAGCAATTCCTGCCGCTCCACGGCTCTGCGCAGCGCGCTCTCGAGCACTAACTGTTCGCCCGCCACGGCGCTCATTTCACGCGCGTAGAGTTGATAGGCGTTGCCGCCTAAACTTTTTGCCCGGAACATCGCTGTCTCCGCATTTATCAGTAGTTCCGGCACGTCTTCACCATCGCACGAAGACACCGCAATGCCGATGCTTACGCTAAGGTGAAACTCCAGCGTTCCCAGGGTGAACTGTCTGGCAAACGCTTGGCGGATATGTTCCGCGGCATCACGCACCTGCTCGTCGCCTGATACACTGCCCAGAAATACCGCGAATTCGTCGCTACCGAGCCTGGCCACCATTCCCTCGTCGGGCACGCATTCCTGAAGACGCTGTCCTATCTGGCGCATCAATGCATCCCCGATCTTGTGGCCAAAGCAATTGTTGATGCGCAGAAAGCGGTCGATATCCAGAACGTAGACTGTCGCAATCCGGCCATCGGCCTGCAGCAGCTTGCGGCTGACGTGATTGCAGAACAGATTGCGGTTAGGCAACTCTGTCAGACTGTCGTAGAACGCGAGCTTATGCACTTCGCTGTCGGCCTGCTCCTTCGCGCGCCGCATGGCCACCCCATGCAATTCCCGCTCAATCGCCGGCAGAAGGCGGGCGAAGTTGCCTTTGGGAATAGAATCCTGCGCACCGCTGTACATGGCAGCGACCGCGACATGCTCGCTGACCTCGCCAGAATAAATGATGAATGGAATGTCTCTGCCGCATTCCTTCAGCACTTGGAGCGCCTCGAGCGAGCTGAAACGCGGTAGGGAATGATCGGAAATGACAATATCCCAGTCGGAATCGGTCAATGCCGCGCGCATATCCTCGGCATTGTCCACCCGTACATAGGTGATATCTCTAACCCTCTGTGTCAGTTCGGAATACAGCAGGCGCGCGTCATCCTCCGAGTCTTCGACCATAAGCAGGCGAAGGCGCGTGGGCAGATTGCTCATGACGGCACCCAAGGCTCGACCCTACCAGCCAGGCATAGGGTGTTGATTCGAAGGATAACGGTGGCGTTTGGCTGCGATTGGCTGCTGCAATGGCAAGTTTGCAACTCGATGATTGATCGTATCGGGACTGAAGCATCCAGTTTTCGCGGGGTGATGCGATCGATCTAATCTAACAAACTGATTCATAGGTCTTTTGACATCCACCATGTGCGCCGCGACGCATAATCTGCTGGTCGAAACATGATACTTACGGTGGTTTATCGGCAAGGCTGAGGACAACTTGAGACCAAGATCGGCGTGGCACGCGGAGCCGGTTGCCCACATCCGGATCGTGGCCGATCTGACCGCACCTCATCCCCCAAGGTCCCAGCCCTTAACCGTCTCCGAAAAGAACCGACGGTGCGTGCAGCCTACTTGTTTCGGAAAAGTCCGGCCGGCGATGTACTCGTGTCGAGGTATGCGAAGCAATGCAGCGCGAGTAGTTTCCAAGCGCATGTGGATACACTGGCGGAGAGGCTTAAACCCTTGTGAATATTAGACTTCATTTCGCAAATTTACCGGCATTACACAAGAAGGCCGCGACGGTAAAATATCTCGTCTCAGAACAGGGATAACATTTACCGTCAAAATTGCTGACAGAATCAGCCGCCGAATGGCAATAGATACCAATAGACAACGAAGATGTATATTTGACCAAAACAGCGAATTTCTGCGCTATTTCCATAGCCACGGAAAGCTCTCAAATCACTTATTTTATTCCCACTCTATGGTTGCAGGCGGTTTGCCACAGATGTCATAGACCACGCGATTGATCCCGCGCACCTCGTTGATGATACGGTTCGAAATTTTGCCCAGCAACTCATGCGGTAGGTGCGCCCAATGGGCGGTCATGAAGTCCAGCGTCTGCACCGCGCGCAGTGCCACCACGTACTCATAGGTTCGGCCATCGCCCATCACACCCACCGCCTTCACCGGCAGAAATACGGCGAAAGCCTGCGAGGTGGCGTCGTACCAACTGCTTCCTTCCGCATCACGCGCCGCGCGCAGTTCCTCGATGAATATGGCATCGGCACGGCGCAGCAGATCGGCATACTCGTGCTTCACCTCGCCCAGGATGCGCACGCCCAGCCCCGGGCCGGGGAAGGGATGGCGGTAGACCATGTCGTGCGGCAGGCCCAGCGCCACGCCAAGCTCGCGTACTTCGTCCTTGAACAGTTCGCGTAGCGGCTCGAGCAGCTTGAGGTGCAGGCTGTCGGGCAGGCCGCCGACATTGTGGTGCGATTTGATGTTGGTCGCCTTCTTGGTCTTGGCACCCGCAGACTCGATCACGTCGGGATAGATGGTGCCCTGGGCCAGCCATTTCGCGTTCTTGATCTTCGCCGCTTCGCGCTGGAATACTTCCACGAATTCCCGGCCGATGATCTTTCGTTTCTGTTCGGGGTCGGCGACGCCGGCGAGTTTGGCCATGAAGGTCGCGCTGTCATCGATATGGATCACCTTGACGCCGAGGCTCCTGGCGAAGGTTGCCATCACTTCTTCGGCCTCGTTTAGCCGTAGCAGCCCATGATCGACGAACACGCAGGTAAGCTGTTTACCGATGGCGCGGTGGATCAGCGCGGCGGCGACCGACGAATCCACTCCGCCGGAAAGCCCCAGGATCACCTCGTCCTGGCCCACCTGGTCGCGTATCCGGACGATCGCCTCGGACACATAATCGGGCATGTTCCAGTCGCCGGCGCAACGGCAGATTTCGTTGACGAAGCGTTTGAGGATAGCAGCGCCCTGAAGCGTGTGTGTGACCTCCGGGTGAAATTGCACCGCGTAAAAACCACGTTCCTCGTCGGCCATGGCGGCAATCGGACAGGAGTCGGTCGAAGCCATAAGTTTGAAACCTGGCGGCATTTTTGTGACTTTGTCGCCGTGGCTCATCCAGACTTTGAGCATTCCGTGGCCCTCGGGCGTGCGAAAATCTTCGATACCGTCGAGCAGGCGCGTGTGACCCCGGGCGCGCACCTCGGCATAACCGAACTCGCGCACCTTGCCCGCTTCGACCCTGCCGCCGAGTTGTCCAGCCATGGTTTGCATGCCGTAGCAAATGCCCAGCACCGGCACGCCGAGTTCGAAGACTGCTTGCGGCGCCCGCGTCGTCGTGTTCTCGGTCACCGACATATGGCTGCCGGAGAGAATCACGCCCTTGGCACCGAAGTCGCGCACGAACGCGTCGCCGACGTCGTAGGGATGAACTTCGCAATAAACGCGCGCTTCACGCACGCGGCGCGCGATCAATTGCGTGTACTGCGCGCCGAAATCGAGAATCAGGATCTTCTGATGCATCGTCTAGCCTTCACAAATTATAAGGCCGGTCGTGCCGGTTGAGGCACGATCGGCCCTCGGTCGCAGAGTCGAGGCCCTAGATTCGGGTCGTAGATTCGGGTCGTAAAGCTGACAAGGTCATTCAACCTGATAATTTGGGGCCTCTTTGACGATCTGCACGTCGTGCACATGCGATTCGCGCATGCCCGCAGACGTGATCTCGACAAATTCGGTCTTGGTGCGCATGTCTTCAATAGTGGCGCAGCCGCAGTAGCCCATGCTGGCGCGCAGACCTCCGACCATCTGGAAAATGATGCTGACTACGCTGCCTTTGTAGGGTACACGCCCCTCGATGCCCTCCGCAACGAGCTTGTCTGCATTGTTGGCTGGATCCTGAAAATAGCGGTCTGCGGCGCCGTCCTGCATGGCACTGAGCGAGCCCATGCCACGATAGAGTTTGTAGGAGCGTCCCTGGTAGAGAATGGTCTCCCCCGGTGCCTCTTCGGTTCCGGCGAATATGCTGCCCATCATCACCGCGTCCGCGCCGGCCGCGACCGCCTTGGCCACGTCGCCCGAATAACGGATGCCGCCGTCGGCGATGAACGGCACATCGCTGTCCTTCAGTGCCGCGTACACGTTCTGGATCGCGGAGATCTGAGGCACGCCTACGCCGGCGATGACCCGTGTGGTGCAGATGGAACCGGGACCGATGCCTACTTTAATGCCATCGGCGCCATGGTCAACTAGAGCTTTCGCGCCGGAAGTCGTGGCGACGTTGCCACCGATGACTTCCACTTTCGGGAAGTTCTTCTTTACCCAGCGCACGCGGTCCAAGACGCCCTGGGCGTGGCCGTGTGCGGTATCCACGACGATCACGTCGGCACCGGCCTCGACCAGATGCTCGATGCGTTCCTCCGTACCCTCGCCTACGCCGACGGCCGCGCCGACACGCAACTTCCCCTGTTCATCCTTGCTGGCGAGCGGATGTTCGGTCGCTTTGAGAATATCCTTTACTGTCACCAGACCGCGCAGCACGAAACCGTCGTTGACCACCAGAACGCGCTCCAACCGGTGTTTGTGCAGCAAAGCACGGGCTTCCTCGGGGCTGGCACTTTCCTTGACGTAAATCAGACGCTCGCGCGGGGTCATGATGGTGCGCACCGGGGCATCCAGGTTGGTCTCGAAGCGATAGTCGCGGTTGGTGACCATGCCGACCACCTTGCCTTGATCTACTACCGGAAAACCCGAAACCTTGTATTGCCGAGTGAGCGCGAGCAGTTCGCGCACCGTAATATCCGGGGAAACAGTCATCGGATCGCGCAGAACGCCTGATTCGAAGCGCTTGACCTTCAGCACTTCCGCCGCCTGCGCTTTGGGCGCAAGGTTCTTGTGGACGATGCCGATGCCACCTTCCTGAGCGACGGCAATCGCCAGCCGCGCTTCGGTCACGGTATCCATCGCAGCCGACACCAGCGGGATATTGAGCATGATCCTGCGCGTCAGGCGCGTGTTAAGGGAAACATCGCGCGGCAGAACGGTCGAATGGGCGGGAACGAGCAGGACATCGTCGAAGGTCAGCGCTTTCTGAATGACGCGCATAGCAAAACTCCTGGCCGCAAAGCGGCATTATACGCGCCTGTTCCAGATGGGTAAATAAACCGAAGCTGAAACCGGGCCGGGGGTTGGCGCGTTAAGTCCATTTGACGCGGCGGCGGAAAGCCGTTATTTTCGAGTTGGCTCAACTCAACAAATGGAAGGCGCACCCGCATGAAACGGCTTTCGGTGGCAATCTGGCTTGCGCTGTGCTTGGCCCTCCCCGCATCTGCCCAGATGTACAAATGGGTGGATTCGGACGGCAAGGTGCAGTATTCCGACACCCCCCCGCCAAGCAACGTCAAGACCGAAAAACTGCGCACCCCTGCCGCGAGCGAGGGCAAGGGCAAGGAGGAGACACCGAAGGACGCAGCCAAGACCGCGCCCAAGACAGTAGCCGAACAGGAGCAGGCCTTCCGCAAACGCCAGCTGGATGCGGCCAAAGCGCAGGAGGAAGAGGCTAGGAAACAGGCTGAAGCGCGCGACAAGGCAGAGAACTGCAAGCGGGCGAAGGCGGCCCTCGCCAACCTGACGTTAGGCGGGCGCCAGGTGCGCATCGACGATAAGGGCGAGCGGGTTTTTCTGGATGACCAGCAAATAGTTCAGGAAACCGCCAGGGCGCGTGAGGAAGCTGCAGCAATGTGCAACTAAGGCCTATTTGCGGGTCTTTGCGGCGCGCTCGCGTCGAACTTCCTTCGGGTCGGCGATCAACGGCCGGTAGATCTCCACCCGGTCCCGGTCGCCCAGCTTAGTCTCCGCAGTGACCAATCTGCCCCACACTCCCAAGCGGCCGAACCCGAGTTGCGGCAGGCGCCGCAGCAAGCCGCCCGCCTGCAGCGCGTCCCGCACAGTGCTGTCGGGTGGCAGATCCAGCAACACGCGCTCCTGCTTCTGCGGTAGCGCATAGATTACTTCGACGCGCATGCGCATCATGGGCCGTAAAGGGCCACAGCCCGCCTGACAAAGACTTCGACGAACGTATTGGCGATGTGACTGAACACTGGTCCGGCGATCTTCTCCATCAATTTGCCCGATAGTTCGTAGCTCAAGCGGAATTCGATCTTGCACGCCTGATCTGCGAGCGGCACGAAGCGCCAGAAACCATCCAGGTGTTTGAATGGGCCGTTCACCAGCCTCATTTCGATCAAGGCTGCCTGTTCCATACGATTTTCAGTGGTGAAGTGCTGGCGCAGGCCGTGATAGTTGACGTGCAGCGTGGCCACGGTCTTGTGCGCATCGACCGGCCGCACCTCGGCGCCGGAACACCAGGGCAGAAACTGCGGATAGGCGTCGACATCTTCGACCAAAGCATACATTTTGGCTGCGCTATGACCTACCAGAACTGATTTTTCCACTATGGCCATGAACACGCGGCGCAACTGTTAAAATTAAAAGATTGTACCAATTAAGAGATTGTATCAATACGGCTCTCATGACAATCGCACAGAACAAAAAAGCCTTTCACGATTATTTCATCGAGGAACGCTATGAAGCCGGCCTGGTACTGGAGGGCTGGGAAGCCAAAGCCATCCGTTCCGGACGGGTGCAGCTGAAGGATGCCTATGTGCTTATCCGGGGCGCCGAGATCTACATGGTAGGCGGCCACATCAGCGCTCTGCCCACGGCCTCTACCCATGTCCATCCCGACCCTATGCGCACGCGCAAGTTGCTGCTCCATGGCGAGGAAATCCAGCATTTGATCGGCAAGGTCGAGCGCTCCGGCTACACCCTGGTGCCGTTGGACATGCATTACAAAAATGGCAGAATAAAGATCGAAATCGGCCTTGCCCGTGGCAAGAAACAGCATGACAAACGCGAAACCGAGAAAAAACGCGACTGGGACCGGGAAAAACAGCGTCTGATGCGTTCAAGAAGCAAGGGCTAGCGAGGGCGGTCCTTCATATTCGCTGCCGGACTTGCTCGAACAGGCAGATTGCCGCCGCCGCCGCGACATTGAGCGACTCGGCGTTTCCAGCCATGGGGATGCGCACCTGCTCCGCCGCTAGGGCGCTCAACCCGGGACTTATGCCCGAACCTTCGTTGCCGAATGCCCACGCCAGCGGGCCGCACAAATCGGTCTGGTAAAGCGATTTACGTGCATGGCCGCTGGCGCACATCAACCGACCAGCAAGGTGGGGCACAGCAGCCGCGAGATCGGCATTGTCGTATAGGTCGAGGCTGAAATGCGCGCCCATCCCGGCGCGCAGCACTTTGGGCGACCAAGGGAAGGCGCAACCCTGGGATAGCAGCACTGTTCGGATACCTGCGGCCGCGGTGCTGCGCAGGATCGAGCCGAGATTGCCCGCGTCCTGGATGTTTTCCAGCATCACGCAGCGCTCGATTCTGTCCGGTAGCGGACCGGGTCTTGGCCTGCGTATCAATGCGACGATGCCGGTCGGCGTCGCGACCTGGGCGATGTCGTTGAACAGGGCGTCGGCCAGCACCAGCACGCCTTGCGCGGACGCATCCGTCGCGAAGTGCGCCGCCTCCGGTCTGGCCATACCGCTCTCGCTTAGAATCAGTTGCTCCGGCACACTGCCGCTCGCGCGATAAGCCGCGATCAGGTGCGCACCGTCCAGCAGCGCCAAGCCCGCTTTGCGCCGCTCGCGCGTGGAGGTGGCGAGTTCGCGCAGCGTCTTGAAGCGCGGATTCTCGCGCGAGCGGATCAGTTTCAGGTCTCGATCGCGCACGTGCGGAATCCGGCAAATATGTCGTATCGTTCAGGAGTATAAAAATTGCGCCAGGTACTGCGGATCAGGCGGGCCGGCGTGGAAAAACTGCCGCCGCGCAGGACTTTATGCGTACCAAACCAGGGCTGCGAGTATTCCTTGTAGGGATCCGGCTCGAAACCGGGATAGGGGCCCAAAGCCGTATCGGTCCACTCCCACACGTTGCCGATCAGCTGCCGACAACCCTGCGCGTTCGCCCCGGCCGGCAGCGCATCAACCGCGACCGGAAAATTGCCCTCCAGATTTGCGCGCCGGGCGTCGGGCACGGCATCGCCCCAGGGGTAGCGGTGCTTGGCCCGCGTCCCGGAGCAGGCCGCCGCCGTTTCCCATTCCGCCTCGCTCGGGAGACGCCGGCCGGCGAATCGGCAATAAGCCTGCGCCTCATGCCAGTTCACATGGATGACCGGCTCACGCAAAGGCAGCGGCGCCCAAGCGTCGAAACGCCGCTGTTGCCACCAGCCATCGTGCTTGCGCCAATAGTGTGGCGCCTGCGCTCCGGTCTGCTGCAACCAGGACCATCCCGCTTCGGACCAGAACTCGCGCCGCAGATAGCCTCCTTCCTCGACGAATCCAGCGTACTGCATGTTGCTGACCGAACAGCGTGCGATCAGGAATGATCGAATCTCGACCGGATGCTCCCATTTCTCGTTGTCGAACACAAATCCCGACTCGCGATGTGCGCCCAGCAAGTAGCGCCCACCGGGGATAAGGGCATCGCCTTCCGCTCCGCCCGATCCAACGGCGGGTCGGTCCGCGTCCTGTGGCGGCAACTGCGGCACAGAGTAAACCAACGTCTGGCGCAGGTAATGGAACGCCTCCGCGTGCATGTCCTCATGGAACATGGCCAGTTGCACGAAATAAGCCAGGCTCGGATTGTCGGAATTACGCTGCAAGCGCTCCTGCACCAAATCCAACACTCGATCCTGATAGGCCAGCGTTGCCTCGAGCGTCGGCAGCGGCAAGTCCCAGCGCAGGTCGTGCGCGATCTCGGTCGAATCGTACAGCGTATCGGCGCCGGCCAATACCGATGCCGCGAGCGTGCCGTCGTCGCGCCGGCGCAGGCACCAGCGCTCCTGGAACCAGGCTATATGACCGAGTTCCCACAAGACCGGATTGACGATAGACAAGCGCGGACCGAATAATCGCTCCCCGTGGATATCGCGGGTCAGTGCGCGCGAGCGCGCGCGGCTCGCGCGCAGCTGCGCCGCCTGGCCGGTTGCGTTGAATTGCTCTAAGATACTCATGTTCGAATAGGGCTTATTTCAAAATGAGGGGATCAAGACAGGAAAGCAAGGGTCCCCCCCTCATGCTCCCCGAGATCAGGCGCCGTTTCGGTAATTTTGAAATGGCGTCTAACATGGCAACGCGACAAGTCTAACCGAGAACCCTCAGGGTGAAAATTGCAATCGTGACGCCGGCGGCGGCCGGCTCGCACGCGGGCAACCGGCACACGGCGCAACGCTGGGCCGCGATGCTGCGCATGGCCGGGCACAAAGTCGTAGTGGCTACGGAATGGGACGCAAAGCCAACCGACGTTCTCTTCGCTTTGCATGCGCGCCGCAGCCATGCGTCGGTGCTGCGTTATCACCAGGCGTACCCCGATGGCAAGCTGGTCGTGGTGCTGACCGGAACCGATCTTTATCGCGACATACGCTATGATGCCGCCGCGCAGTTGTCGCTCAAGCTAGCGCAGCGGCTGGTGGTTCTGCAAGACGAGGGCTTGAAGGAGCTACCAGGCCAGCTTCGCGCCAAGACCCGTGTGATCTATCAGTCGGCACGAGTGATGACACGCGCGACCCTGCCCGGAAAATTGTTCCGCATATGCATTCTTGGTCATCTGCGCGAGGAAAAAGATCCTTTCCGCGCCGCGTTGGCGCTGAAGCTCATCCCGTCGGACGAAAAAATTGAATTGGTGCATCTGGGCAAAGCTCTGTCGCCAGCATTGGCGGCGCAAGCGCAGATACGCATGGTCCACGACTCTCGCTACCGTTGGCTCGGCGGGCTGCCGCACTGGCGCGCGTTGCGCTGGCTGGGGCGTAGCCACCTGATGGTGATCAGTTCGCGCCTGGAAGGCGGCGCCAATGCGATTGCGGAAGCCGTGTGCGCAGGCGTGCCGGTGCTCGCCTCCGCCATCCCCGGCAATATCGGCATGCTGGGCGCGGGCTACCCCGGCTATTACCCGCCGGGAGATGAAAAGACTCTGGCCAGACTGTTGACCAAGGCCATGCGCCACCAGGCGTATTACCAGTCGCTCAAGCGCGGCATCACCGCGCGGCGGCATCTGTTCCGGCCGCAAAACGAGCAGGCGAGCCTCACGCGCCTGCTGCGGGAATTCGCCTGAGTCTGGGCATCGCCGTTGATCGGAACCCAAAAAGACACTTCGTTTCAGCGCAGGAGCGCAGAAAATACAGGTGAGAGATTATTCCCCGCGTACATTTCTCGGCGTCTGCGGCGTCTGCGGCGTCTCTGCGGTGAGGCGAATGGTTTCAATCTTCAAGCAACCGGCGTATCGGCGCGTAGCTGCGGCGGTGGATTTCGCACACGCCGTATCGCTCCAGGGCGGCTAGATGCGCGGCGGTCGGGTAGCCCTTGTGTCGATCCAGACCGTAATGCGGGTAGATTTGGTGCAGGCGCAACATTTCCGCGTCGCGCGCGGTCTTGGCCAGGATCGAGGCGGCGGAAATCGCGGGTACCCTGCTGTCGCCCTTGACTATGGCTCTGACCGGATATTCAATGATGGGACACCGGTTACCATCCACCAGCACTTCTCCTGGAGCGATACGCAATTGCTCCACCGCACGGCGCATGGCCAAGAGGCTGGCTTGCAGGATATTGATCGCGTCGATCTCGGCAACCGAAGCCGAGGCGATCGACCAGGCGAGCGCATGCCGGCGTATTTGTCCGGTCAGTTCCAGACGCCGGGAAGCAGACAGAGCCTTCGAATCCGCCAGTCCGGCGATGTGCCAACCAGGATCGAGAATCACCGCGGCGGCGTAGACCGGACCGGCTAAGGGCCCCCGCCCCGCTTCGTCCACGCCGCACACTAAACTCATACGACTGGGCCCGTACGAACGGGATCACGCGGCCGCGTGCACGAGCAAAGGCAGCACCGCCCTCGCAGCCTGCTCCGCCGTGTTGCGTTTCAATTGCCGGTGGATGGCGGCAAAACGCTGCGGGATGCGTGCGCGCACCGAGGTGTCGTTAAGTGAATTGAGCAAGGCCTGCGCCAGATTTTCAGAGGTGGCGTCGTGCTGGAGCAACTCCGGCACCACAAATTCTCCGGC